>Ga0180301_10000037_pt1 | contig 85936 bp, 83 predicted proteins | sample GuaBasSediGuay16_FD_121797 | JGI IMG/M metagenome (GOLD analysis project Ga0180301, IMG submission 121797) | Subseafloor sediment microbial communities from Guaymas Basin, Gulf of California, Mexico - Guay16, Core 4569-2, 12-15 cm | ecosystem: Environmental > Aquatic > Marine > Hydrothermal...
ATTGGGCCTATGTAGTTTAGGGTAGTTTAGGTTTGGGTCTCTAGTAGTGCTCTTAATCTTGCTATCTCACGTTCCTTCTCTTCAAGTGCTCTCTTGAGTTCTTCATTCTCGTGCTCTAGTCTACTTACCTTTCTCCTAAGCTCCTCTATCTCAGCTATCTTCTCCTTTAGTGCTCTCTCCCGTTCCTCAAGTTCACGTCTCTTAGCATCTAGCTTCTCTCTAAGTTCTATGAGCGCCGCTTCTTTAGATGCTAGTAATCTCTGATAACCAGCTAGTTCACGCTCCTTCTCAAGGAGCTTTCTCTCCCATTCAATTAATCTACGTTCTTCATCAGCTAGCTTGTGGAATAGTGGTTCTAGCTCTTCCTTGATCTTCTTCTCTCTTTCACGAATAGCCTCCTCAAGTTCTCTCAACTTCTTCTCCTTCTCACTTCTCTCCTTCTCTAATCTCTCGATTTCATGCTTTAGCGCATCGAGGAGTAACTCACGTTTCCTGAGTACTGCTTCGCGATCACTAAGCTCCTTATCACGCTTCGATACCTCTGCCATTAGGTTCATTAACTTAGCTTCACGATCTCTTAACTCAGCTTCAAGCTTCTTCAGGTACTCCTCTTTCTCTCTAACTCTATCTAGCTCCATCTTTAGGCTCTCAACTCTCATAGCTTCAGCCTCGACCTTAGCTCTTAACCTCTCTAGAGAGGACTCATACTCCTTGAGCTGCTCCTCACGCTTCTTAAGCTCCTCTTCCTTAACTCTTAACTCATCGAATCTCCTCTGTAGCTCCATTACTCTACTCTCGTACTCTCGAATCATATCCTCTAGTCTAGTAATTAAGCTAGCAATAGTTCCGGCACTTGAACCCAGTTCCTTTGATCTAATCTCCATTACTTCACGAAGCTCCCTAGCAATACTCACTAGGTTTTCTTCTCTTGTAGTGATCTCCCTCTCCTTCTCCTCAAGCTTTTTCCTAGCTTCCTCAATCTCTCTTTCCCTTTCCTCAATTTCCTTAACCTTAGCTTCAAGTGATCTCTTTTCCTCCTCGATCTTGCTCTGAAGCTCATCGAGAACCAGCTTCTGCTTCATTAATTCCTCTCTAGTTCTTGTGAGTTCTGTATAGAGCTCAATTACCTTCCTGGTTTGTTCCTCCAGTGAGGATGCTCTACTACTTACTTCGGTGAGTGCATTCAAGACCTTCTCTGATAGCTCTAGGAGTTGTTTCCCCGAATCCTCGAATTTTGTAGCTCTTGCCTCTAAGTCCCTATACATGTTCTCGAGTGATGCCTTCATATCCTCAATGCTCTTGCTTGCCTCAGCTACTGCATCTCTCAACTTGACAACCAGATCTGTCATAAGCTTCTCATGAGTAGCTAGTGCTTTGCTCCTCTCCTCAATGACTTTCTGAAGTGAGTCAACAGTTCTTGCCCTAAGCTCGAGAATTCTCCTCTGTTCATCAAGTGCCTTCACTGCTTCGTGAATGATCTTCCTCTCTTCCTCGATTACTTGCCTTATGTCGGTTCTAGCTCCCTGTAATTCTTCACCAACCTTCTTCGATATAGCTTCAAGTCGATCCCTAAGTACTGAGACATTCTTCACAAGCTCACCAATGTTACTACTGATCTTCTTCTCCAATGCATCTAATCTAGCTAGTACTGATGTAACTACATCAACTTTCTTACCAAATATTGGCATGTACTCACCACGGTAAAGCTTACTGAGGTAGGTTATATTCCCTACTCACAGGAAAAATGTAGTAATACTCCTTGCTAGGTACTTATAATGTAGCTTACTCACCCTTCTCTTCACTTCTCCTCTCTTCAGTAGCTTTCTGTGTTGTCTCTACTAGCTTTCTCACAGCTAGTGATATGTCTTGAACAATCATTCTCAAGTCAGATACCGTGCTTAGGGTTTCATCTCGGAACTTACTTATGAAGGATTCCAGCATGAGTACTCTCTCTGAGAGATTGCTCTCCGATGAAGATATCGTGTGAGCTATTGTCTTTACATCAAATGCTAGATCACGAACTGTTTCCTCAAGTGATCTGTAACCTGCCTGTATACTACTAACCTCATTTCTTATACTTAGTACATACTTCTCCATCAGTGATGTGAAACCACGTAAGTTAGCTAGGAAGAGTTCCTGAGTTTGACCAATATCTTCAGGTAATTTCTTCACGATATTCTCAAGCTCACTTACTCTCTGGGATAGAGCCTTAATCGTATCCTCTAACTGGTTGACTCTGGTATCTACGTGCTCTCTAACCTTACTCATCTCATTACTTAGCTTCTCTATGCTCTCATGGATATTCTTTAGCTCTGTCGTAAGTACGTCAATAGATAGCTTTAGTGCTGTTAAGCTATTGCTGATATCACGTAGTAGTACCGGAAGTAACCTCAGTAATTGCTCCTCAATGACAACTACTCTACGTCTTCTCTCCTCCATTATCTCGAAATCTCTGAACGTGGCATAGGTTAAAAGTGTAACTAGTGATTAAAGGTGATTGGTGATGAAGGAGGTTTAATCGGATTAGTGAAGAGGACCCCATTACTGACTTCTCTTCTTTCTCGGCCTTTCCGGGAACTTCTCTAAGGCACCTGCCTCTTCGAGTGCTGATATGAAGGCTATAACTGTCGATACTAGTGCGTAGTCTGTTGCTATGGTTACTTGAGGACATAGATCAACTACGAGGTCTGCAAACCTAAAAATTCCCACCGGTATACCCTCTCTAGCACCTATGAAGACGTTGACCACTGGGTACTCTCTAAATAGTCTAGCTAGTTCATGCTTTACATGAGTTATGTACTCGCCCTTTGGATCTGTAACGATTATTGCTTCGTTTCGGTGTTCTCTAACGAATTGGTACATGTCGTATATGTATACAGGTACTTTGTGGACTGGTCTCCCGTAGCTTCTAACTTGAATTTGGTATCTAGATTCTATTCCTTCAAAGAGTCCTCGTAGGAATGTCTCTAACTCAATACCTGAAACAGGTCTGTAGTGAGCGATGTAGAGCTCACCTACCTCAAATGTCTGTACAGCTCTACCGATCCTCACACCCATCTTGTAAACTCCATCTAGAGGACCTGTGTAAGGCATCTGGATTATTCGGAGCTTTCTCAAGATAGGTAATATTACGGGTTTTCCTGGAGTTATCTTCCTGTACTCTTCTGAACCGGGTATGATGCTTATAGCTGCTAGGTCACGAAATATCTCAACGTAGATAGCCTTATCAGGTCTATCGAGATTAACATCACAACCAGTTACTTCCTGTACCTTCCTTCCTGCAACAACATTTACATCTATTGAAGTGAAGGGATGGGTCCCTCTTCTAGTGGTCCTGATAGCGAAGGTTTCATCTGAACTCAATCTGCTTGAAGCCACTTCAGCACACTTAGTGGCTATTTCATCTAAGTTAGCTTTTACAACTGCGTATACAGGTAGTACTCGTGAAGCTTCGGGTATCTGCTCCTTAATCAATGCTGCACACTCATCTGGATCAAGACCTAGAACAAATACGACGCCGGGAAAGTTTCCTGGTTTCGCTACTACCTCTCCCTCTCCCTTCAGCACATCCTCTATGTGGGACGCAGCTACCTCCTCCAACCCCTTAGGTGTCTTCACTATTACACACAGCTCTCTGTACTTCTCAAACCAGCTCATGGTATCAGTCTCCTGGAACTCAATCATCAATCATCTTCGTCCAGCTTCATCACCAAGTAGGTAAGTACTTTATAGACCCTAGTTTCTTTTTCTATCTTCGGGCGATGATTGGAGGGGTTGACATGATCCGTGATTGAGGAAGAGACGAGATGAGCCCTCAGCTAAGTTTGCTGACTCGTCACTAATCCGTGCTCCAGACCATCATCATCTCATGCCTTACTCCTAGCTGTCACTGATACAGTGACTTCTAAACCTTTCTTCTCCAATGAGTAGATACAGTACGATAGGTTTAGTGACTTAGCTACCTCTGGAAGTACCTCTCTAACTCTTACATCCTGTGTTGCTAGTACTATCTGTGCACCTGTTTCAGATGCTGTCTTCAGAAGCTGTTTGAGTAACTCAAATCTTAGATCCAAGTCTATGTTTGGTGTTGGGTCATCAAGTAGTATGAAACCTACGTTGCTCTTCATTAATTGTGAAGTAGCTAGTATGAATGAGAACATAAGTAGCATTCTCTGACCTTCACTTAACTTTGAAAGTAATGGTACCTTCGAACCATCAGGTCTTAGACCGTAGAAGTGGTATATGCTTCTGACGTACTCTAGACCTGAAACGTGCTCAACCTCCATGTCTACACCAGTAATATCTCCGTACCTGTATGTTGATGTGAAGAACTTAGAAACCACTTCACCTATGCTCCTGATCAACCTAGCTCTAACCTTTGCCTGTACTTCACGGTATAGTTGCTTAACTTCGAGGAGCTTCTTCCTCAGCTCCTCTAATCTCGATATCTTCGTCAATACCTCCCTATCCTCTAGCGTGCTGATTCTCTTAGCTATATCCTCTAGCTCGAGAACTTCCTTACTTACTCGACTCAATTCCTCATTTACCTCAGTTAACCTCTTACTCCGCTCTAGCAACCTGTTTAGGCGCTCCTCTAACTTACTTGGTGAGAACTCAAGTTCTCTAAGTTTTCTCGATACCTCATCCATCTTAGCCTCGTACTGCTTAACCTTCTCCCTTAGCTCTATGTACTCGAGTGCCTTCTCTATGTACTCCATACGTGCTCTAAGTGTCTTTATGAACTCAGCGATAATGTTCATTTTCCTCTTCAGGCTCTCTCTAGAACTTTCGAGATTACTTACCTTCTCATACAATTCATCCATTCTCCTACGTATAGTCGATATCTGTGCTTCTATCTCAGCTACTCTCGTAAGAGCTTCCTCCATACTTCGAAGTTTTGGAAGTACTAAACGATACTCCTCTACTAGCTTAGTTAGCTCAGGTGCCTTCGATTTAGCTTCCTCAAGTTTCCTAGCTACTTCACTAATCTTCTTCTCAATACTATTACTCATGTCTCTACTTAATTCGCGATCACAGATAGGGCAGCTCACCTTGGTGCTCCTCATTAAGTCAGCTAGGACCTTCTTGAGGACCTCAAGTAGTGATTCCATGAATCGCTCCTCACTAGACATGTAGCTTATCTGACGCTCAAGCTCAAGTACCTTACTACTAACTTCTTCAGAGGTCCCGTACTTCTTAACTAACTCACCGTACTCACCCTTAATCTTCTCTAATGATGCCAGTTGACGTTGTAGACTAGCTAACTCAACCCTTAACCTCTCTAACTCACCTCTGTACGTAGCTAATTCCTTAGAAATTGATAGAAGATCTTCGCTAAGCTCGTACCTCTTCTCCTCAAGTTTCTTTATGACATTCTCGATAGTATCAACTACATCACGGATATTCGTAGGTGTAACCTCTAACTGAGCTAATTCAGAGCTTTCTCTATGCATTAGTAGCTCATCGAGTTTAACTACGATGTTCTCTAGCAGAGCTTTAACTTCCTCAGCTAAGATGAGGGGGCTTGGTTCCTCAGCTATCTCCTTAGCTAACTTATCTAGCTTCTCACTCAAACTCTCATACTGAGCCTTAATGTGAAGTAGCTCACTCATTAGCTTCCTGTATTCGGATTCACGTCTCCTCAACTCAGCAACCTCACGCTTTAAGGATGCAACCTCATTTTCTAGAGAGGATCGTAACTTCTCTAACTCACTAATCCTGAGCTTAAGCTCGTTTAATCTCTTAAGCAAACCCTCGTAACCACCGTACTTACTCACTACCTTGATCAGAGTATCGTAATCACGAACTCTCTCCTTGAACTCCTGTATCTTCTTCTCAACTATTGAGATTGGGAATTGACGAAAGAGGTTTTCTAGCTCTTCAACACCAAATACCTTGTCTATAGCTAAGCTCCTTCTAGCTGGCGTTCCGTAGATTAAATCCTCGAGAACTCTATGACTAACGTAGACGTGCCTCATGAAGTCCTCAACATCTATATTCAATAGCTTAGTTACATTGAGTGTTACCTCACTCTCACCCTCTACTATGAGTGTTGCATAGGTGAGATGTGAAGTAGGTCTCTTACCCCTACGTCTTCTCCTCTCAACTACCAACTCCTTACCTTCCTCATCCTGTAGAACTAGCTTAACGTAAAGCTCATCACTGTAATCGTTTATTAAATCCTCCAACTTAGCTACGTGCTCCTTCACCTCATACGTTGTACCATAGAGAGCATACTGAATAGCTGAGAGTATACTGGTCTTACCAGTACCTACAGGTCCTACAAATACTACAACGTCGTAGTTCAGATCTATACTGTACCTATCCCTAAAGCATCTAAAACCACTTAGCTCAAGTAACTTAAGCCTGAACATTACTTACTGAGAACCTCCTGAATCATCTCCTCAACTCTCTTTCTCACACCCTCTAAACCCTTCTCACGATACAGTAGGTAGAACTCCTTAGCAAGAGAAGCTACCTCACCTCTATCTTTAAACTCCTCATCAAGTACCTCAAGGACTAACCTAAGTAACGTAGTACTTCGCTCACGTCTACCCTTCTTAACCACTTTCACCACCTTCCTTCGACCTCTTCCTCAAAACCTCAACCCATGGATGATCTTTAAGGTACTCCTCCCAAAAGGTAGCACCTGAAGGTACTTCCTGAGAGACCTCAGCTGCTACCTCAACACCAGCTGCAGTCGGAGCTGTGGGTACATAGCTAGATAACTCTCTCCTAATCCTACTCAATTCCCTCTCAAGAATATCGGTAACCATTCTCCTAACATCATCTGGATGTAGTAGTGACCTCTCAATAGCCGAGATAGTACGTCTAAGCTCACTAACCTCCTTCATCAAGTTCTCAAGCCTATACTCAATATTTGCAATTCTCTCCTCAAGCTCCTCTAACCTCCTGAGATCAACAGCCGCAACCTTAGGTCTAGTAATAGGTTTTGCAGGGACTAACTCCTCTACACTACCCTTATCAAGATCGTAAACCAGTAAACCAATACCTAACTCCTTGATCAACCTACCATCTACAAGAAACCTATAGGTTATGGGTATAGCTACATAGATCTTATCTACGAAATCCCTCAACTTAGCAACACACTTCGTAGCTATTTCCCTACTAATTTCATCTCTTGAAACTCCTCTAGTCACTACGTAAATAGCAACCTTGTTCTTACCCTCCAAAAACACTAGGGTATTAGACCTCACATCAGAGAGAAGTTCAGGATTTTGGGAAATAAACTCATTAATGTCGAGAGGAACTAGGTTACGCTCTTCCCTAACCCACTTACTAATTACGTACTTAGCCCACTCTAGCTCAGTCAATGACATCGACTACATACACCAACTACTTCCAACTATACCAACCCTCAAGTCTAGACCAATCCCACTTGTAATCACCTGGTAGTGCAAATCCATACACAATACATCCTCTCCAAACACTGTACTGTGGATCCTTGACCAGTGATATACTGACCTTACCCCTCATCTCAGGTAACTTCTCAGAGATCATAAGCTCTATTTTCGTTGCTGAGTCACAAGCTACATCACGTAGGTTAGGTGGTACACTCCACATGAATGCTCCACCACTGAGAATTATTCTCTCGAAGAGCCTTGACCTAATCTCAACAGGACAAACTCTAATAGCCTCAATTATCGCTGATGCTAGGTCTAATGTACCATATAGCTTCTGATCACCGATGACTATGTCCTCTATAACTAGTCTACCCTGTGATATGTAGCTCATGAACTCTTCATGACTTGGATTAAACACTATCTCACCAATGAGAAACCTCATCCACGAATTATCACCAAGATCTATCTCAGTAACTGGATCTATCTTGACCTTAGCTCTAAACCTTTCCTTCTCCTCCTTAGCCTTCTTAATAGCCTCCTTTAAGTTCTTAGGGACTAAACCGATTTCACGCTTTACCTTCTCAACAACATACTCTTCACGAGCTAAATCACCATAACCACAATCCTTCAGTATCTCCCTAGTTATGGCATTTGCCTCAGCACCACCTCTATTTAGTGCCACAATAGCTTTCCTAATTGGGTAGTACGAGATTGGGCATATCTGTATGTTACCGTGACCGCACTCAACAACAAGACATGTCAAGGCTTTCTCAGCTATAGCTACCGCTAGTGGCTGAGGTATTATGGTCATTGCCTTAATTAGCCTGTTGTCAAACTCGCTATCTAGCTCCTTATGTAGTTCAAACAGCTTCTCGTACATGTACTTAGGTGCTAATGCTGAGAGAGCTGCAACAACGTAGTATCCTTTGAAGTTCGGATCTCTTGAAGCTACTGGGTAGAACTCCTCAAAGCCATACCTCGTAACTGCCTTAATTACCTTCCAAGCATCTTCGTCATCTATCTTAACTATTCCATCCCTCATAGGGTACACTAGGTTCTTAACTAAGTCCTCTCTAGAACCTAGGAACTTCGGTATCTCCTCATCACCAACAATAACGTCTCTCTCTATCTTGAATATCTCGTGAATAGCTGTCTTCTCCCTAATGAGGAGACCTCTGTTCTGTATCATTCTTGGATTCTCACCTATGGTTATTGGACCGTACTTGAAGTAACCTGTACCATAGTCCTCCGCATATACGTACTTCTTCCTATACTGAAGCTCAGCACCCACTCACCTCACCCCCACGTGGGTAACTAGCTAAATGACTTATACTCACCTCAACTACTCAACACGTGGTGCTAACATAAATAGTACGCGGCCACCACCAGGGATCTCGAATGTCAAGGTTATTGGTTTTGCTGTAGAGAACCTTATCTCAACTATGTCAGATACATCAGCCATCCTCTTGACAAAATCTATTAGGTAGTCTAGACCGTACATGGCTTCGGCTTCTTCAGTTACCTCGTACTCGAGAAATGCCTCACTTGAGGATGGGTACCTAGCTTCCAGTGCCTTACCTCCCTCAGCAAGTGCCTTTATAATGAACTCATCGGGTGAGGCTATGAACTTCACAGCATCAGCTATTGTGTCCGCATCTCTCAGAATTTCATCAAGTACTTCACTAGTCATCTTGACCCTAGCTGTGTACGGTATCTTTGGCTCAGGAATCTCCTCACTAGCAACCTCAATAATTGGTATACCGAATCTCCTAACTGGAGTCTTCTTACCGGAGAGAATGATGTGGAGTCTACGTTCCTTAACCTCCATAGTCACCGTTTGCTTAGCCTTACCCCTCTTCATAATCTTGCTCAGTATATCCATGAGGATCCCTGCCCTAACAACTCCATCACACTCATACTCATCAAATACTGTGCTAGGTAGGTAGAGATCTACCAGAGCTACCTTCGATGGGTCAAGTGCTCTCAATGTCAGCGCATCTGGTGTGAAGACGAAAGTAGCTTCGTGAAGTATGCTGGCTAGTGCCTGTATCATGTACTTCCAGTCCTTTGCACTACCGAAGACGAACCTAGCGTAGGTACCTTCAGGAACCTCCTCTTTAGGTTTCTCTTCAGTAACCTCACTAACCTCCTCAGTAACCTCTCCACTAACCTCCTCACCAACTTCCTCTGAACCTACTTCCTCACCAATACGCTCCTCGCCTTCAAACATAATAACACCTAAGCTAAACTAGAGTTTAGAACGTAAAAGTTTTGTCGGTTATAATTATCTGTAGGTATGTTGTGGTGATGAACTTCTCCACACTGATTGATGAGGAGAAGGAGGTAGGCTGATGATCAAGTGGGTTAGACCTGACGTTGGTGAACTGTATGAGGGGCCCTTTAGGATAGGTACAGTAACTGTTATCGATAGCTTACTTCTCCTGTGTCTAGACATATTCACTGAACTCAGTAGGGAACCTAGCGATGTAGATCAAGTACTTGAGTTATCATCAGGCCACAAGTTACTTTATCTGAAGATACCTAGTGAACTACTTACTGAGCTAGGTGTAGGTAAGTGTAGTGGTGAGATCGTGATCTACAGTAATGGTAGGGGTACTGTACAAGGTATTTCAGTGAGATTACTACTCCCCAAGTCTGTAGTTGATGTGGTGAGTAGTGAGTTCCTGAGAAAAGTACTTGAGTTCAGGAATGTAGTAGTTTCGTGGTTGAGAAGTAGGTATGGTGAGTAATGTTTACCTACTAATCTACAGGTTACCTAATCCACAGTACGTGAGGAAGTTAGATGAGAGTAGTAGGAGAGAACTTGAGGTAATTAACTTAAGAGTTGAGAGATTAGTGAGAAGTCTAGGTATTGAGTGTAGTGATGGGGCTATTCTCTCACTAGAATCCGAAGACAGGATTCGTGAAGTAATGTCTCAAGTCAAGACAATGTACATAAACTTCATGGAGAAATACGAGGTAGCTGTAGACTTCGTGTATGCGGTGCTCGCACTTGATGAAGAGGATTTGAAGCAATTAAAACCAGTAGTAACCTATAGTCTCCAGTTACGTACGCAGAAGCTAATTGAGAGAATTAGGAGGTTAATTGAGAGAGTTAAGTCGCTTAACCCTAAGCAGAGAAGGAGGTTCAGAAATACATACCGTGAGATAGAGAGGGAGTACCAGACACATGTCCTACTACATTACAGGTTAGGTATAAAGTACAGTGAACTCAGTACACTTCACGAGGAGATGAACGTGCTTAGGGGGCTCTTCGCAGGTATATAGCATCAGCTAGGTATCCCTTCATCACCAATCTGGTCGGTGGTTCAAATCATCACCATATAGAGAGTTTATGTACAGTGGTATTAAAGGTATTCACAGTATGGATATGTGTGGTCTAGGTACGTGAATGTACATTACGTAGCTATTGAGTAGGTATAGGTTCTAAATACCACTGTGATAACTTCGTGACACAGACATATCTAGACAACATTACGTAGATTGAGCATAGTGATTCGAGATCGTTAGCAAGATAGTGTAACTGAAACCCCTAAATACCATGAAGTCCAGTACCTGCCTATACAGGAACTATAGTGATGTTGTAAAGCTCGTGCTCTCATCACTTCAATACCTCATAAAGACTGCTAGAGGAAGCTGTGTAACTGTTAACTGCAAGAAGGTTGCTGTACTAGCTAATGTAGAGCCACAACCAGTACTACTCACAGTAATCAAGGATGTTCTCGAGAAGTTGAGAGAGAAGGGTCTTGTAGAGAAGTACATTACATCGAGTCAGGTAAAGTACCGAGTAAATAAGGAGAGTCCATTATGGAGAGTATGCAAGCAAGCAAGGTCAGTAGATGAAGTCTATGAGTTCATTAAGAACTATGAAAAGCCAAAGGTGGAGGCATACCTAGCTAAGGACGTACTAGAGGAGGTAGAGGGAGAAGTAGCAAGGAAATCGTGAGGTTAAAACAAAAACTCATAGATTTTTAACGTTTACATTACACTTCTCGGTTTAAGCCTGTGTCTTTATACCCTTCCTAAATGTTGCTCCACACCTTGGGCACTTGAATAGACCGATGACTACACCCTTCCTTCCTTTTGGTGCTAGTACCCATGTCTTTATTGGAGCCTCAACCTCTGCACCACACTTTGGACAGGTGTATGGCATATCTCGCACCCCCTTGGGTTTGTTCCTCCGTGGTGTAATGATGCAGTACATGGTAAAAAACATATGATAATGTTATGTTACTTGTGAAGAGACTTCACGTTTCTGATCTCTAGGTGATGTAATGTTGTTTTGAGCTGCGTATCTAGGGTCTATCAATGAAAAAGTTGTGTATCTACTTGGAAAGAGAATATATTCCATGTACAGATTTGCACTCTAGGATTTCCCTAAGAACTATTTCAAGTCGAAAAGAGAAATTTTTCCTCTCTTTGTGATATTAACCTCAGATTATGTGAGAAGCTACTCAGTTACGTCATTGATAGCTTGTGAGTGGGAACTTGAGTAAAGTATTTATCAAGGTATCCTCATGATGTAGGAAGGTGACTAGGTACTAGTAGGGTGTACATCATGAGTGTTGATAAGTCAAAGAAGATAATCCTCTGGTTCGAGGAGCTAACTAAGGAGGATGTACCATTAGTTGGTGGTAAGTGTGCAAACCTTGGTGAGATGACAAGAGCAGGGCTACCAGTACCACCGGGATTCGCTGTATCAGCATATGCCTACAAGCGATTCATTGAGGAGACAGGTATCAAGGACAAGATCTACGAGATACTGAGGGAAGTCATTAAGGAGAAGAAACCTGAAGAGTACGAGGAGGCATCTAGGAGGATTAGGGAATTAATCGAGAAGACACCGATGCCAAAGGACATCGAGGAAGAGATTAGAAGAGCTTACCGCGAGCTCTGTAGGAGACTAAATATGGAGAAAGTTCCTGTTGCTGTGAGGAGTAGTGCAACAGCTGAGGACCTACCAGACGCATCATTTGCAGGACAGCAGGAAACGTACCTAAACGTAATTGGTGAAGATGAAGTTATCGAGAAGGTCAAGAAGTGTTGGTCAAGTCTCTTCACACCAAGAGCAATATTCTATAGAGAGCAGAAGGGATTCGCTCACGAGAGAGTCCTGATATCGGTAGCCGTCCAGAAGATGGTTAATGCTAAGGCAGCTGGTGTGATGTTCACGATACACCCAGTTACTGGTGAAGAGGATAAGCTAGTTATTGAGGCTAACTGGGGTCTCGGTGAGACTGTTGTCAGTGGTAGAGTTACTCCAGATGAGTGGGTTGTAGATAAGAAGACCTTAGAGATAGTTGAGAGGAGGGTATCTGAGAAGAAGGTAGCTATCTTCAGAGATCCAAAGACAGGTAAGTCAATTGAAGTAGAGTTACCACCAGAGAAGGCTAAGGCACCATGTTTAACAGATGAAGAGGTTAAGGAGTTAGCTAAGTACGGTATTGCAATTGAGAAGCACTACGGTAGAGCAATGGACGTTGAGTGGGCTATCGACCAAGACCTACCATTCCCACAGAACGTATTCATAGTACAGGCAAGACCTGAGACTGTATGGAGTGTGAGAGGTGTCAAGAAGGCTGAGGAGAAGCCAGTTGCAGCTGCAGCTGCTAAGATCGTGACTAAAGGTCTACCAGCAAGTCCTGGTATCGCGATTGGTACAGCTAAGGTATGTCTATCAGTTGAGGATGCACAGAAGCTAATGCAGAAAGGCGATGTACTAGTAACAACAATGACGAACCCAGACTGGGTACCATACATGAGGATTGCTGCCGCCATCGTGACAGATGAAGGTGGTATGACATGTCACGCAGCTATCGTGAGTAGAGAGCTAGGTATACCATGTATTGTTGGTACAGGTAATGCAACGAAGGTGATGAAGACAGGCCAGATGTACACAGTTGATGCTAAGACAGGTGTAGTGTATGAAGGTGTTGTTGCTGAGCTAGCTAAGCCAGCTGAGAAGAAAGTCGAGAAGGTTGAGGCGATGCCAGCAATCGAGATAGTACTAGCACCACCAACAGCAACTAAGATCTACATGAACCTAGGTGTACCTGAGAAGATCGATGAGTACAAGAACTTACCATTTGATGGTATTGGCCTAATGAGGATCGAGTTCATACTAGCAAGCTACATAGGTGATCACCCACTGTACCTAATTGAGATTGGACAAGAAGAGAAGTTCGTAAGTAAGCTAGCTGAGGGCATTGCTTACGTAGCTAGAGCAATCTACCCGAGACCAGTAGTCGTGAGATTCAGTGACTTCAAGACGAATGAGTACAGACAGTTAAGAGGTGGTGAGAAGTACGAGCCAGAAGAACGTAATCCAATGATTGGTTGGAGAGGTGTAGCAAGGTACATCTCACCACAGTACGTTAAGGCATTCAAGCTAGAGGTCAGAGCGATTAAGAAGGTTAGGGAGGAGTACGGTCTCAAGAACGTATGGGTAATGGCGCCATTCGTGAGGACTCTATGGGAGGCTGAGAGATTCATTGAGTTACTAGCTGAGGAAGGTCTAGAGAGCGGTAGGGACTTCAAGATCTGGGCAATGGCTGAGGTACCAAGCGTGATCTTCCTAGCAGATGAGTTCTGTAAGTACTTTGATGGATTTAGCATAGGTAGTAACGATCTAACACAGCTAATCCTAGGTACCGATAGAGACAGTGAGATACTAGTTAGCATCGATCCAAGGTACTTCGATGAGAGAGACCCAGCAGTGCTAAGAGCAATAGCACACCTAATCAAGGTAGCACATAGACATGGTAGAACTGTTAGCATCTGTGGACAAGCACCATCAGTGTATCCTGAATTTGTAGAGTTCCTAGTGAGGTGTGGAATTGACAGCATATCAGTGAACCCAGATGTGGTAATACAGACTAGGAAGCTAGTAGCATCTGTCGAGAGAAAGATAATGCTAGAGAGACTTGAGGATCTAGAGCGTAGAGTCGTGAGAAGACTACTGAGGACAAGAGTAACTGGTAGAAAGGTAGCGAAAGCACCCTGGGAATGGGAACCTGAGTGGTAATTTCGGTAAACTCTATTCCTACTCTTTTTCCCTCCTCGCTATAGCTTCTAGATACTACGCTACCCTTCTCTTCCACTACAACTGATTAATCTTAATTGCTATCCTGGTCCCTAATTACTTAGGGGAATTTCATGAGAGAGAGAATAGGGTACCTTAGAGAAATTGAGCGAGAACGTATTGGTAGAATTTACCCTAGAGGTGAAGTAAAGCCTTATGGCTATAAGGTTGAAGTTAAGGTTGGTGAGGGGAGAGAAACATAGCATTGACGTCGTTGCTCTAGTCAATAGTGGTTATGAAACTAGAGAACCTGAGCTATTGGTACCAAGAGAAGTAGCTGAACAGCTAGATCTACTACCTAGACTTCCCTCTGGCTCTGAGATTAAGGAGTATGTCCTTGCCGATGGTACTGTAGTGAGGTTGATTAGAGTACCTAAGGCTGCTAGGGTGTTTGTTGTTGAGGAAGATAGGATTGTTGGTGGTATTGAGTCTAATGTCGTCATCAGTGATAGAGCTGAGGAGGTCTTAATTAGCGATAAGTTAGCTGGGAAATTGAGTATTGTTGCTCTTGACTTTGGAGAGGGATTGTGGTGTTTTAGAGATGAATTAGGTAGAAAGGTTAGGTACTCACGTACTCGTACTAGGTGAAGATGTGCGCTTCAAGTGAAGAACTGCTAAGCACTATACCTAGGGTACCTGGTATTTATGTCCTAATTGTGAAGGTACTAACGACAATATGTCTACGTGTTAGATCCCTCGGTGTTGTTGAGGTGCCTGAGGGATATGTAGTGTATGTTGGTTCTGCTTGGGGTTTTGGTGGTTTGAAGAGTAGACTCAGTAGACATCTCAGAAAGAGTAAGTCCGTTAAGTGGCATATAGACTACATCACGTGTAGTTACTTTACGAGAGTTGAAGCTATTGTCTATGCTGAACGTGCGGGAAGAGAACTAGAGCATGTACTCGCTACAGAGTTCTCGAAGTTCTTTAAACCTTTGGCTAGAGGTTTTGGATCTAGTGACTGTAGGTGTGTAGCGCACGCATTTATAGCTGGTCAAGATCTTGAGCAAGTACTTACTACGGTGGTGGCGACGTTTAGGAAGCATGGTCTTAATCCTATGTTAGTCACTATAGCTACGGCTACCAACTCTAAGTCTTCATAAGTTCGTCTACGCAGTTGTATATCTGGAGGTGAATGCTTAGTGAGAAAGGTGGTATTGGATACTGATCCAGGTATAGACGATGCACTAGCTATTGCACTATTGCTGAATTCTTCTGAGGTTGAGGTTTTAGCTATAACAACAGTAGCTGGAAACACTACAGCAGACAAGACTACGAGGAACGCATTGAGAATTCTTGAGGTTCTCAAACGTAGGGATGTACCTGTAGCTAGGGGTTCAGAGAAACCACTCGTTAGAGAACTCGTGACGGGTGAGGTATATCATGGTAGTGATGGTCTTGGTGATACAGGTATGTTCCCAGAACCTACACAGAGACCTGTTGGTAAGGATGCTAGTGAGTTAATAGTTGACCTAGTTCTAGGTGAACCACCGCATTCAGTGACCTTGGTAGCTATTGGCCCTCTAACGAATGTAGCTAAGGCAGTGTTAAGATGCCCTGAAATAGCTAAGAGATTGAGAGAAGTAGTCATTATGGGTGGATGCTACGGACTAACACCATATGCATACGGTAATGCAACACCTGTCTCGGAGTTCAACTTCTATGTCGATCCCGAGGCAGCACACATCGTACTTAACTCAGGTGCAAGAATCAAACTCTTTGGACTTGACGTAACGCACAACCCGAGAACTGCAATAACGACGGAGAAGTTGAGTGAGATAGAGAGATACAACACGTTCTTCGCTAAGTACATAGCTAAGGTGGCTAAGCCACGAGTAAACATGTACATGCACTTCTTCCTTCATGACCCATTGACAGTAGCTTCAGTAGTTGACGATAGAATTGTACAAAAGTCCATTACAGGGAGGGTTTACATTGAGACTCACGGTGAGTTAACTCGAGGACAATCTATTGTAGAGAGGAGACCTTGGATTAAGGTAGAGCCAAATGCAGAGATTGTAGTTGAGGTTGATGAGGAGAGGTTCATGAGCTTGTTCATGGATCGTGTTGTGCGTGTAGAGTTGTGAATTACAGGTATAGTCAATTCACGTGAGACAAAGCACTCCTATACACAAAATCATCAAAAGTTAAACACATACCAGTTCCCTACCTGAAATCAGTATTAATCTAATTTCCTTCATACACTCGACAAGACTATAGTTGTTTATGTCTCTCACATCGAAGTACTTACCCTGAAGTACACCGTATACGTAGGTCATTGTGGTTACGAATAAGTAGGGTTTCCTAGTCGCTGTAGTGGGGATAGGCATGGTAGGTATTATGGAAGCTATCCTGTACTACATAGCACATAGATGTTGGAATGTAGGGTATAGGCCCATCAATACACTGGTGTTGAAGCCTATTGCTGTACGTGATTTCACTGAGAGAGTACTCGGTACCTCAGTTGGCGTAGATGAGGTGGTGAAGGCACTAACAGAGCTAGGAGTGAATACTGTTGATCCGAAGACAGGTACTGTAGTGAGGAATGAACATGTGATTAAGCTACTTAAATCGCTGGACTTCAAGATACCTTGTCCTTGGTGTAGTGAGAAGTTTAGCGAGGTGAAGGACCTTGTTAAGCACGTGGCGTCTGCACACAGTACGCAGATAGTTGTCGAAGGTAACTCATGTAAAGTCTGCAGTAGGAAATTCCGCGGCATCAATGAAGTATGTCAGCACTACCTGAAAAAGCACCTCAATGTAAATTCCATAGCTGAAGCCATTAAGGCAATAGCACCAAGTATCACGTAGTCAGTCCCAATCGCCTTCATCCTCCTTTCAGAGTCGGGATTGTCCATCATCCAAAATACATTCCTTAGGGGCTACATAATATCTATTGCTAAGGTCCGAAGTGACCAATAGATGTCTGGACTATGACGTACTTGAGGCCTACGTCATTTAGTAGCTTCTTTATTTCTAACATCTCACTTGGTGGTGGTCTCACAAGGTCTCTTCTCCTAAAAGCGGGGAAGTAGTCGAGAACGCATACCTGTACCTCAGGATCCCAGGAAGCTAATTTCTCACCCATCTTTACAATTTCCTCCCTACTTATCAGTGCTGAATTGTAGACAAATCCAACACCTAGGTAAACCCTATCCCTGTAGTGATCGATAATGTACTTCACAGCATTCCAAGCTGTCTGTAGGTACTTCTCAGCAAGTTCTCGATCTGCAATTCCTGTAATCCTCATGTAGGTATCAACGTAGAGCGCCTTTGGTTCTACTCCAATGTTGTTACAGCCAGCTTCTACCAATTCATCGATGTAGTCAGGTGTCAAGACTGTTCCATTACTGTCCAGGTGCAATCTCGCCTTCTTGTCTGGATTCAGTCTACGGAGTTCTCTAAAGTACTCAACTAACCACTTCCTATTTATCGTCGGTTCACCACCACTAATAGCGAGACCATTGACACCATACTTCCTCCTGTAGTAGGTCACTAATCTAGCTGCTTCCTTAGGGGTCATCGGTGTTGAGGTATTGTCATACGTAACGAAGTAATTCTGACACTGTGGACACCTGAGATTACATCCACCAACCCAGATCGCTACCTCGATATACCTACCCTTCCTCTTCTCCCACCAAGGAGTACCTTTACCACCTACGGGATGAGGTTGTGGACCGTGAACAACTCTAAGAGGTTCTTTACCCTTGACATCAGTACTCACCTTCATACCTTCTCTAACAGGTGTTATACAGCTTCTCTCAAGTTCACCATTTATAACTACAGCACAGGCCCAACAGCTACCAGTTCTACACGGTGCATTAACTACCTTCTCACCTCTTTCAGGAAATACTGTAACTCGGTAGCCTAATAGCTCAAGTGCTCTCAACACGGTTATCCCTTCAGGAACTTGAACTTCAACACCATCAACCTCAATTCGTATCAACTTTCTCTCCTCTTCAACCTCTTCAATAACCTTAGCCTCGTATGGACAAGCCCAGTAACACGAGAGACACCCAGTACAGTAACCAACACCAGCGCTATAGCATATGTTGACTGATGTACAGAAACCACATCGATGACATCTATCTGGTAACGTACGTACTCTAAGGAACCTCATGATCATGTACTCATTAATCACGTAGAGGAAATTAGGTTTACTGGTCTCTAGATGATAGGGTCATCGAAGTCCCCCACCTCAATGCTAATTTATGAGAGGTTAGAAATTGTGAGGTGATCAGACATGAGTATCTAACTACGCACTCTCCTACTACACACATAGCTCTACACAGCATTACATGGAGGGCTAACTTAGCTACCCTAGGATAATGTTTACAAACTTTTTACACCATACCGATGTTCGGTGGAATCTAGGTGAACATACCGTACCTAATCGAGTACCTAGGGTTGAACTTAATAGCTCCAAGACAAGGTATCAGGATTGTTATTGCTGAGCGACGTAGCTTAATATTTGGTTTCGTAACTGTGTTAATTGCAGCAATTATTGAGAGCTGTGTTGGTTCTACGGTATTTGTGTTGAAGCTTCTTCGTCATGTACCTATGGTCTATGCTTTTGCTGGTCCTTTAGTACCTACACTTGCTGTTCTTGTTGGTATTTTTGCTGTGTTCCTTATCTGGATCATTACTGGTGGTCTTGTGTACCTCTTCGCTAGGTTACTTGGTGGTAAAGGTGATTTTGAGGCTACTTTAGCTGCTGGATCTCTCCTGTGGCTACCTGTATTTCTCCTTGGTCTCTCTGGTCCTATTGCTGCTTTTGTCAACTACTTAGCTGCTATTGGTCTGTTCCTTACCTTGAGGTGCATCGCGTTTGTCTGGGGTATTGTTATCTGCTGTATTGCTCTATCTGAGGTTCATAGGTTTAGTGTTGGTAGAGCTCTTCTCTCAATGCTTCTTCCTGTAATCGTTTTCATGTCATTCCTACTTGGTCTTACGGTTATTCCGTTTATGGGGGTGTGGTGGTAGTGAGGTATCTTTCGGAAGTTCTCGGTTTGCTAGTTATTATTGGTCTCGTACTGAGTATTGTAACACCTGTCTTAGTTTCTCTACAGGTACCAGCTAGACCTTGTTTCTCGATTCGTGGTTTGCTTAGGGAGTTTGGATTGGAGAATTTGATGTTGTTCAAGTACTTTGGTAGGAAGTTAATTGAGTCTGGTACTTTAGAGATTTTGAATGATACCTATGTCTTTATAGTTGTCTCTGGTGGTGGTGTTGAGGTTCGTACTCATGATGGTGATGTTGCTGTATATGGGGTGTATGGTATAGCTTTTCCGTCCTTTAAAGTACATCGTGGGAGCTATAGCGTTAGATACGATGTTGAGAATAGAGTTCTCGATGTTAGGGTTGAGGGGTGTTCTATCGAGCTTTCTCTACCTCGACATCTAGTGACAAATGTTGTTGTGTATCTCTCTGGTGGCGGTGCGAAGTTAGTTCTCGATTCACCTACTTTGAGGAAGTTCGTAGTTAGGGTTTCTGGTGGTGCTCTTGACTTTGAGATTGGTGGTGTGGAAGGTTGCTATGCTAAGTTCTTGATTGAGGGTGGTTCTGTTAGGGGTTCTATTGCGTATGCTAAGTACAGTGGTGTATCGGAGCTATTGCTTAGGGTTAGGGGTGGTGCTGTTGACATCTACGTCTCTATTCCTAGAGATACCAAGCTGTGTTACACCTCTAGTCTAAGTGGTGGTGTCGTGAATGTTGAGCTAAATGGTGTTGACCTCTCATCGCCGTACTATGAAATTGGTTATGAATCTGCTACCTCTAAGCTACATATTGATGCTGAGATTGCCGGTGGTATTGTGAATGTAGAGGTAAGTAGGTAGAGTTAGTCATGGTTGAAGAGCTTCTAATTAGTGAAGAGAGGTTTCTCTTAGCTAGGAGGATCTTGGAGGTACTTACTTGTGATCCTAAGCTACAGATATTAAAGGTTCTTCTGAGAAGGGTGAGATCTCTGCTAAGGATTTATCTGCTGCTGTTGGTACAAAGTTATCTACCGTACTATCTCACCTATAAATGGGAGGGCAGGTTGAGGGTTAGGAAGCTCAATCTCGTCATTTCTTGAGCTCTTTCTCCACCTGGAGGGTGTCTTCATGATGAGCTTAGGAAGGAGCTTGCTTGCAGATACGTTGAGATGGAGAGAGCTAGCGTTAGTCTAACACTAGCTATATCGGTTAGAGATGTCGCTAACGTACTTGGTGTAGATCTGAGTACAGCTATTGAGGTTAAGATCTTATTAACATACATACTGAAAGAGTTATTGAGCATTTGAGTAGGTACGTAGTAGAGGTACTGAAGTCTAAAGGTAAAGCTAGCTTAAGGGATCTAGCTAAGGAGCTTAACATCCATCACTCACTACTGGATTGTTCTCGTAGCTCAGTCCTTAGTCAGTAAGGGTATAGTGTCTGTTGATGGAGGAGGTTATGTTAGGTTAATCTCTACCTACTGAACTTAGCTATGTACTCCTCTATGAACTCCCTATACACCTCATTGAACTTACCTCTATACACCTCTACCTTCTCTAACTCTTCACACATTCTCTCACTAACCTTAATCGCAATGTCTATGTCCTTTGAGAATCTCTTCACTATATCGTCAGGTACTGTAGCTTTGTTCCTGAATTCTCTCACATCACCCATAGATCTGTACGTAACCTCGTATGCATCAACCACGTTCTGTAGACCAGCTAATGCGGTCACGAATCTAGCTGTGAAGACCATGAAACAGGCTCTACCAAATTTCCTAGGTGGTTCCCTAAGTATGTCTATGGCCTTCTCGTAGACTGTTCTCAGTTTTGGTAGCAAATCAATTACCTTGTTTATACACCTGTGAACTAGGTCATGAAGTCCTCGATCAACAATTAGACCTCCTTTCTTCACTAAAGCGGCTAACATCAACGCATTTATTGATCCACGGTATATGTTCCTGAGAAACCTCTTAATACTCATGAAGACTACTTCACCATACTCATACGGTCTAGCTTTAGGTACCACGATACTCAGATCAACTTCTGGACTAAGCATGATGACCCTGTAATCACTTGTTGCTGTAGCATAGCCTCGAACGTAGCTATTCACTGGATATACTACGTACCTCTTAAACCCGAGATCACTAGCGTACTTAGCCACAGCACTCACGACATATTCACGAATATCCTCAGGTACTAGTACTTGCGCGAAGTCCATATCAATGCTCATAATCTAAGAGCTGAAATTATTACTTTACGCTATGTCAACTCCCACCTAACCCCTAGTAGTAACTCATAGTACTGGATTGACAGTACAACGTAATAACTACCCCCAATGAGATAACTATGATGCAGTACCTAAAGGACTTAGGTGAGTACTACGTCGTTGAGCAGATACTTAATTTAATAAAGAGCTCGAGAGCATCCTACTTACCCCCTGGTGATGATGCTGTAGCGCTGAAGCTAGGTAACTACTTCGTGGTAGTTAATGTAGATACCTTGATTGCTCGTTACTGTATGCTTCCAGGCATGACACTTTACGACCTTGGTTGGAGGGTTGTAACAGCTTCTGCAAGTGATTTAGCATCGAAATTAGCTCAACCAAAGATCTTCCTCATCTCCATCTCCATGCCGGGTACTACACCCCTAGAGGATGTTCTTGACTTTACTAGAGGAGCTATTGATGCTTCGAGATACTATGGTGCTGAGTTGTGTGGTGGAGACACAAATGAGTCAAGTGACATAGTGGTCTCAGCAGTTGGTATAGGATTGACAGACATTGAACCTCTACCTCGTAGTGGTTTGAGACCTGGTGATGTAGTTGCTGTGACCGGAGCCTTTGGGTATACAGGCCTGGTATTCAAGGCTTACTACAGTGGTGTAGAGTTAGATCGCTTACCAAGGAAATTCATTGAGAAAACCTACAGACCTAGAGCTAGGGTTGATATTGTACCTGTACTGCGAGAGATTAGGAGTTACTTAACTGCTTCATCTGATTCAAGTGATGGTCTAGTACGTACACTGTACAACTTGGCTGAGGCTAGTGGAGTATCCATAGTTTTAGATAGGTTACCTATTAGTGATGAGGTATCTGAGGTATGTGCTCAGTTTGGTTTCTCTCCAGAGGAAGTTGTTCTGTACGGTGGTGAGGAGTTTGAGTTGGTTCTCGGTATTAGACCTAGTAGTATTGATGAAGTGATTAGGCGTTTTCACTCCATAGGTACTGAGTTGCTCGTTGTGGGAAGAGCTACTGAGGGTAGAGGTGTTGTGTATCTGAAGTCAGGTAGTGAGGTCAGGAAGTTACCTCTCTCAGGTTGGGAGTACTTTAGGAAATAGCTTCTAGAGTAGGTACGTATTTGACTTCTCAATCTCGTCAAAAGATTCACTGAGTCTAATGAAACCAACATCTATACCTCTAATCGGCTTCTCTCTATGTAATCTAGCTCTAATCCTGAGTACGAGATTTCTGTAGTCGATGCCATCGATGATACCTACACCGATGTACCTGTCCTCATCCTCAAGTAATCCAACTAGTAGACCTCTCTCCTGTCCCCGAGTAAATATGTGAACTTCCTCAACACCAAGTACATGTGCCACAGCACTAGTGTTAACTCTATGTGTCTTATCTAGAACTACGACACCGTACTTACCATCTCTTGAGATACCAACGTACAGCACCTTACCCCTTAGTACCTTCCTCACTTCAGGTAGCTTACTATTTACAGGAACCGTAGAGAGAAGCTTAGAGCCATACACTATGTCTAGCGTAGTTGCTTTCAATGCTATGGTCTTCGCCTTTGAGAAGTACCTTGCATACATGTTCTCCCTGTGCTTCCTCCTATCACTTCTTGTTCGGATTCTCGCACTTGGTGGCGACGGTAGTCTATACACCTCTGAACATAGCTTCTGAACTTCACTCACTAGCTCCTGTAGCTCACCTACCCTTCTCTCCATTATTATCACAGCACTTGGCTTCGTAGCTTCTACGATCTTTACCTTGAAGTTAATTGCGGACCTACCCTCTACCCAACCATCAGTATTCACCACAACTACATCTAGCCCAAGCTCATCACATTCCTCTAGTAATGCCCTCAATCCTCTTACGTACTTTGGTATCAGTGATGCTGGTGCTACATGACCTATGAAGTAGAGATCATACGGTTCATACTCTCTTATACTGAGCTTTGGTTCACGAGGTAGTGCTAGAGCTAAGGTAGTTGGAATAGCTACGTCATTCTGACCAACATCACCGTCAACAATAGCCGTGGTCAAGCCCTTACTGAGAGCTAAGTTCGTTAACCAAGCTGTAACAGTTGACTTACCGCTATCCGTAGCACCAATGATCAGGAACCTACCTCTTGTATACCTCGTGAATAAGGTACTGAGTGCTGAGTACCAGAAATCCACAACCTCACTCTCCGGAGGAACTACAGATACTGAACCTCCAGGTCCTACAATGAACCGAACCTCACTACTCGTAAGTACCTTGAAGCCATATGACCTAGCATAAGGAATAACAACCGTAGAACTCTCACCAAACTCAATACCTACACCCATTAACTTACCTGAGATAACCTTAATCGTTACAGGACCCTCAACCCTAATTACAGTACCCTTGCTGTACCTCTCAGTAACCTCCTTAACAGTACTCATACACTACCCTCAGCACTGTTCTCTCTTGAACCTACGGTACCTACTGAGGTACTCTAGAACCTCCTCATCACTTAAATCATACCAATTCCTATACGCATCAGCAACAGCAAAACCAAACACATCACTTCTAACATTCACGACGCAAAGTAAATCAACCTCACTACTCAACATCTTGAGTGATGAAGCTGATGCAGTTGGCGTAGCAACGATAACCTTACCAGCACCTAACTTCTTGAGAAACCTAGCAGCAACAAGCATAGTGTACCCACTCGCAATACCATCATCTACAACAATCACTGACCTACCTCTTAAATCAGGATAAGGTCTACCACCTCGAAAAACCTGTTCCCTCCTCCTAATCTCCTTCAAGGTCTTCTCAATACCCTCCCTAACATCTGCCTCAGAGAAACCAAGGTACTGAACAAGAGCTTCATTGAGTACGTAGGTACCATCGGGAGCTACTGCACCATAACCAGCTTCCGGATTCCAGGGTATGAGAATCTTCCTACAGATAACGAGATCTAGCTCAATACCTAGCTCCGTAGCCACTACATAGGCAACAGGAACACCACCACAAGGTATCGCGAATACTATGGAGTTCTCCGGTATCTCGACTTCACTTCTAAGTAATCCAGCTAGCTTCCTACCAGCATCCTCCCTATCTTCAAATACATGGTAGAGACCAAGTAGTGACTTATCGTAAACTAGCTTCCTACCTAACTCCCGTACAGTAGATAGCAATTGCTCAAGCTCCAATCTAACAGGGTACCTAGACACAACCTACAACCTCACTATGAGGTAGTGAGGGAAAGGAGCAACACCTTCACTTTCTCAACATTCCCACTAGAGACAGCACTCTAGGTAGTAGCTCCCATCCATGCTCTAGTACACCCAAGCTACCCTTCTGGCAACACTCCTTCTCTGTAAATCTCGTTACTTGATCTGGTTCTATGCTAGGTGCTCTAACTAGTATTGGTACTGGATCATCTGTATGAGCCTTGACCGTGTACGGTGTTGCGTGATCTGACGTAACTAGTATTGCTACTTCATCTAGGTTTACATGCCCTATCAGCGGTTTAACATAGTACTGATCAATTAGCTCAATAGCTCTTGCCTTACGCTCTAGACTACCGTCGTGACCTGGCTCATCTGGTCCCTTAAGATGTACGTAGACTACATCACACCTCTCAAGTAGCTCTAAAGTAGCTTCAAGTCTCTGAGCGTAGTCACGTACCTTGTCTTCAGTGGGTGGTGGGACCTCAGCAACTTCCATACCCAATAGCTTAGCAATACCCTTCTCAACAGGCATCTCAGCTACAGCACCGAACTTTAGACCGCCATAGACCTCACTTAGCTTCGGTACTTTAGGAAGTGCAGCACCAGCATCTCTGAGAAGTATGGCATTTGCCTTTAACTTTCCAAGTCTTTCTCTCCTAACATTGACAGGGTGCTTACTCAGTATTGTGATAGCTAGTCTTGTGAATCTATTAACTAACTCAGCTGTTACCCTAGCTTCACGTGAATCGTCAAGTGGTTTACACTCTGCAATTCTTTTCTCATAAGTCTTAGCTGCAACACTTATTTTACCGCATCTCACATATGCTGGATCTGTATTTGAAACGTTGTCTGATAATCTATGGGATCTACTACCAATTACAACCACTGCTCTATGACCAACCGTTGCTATAACGCGAGCATAGCCATCGTACATACCTAGCTCAAGTCCATCAAGTGCCCTCGCTAGCTCTCTAGCCTCATCACTAGCCAAGTCTCTCCCACATCTCCTATCAAGGATTTCAAGTATATCCTCTCTAATGGTTGCGAAATTAGCTCTAAAGGCAACCTCAAAACCTTCTCGAATCTCGATACCAGCACCTAGAGCCTCAATCGGTCCCCTGCCTGTGTAGTACTTCTCCGGATCGTAACCAAGTATGGAGAATACTGCAGTATCGCTCTCCGGTGCAATCCCTCTACCTATCGTGTACATACAGCCACAGACACCTTCCTTAGCTAGTCTATCCAAGTTCTCTTTCTTAGCTACTTCAAGTGCTGTTGGCGAATCCACTACTCTATCTGGGGCTCCATCAATGACCAGGTAAATGAGCTTCATGAACCTCACCTCACGACAAGGTTTCTCCACTTAGGTACTATCGTGGTCTAAGTTATATAGTGTGACTCCTGTTACCGCTATGTGGGTAAATATGGGTAACTCAATCATCCTCAGTAGGTTGCGTAGATCAGTTACTGAGTTAAGTGTTAGGGCGACGTATAGGTATTTGGAGAGAGCTACTGAACTAGCTGCTAGTGGTGTTGAGGTTATTTCCCTCGGTATTGGTCAACCAGATTTCTCTCCTCCTGGGTACGTAATTGATGCGTTGAAGGAAGCCTGTGATAAGGGGATGTTTAGGTATGTTTCTTCACAAGGTACTGAGAGCTTTAAGAGAGCTGTTTCAGAGTTCCTGAAGTGTGAGTTAGGTGTTGATGTGAAACCTGACGAGGTTTTAGCTGTGCCCGGTGCATCTGCTGGTATCTTCATGGGGTTATATGCACTGCTCAATCCCGGTGATGAAGTTATTGTGTTGGATCCAGCATTTCCACAATACTTCGATGTTGTTAAGGTTCTTGGTGGTAGGGTTGTTCCAGTTAAATTAAGGGAGTTATCTGATGAATTTGTCGTGGATATCGATAATGTTGTTAGTGCTATTACGGATAGAACTAAGGTCATCATCTTGAACACGCCACATAACCCCACAGGTATGGTTATTCCTGAGTCTACAATGATGAAGTTACTTGATGTGGCTAGAGAACACGGAATTATTGTGCTAAGTGACGAGGTTTATGATCACTTCGTGTACGAGGGTAAACACACTAGCTGCCTACATCATCCTGAATGGAGAGACTTCTGCATCTATGTCAATAGTCTCTCAAAGACCTTCGCTATGACCGGTTGGAGAGTAGGTTTTGTCGTAGCTAGAAGAGAAGTAATTCAGAAATTGAGTGCACTTGCCAACAACATATACAGCTGCTTACCTCCGTTCATCATGTATGCTGCTGAGGTAGCGCTTAGATCTGGTCTAGACTGGTTTAAGGAGGTATTACGGGAGTACAGAAGACGTAGGGACTTAGCACTTAGTGAGTTACGTAAGGTCTCAGGTATTAGGTGTGTTAGACCTCGAGGAGCTTTCTACCTGTACCCAAATCTAAGTGATATCCTCAGTGAGTTGGGGCTATCTATTGGAGATTTCGTTGAGTTGCTGATAGTTAAGAAAGGTGTTGTTACGTTACCAAGTACTGTCTTCTCCATTGCTGGTGATGTTGAGCATATTCGCATGTCGTTTACTGTACCTGTTGAGAAGTTATTGTCCGGTCTCGCTAGGTTTAAAGATTTCATTGATGAGTTGAGGAGTATGAGAGGTAGAGTTAAGTAGCTCTATTCACTTAGCCACTACTCAGTGATGAGAGGGACGTATTGATGATCTGTGATTGTAGGTGGAGCAGCTGATCATGACCAAGGATGAGAAGCTTCTAAATGATATGAAGAGAACCCTGAGGAATATGCTCAAGAACTTTCGCCTATACTTTGACAAGTATGATAGGTTGAACTCAGAGGGTAGAGCACTACTCTGTAAGGTTGCTAGGATTGCTGCTGAGATACGACCTGAACTACTACCTAGGTTTAGGTATGTACTGAAAAGTGGTTCACTTAATGACTTCATCAAGCTTGCGAGAGAGATACTTGGTGAGGAGGAGATTGAATCTTTCACTAACGAGTATGGTGTCACTAGCTATCAGTGACCGAGGTTTTCCTCATCCATCAGGTCGGGACTTCCTCATCACTGGAGAATCAATAGATTCGAGGTTAACTTATACCTTCCTCAGGTAGCCAGGTAGTACGTACCTCTTCTCCACTATGTGACTTAGCTTAACTAGTGTGTAGCATATGAGGAGGTATATGAGTGCTGTCATTGCGTAAATCTCTAATGCTCTGAAGGTCCATGCAACCATGTACTCAGCTCTTCTCGTTAACTCCGGTACACCTATGATAGATGCGAGAGAGGTTTCCTTAATCAACGTCACAACTTCATTCATTAGTGCAGGTATGGCGTTTCTCAGTGCTTGAGGTACGAGTACCTTCATGTATGCTTGGTACCTAGAGAGCCCATCAACGAGTGAAGCCTCTAATTGATCCCTTGGTAATGCCTGAAGTACTGACCTCAAGATCTCAGCTTGATAAGCGCCACTGTTGAGACCTAGAGCTATGATACAGGCTGAGAGAGGGTTTAGTTTAATGCCTATGGAGGGTAAACCGAAGTATATGAAGAGGAGCTGGACGAGTAGTGGTGTACCTCGGAAGAACTCTATGTATGCTGAGGCTATTGCCGAGACTAATCTACTACCTAGTAACCTACACATAGTGAGTACAGTACCGATCACAAATCCTATACCGAACCCACTTAAGCTAATTAGCAGAGTATAGTTAGCTCCCTTTACAAGATATGGAAAGACCTGTGTAAAAAGTTGTAGGGTATTCATGACTCTCCACCTCTTACTCACCTGTTAACCACTTACTGATCTCCTCATCGAATATCTCATTCAGCTTACCTGTTGTACGGAGCTTCTCAAGTACCTTATTGATGAAGTACTTGAACTCTTCATCACCAGGTGGTAGCGCAATAGCTGTGAACTTCTCACTACCTGGAACAACGAATGCTATCTCTAGCTCAGGGAATTTCCTACATAGTACCTCAGCAAAGATGTTCCCTATTACAATTGCATCTACATCACCTCTCTTCAATGCCATGACCATCTCAGGGTAAACCCTGTCATACGACTTGACTGTCGCCTTACCAGCCTTCTCAAGAACTTCCTTAGCCCACTCCTCTTGAACAGTACCCAGCTGAACACCAATGACTTTACCATAGAGATCCTCAACAGACCTAATACCACTACCCTTGAGAACTACAACAACACTACAACCCATGTAGTAAGGTATTGAAAAGTCAACAACCTTCTCACGCTCTGCAGTAATCGACATATCTGCTATGACCATATCAACCATACCCTTCCTAAGTGCTTCAACTAAAGCTGCGAACTTCATGTCCTTGACCTCAAGCTCAACACCAAGCTCCTTAGCAATTTCCTCAGCAATCCTAATGTCTATACCACAGTACTTACCTGCCTCAACGTACTCGAAGGGTGGCCAATCAGCTGATGTACCTACAATAAGCTTTCCACGCTGCTTAATGAGTTCAAGCCTAGATTTCGCAGTCTCTACAGGAACAGTAGCCGGCTTTAATAATGCTGTGCCAATGAGTAGACCAAGTACTAACCCTATGATTAGACCCACAGCAACATGTACTGAATACCTCATGGTCTCACTCTGCTCTCATTGTAGTGAATCTTTAATAAGTATTGTTGCTTTACTAAGGATTTTGATTATGTAAACGAAGCTTTGTTTTTAAATTGCTAAATTTCAATTAACGTAGGTTATAGAGATCCAAACCATATACTTCGGCTGAGCACATTATTTGTCATTGATCAAATGTTCTTCCAGGCCAGTGCTTAAGTTAGTACCTAGCTTCAGAGCTATGTTTAATGTTCCTTAAATGAGCTTTCTACTAACATCCCCACTTTTCTCAACTTTAACCGATTCAGTGAAGCTGGAGGTTACAGCATGTATCTAGGTGCTACGTTGGACCTAAATCACGTGATAAAGAGCTAGGGAACTGAGAAACATGGGACTTAAGATGCTGTTGTGTGCTATGTCAAGTCTCTAACCACATTAACTACCTTCAAGAACTTCCTATACATCCTAAGCAGTGGTTCTCTGAGTTCACTACTCGGCTCAACAACCTCGTACTTGACAACCTTCTCAACAGCATCCTTGAAACTACTGAATAACTTAGTTCCAACACCAGCTATAATTGCCGATCCAAGAGCTTCACATTCAGGTATAGTAACCCTCTTCACCTCTCTACCAAGTACTGAGCTAATTACTTTACATAGCGCTCTTCCTCTAGATACACCACCACCTAAGTAAACATCACCAATGTAATGACCTAATTCACCAAGATAGTCGACGATGTACTTAGTCAGGAAGCTCAATCCTGCATAGAGACCTAGAGTGAGGTTAGGTATCGATGGTAGGAGGTTACTCAGTACAACGAACTTAGTAGGGTCCCAACCGACATCTCTCATAACTAGGTACGGAGGTACTACGTAGGTACTTAGCTCAGCTACCTCCCTCATCAAGTACCTCTCGAGCAAATCATCGATTGCGCTCATGCTAAGTGATGACATGTTGTTTAACCACTCAATGAAGCCACCAAAGAGCACAATGACTAAACCACAAAGCCAAAGTCCATTGATTACATGTGGTGTGTTAACTAGTACATGAGGTGCAATAACTTCCCTAGCACAATAATCAACTCCAGCACTAAACCCAGTCCTAATGAATAGCAATCCATCATTGATGATCCCGCAGCCAATAGCTGAGGCAAGGTAGTCGAAACACCCCTTAACAACAGCTATACCTTCAGGTAATCCCAAATCCTTAGCAATATCCCTTCTTAACCCACCAACAGTGAATCCGATAGGTAGTACCTCACCGAAGTAATCTCGATCAACACCTAACCTCTCGAGCACAGAATAGTCAATAGCTAGAGGGCCGTCTGCTATTACTGTGTGCACCGCTCTACCCGTGAACAGAAACGTCAAGTAATCATGTAAGTGGAAGAACTTAACACCTCTCCTAGCTAAATTCGGGTATCTCCTTAAGATCCAGAGCACCTTAGCTTCAAACATAGCAGGGCTACACTGCTTACCACTTACCTCACTTAGCTCCTTAGCCTCATTAACTGCAGGTGCCTCAAACCAAAGTAACGTAGGTTCAAGAACCTCCCCATTCTCAGAGCAAGGTATTACTGTTGGTGCTTGACCACTAATACACATAGCGACTATCCTCTGAAGATCTATATCTTGCTCTCTCAGTGTCTTCATAGCTCTAACCAAAGCATCGTACACATCACGTACATTCCTAGTGTACCTAAATGTGTGATCCGTACACGTGGTAGTGATCTTCGATCCATCAATTGAAGCACACACTACCTTCACTCTAGAGGTACCGACATCAATTCCAAGTACGAGTTCAGTAACCATCGAGAAGTACACTTAACCTCTTTAACCTCTTATCACTTTCCCCTGTAGTGAGAACCTATGGAGTTGGTAATCACGGATAATCACCTCCACGTAAATCCTGTAAGAGGACGAGGACCTAGAGAAGTTGCAAAACTATTTCTAAGAGAAGGAGGTAGAGGAGCTGTTGTAGTGGCACTACTTAGCTGGCACTATGGGATCGCCCTAAGAGGTAGAGACGACATTACTCGATTCTATGACCTTGTTGTGAAGTCATGTGATGTATTTCGTGAGGTCGGTATTGTAGCTGTATCAATTGTTGGACTTCACCCAGCTGAGTACACTAAGTTAATCCAACTAGGTGTTAAGCCGAGTAAAGCTATGTCAATAATGGAGCTAGGTATAGAGATAGCTGCAGAGTACGTGAAATCAGGTAGAGCTGTTGGAATTGGTGAAGTAGGTCTTCCACACTGGTACGTTGATAAGAACACCTATTCACAGCTATGGAACTTACTCCTTCACGCACTAACCATTGCTAAGGATCTAGACTGCGTTATTCACCTTCACCTACCTAGAGACCTAGCTGTTGTCAGTAAGGTTGGTCAAGTAGTTAAGTCTCTTGGCTTAGAGAAGTCGAGAGTAATTCTCCATCACTCACTACCTGAAGTCAATAGACCTGAAGTAGAGTTTTTTACACCATCCATACCAGCTAAGTGGAGTGACTTAGTTAGAGCCACTAGGTGTAGACCAGTGTATCTAGTAGAGAGTGATTACCTAGATGACCCGAGTAGACCGGGCTGTGTTGTTGAGCCTTGGGTACTTGCCAGGCGTGTGAAGAGGTTACTCAATGAAGGTTTTGTAGATTTTAACTACCTTGATACTGTTCTCAGGAAGAACTTTGAGAAGGTTTACAGAGTTTCCCTCTAGCTGATGAACCTAGTTAGTGCCAGTACCAGTAGACCTGCTAGCAGGGTATAGAGACCATAGGTTAGAGGTCTTCTACCTGTGTACTTACCCAATAGAGCACCAACTACATACAACATAGCTAGTGCTATGGCTATTGACATCACTATGGCATAGGTGTTCGGTATGATGCCGTGTACTGCTAACATGAATGGTACCGTTATCAGTAGAGCTGTTACAAAAGGACAGAAACCACTTAAAACCGCGGAGTACATAGCAGCAAACTTCTCAGCTCTCTCAATAGCTGTCTTCCTAAGTTTCGTCAGTAGAACATGCTCTAATTCAGTAATTCTTCTACTTCTCTCAGCCCACTCAGTAATCAGTGTGCTGACTGTACCTGAGAGTCCAGAACCAACAGCTGCACCAATACCTAGGCCAAGCAGTATCTCAGGTCTCTCACTAGCACCAGCAACGTAGGAAAACAGCACAGCACCTAAGAGAGTTAAGGTTATGTCAAAGGTATTTGAGACAGCATATCTCCTAGCAACTTCTGAAGCTCTAGTAATTCTCAGGTAGAATTTAACAGTATGCAAGTTACGTCTCATAAATGAAACTAATCGTCTAAGTACCTTCAGTACCAAGCTACGTGACAATCCCCTCACCACGTAGAGATTCCGAGTAGCGAGGTTAAGAACATTAATTGAGGAAACGAGATTTTCGTCAGCCTCACATAGTTAAGTCTCTTCAGCTCCTCTGACTCACATCACATACTCAGACCGGGCGTCTTCATCACACAGTATACTCAATGAGGTATTCGGTACTTAATCTCTCTTCTCTAATTTACTCAGTACCTACTCCTTTCGCGACACATACACCCTATACCCAGCTTCAGAACCAACAACATCACAATTGCCAAATACCTGAAGCATTCTCTCCATTAACCTCCTACCACCCTTATTGTGTCGAGCAACGAGCTGCAGCAATCCACCTCTCTCTAGGTACTGTGGAGCCTCATCAATTACTCTATAACACACATCAAGGCCAGCAGATATCGGAGGGTTGCATAGTATTGCATTGAACTTCTCTCCTCTAACTGGCTCATATAGATCTCCCTCTCTAACCTCAGCATTGTGAATATCATTTAGCTTTAAGTTCTCTCGAGCTAGTTTCACGGCTAGCTTATTGATATCCGTCAAGATCACGTAGCCTCTAGGAGCTAACTTAGCAGCAACTATACCAATTACACCGTATCCACATCCAAGATCGAGGATTCTCCATCCATCCTCAATTATCATGTACTTGAGTAGTACCTCAGTACCCTTATCCAATTTCCTTGCTGAGAATATGCCAGGCGCTGATATTAACTTGACGTAGATACCCCTAATCTGCACCTCAATAGTGTACCTCCTACCTGTATCCCTAGGTCTCTTCGAGTAGTAATGGTAGTGAGACATCTCAATCCCTACATCTTCCATCTGGGTCTCAACTTAACGATACCTAGCGTTGAGCATATTTCAATGCACCAACCTGCTAGTAATTTAGCAATTTCAATTCTAGCTTCTTCCTCCGTATACGATACTCCTCTACAGGTCTCTAGCACGTGCTTAGCTACCTCACCATCGACTCTACTGTAGAACTTATTCGTTAGTATCTGCAGTAGCTCAGCGAGCGACACGGTACCTGATTCAACAATTTTCTTTACGTACTCTAGATCCTCTCCTCTCGGTACTACATCATCTACATGTGCTTCACCTTTTCTCTTCCTTGCTTCCTCTAAGTACTTGATTAGTGGTGTGTAGTCTCCAACTACTGATCCATTTGCGAAGAGTGGTAATGTCACGTTGAGTACACCTCTGCACCTAGAGTAATACAGTATGGCTTAAAATATAGTCTTCGCGTGTATGCTTGATGAAGGTTCTTCTAGTTGATTGTTTGGGTTGGGGTAGTGTTGGTAGGGTTGCTACTGTTGACGTTATTGGTACTGGTCCTAGTATTGTTGCTTCCATACTCGAGAGCTACGGTATTTCTGTTGACTACTCCTCACCTACAGGTTTACCTAGTTCTCTACATGAGTACACTGGTTTCATGATCTCTGGTATGGTTAGTGACGTTAAAACCATTAGATGTGTTATAAGTAAGCTCCGTAAGGAAAATCCTCATGCTATCATTGTACTTGGTGGTCCTATTTCAGCTGCTAAGGATATTGTTGCTGATCTAGGTGTTGACTTCGCTATTGTCGGTGAAGCTGAGTACGTTCTCCCGAAACTAATTGAGTACGGTCTTTTCAGTAATGATGAGGGTGATGTAGCTGAGAGATGTTGTGAAGAGAAGCTACCTAACTTAATCATTGTTAGGGATGGCAGTGTCGTGTACTCAGGACCTATTAGGTGGTGCTCTATTGACGAGATCACTAGGTTCAGTCTATCTCAGAACTTTATCTCTAGGTATCCTGGTATCACTTGGTCTAGAGTATACGTTGAGGTTCTTAGAGGATGCAGTAATTTCCTTAGACCTAGAATTCAGCTACCTGATGGTAGGGAGTGCATTGAGTGTGGTCTATGTAGATCTCCAAGGTTATCGGATAGGTTAAGGTGTCCCGTAGGTATACCACCAGGTTGTGGTTACTGTTCTGTTCCTACACTGTATGGACCTGCTAGGAGTAAACCTGTTGAGTACATTGTTGAGGAAATTAGAAAGCTGGTTTCCGTTGGTGTTCAGCGTGTTGTACTGAGTGCATCTGATATACTTGACTATGGTAGGGACTGGTTGGTTAGTCCTGAACCTCTAACTGATCCGAGAAAACCTATGCCCAATGTAGAGGCTCTAGAGGCTCTATTCTCCAGTGTTTTCGACTTACCTGAAGTCCGTAGTAGGAAGTGTGTTGTGATGATTGAGAACATTAAGGCTAATCTCGTAAATGAGGAAGTTGCTAAGGTACTTGGTAAGTACTTTAGAGGTACTTCTGTTCACATAGGTTGCGAAACTGGTTCTGAAGAGCATGCAATCTCCATAGGTAGACCATGTACACCAACTGAAGTGCTTCAAGCTGTTAAACTACTTAAGAGGTATGGCTTAAGACCGTACGTCTACTTCATACATGGTCTACCTGGTCAAGACCTGAAGATAGCTAGGAGAACGGCTAAGTTGATAACTAAGCTAGGTAGGGTGGGTGTAGAGAAGATTACTGTGTATAGGTTTCAGCCGCTACCTGCAACAGCATTTGAGAAGTTCCCTAGAGCACCACCAGCTAGTAAGTCTATGGTTGGTAGGATAATTGTTGATGCTAGTAAGTTCGTGAATAGATTCTCAAAGAGGAAGATGATTGGTAAGGAGTTAGAGGTAGTTGTTGCATCTCGTTGGAGAGACGGTATACACTATGTGACCTACCCTATCTACCATGGTCCTGTAACATTAGTGAAGGTGAATCGAGAACTTAAACCAGGTACAAGACTTAAGGTAAGGATCATTAAGGTACTTAGTGATAGAGTTGTCTTAGGTACAGTTATCGAGTGAGTTAACATCAGCATAGACGAGTCTCGTCACTACTCTGTAACCTACCCTCTCATCACTTCTAGCAGGATCTGAAGTAGTTTAAGGAACAAGTAGAAACACAACACGTATATATTCGAATTTCGAATATTTAAGGTTGATGAACATAACAAAGCTCTTCATAGACCTCATGACACATAAAGCTACTACAACTCTAGCCACCTACTTACTCAAACCACTGATCAAGTACTTCGACCCCATTAGCTGTTCTCAAACTGGTCTCTTAACTATGTTCTTTGAGAGGTTAACTGATGAAGGTGTTAAGTGGTTAATTAAGGTAGGTTCTCGTATACTAGGTTCTTCAGCACCTGAAGATCTTGATGGTAGGAATAGGTACCTAGTAAATGGTGTAGCTATCGTCCTAGATTCAATAGCTAGGTTTGGAGTACGAAAACCGCTTGTAACTTCTAGACCACTAATGGTTGTGTGGAATTTCACTAATCTATGTAATTTAAGATGTAAACACTGTTATCAGGATGCTAGTAGGAGGCACCCTAATGAACTAAGTGTTGAGGAGAAGTTAGATCTGGTAGATATGTTATGTAGAGACAGAGTACCTCTCCTAGCATTTTCAGGTGGTGAACCTCTTGCTGCTCCTGAATTCTTTGAGGTAGCTGAGTACGCTGCTAATAGGGGTCTCTTCGTATCAATAGCTACCAACGGTACATTAATAACTGAAGAAGTTGCTAAACGATTGAAGAAGCTAGGAGTTAACTATGTTCAGGTTAGTGTAGATGCTGCTACGCCTAGCAAGCATGACCTCTTTCGTGGCATTCCAGGTGCGTGGGAATTAGCTATTCGTGGTGTTAAGAATCTAGTGAAGTACGGCATCTTCACGTGCATAGCAATGACAGTAACTAAATTTAACGTAGATGAGGTGCCTAAGGTAATTGAATTAGCTAAAAAGCTCCACGTACCTAGAGTTGCTCTTTACAACTTCATTCCAGTTGGTAAGGGTACGGAGATAGTGAAGTGGGACCTGAGCCCTATTGAGCGTGAGAGATTACTATACTACATACTTCGTGAATTTATGAAGGGTGGTATTGAGGTCATGACAACAGCACCACAGTACGGTCGTGTAATAGCTTCATTACTGGAGGAGTACGGATATCTGCCGAAGGTAGCTGCAGCGCATTTCTACAGTGGTAGTAGTGAGTGGGGTAAGGTAGTTGAGTTCATAGGTGGTTGTGGTGCTGGTAGAGTCTACCTAGGCATTGAGCCTGATGGTACTGTTACGCCCTGTGTCTTTCTTAAGATACCTGTTGGTAATGTTCGTCAGTCACGGATTAGGGATATCTGGATGAAATCTCAAGTACTTTGGGATCTTAGAGATAGGGATAAATTGAAGGATCCATGTGGTTCCTGCCCCTACAAACACGTCTGTGGTGGTTGTAGAGCTAGAGCATATGCATATTTCCAAGACTACCTAGCACCTGACCCTGGATGTTTCAGAGCTAGTAAATACCTCTAATCAGTAATCTAGCTCAAGAACTATACTCTTGCTCTGGATCTATAAGGGCAAGTCTCACTCCTACAAAATATTTTACAAAATTCCTTAGCAAACTCCTCATTTATTCCCTTAAATCCGGTTCTCGTACCATCACACGTACATACCTTCCACTTCCCTCGAAAACCAACGTAGATATAACCAGTGCTAGTTATTGGTGATGGTATCTTCCTACATCTCGTAATGCACTCAGGGCACCACTCAAATCTTCCACCTAAGGTAATGACCTTCTGAGCAGTGTGCTTCACACCCATAAGAAACACCTTGATTTAGCATTTACACCCTGTATTAAAGGGTGTCCTCATTACAGTGCTCCTCAGGTCCCGCCATAATCTTCACTAATCCGTCCGGGTTCATCACATCATCGGACCTAGCTGAGTGATTAAACCTTAAGGTCTGTTATAAGGGTCACTCCTCGTAGATATATGCATCGACACAAATCTTGTAGACATATGGTGCGTAGGGATGGACAATCCTTCTACTTAGTATCTTGACTGCTCTACCTAGCTTCTCAGCTTCCTTTCTAATGAGTTCCTCAGCTTCATCAAATAACCTATCCTCAGGAGCCCAGTGGTAAAAGTGTAGGATACCACCTTCAGGCTTAAGACACTTGATAGCTATGTCGAGGTACTGGTAGGCACCTTTTGGAAGTGGCATGAGGACACGATCGCAGATACCGTACCAGTAAGGACATACGTCACGAACATCGCCTAGGACAGGGACAACACGATCCTCAACCCTATTCAACGCAACGTTCTCGACCATGTACTGGTAAGCATGTGGGTTAATCTCAACAGAAACTATTCTGTAAACTCTAGGCTGAACCCTACATATTATGAGAGCATAGGGTCCGACACCAGCAAACATGTACATAATGACCTCACCAGGACGGACCTGCTTTGCAATCCTCAATCTCTCAGTAGAGTCCCTAGGTGAGAAGTAAGCCTTCGTAGGATCAACCTTAATCCTACAACCATACTCCTTATGAATAACCTCAGTACTACCAGAACCAGCAATAACCTCGTACTCACGCAACCTATACACACCCTTCCTCTCAGAACACTTCCTCAAGACAACACGAACATGCTTATGAACCTTCATCAAAGCCTCACCAATAACGTGCTTCCAAGGCTCAAGCTCATCAGGAATCTCGATAATAGCAACAGCACCCTCCCTAGAACCAATAATATCAAAACTACGAGGTACAAGAGGAAGTAAATCATCAGGAATCTTACCCCTCAATAGCTCACGAAGTCTCACAAGGACCCCCTATAAGCTAATCTGAATCAGAGTATCGGGGAACTAAAATGCTATTCGACATAGTTATCCTACTAGAAAACCATGTGAAGAACATGAGGAACGTAAAGAGAAGAAAAAGAGGTTCACTACTAGTTGAAGAAGCAATACTCATAGGAGTAGCAGCCATAGTACTAGTCATACTACTCACAATGCTCACAAAAATATTGGGAATAGTTAAGGGGACACTAAACACAACAAACCAATCACTTGAACAATTCATAGTGAATGTACTAAAGGAATTGGATAAGATAGGAGCAGCACTAGGGCTACCAACACCAACGAATAGCACAGGCTAAATAGCAACATTAAAAACACATAGATACAGTACTTCAATAGCCCCGAAGACCGCACACCTACGAGAGTCCACTAGGACTCAATGAGTAGGTGTGTGGCTAGGGGCTACACCCCTCTTCTTAACGTACTCTGCGTAAAGCCGTTTAAGCCTAATCATCCTACCTTTTGCTTCTCTCAAGCTAGTTAACCTACTGTAGATCACCATATCGACATAGTACCTAGCAATAGGACATACAAGTAGGCATTTCTGGCAACCTACACATTTGCTGGGTATTACTGTGAAGGGTAGTTCAATAGCTTCGTAATCACAGTTCAAATAGCAGTGACCACACGCTCCGCAGTTCAAGGTCATGATTAGTACCTTGAGTACATTGAGAGCTGTATCGAGGTCTCTATAGCTAATGACTACGTACCCCCTGGAGTTCACCGTGCCCTGTACCTCATCTGATGCGAAATACACCTCATCTACCCTACGATTGACCATCATCCTGAGCACTGATCGTAGATTTACCTCAAGTGAATAAGAGTTCCACCTCTTCACAGGTATTGACAATTCGAGTACTTCTTCACTTCTCTGGACTGTTTTCAGGAAGGGATTTAGTTCTTCGAGACTCACAGTTGGGTATATGTACCTGATACCTAGCATCTTCGTCACTCGCTGTAGTTCTTGGTGAAGTAAGAAGAATCTCCAAAGATGTCTACTACGAGCAATTTCTCTCTCCTTCTCTGTAGAGAACATCACGTTAATTATCTTCTCCATGTACTTCTTCCAGAAGCTCATCAGTTCACTGTAGTGCATCTCACTCATCTTCAGCTCCAGACATGTCCTATGTGGACACATGACACAGCTAATTCTCTCAAAGCCCCTGTAGTAATCTGGGTGAAGTGGAGTGCGTGCTCTATACCATAGGTACAGGTACTCAAGGAGCTTAGGAAAGTTGTAGGGTATGCAGTGCGATAGTACACCAGCTTCAGAGTCAATGTACGTTGGCGGTCTTACACTTCGTCTAAAGGTCTCGTATCTTCTGGAACCAGTGTAGCTAACTACCTTATCCAAACCATACTTCTCCTTAATTAGCTTAAACATCGGAACTAATTTCCACAGTGGTGTGCACCACCTAAATCCACGAACTGGAATACCTAGAGTCTCGAGGTAACTCAGTAACTTATCGAGTGAGTACTCCACGACCTCAAGTGAGAAACCTAGTCGAGAACATACCCTGTACACGAAATCACGAGTAACCTCAGTATCGGCATACGGTATGTGTACGTAAATCACCAAAGGATCTGAATCAACTTCCTCAAGTAAGTGAAGTGTTAGTAAGCTATCCTTACCTCCAGAAAATCCAACTACACCACGTCTACCCTCTTCACACTCCAACCACTTCACAGCACGTCTAACCTTCTCAACAAGAAACTCAATGTAATCCTCATTAAATTCATACAATTCACGGTAAGTCCTCCTAACTCTATCCAATGAAGAGAGTACCTCCTCAGGATATGCAGGAGACCAAATCTTTATCGGAACAAATCCTCTCTCAGTACGAAGAGCAACACCACACAACCTACCATCTCTAGTAACAGCAACGAAGTACCTACAACCCTCAACACTAACCCTATAGCTACTAAATGTCCTCATCCTCTCATCACTAATAACGGTATTGCAGATACCACGAATATAGAGTAGAGCAGCACCTAACTTACCAGGAACGACATTGAAGCTTAGGGTCTTCAAATCATAGTTGATAGTACACAGTATCTCTCCATTAACCATGAACTCGTAGACGTGGTCAAGTACAGGGTCATTACCAACATTAACTATGGTTAAGTGCTCCCTACAGATTCCCTCAAAGAGATACGCTACATCACTACCAAAGACATCACAGCAAGCTCTTGACATGACCTCAAGATCACGACTAGTAATAGGTCTCGGATCAACCCAGAACCTGAATCTCTTCGAAACATCAATGAGATCATCACAGTACCTCCTACCATAACTCATCTTGAAAAAGTAAACATTCAGACTAGGGCTGTAGTAGAGCTTGAGGGGCCCTCTATCACTCATCTACTCAGTCACCGAGCGTTCTTCATTAATCTGTACACTGACACCTCATCATCACTAGCATAGAAACAGCATTAAGTACCATATAGACTTTACTCAAGGGAATGTTGGCTATTGACCCTCAGCACTGGAAGAGCAGTCCGGAAACAATTAAGATCTAGTGAAATGCAGTAAAAAGGTTGAGAATTAAGGATGTGGGGAGGTTAAAGACATCTATGGAGTTGCTACTTTGCTGATTCTCTCGTATATCTGCTTTGCTAACCTAGCTACTTCCTCAGCTCTATACTTTGCACCAGGTATTGCTCTAGTTAGGTAAGCTCCGCTCTCCGCTCTCTTAGCTGCCTCCTTTGGATCCATACCTAGACATGCAGCTACTGCTGCTGGTACTGTTACGTTTATCACTGTATGCCCAATGTATGCTAGTTCCTGAGCTAGTACTGAACCAATTGTAAGTGCCCACATGTAATCTGGGTCTTCTCTACCAACACCCTTTAGTACGTATTCAGGTATTGCCTTAGCGAATAGGTTCTCGATCTTGTACTTCTTCTCTCCAATGGTTATCTCGTAGGATACGTATGAGTCAAAGCCCCAGTACTTCTTCGTGAATGGATCGTGTCTTCTTGCTTGTGGTCTCAGCTCGATGAACTTTATCTCAACCTTCTTTCCGAGCATCTTGGAGAAGAGCTCTGAACCTCTCTTCTCAACAAGTTCCTTTCTCTCTTCATCGAGTGCTTTAGCAGCTTCTTCGAGACTCTTACCTGCCTTCAACATCTCGTACACCTTGATGGCTCTCCTGTAGATTGCTGCATCTCTTACAGGTTCACCAGCAATTATCATTGCTCTGGTAACCGGTCCTCTCCTAACTTCCTCAGCCTTTCTAGCTATGGTATTTGCTGCACAAAGCGCCATCTCTGGGTCGAAGAATGACTCTTCCTTATACTTCCTAATCTCTTCAGCAACCTTATGGACATCACCTTTGTACTTCATCAGTAATCTAATAGCTGGTACAGCATCACCGCAGAGGTGTCCTAGCGGTGGGTTCACTGGACCTCCTGAGAATCCACCACCAATCATGGCTGCTTCCTTGAGACCTGCGAAGATCTCGTTAAGGGCCATTGCGCCGATTACGGTGAATGCTGGTAGGTCCTTGAATATTAGACCAAAGTCACCTATCACTCTAGCTGTATCTAGCTCCTCATCTGTACCCCTAATGTGTAGCTTTGGCGGTAGCTTAGCTGCTTCCATAGCTCCCTTACCAGCCATGTACGCTGAGTCAACAGTGCCGAAGGGTCCATATTCCTCACCTAGGAATGCGTCTGGGTGAACTATCTCGAGAGCTACTGTGGCACCTATGAGTGCTGCCCAGAGTGGACTTGGCGTTATGCCAGCACCCTCAAATGCCCTCAACATAGCCTCCGTACCTATCTTAGCCGCATTGTAGGCTATCTCTGGGAATGCTATGTCCTCACCAAGTACGCTATGTCCATATGGTGAACCACCTGATACGAATGGTGGCAGTTTAGCGCCATCTACCTTAGTTAGCTTCTTCTCTAGTAGTGCCTCATACACTGCCTTATATGCTGGGTATGCTGTTAATCTATTTGAGAACTTATTGGTTACGAGTGTTATTCCTCCACCTCTAGGTAGACCTACTTTAATTCTCGCCATTGCACCTAGCTTTCTATTAGCCATTGGTACACCCGCTCTAGCTCCTGAACCAGCGAAGTAGCACAGTGCTGCTGCTATGAGTGCTGCGTTCTCCGGTGCTGCACCAGCCTCCATAGCTGCCTTGATTGCTTTCTCCAGGACATCATCTAGTGGTATTGTAGGTGCTTCAGCATCACTAATCTTAATGTCGATACCTCTTAGAATTTCTTCAGCTACTGCATTAGCTGCACAGAGAACGGCTATTGCTAGTGAACCCCAACCCTTAGCACCTGCCTCTAGTCTATCATTAGTCATTAGGTCAGGCTTGAAGGTTGTAGCCATTAGCGTCGCTGCTACTACTCTTTCTCTTTCTGGTAGACTCAAAATTAGACACCCCCTAATCATTCTGTGCAATGTCACGGAATATAAAGGTTAACCAATACTAGTAATACTCTTTCATTGAATTAGTAATGCTTTCCCAATTCAATTCAGGTTCAACCTATTCCCGTATCTAATTCCTGAAGCTTAGCCCTTACCTGTCGTATAACCTCCTCATAAACGTCCTTTATCGCTAATCCAGTTTCCTCGGCAATCCTTCTCAAGTCCTCGTACTCTGGCTTAGCTCTAAGTAATTGGCCTGATGGGGCTCTCGATATCTTAACTGTTACAGTGAATTTTCTTCCTTTAATAACAACATCAATAGGGACCTTAACTCTAGACGCAACAACTCTCGACAATTCACTAACGCGAACACCTAACGTACCTACCTCCCTCATCAGTAACTCAACTAAATCCCTGTAGTTACCTACATCAGCAAGAACCTTAATCACGTGTACTGGTCTATTCTTCTTACCTAAGCCAGGTAGCACAACGACGTCAATAGCACCTTGAGACAGCAACTTATTGACAAGGTACCCAATGAATTCACCGGGTACATCATCTACATTCGTCTCCAGAACAACCACCCTATCTTCACAGATATCGGCAATTGAGCCTTCAACCACTCTAAGTACATTTGGTCTACCTTCAACATCTCTTGCACCAGCTCCATAACCAACTCTCTCAACTCTCATACCTGGGTAGAAATCAACAATGTGCTTTGTCAAGTGTACTAATAGAGCTGCACCGGTAGGTGTAGTTAATTCATACGGTACATCCGCCATTGAGTACCTGTAGTTATGCCTTCTCAAGATCTCAAGAGTGGCGGGTGCTGGTACAGGTAGGAGACCATGTTCGCACTTCACGAAACCACTACCAAGCGCAGGTGGTGTAGTGTAGACTCTATATCCCTCGCAAAATACACCCATCTCATCGAGTAGCTTAGCACTACAAACAATATCGAACACCGTATCTAGCGATGCTAGTTCATGTAGGTGAACTTCATCAACACTAATCCCATGTACCATAGCTTCAGCTTCAACGAGCTCCTTCACAACAGCAATAGCGTATTCCCTAGCTCTCGTGGATAGGTTAGTGGCACTACAGCACTTATTAACTAACTCAATAACCTCCCTACCACTCCTCTCCTCTTCACTACTGGGACATAGAACCTCAACTCTCTTTGCTCTTAACCCAGACTTACGAACATCATATATCTTAACGCCAAAATCACTACATCCAGAAACATCTCTAACGGCATCTACCACGAGATTAACAATATCTGTAAGCCCCGTGAGATCAAGTAGTGCACCAACAAGCATATCACCTGAAACACCTGCAACACGAGGATCAAGCAACAATACCTTAACCACATCATGCACCTCACGTGAATTCTGAGCAATTGTACAGTAAACAACACACTTAACAGTAACTCTACATAGGTGGTACTAATCAAGAGAGTTGACGTCATGTAACTTAGTGATGAGTCGCCGGGCCACATAACTGAACTATGATGTCTTCGGGACTGGCTGATCACTTTCACTTACCTCTCCCTGTATCTACTCTGTGATTTCAGACTTTAATCCAATGAACTTGGTAAGAAGCTTAGGGTATGTAATGAGCACTGACCTCTTCTTCGATCTCTTCGTCAAGGAGGTTGAGGAGAAGCTCACTAATGGGAATTCAGGTACTGAATTCACTATGAAGCCGAAGATACCTACCATTCTCTTCAACGAGATCAAGAAGCTATGGGTAAGCGAACTCCCCAAGAGAACAACTAACTGCTCCATAGTAGCTGTTGATGGTGGTATAAGGTCACTAGGTCTAGAAGGTGGTAGAGAGGTAGTTATAACGAGGGCTATAGCAGTAACTAGTTCAGGTGCTAGAGCAAGACAATTAAGAGTTGAGTTAAGTAAGCTACAGGGTTTTGCTCTAAAGCTCTCACTACTTACGCAGGTAGAGTGCTCTGTTGCTCTTGAAGCTCTAGAGAAGGTACCTAATGTGGATTACTTACTTCTCGATGGTTCACTATACTATAGAGTAGTCCATGCACTTCACAGAATTCTTAGACCTAGGGAGATAGCAGATACTTACTACCTACCTGAGCTAATCATGACCGTGACCTACGTAGCTACCTTACTCAAGCGATGTCGCGAGCTCAACGTAGTGCCGCTATTCATAACGAAGGACTCATCATCACGAATGTTGAAGGACTACGTAATCAGCAACATAATCTACGAGCAGCTGTACGAGAACAAGCTCCTTACAGACCTAGAGGACATCACCACGGAACTACTTTTAAAAGCACGAAACCTGTACTCAGTTACCTGGGTAAAACACTACAGAGCAAATCTCGAAAAACTTCAACAACACCTAAGAGCGGCACCTACGAATGTAGCGGAAGAACTTATACACTGTATTGAGCTATGGCTTCAACCGCACATCACAGACGTAGACTTAATTCGCTCAACAGTAACCACTATAGGTTTCTCAAGACCGCTCAACATAGGTCTCATAGATATCCACTTAGATAACTTACTACAGGTACTTGAGAGGAGTAAGAAGAGAGTACTTGACAGGATCAGTGATGCACTCAAGATGAGAATCAATGAGGTACTAGGTAATGAGAGTTACTGGTACACCCTACTGATGAATGCTCTCAAGACAATACCAACTCTCTACATGACGTACATACGTGTGACACCAGACGATACACCACTAGCAATTGAGATACCTAACTTCAGATCCAGTATGGGATTCGTAGAGTTCCGAAGTAGGAGATTAAGTAGTGAACTCGAGATACTAGATCCACTTAGTATAGTTGTCAGTGGTTACAGGAATTCAACAGTCTACAATGTATGGCTCTACTTAGCACATCAGTACGCAACCTTCAGATCAACTCAGTTCAGAAGCTACGTAAAGTACCTCGAAGCACATCTCTCAAAGTATGGTCTTATCCTTCGAAAGAAGAGAAGAGAGAAGATGGTGGTGGCTCCTCTTGAGTGAGGAGGTTGGTTATGTAGTTGGTGAGGTCACTCCCCTAGAATTTACCTTCGCTGTAAACCCCAAGACACCAGTACCTCTCTACGAGTATGTGTACTGTGAGCTAGAGGATGTACCACCTGGTGAGACCAAGCTCCATAGAGTAAAGGTCATAGCACAGGTACATGAGGTGTATCGTGTTGGTGTTGGTCTTGGCAAGAATGTACCCTATGATGTGGCTAAGAACTTAGCAGCTAGCGGTGTTGAGGTTGAGGAGATTCACCTAGCTAAGGCTAGGGTACTTGGGTATGTGTGGAGAGGTAGATTGGTAACTCCGAGGAGACCACCGAGAGCGAATACTAAGGTCTTTAGAGCACCAACTGAGCTAGTTAAGGAGCTTTACAGCGTTCCAGAGGATAGAGCACTTCACATAGGGTACCTTGTTGCTAGACCTGAAGTACCTGTCTACCTAGATGTTGAGGGCTTGAAGAGGCACTTAGCGATAATAGCAGCTACAGGTAGTGGGAAGACTTGGTGCGCAGTGTTATTGATTGAAGAGCTGTTGAAGAAGGGTGCCACGATAGTTGTCATAGATCCTCATGGTGAGTACGTTAAGTTGAAGGAGAAGGTTCACGTCCTAGATCCCAGACTTAGGGATAGAGTTCTTGTACTTAAAGCTTCACGAACGCAGGAAGGTGATAAGCTCTATAGAATAAAGCTCCTTCAACTAGATTCAGAAACTCTCTCAAGTATAGCGGGTATACCACAGAATGCTCACAAGATAAGACACTGTGTGAGAGCAGCATTCAACATAGTTAAGGCAATTGCTAAGTACGTGAATAGGCCTGAGCTAGTTAACATAGGTAACTTGTTGAAGGTGCTTAGTTTCTGGAGGAGAGAACGAAATGTATCAAAGTCGAGGAAGTCAGGTAACCTATCTCCTGAACCTATAGTTAGGAAGATGCTTCAGGAATTATTTAATCTAGGTAATTCAGATAGTGAGTTAGTTAGGAAGCTCAGTAAGTACATTGAGGATCTGTACGCAGCAACGTACCGTGATGTATCACCTTGTCTTGATGCTATCAGGTACCTAAGGTCACTTAAGAGGTATGGGGTCTACACCTCAACAACTACACCACTACACGAAATTCTTCAACCAGCTCACGTAACGATACTGAACCTCAGTGGTGTTAAGGAGGAAATACAGGACCACATCGTCTACAATGTCCTAACCAGGATATTCAATGCTAGAGTCAGGTACGTCAGAGACCTACCTGGTGAAAGGTATGAGTACCCTGTTGTCGTCTTCATTGAGGAAGCACATAGATTCGCACCACCTAAACACCGTAGTAGAAGAACTTGGAGTCAAGAGATAATCACGAGGATTGCTTCTGAAGGTAGGAAGTTCGGTGTCTACTTAGTGGTCATAACTCAGAGACCATCGAAGATAGACTCAGATGTGCTGTCTCAATGTCAGAATCAGATCGTCCTCAAGATAGTTAATCCGAAAGATCAAGAAGCTATTAAGGATGCTAGTGAAGTGCTCTCACAGGACTTACTCATGAACTTACCTAGCCTCAACACCGGTGAAGCTATTGTTGTTGGTCCATTAACTAAAGCACCCGTAATAGTCAGGTTGAGGGATCGTATATTACCCTACGGTGGTTCAGATATCGTGGTTAGTGAGGTATGGAGTAGAGCATTGACCTCAGTACTTCCAGATACCTCAAGTGAAGTACATGTACTTAGGAAGCTAGGTATCAACGTTGATCAAGGTACATTGAGGAAGGTAATGCCCTACCTACCGTATGTCACGTACGAGATTGATCCACTAACATTGACTATCCTCGGTAAGGTAAGTCTTGGACGTGAAGCGTATGTCGAGTATAGACTCGGTGAAGGTACATGGTACTGTTCAGCATGTAGACATAGCATTCAACCATGTGTACACGTACTAGCACTCCTGCTAAAAGTTATAGCTTCTAAGGATATAAAATTACTTGAGAGAGAAGTGGTGCAGAACAATGGTAACGATAGCACACCTAGCTGATGCGCATCTAGGCTTTAGACAGTATGGGCTACCTGAAAGAGCTAGTGACTTCGCTAAATCATTCCACAGGGCAGTCGATGAGATAGTGGAGAGGAGAGCTGACATAGACCTAGTACTGATAGTTGGTGATCTATTCCACAGCAAGAGACCTAGTCCAGAGACAATTCGTGAAGCTGTTATTGGTCTTAAGAAGCTCAGAGAAGCGAATATACCGGTCATAGTGACAAGAGGCAATCACGACGCGCCATACTCGCAAGGCAGCAACAATGTGTTGACTCTCCTCTCTGAGCTAGGTTTAGTCAAGTACATAGATTATGGAAGAGTAGAGATTAGTGGGATCGAAATCATAGCATGTGGTTGTACACCAACAGCGTATACAAGAGCACTAGAGAACTACTTGAGACAAGTAGTTAGCTTAGAGAAGGGACAACGTATCCTCCTACTTCACCAGGTTATTGAGGGTATAGAGCAAAATTACCCAAATGACCCGTATGTAGTACCATTAGATGTAGTTAAGGAATTTGCTACGAAATTCAACTACATAGCTCTAGGTCATGTACATACCTTCGCACTGAAGCACCCTCAATTACCTGCATACTACTCCGGATCACTAGATATCTGGGATATCTCTGAATTCGAGACATACATCATGAAGTCTAGCAAGACCTTAGTTAAGGAACGTGACATGAGTGAGAAGGGTTTCCTCATAGTTCATGTAGATGGTGGAATTGAGGTAGAGAGAGTAAGACTTAGACCTAGTAGGAGGATGATTAGAGCAGTTCTCGCTTACAGTAATGAGGTGAAGCCTAGTGAAGTAATGAGGGATCTTATATCGGTAGCTCACGAGCTAGATAGGGAAGATGCTGTTGTTGTGATCGAGTTGCTAGGTAATCTAGTACCTGGTTCGAGTAGGCATGAGCTAAATTTGAAGGAGGTGAGGAAGTACTTTAGAAGAGTTCTCAAACTCGATATCAGGAATAGGCTGGGTGTAGTTACGTCGACTACAGATGGTAAAGTAGTAGACATATCGTCACTGAGTTTAGAGTCGCTTCTCAGGAGTTCATTCCTGAAATACTTCAGCAACGTAGCTAAGTCAATTGCTCTAGATCCTCAGTTCCTAAGTGAGTTAGCTATGAAATTGCTCGATCTCCTAGCTCAAGGTAAGACTAGAGAAGCCCTCTACGTATTGTATAGAGAGTTGGGTGTTGATACAGGTACTGTATCGATTCCGAGTATCAGTACCTCTACTTCAGCTCCCTCTAGAAGGGGTAGGGAATCCACGATATTAGATTGGTTGAGGTGAGGGACTTACCTTGATCATTAGGTTAGAGGTAGAGAACTGGAGGTCCTACATAAGGGCCAGTGCTACGTTTACTGAAGGAATAACGTTTGTACATGGTGTTAATGGTGCTGGTAAGACATCTCTCCTAGAAGCTATAGCATATGCTCTCTACGGTTCTAGGTGGTTAAGGTTAGCGAGGAGGGAAGGTGAGGAGAGGTTAAGTGATCTCCAGAGGAGGGGTTCCAGTATTACTAAGGTTAGGTTGTGGTTTAGAGCACCTAGTGGTGAGGTGTATGTTGTTCAGAGGTGTATCGTGGGTGGTAGATCTCAACGAGATAGTACGTACCTAATGGATTCTAGAGGTAGGAGATTAGCTATTGGTGATGAGGAGGTTACTGAAGCTATTGAGAGGATAACTGGTATATCCTGTAGGGCGTTTAGGGAACTCCTCTACGTTAGGCAGGGTGAGCTGAAGGATATTCTAAAGGAGAGACGGAGAGAGAAGCTGGATGAGCTACTTAGGATCAAGGATCTGGAGAAGGCTAAGGACTCTATGAGGGATGTTATCTCGAAGCTAGATACAGCACTTAGGTTAACGATCCAGGAACTAAGTCAGGTAGAGCACCTCATTCGTGAGTACGAGAATAGGGTTCTAGATATCTCTAAGAAGATGGATGGGTTAGTTAAGTTGATTGAGGAGTATAGGACTAGAGTTAGTTCCATTGAGAGTAGACTTGAGGAGATGAAGAAACGTGAGGAGGAGTTGAGGAGTTATCGTGAGAGGATTCAGAATCTAAGACTCGAGGTAGCTAACTTAAGGACTGTTAGGGAGAGGTACATTTCTGAGATAAGGGTTCTAGAGGGTGAGCTTCAACGGGTTAAGGAGTTAAGGGATGAAGTTGAGAGGTTAGCTCGAGAATTGCAGAGAGCATCTGAACTTGAGCAGAGATTACGTAGCTTGAGAGAACAGGAGAAGCAATTGCTCAATCTCCTCGGTGAGTACACGTACCTACTCAACCAAGTTAAGGAGTATGAAAAGCTGCTTAGTGAGGTCAATAGGCTTAGAGATGAGTATGAGAAGTGCAGTCAGGAGCTTAGATTGCTAGAGAGTGAGAGGAGTAAGCTACTTCAACAACTCTCATTAATTAGGAAGTTTGAGGAGGAGTATAGTGAACTACTTAAGCGTAGAGCTCAGCTAGAGCAGGAACTGAGTATTCTACGTAATTTTGTAGATAATTTGGAGGGATCTAGGGTAGCTACGTGCCCTCTCTGTGAAAGAGAGATTAGTAGTGAGTACAGGGAATTGATTCTAAAGAGAAAGAGGAAGAGAATTGAGGAGTTGAAGAATACTCTAACTGACTTATCTAAGCGTATTCAGGAGATTGAGCAGTCACTTAAGCAACGAGATGAGCTTCTCTCTAGACTACTGAATGTCGAGCAGTGTATAGCTAGTGCTCGATCTAGGTTGCAGGAACTGGAGAGTAAGCTACGTGAGCTAAGTGATCTACAGAAGCAGGTACAGAGTATGTATGAGAAGATTAAGACTCTTGAGGGTAAGTTAAGTGAGTTAGAGAGAATTCGAGATGACATAACTCAGCTAGAGCGTGAAGCTGGTAGAGTACAGGAACTGAGAGAGAGATTGAGTTCTTTAATGCAGGAGCTATCTAGGGAGCGTGTACTCGAGCAGAAAATAGCGGAGCTAAGGGAGAGGGTAAGTGAGGTTACGGAACTAATTGAGTGTAAAGAACGTGAGGTTAAGTCTCTACTCACTAAATTCAATGAGGAGGAGTACACTAACTTACAGAGTAGTATTCAGCATCTTGAGGAGGAGCTTGTGAGGTCTAAATCAGAGCTAAGTAGGCTAGAGGGTGAACTAAAGTCCTACCATGAACAACTATCCGAAGCCAAGAGGAAGTTAAGTGAACTCGAGAAGAGACGAGAAGAGTTAATCAGGAAGAGGCAGAACCTCGAGCGGGTACTCGCAGTAGCCTCTCTGATAAGGAGGTCGTACGACGAGATCAAGCCAATGCTTAGGTCATTGGTCATCGAAGCAATAAACATGGAAGCAGAGAACCTGTTCAATCAACTTAAACACAAGAAAAACTATGAGAGTATCGAGATATCACCTGATTACGAGGTGTATATACGTGATAGATCAGGTGCTAAGTACCTTATCGACTACTGTTCTGAAGGTGAGAAGACACTCATAGCACTGGTCCTCAGATATGCACTAGCAAAGGTACTCATAGGTGAAACACCCATATTAATTCTTGACGAACCAACAGAACACCTAGATAGAGAGCATAGAGCAAGACTCATCAGGTGGTTAAGCACCTGTGAGTGGGCTAGACAACTAATAGTGACATCTCACATAGATGAGTTCAGTCAAGTAGCAAACAACGTAGTGGAGGTAAGAGTAAGAGAAGACGGCGTATCAGAGGTAATTCAGTGATACGTGCAATAACAATACAATAAAGTGCAATTCTGCACATTGAAAGAGCAACAACTCAACAGGTTAAGTACCTCTACTCCAACTCCTTCTCCGGGAACACTCATGGGTAAGGTAGTGGTTATTAAGGAGAAGAGCGAGAGCATACCATCGATATTCTTGAAGTCAGTAGTGGGTGTAGTCTGCTTCGTACTATTACTCACGATATCACCAGTGCTAGCAATGCTATCTCTCGGCTCAGCCGCTACCTTCATAGCTTTGAAAAAGATAGTAGGTAGAAAGAGGAAAAGAGAAGATACAGTACCTGAAGACGAAGATACAGAAGCGCTGAAACTCAACACAAAGAGGAGTAGGGCATTTCACTCAGTAATCAGGCTGAAGCCAGTGAACTTAAGTAAGCTACATAGACTAGACATGAAGGTGACACTCCTCGTACTTGATCCCAAAGCAAACTACATACTGGTACCTAGAGGACTAGAGTTAACCTGTATAGCACTCATGAAAGTACAGACACAGCAACCGCTTGACAGGGATACTATAGCGAAGATCTGCCTCAGTACAGATTGTGAAGTCGAGCCCTCCGAAGTAGTAACACTAGATCACGTAGGTAATAGCAAGATACCGCTCACACACTACGTACTGGTAGTTAGGTCTAGGAAGGTAACACCAGTAGTGACATCAAACACCGTAGCTGAGTTAATTAGCAGAGTTAGTCTCGCAATCTCAACACTAACCTCAACAATCATGAGTAGAGACCCCCAAGCAGTGATCGAAGTTCTACCAGCTAGTAGAGTTATTGAGGAACAGCTACTGATGAGGTGGTGACATGAGGATCACCATAGGTTACGAAATTCAGGGTAACGTAGCAGTACGTGAAGCAATGCTAGATCTTAGAGGTGGAGACGTAATCGGTATCTTCGGTAAGTGTGGTAGTACTACAGTCAAGCAGTTAATCACATCACTTAGTGATCTGTCAGAGGAAATAACCTCCACAGTGATTCTAGATAGTGAAGGTACTCTCCGAAACCTCAAAGCACTAAACGAGTACAGGTACACAGTTCTTGGATGGAATGCATCACTACCTCTAATAGAAGTAATTCCCCCAGGAAAAGACCTCTCATCTAGACTCCTCATGGTAACTGACATCATTGCAGCAGCACTGAATCTCAGCGATATCGAGGCACACATACTTCACAACGCACTCATGAAGTACCTAACAAGCAGTAGTCACGAGCTAGATAACCTAATGAAAGCTCTCTCGGAAGAGTACATGAAGTTAAGTCCTGTAGAGAGAACGAGAGCATACAACATACTCTCACTAATGAGGGACCTAAAGTACGGTAGACTAGGAGCTACTTTCTCTGAACTACACCACACAGTAAATTTAGAAGAGAGTATGCTCTACGTAGATACAGCACTAATACCTCCAAGCTACAGACCTCTCATACTATCACTCCTGATGTACTACCTGTATAGTAGAGGTGCTAGGGGTAAGATCATAGTGATACTGAACTTCGGCACTTACCTAAGTGATGTATCGATGAGATCAAAGAGCTTCAGTACCCTACTCACTACGTTACTGATAAACAACGTGACGGTAATACATTCAAACTCAATACTAGAGCTCCCTACGTACTTAAGAGAATACATCACATACATAATCCAGCACAGGGTAAACACAAGTACTGAAGCAAGAGCTCTAGCAGATTTCTACAAGCTACCTGAAGAAACATTAACGAAGTTGAGAGATCACGAAGCATACCTAGTCGGTAGAGGTCTATGCCTCAAGATTGCGCTATGGCATGACATAGTTGAGGAGTTACCTACCTCTAGGTTACCCAGAGAATTACTTACACCCCGTGAACCAGCAGCCCAACCACTGATAAGGGAGGTATTCGGTGATAGAGCAGAGCTAGTGTACGAGGTACTGAACTACCTAAGGAGAGGTGCAGTTACTAGAGATGAGCTACTCTCCTTCCTAACTGAAGGTATGGGTCTCGATACCACATCAGCGGCCAAGCTAATCAATGAGCTATGTGTTCACGGTCTTGTAGAGGACTTCATTGCGAGAGATGGTAGGTACTGGATTAGGCTCTCCATTAGGGGTCTTGTCTCTGTTGATGAGTATGAGGAGTGGAGAGCAAGAGAGACGTAGTGGAGGTGATTTTGATGAATATTAGATGGGACTCTAGTGGACTAGGATTTACATGGACTATAGGTATTGTAGGTACAGGTATCCTACGTGGTAGGGTAAGGAGGGTCAGTACTAGGAATGGCGTACGAATAGTGCGGTCAGTGTACCTTGTACCAAAGAGGTCGTTAAGAGATGATGCTGGTGAGGAATTACTTACAGAGTGGTATGAACCGCAGGAATTCAGTAAGCTAGTCGACGCAGAACTCAAGTTGCTCTCCATAGTGCTTGAAGAAAGAAGTAGATCAGGCGACCCTGTTCAGGAGATTAAGCTCGCACTTGCTGACTTGGAGAAGCTCCTCAATCAAGTTGCCCTCCTTAAAGCTAGATTGGAGAAGTTATTGGAGGTGGTGAGTTATGGGAGGAAGGAGGAGAACTCAAACCACAACTCAAACTAGCTCACAGGTTCAGCAGGTAAGTGAACAGAGATCTGGAGTACAGGAGCTTAAGGTAGTCAGGATACCAATCGAGGAGTTACCTAACACGACGAGAGCTACCATAGAGAAGTTGAAGAGTGCAGGTATCTACAGCGTTCAGCATCTCTCAATGTTTACGGTAGATGAGCTAGTTATGTACGATGTGACGCCGGAGACAGCAGCTAGGTTACTGAGAAAAGCAAGAGCACTACTCAAGAGTGAACCACGAGTATTCTCACTCAAGGAGTTCTCAAACTACAAGAGTTCACTACCTAGAGTGAGGATTCACGTAAATGCTATAGACAACATGTTGGGAGGAGGTCTAGAACCTAGAGCTATCTACGAATTTGCTGGTGAATTCGGTGCTGGCAAGACACAGCTTTGTCATCAACTAGCTGTCACAGTTCAACTAAGCTACGATAGAGGTGGCGTAGCAGGAGCGGCGCTGTACATAGATACTGAAGGTACCTTTACACCCTCTAGAATAAAGTCAATAGCAGAGAGATTTGGGCTAGATCTCGACTACGTATTCTCAAACATCTACGTAACACAACCGAAGACTGTTGACGATTTACTTGAGTGTATTAGGACAGATGTCGTTAGGTACGTAGAGGACCACAACGTCAAGCTAATAATAGTTGACTCATTAATAGGTCTCTTCAGAGCTGAGTACCCTGGAAGGGAGAATCTAGCTCTAAGACAGCAGAGACTGAACTACGCTCTAGACTGGCTCTCGAGAGTAGCCAAGACCTACAACATCTTCGTAGTGATCACGAATCAGGTAATGGATGTACCAATGGGATTTGGTTCACAGAAACCAGCTGGTGGAAACATCATGGCACATGGTGCAACACATAGATTCCTACTATACAAAGTCGGTAGGGAATCAGGTCTAAGAGCAATGGAAGTGCTTGACTCACCAGCACTACCTGAGGGACTTACTGTCAAGTTCAGAATAACTGAAAGAGGGTTAGAGGATGTCTAGAGTAGACATACCACCAAAGATACTGCAGAAGTTCAGAGAGATGTTTCCGAATAAGAGTACATCGTGGATAAGGAGGTGCATAGCGAGATTACCAGATGTCGTTGAGGGTAAGGTAAGAGGTGTCTGGTTTGTTCGTGGTAATGCTAAGCTTGGTGATGCGTATTCACAGTACATAGTGAAGTACATTGCTGGTAAGTACATGTGTAGCTGTATGGAGAGAGAAAGACCGTACCACAGTAGGAGAAGAAAGGAGCTGTGCACACATGTTGGTGCGGTAATCCTGTATAGGTTACTGAAGGGTGAGACTATATGCGAGACAGAGGTCTCATCCTGATCTACGGTAATCCAAAGAGGATACTGAAGAAGCTAGTAACAGCACTACAGAGAGAATCTGCACTACTGTTAACCGATAGCGAGAACTATGCAGCAGTACCATATGAGGAAAGCGATCTCAAGATAGCTATTGTCGATGTATTAGAGCATGTACCTGAGGTACTGAGTAAGGAAGCTAGAAAGGTAAACGTAGTGTGCACACCATCAATACTCAGCAAGGTTGTTAGAGAGTTCTACAGCTACGTAAGGAGTTCACCTAGTGGAAGTTACCTAGGAATATACTACGTCAAGCTACTTAGAGAGGTTCTCGAAAGAATTCGAGCAATAACGTACTCGAGAAGGTTACTCACAATTGTCGTAGCACCTTCACGAATAAATCCAGTAACAGGTCAGGAGTACCCTGTACTACATTGGTTAGTTCAGAGGTACTTCGATGAGGTACTTCATGAACAACACGTGATGGTGTGAGGTGATTGATCTGTCTAAGGCGGGGAAGAACAACACAGTCGACATATACATATGTCCAATATGTGGTAAGACTTTCAGCAAGGAAAGCAGTTTAGCGCATCACATAACTAGAGCACATGGAACATACAAGCTAATTGTTGATGCAGGTAAATTCATCACTAGATTAGAGAAGGTTGAGAGAACACTCGCTAGAGTAGAGAGAGCAGTATCTCAACTACTTGAGCAAATTAAAACCCTAAATGGTAAGCTTGAGGAAGTCTCAACATCGATATCCGAGCTACAGAAGCAATTACAGGAGGTACCTCAGATAACGGTCATGGCTCCTAAAGTAACACTTGTAACTCAAGAAGCTAAGGCACTGAAGACCGAATTAGCTACATCAATCAAGAGACTTGACCTACATAGCGCAGACACCATAGAGATACCAGACTACATCCTGGACAATCCATGGTTAAAAGTTCTCCAGCAAAAACCAAGAGAAGGCAACTTAAATTCCTAAATTTTGAACAATATCTCTTTACGAGTATAGAAACGTAAGTGATGCCAGCACTAGATATACGAGCTGTGAAGCTACTAGTCCAATACCAATCATGTAAAGGATCACTGACAATGTCAACCTTACACTACGTGACTCCTGATATATCACAGCTATTGTTGGTAGACAAGGTACGTAAAGCGTGAAGAAAACCAGAAACGCCATCAAGCTAGGTAGAGTGAAGCCAAGTGCTCTCAATGCTTCATCAATACTCACTCCACCATATAGTAATGACGTAGCCTCCAAGAAGGCCTCCTTCGCTATAAATCCATGAAGTAGTGCAAAACCTACCTTCCACGCTTTTTCAGCGTCAAGACCATACAGCACAGAAATTACTGGAGCTAGTAGCTTCCCAAGTAATGCACCATAGGTCTTCTCAATACCTACACCATACCCCTCTGGACCATAGCTCAGCAACATCCACGTGACGATACTCAAGCCAACTATTATGATACCTGCCTTCCTTAGGAAGTGCTTACTGTAATCCCAAGTCAACCACCACAGTACCTTACCTGAAGGTCTGTGAATTGGAGGTAGCTCAATAACCAGTTCCGGTGGCTCCTTCCTACGGTACACGACTCTCCTAGTGAGAATTGATGTGAGGAGTGCTACAAGGAAGGATATGGCGTAGAGCGATAGAAGTGCAAGTGCTTGCCCTAGTGGGTTCTTAATGTATGTAGTGACAAATGCTAAGATAACAACTAACCTTGCTTGACAAGGAATGAATGGTACAGAAACTATCAATTGCCTCCTCTCCTCTTCCTCAAGTGCTGTCCTAGATGCCAGTACAGCAGGTAGGTTACATCCGAGACCTATCATGAATGGGTAAATAGCTCTACCACTTAACCCAAATCTACTGAAGAAGTTGTGGAATGAGATAGCGAAGCGTGGTGCTAATCCACTATCCTCTAGCGTAGCTATGAGTAGAGAGATCAACATTATCAGTGGCAGGAATGAGAGAATAGCACCAACACCTGGAATAACACCATCAACTATTAACGACGTCACTTGTGGTCCAAGACACGTCTTGAGAAGTGGTTCAAGAAGTGTACTTAGGTACGTAAATCCTAGACCAAGCAATCCCGATATGCTGTACTCCTCAATTAACTCAGCTAATTCACTAAACCCTAAGTAGCTAAGAAGTACATTGAATGGAAATCCCGTATTCACAGCAAATATCAGAGAGAACAGTATGAGAAGGGATATGAAACTGACTACAGGACCCATCAGTGGGTGCTGAATTAACCTATCGAGAAGCGCAGTAGCTAACTCAGTTAGGCTAAGTTCCTCGTACCTACGTGCTTTCTTCTCAACACGAACAACGACATCGCCTAGGAGAGAGTCTATGAACTTGAATCTCTGAGCTACAAATAACTCCATTAACTCTCTACCATAGGTTCTAGCTAATGACTCGCGAATCCTCCTAACTCCATGAACTACCTCATCTTCACCAAGTAACTCAAGCTCCTTCTCCAGCTCTGGATCACCTTCGAGAAGTCTAATAGCCAACCACCTAAGAGGGTACTTCCTGGAGAGAGCTGACTTAGACAGTACCCTCTCCACATCGGATATAGTAGACTCAAGAAAAGACCCATAGTTAACCCTAATAGGCTCTCTCCTACACCTCCTACCCTCGGCAACATCAATTATCGCATCGAGTAATTCTCTCAAGCCATATCCCTTAATAGCGGATACAGGAACTACAGGAACAGAGAGCTTACTTTCAAGTCTATCTACGTGGATGTGAATGCCTAAACTATGTGTGAGGTCTGATTTCGTCAACGCAATGACGACTTTAGGCGTTAACTCAAGTACCTGAATAGCTAGGTACATTGTCCTCTCTACAGCTGTTGAATCAACGAGCACCAAAACGAGATCAGGTTTCTCCTCCACGATGTACTTCCTAGCAATAACCTCTTCAGTGGTGGAAGCTGATAAACCGTAGATACCGGGTAGATCAACAAATCGAATAATCTTGCCCTTATATTCACGAACTCCCTCCTTTCTCTCAACGGTTGTTCCAGGCCAATTAGCTACATGAGATATCTCACCAGTGAGTACGTTAAATAGCGTTGACTTACCAACATTTGGCTGCCCAATAACGCCAACAACTATCTCACGTTCTCTTCCACTGTTCTTACCCGTGGTAACCACCATGAGTTTGACATATACAACATTTAATAAACATTTCCACTTACTTGAGCACTTCAACCAGAATCTTCTTAGCAATACCCCTACTCAGGGCAATCTCAACACCTCTAACCTCAATCACGAGAGGTCCCCTACCACTATTGTCAAGAACCTTAACCTCACTACCAGGTACCAACCCCATCTGCATAAGTCTTCTATTAATTCCGTAACCTACATCGAGAGCAATGACCCTACATCGAGTACCTGGAGGTACCATATCTAAAGCAGTTGTAGTCATGGAGACCTCACCTCAGACACAATGAGTAGCCTAGCATGTTCAACAGGTAACTTAACGAGACGACAAGTACCATTACTCTTAATCTCAAGCTCGAGAAATCTCCGACCAACACCTCGAATACTAAATACACACCCAGTAACAAGTCCAAGCCTAGTAAGCTCATGTAGTGCCCTTGTCAGCTCACCTAGTATCCTAACAACAGTAAACACCTTACCTACACTTACCGTGCTAATCTCAGCTAGATTACTACCACATCTCTTCTCCTCTCCTCTACCAGGTACAGGGTTGCCATGTGGACAGGATACTGGGTAATGTAGATAACTATCAATCCTCCTAATGACCTCGCTTGGAACATGCTCTAGTGAATGAGCAACAACGTGTGTGCTGTATAGATCAAGACCAAGCACTCTATAGAGGAAGCATTCCGAGACCCTGTGCTTGTATAGTACACCTAGCGCTATTTCACGACCCCTATCAGTTAACTTCGCACCACCATACCTAGTCCACTCAACGTACCCAAGCTCATGGAGCTTCTTCAACATCTTAGATGCTGTTGAATACGTAACCTCTAGCTCACTAGCTAAGTGTGAAGTCCTGACAATACCATAAATCTCTTCGAGACGGTACATTGTCGATAAGTAATCCTCAATAGTGTTTCTAGTCTGAGAGCTAATGTTGTGTAGCGAGGTCATCCATGGGTTAGATATGGGAAACAACTTATAAGGTTACTCTAGGTTTAGCGAAGTTCTCTTCTCACTAAGTACAGAAACCATGAATGCCAGTGAGCAAGCAGATATAGCAAATGCTATGGTTGCTCTGTAGTTGAGAACTTCAGCTAGAAATCCACCAATAATAGAACCTATCGTGGCAGCTAAGCTAAGTGATGTATTTAGGAGACCTAGTGCTGTACCCCTTATGCTAGCACCTACTACTCTAATTAATGAAATCTCAGCACCAACAAGTAGTAAAGACCAACCCACACCTAGAAGCACCTGAATAGGTATCACCAGTACAGCTGTTGGTGTGAGCATGTAACCTACGAAGACTAGTAGTGAGAAGAGTGTACCGAGAGTAAGGGTTCTAAGACCATACCTATAAGCAAGTTCTGAAGCTCTCTTCATGAATAGTGCTGACACCAAAGTGCTAACAGCAGCAGAGATGCCAATCACAACATTGTTACCACCTAAGTACCTTATGTAGAGTGGGTATATTGCCCATACAGCACAGGCACCGGTATGCCTCAAGAATATGGTTATGTAAATTGATGTCGCTATCCTAGACTTAATTACGGTTCCTAATGCGCTAAGAAAGCTAGTATTGAGACCTTCGTTCGCTTTACCATAATTGAGTGAATAGGTTCTGGATGATATGATTAAGGATATGAGAGGTACTGAGAGCAGTAGTGCAGAGAGGGTGAAGGTCATAGCTAGACTAAATAACTCAGCAACTATACCACCAACAATACTACCGATGAAGGACCCCATGGAGTAAAATAACTCTATGATACCTATACCCCTAGTAATGCCGAAGAATTCAACAGCAATAGTACGAATTAGTGGAGCTAGTGAAGCCATAGCGATACCTTGAAATATTCTAGCAAAGAGCATTGAGAGAAATGAAGCATTTAAAACGATGACTGTACATGAGAGTATATTAAGTGAGATAGCTAACATCAGTAACCACCTAGCTCCCTTCACTCTATCAGTAATCCAACCGAGGAAAACAGCAAAGAAAGAAGTCACTATGTAGAACGTTGAAAAGATAATACCGATGCCGAGTTCAGTGATACCACTATCCTTAGCATAGAGAGGTAGAAAGTCAAAGAAAACAGCGTACATGAATGCTGTTGTGAATGCAATAAGCACTATACCAACTCTCTCACTTAGAAATTCCAATCCATACCTCTTCAGCAACCATATTACATTTGTAAAGCCCATGAAGGTTCAAGGACTTAGGTTAGTACCTGTGTAAAATTTAAAAATTGCCCAAATGACAGCGGAGAATACACTAGGTGATACTTACACACCTCCTACTACTCGACTTATGATGCTCCTTCTCTTCAGTACGTAGCAGATGAGTATGGTAGCAATAGCTATGAGAGCTATGATAACGAACATTGTTATCTTGACTTCAGCTTTCTCGACAACTACATTAACTACCTTACTTGTACTTAATTCTCTACCTTCCTGAGTCCAAAAGATGTCGAATTCAATGGGGTTTTTCCCGATTGGTATAGCATCACTGACATCTATCTCCATAGCTACAACTCTACTCTCCTCTGGACCCACATCTCCGACCAATATCGTTGTCGTGCCTGTGATGTAGGGAGATACCAAGCTAATTCTCACATCTCTACACATAACCTTACCCAAGTTTTTAAGCACTAAAAGCAATTTCACACCTCTCATACCTGGTTTTAAAACCTTTGGACTCTTAATCTCAATACTCCACCTAGCCTTCCCATACACCAGGAGTGGGACAGGAATCGACTTATTAATCACGTAACTACCTCTTACATCCAGATGTAGCTCATGTAGTCCCTCATAACCTTCTGAAATATCCATTACGAAGGTCACAGTCACAGTATTGCCAACAGGTAGGTAGGGTATTGTATATGTATCTGAGCCAGCGTAGGTTGGTTTAGTCACATTACCTCTAAGTACTAGCTTCAAGTTCTTAGCTGGGTAATTACCTATGTTCGTTACTGTAACCTGAATCCTAACTGCTCTATCTCCATCGAAGATAGGTGTTGGTATCGTTAGTACGTGTGCTACAGCTATCTCAGCTAAACCTCTGACCTCAAATCCTACTGGTGTTAGGACTCTGTAGCTCTTACCCCACTTATCTTCGTACAGGATACTTAGATAGAGCTGTACTGCACCATAGACTACAGGTTGAATGAAGAGCCTAAATGCTGTAGTTACTGTCTCATTTTCTCTCAGTACAGGGTAGAAGTATCTACCTGGGCTAGCTAACGATACGTACTTCTCAGAGCCAGGAGCAGGTGTCAGTACTATCGTTACATTGTATGCACTTCCCAAACCAACATTACTGACAACTATCACCACTCTATTCACTCTATTCGGCTCAAGTGTCGAATTGAGTACAGCGTACGTTATGTATGGTTTTCCTCTCTCAAGGCTAATCAAGCTAAGGGTTATCGTATTGACGTAGGTACTACCTCTCGAATCCCTATAGGTGATGATAGCCCTTAAGTTCTGAACCCCAAATCTCTCTGTAGGTACGTAGAGCCCAATCTCTATCCTCTTGCTTGATCCAGGAGGTACCGTACCAACATCAATGACCGTAGGCCCTAATACAGCTAATTGAGGTGTTGGTTGAAGGTTAAGTACAACATCGTGAGCAGTATCGCCACCAACATTCTTGACCTCGAGGTAAACCCTCTGAACCTCACCTGGACTTACCTGCCTTGGCTCCATCTCAAGCACTATCAGTGGTGCTTCAGCTCTCACAATGACGAATCCTAGAGTAACAGTCTCTAGATGTGATCTATCGAGGTCATCAGTATAGTGTACCGTAAGTGCTACGTCAGCACCACCAATGGCATTAGGATCAGCGTATAGACCTAACTTCACAGAAGCTATTGCTTCAGGAGGTATATCACCAACATAGAGCTTACTCCGGCCAACAACTGTTAGCTTTGGCGAATGAGTTATAACCTCGATCGTCACATTCTTTGCTGTACCTGGCCCCCTATTCTCCACTAGTACATCCACAACTTCTTGAACACCAGCTTTGAGTGAGGTCTTCGATGTGTAGATTACTAGCTCTGGCGTAGGTACCTCAGCTATCTTAAACCCCATGGTGTAGGTCATGTAAAACCTACCAGAGGTGTCGTAGTACGTAATTCTTATAGTTACTGAGGTTGTATCACCTGATCGTGAGCTAGGGTATATTGAGAAACGTACCTCAGCTACTTGATCCTGATCTAGTACAGCAAACCTACCTACAACACTCTCCGTGGTTACCGTAACGGAGGGATCTGCTGTGTAAACTTCAATTGCTACATCCCTAGCAGTAGCTGTACCATTATTTTCTATCAAGACCGTAACCTCATTCTCAACCTCTTTAGTAAGTGTACGTGGTCTATAATCAATGACTACTAGATCGGGTTCACCAGCTATAGATATTGTGAGTTCCGTACTCCAGATAAGTGAGGTGCAGTTCTTGAGGTACCTAATTTCTAGGGGTAGTACGTACGTTGTTAACTTAGCCTCATCTGGAACCCTAAAGGTGAATGTGAAGGTTACTACACGTGGATAAACAACGGTCCCATTGTAGGTATCTACCACATAGTACTCATACCCATAGAGCTTCGTTAAGTTTAGCCTAGCAGTTACGTTGTTAATAGGTGTAGGTGACAGGCACTTTATCATAACCTCTAAAGTAGCTAAGGCACCCCTTCTCACAGGTGCTGTCCAATAACAATCCACAACACACCAATCATCAACATCCTCACTCCTCACTGCATAAGTACTCGGTAGTACAGTAAGGAATATCGTAGTGATTAATACAATGAGTAGTGCGAGTAGTGCTCGGTGAATTGAGGAGTTACACATGCTACTCTAACCTCATCTTCAATAGGAACATCGAGAATATGAGGACAGTAACTGTGTACACGATCAATGCTGTGAACTCTGTAGATACATCAGCTAGTGTAGCACCCTTAATCATTATCTTGTAGAAGGCTTCAGCAAAGTAATAGGATGGGAGTGTATAGCTTATGAGCTTAATCTCCTTGGGGAAGAGTGCTACTGGTTTGAAGAATCCAGAGAAGAGTAGACATGGTATGAAGAAGAATATCGCTGTCTGCTGTGCCTGTAGCTGATTTCGTGAAATTGCTGATATTACAAGCCCTATACTCAGTGATGTTAGTAAGAAAACAATACAGATCAGAATTAGGTCAGTTATTGGTCCCTTGATGTGTACATCAAATACTGAGATCCCTATGAATAGTGTGAAGAATAGATCGCCAAGTGTAGCTATGAAGTACGCAAGTAACTTACCCATGATTATCTCGTAGCGAGTAATGGGTGTCATTATCAACATTTCGAAAGTACCCCTCTCTCTTTCTCGACAAATGGAGACAGAGATTAGTGACATAGGTACTAACTGTAGGAGGAGAGTAGCTATTACAGGCATGAAGCTTTCAATACTCTTCACAGTAGGTCCATACATCGTCACGTACTGTAGTTGAATTCTAAATAAGTTGAATCTAGAGCCTAAAGCTTCAACATAAGCTTGAGCTACGTATGCCATACCCCGTCTAATTATGTCTGCTATTGCTGGTTTACTGACATCAATAATAACCTCAATGTAGCAGCTTTCACCCTGAACTACCTTAGCCGTAAAGCCACTTGGTATGACTACTACGGCGTACACATGTCCTTTCCTCATAAGCTCTTTACCAATGTCAATGCTTGGTGGATAGGCTACAACCTTAAAGAGACCTGTTTCCTCAAGTACGTCACACCACATGTAAGACAGGTACGTCCTATCTAGGTCAACAACAGCAATTGGAAGTGGTGTCTTAGTTTCACCATAACCGAGGCCAAACATCACCATGACTATCAACGGCATTAGGAATAGCATGAAGAAGGTACGTTTATCCCTCATTAACTGCACTAGCTCCTTCCTAACTAAAGAGATGATTAGCGTCATGTAGAACCCTCAACTAACTTCACAAAGACATCTTCAAGAGATACGTGGATAGAACTACAACCCAACACAGTAATGTGCTGAGCTTCTAAGCACCTAACCACCTCCGGAACAGCTACCTCAGCTGATTTAACAAGGAGTTTTACCTTAACTACATCACCTAGTGATTCCACATCAGCAATAGAACCGAATTTCTCTAGTAGTGAAATCGCTTTCTGTACATCTACACTCCTTAGCGTGACAGCTACGAACTCCCCACCAAAAACCTCTCGTTTAATCTCACTAGGTGAACCCTCAGCAACTATCCTACCACGAAACATGAGAGCCAATTTATCACAGTACTCAGCTTCATCCATGTAGTGAGTAGTGACTAGTATGGTAACACCCTCACGATTAAGCTCACGAAAGTACCTCCAGAAAGTCCTCCTAAGTGGTGGATCAACACCTGCAGTAGGTTCATCAAGTATAAGTATCTCTGGGTTGTGAACAAGAGCGACAGCTAGAGCTAACCTCTGCTTAGTACCACCACTCAACTTACCAGCTAACCTATTCCTGTATTCACGAAGTTGAAATCTCTCCAACAGCTCCCTAATCCTCAACTCAGCTTCCCTACCCCGAATACCGTAGAGAGAAGCAAAGAACTTGAGATTCTCATACACGGTCAAGTCTTCGTAAAGACTAAATCTCTGAGGCATATAACCAATAAACCTCAGTACCCTCTTCCTCTCTCTTCTAACATCATGACCAAGTACGTAGATTTCACCTCTAGTAGGTTCAAGTAAACCACATATCATCCTGAGAGTCGTCGTCTTACCAGCACCATTAGGCCCCAACAACCCAAATATCACACCTCGACTAACTCGAAGGTTTACGTTATCAACCGCCTTGAAGTTACCAAACACCTTTGTCAGCTCAATCGTCTCGATCGCTAACATCCTAGTCACCTGTTCTTGACTAAAGCCCCTAGAAATACTTTTTTAACTGATTAAAGTTAAAGGGTTAATGTGGCTCTGAGAAGTCTCATCGAGAAGTTACCATCTTATAGACTACTTCGTGAGTACGGTCTTACGGGGTACGAAGCGTTAACACTACTGTACCTTGCAAGCGTACAAGAGGCTACACCTCGTGAAATTTCTGAGAAGACAGGTGTACCCTATACTAAGGTGTATGAAGTAATACGTAAGTTACATGGTAGAGGTTGGATTGAAGTTATTGAGGGTAGACCTATAGTATGTAAATTTAGATCGCTAGATTGCGTAATCAAGTCAATTAGAGATGATTTAGAGAGGAAGTTTAGAGAACTTGAATCATCACTAGCAGAGGATGTAGCTAGGTTAAGATTTGCTCAAAGTGTTAAGAGACCAACAGCCGTTGTTGTGTATCGATTGCCAGAAGCTATTGAGTATGTCGTATCCTCAGTTAGAGCTGCACAGCATGCTATCTGGTTCTTAATAGCTTACGTTGATGATGTGCTTCAGCAAGTACTTGCAAAGTTGAGAGTTGGTGCAGAGGTAGAGATTAGAGCAATTATTAGTCAAAGCTGTGGTAATGCTGTACTAGCACTTCTCAAAACTCTGAGTAAGAGATGTAGTATCAAGTACATAAAGTCACTCGTCCCCCTAAATTTAGTGCTCATAGACCTTGCAAAGGTAATATTCATACCTAGCTACGTGTTAGCTACAACAACCCTAAAACCAAGTATCTTAGTGGTTGATGATAGTGAAGTTGCTATAACAACGAAGAACTACCTTGAATTTCTATGGAGACATGCCTCTAGCTAGCTCCTCGACCTTCTTCATCACAACTTCTTCAAGAAGTGATACTGGAAGTACTCCCTCTTCCAGTAGTAACCTGTGGAACACGTCTTCTCTGAACCTAGATCCAAGTAATTTCCTGACCTTCTCTCTAAGTCTCTTTATTCTGTACTTACCATACATATAGCATAGCTGATACCCTTGATCAATAGTGTATCGCTTAACCTCTCTAATAGCTCCTTCCCTGGACATGAAAGCAACCCTCATTAACATATCAACAGCTTCGTCGAAGCTCATGGATCCAGTACTTAGCTTAACATCTATAACAACTCTAGCTGCTCTCCAGAGAGCATCTACTAAGACCACTGTTCTGTACTCTGGCTCACTATGGAAACCATGTTCTAGAAGTAGCTCCTCACAATAATGCGCCCATCCCTCTATGAAGCTTGTAGCTACGTTAGATGCTATAGCTATGAACTTTCTGATTATGTTTGGTGTTGCTTGTATCCAGGCAAATTGTGTGTGGTGTCCTGGATATGCTTCATGTACACTAGTATTGAGTATGCTGTACCAACTATGCTCTTTCATGAGATCTTCACTTTCAGGAGGGGTTACGAGGTAAAGACCTTCCCTCACATAGGAGAAGAGTGGTGGTGGTATGTAGGCTGCAAATGGTATTATAGGTCTTAGGTACTCAGGGGTCTCGATAACTCTTACCCTCTCACCCGCGGGTAAATCGACAATTTTGTGTCTAAGCACGAATTCACGAGCTTCAGAAATAGCTCTAGAGTACGTATCGAGTAACTTACTACGTTCCCTAACGTACCTTGACTTAACCTCCTCAACTAGTTTCTCAACTGAGATACCTCTTGAACTAGCTATCTTCTCAAGTTCTGTTCTAAGTCTAGCTATCTCCTCCTCACCTAGCTTGACCAAGACCTCTGGCTCTTCTGATATACCACGGATACGAAGTAGCTTTCGAAATAGCTCATACCCCATAGGTTTGAAGCCAGGTTTAGCCCTAGGCTTTACCTCATCTAGTAACCACCGTCTGAAGCGCTCAATTGTATTGAGCGCTCTACTACATGGAGCAGAAATGTCGTACCCATGTTCTCTAGCTAGCTTCTCAGCACTAGACAGAAGTAGGGGGAGTGCGGAACACATTTCCAGCGCTATGTCAGTCCATAATGTGTAAGGTTCATCGATAAGCTCGAGAGCGCCTAGCAGTACCTTATCGAGATTCCTTATCCTCTTCTCAAGAGCAATTAACCTGTGCTCCGTAGGTAGGTACGGTATGGTTAGTAACCTAAATAACATAGCGCACGCTTTTTCAATATAGAGCGCGGGTACCATACGATAACACGGAAAGTCAACTAACCAGAAGAGGCAATCTTCTAAGAACATCTTAAATGCTCTATAGTCTACCTGAGCACTGTACGGTAGCTCCTTCGGGTCAATGCTACTTAACTTCTCAAGCGTTCTCTTCGTTAATTCAGTAAGCTGTCTAAGAGTTTCCCTACTCACCACAGGCACTGAGCTGTCATACTGGTGAAATCCTAGTGCTGTTCCCACATCTGGATTTAACTCAAGGAAACTACGAATGTACTTCTCAATAGTCTCATAGAGCGTATCTACTGCAGTACTCATCCGACTACACCTCAAGGAGCTTGAGTTTTGACCGAGGCGAAGCTAAAAATAAGTTTACACTTAAGTAACGTGGAGCCCTACTAGTAAAGGTACTTGAGGTGATTAAGTGTGGGTAAGGTTGAGTGTATGGATGATTTCTTCAAGTTACTTCATCCAAGACCTGTAGTTCTTATCGTTGCTCAGGGTAGGAGCAAGGTAAATGCTATGGCTTGCTCTTGGTGTACTCCTATTAGTGAGGAACCACCCACCGTTGGCGTAGTTCTTGCTAGGGAATCCTACACAAGGGAATTGATTCTGGAGTCGAAGGAGTTCACTATAAACATTCCATCTCGAGAACTACTTAGTGCTGTGTGGATTGCTGGTACTAAGAGTGGTCGTGATGTCGATAAAATAAAGCTCATGAACGTGACGCTGAAACCTAGTAAGAAGATCTCGACGCCAATCATCGAGGAGTGTATTGGTCACCTAGAGTGTAAGGTAATGTCTTGGTACGAGATTGGTGAGTGTACACTAATTGTGGGAGAAGTCTTGAGTGCGTACGCTGATGAGGATAAGCTGTATAGAGGTAACTGGGATGTTAGAAAAGCTGAGGTGCTGCTTCACCTAGGTGGTTCGGTCTTCGTTATACCCTCGAAACAGGTGTACTTAGCCACTAAGTAGGTGTAGTGTACCCCGGCGGTGAAAGGTACCTTCATCGGTGGGAGAGTACTCCATCCTCAGGTCCTCGTCCCACCGGGGCAGTACGGGTGTTGTTTAGATGGGTATTAAGGTTAGCTACTTAATGTCGTTTAAACCGATCTTTGGTGAGCAGGTACTCACTGGCATTAAGAGTCATGAGGTTAGGAAGTTTCTTGGTCGTATTGAAGAGGGTTCTTGGGTTTTGGTCTATGAGTCCACTCCTGTTAGGGCGTTTACAGGTATCTTTCAAGTTGGGAGAGCGGATATTGTTGATGAAGATTGTGCTCTGGAGCTAATTCGTGGGTTTAGGGGTTATTCGGACCTTGATCTACCGTACATTGTGGGTAGGAGGAAGCTGGTAGTAATTGAGGTACGGAATCCTACTCGTTTTCACGTTCCTGTATTCCTCGATGAGGTTAGGAGGTATTTCCCAAGCTTTAGACCACCTATGAGCTATGTGAGGGTTAAGTCCGGTACGCTATTATGTTCAGTGTGTGAATTCGTATTGAGGAGAGGGCTCTATGAAGAGACTTGACGAGAAAACTCTAGGTAAGTTAGCTTACTACGTCTTAGCTGAGATTTCAGCAAGGTGGAGAGTTAGGAGGAAGTACCTGAAGACTTATAGGGTGATAACCTACTTCCTAGGTCACGAGATTTCTTGGCTTATTTTAACTAAGTTGAGGGAGGGTAAGTACATAGATTTTGATGATGATTATGTGGTGTGCCTTAAACCAATACGAGTGCAAAAACCTCTCCATAGGTTAGAAGCTGAGCTTCGTGACTACGTACGTAGTATTGTTACTTCGCTTCAACGCTGAATTTCGTACTCTATCTCAATCAAACTGTCATACCTATCGATCACCATCCTACCAATGTACCTTCCTTTATAGACCATCAGCGATGTAGGTATGTCAGATACGTCCAGAGTTAGGGTATCGCTCTCTTGCGCTAAGATCATGGGTATCGTCACAGGTGTACTGAACTTAATTATTAGCTCTCTCCCTGTAAATGTAGAGGAGACGACATAGGGTATACCGAGCTTCCTAATGTAGGCTTGTATCAGTGCAAATATCATGGCAACTATTATAGCTGAAAACTGAATGATTACAGCTGGTAGTGCATAGGCTGCAGACAGTATGGTGCTGAGTATGGAGCACACGATCACCAATGCAACACATAGCCGGGGTACAGACTTAATAATCTTGAGCAAGGTGTTACGGTACTTAATCCTTACCCTTACCTTTTCCTCTCTTCTACGTAGGGGCATACATACACACCTACCTAAATATTACAAAGGTGAAACCACAATCAACACATCTACACCTAACCATAGTCTTCTCAGTAGCTTCACGATCACGAAACTTAAGACTACTAAGTATGGCAACTCTAGTACTACCACACTTAGGACACTTCAATTCCTTACTGAGTGAGGACATGACCATGCTCACACTAGTTTTTGTCAAATCAATACCAGTTAATAGTTGTTCCGCAGGTGGAGCTGAGGTATACGTGCATGAAGTAGGTAGGGAACTAACCGAGAGGTACTGCATAGACGTCATCGTAGTATCCTCTTCAGAGTCAGCAAGAGCAGGTACCTACACGATTGATGGTGTGAAGTATGTGCTGTCACGAGCTTCAAGTAGATACACATTCCTACTCATTGCACCGTACATCTTGAGGAAGTTAGTTAGGAAATTACTGGATGAAGGTCGTGAGGTCATTGTAGTGGATGAGTACACGACATATCCCTTCATGACCACTAAGTACCTGAAGAACGTACCCATAATGCTGCTGGTGCATCAGCTATCGTACGCAGTAGTATCGTATCAGTACAAGTTACCTGTAGAAATTGCATGGAGTGGCGAAGCTATACTTCTACGTCCCTACTTAAGCACGACATGTATTACGGTATCTCCGAGTGTAGCTATGGACCTACACGACATGGGGTTCAAAAGAGTGCAAATTGCTGAACCAGGTACACCAGTAGAACCGCTAAGTGATGTTCCTGAGAAGGCGGATTACCCACTCATAACCTGTGTATCTAGGTACGTACCGTACAAGAGATTGGAGCACATAGTGTATGCAGCATACATAGTTAAGAAGTACGTACCTAAGTTCAGAGTGGTAGTAATTGGTAGGGGTTCCTGTAGATACCTAGTCAAGTTAATGAACTTAGTGAGGGAACTCAACCTAGGTAAGTACGTGAAGCTCCTTTACAATGTACCTCTTAGACAAAAGCTCGAGATACTTCGTAAATCCTGGCTACACGTAGTGACCTCAGTTTACGAAGGCTTCAATCTAGCTGTGTTAGAGGCTGCTGCATGCGGCACTCCTACACTAGCATATGCTGTTCGTGGATTAATTGATTCAGTTACATACATCGGTGGTTACCTATTGAGTGATCAAAACTACGAGAAGTTAGCTAGTGCGATATGTAGTCTCATTAACTCTCCAGATGATCTATTTAAGAGAGCTGAATTGTGTTTAGGTAGGGTAAAGTGCTTAACGTGGGAGAGAACGGCTGAGAAACTACGTAATATCATCAGGAATATACTGGTGGAAGGTTAAAAGCGTTTAATACACAGTATAGATAAGTACCTCAGCAGTAGTATCTGTAGGGGATGAAGAGGGTCTTAAGGTTTGACTTCGAGATGATAGAGAACCCACGTGCAGACCCATTAACCTGTTAAGCAATTTACCTCGGTACTTCTACAGAGCGCTGCGTAGAGCTTCTGAAGAATACCTTTCCAATCAAAGACTGTTTCTCCATCCTCGAACTCTATTATTGCATCATCTAGTAGCTCCTCCTTATTGTAGAAGATCTTTGCACCACAGTTAGGACAACCCAAGCATACAGTCACTACACCCTCTATGAGCAGTAGCTTAGTTCCACATACAGGACAGTAGAGATCGGTCTCAATAACTATGGTTTCAGAGTAATTCAATTGCAACACCCATGAGAACTTGAGCCAGAAATCCTAAATAGGTAACCTACAAATTGAGACCTATACTCCTCAACACTTCACGTAGCTTAACTACAGGAAACTCTACCTGCGTATAGTCATCTATCTGAACCCCAAGTCTCTCAAGTAAGTTATCGTACATCTTCTCGAGATTGCAACCATACTTCAAACCCAAGACCTGAAGCACAGACCTAAATACATCATCTCGTAGATGCATTCCAGCACAGTAAATCTTCATAAGCTCTGAAAAACCGGTAACCACGAGAACTTGCTTAATCATGGACTTAGTAGCTGATTCACCTACATAACCTACATCAATGAAAACATCAAATGACTTTAGTAAGTCACTAGATAGTTGGTACCTAGCTAGTACAGTATAGATGGTGTTTGGAAACGATGAGACCCATAAGCTAGCTCCGGACAACGTACTACTTAAGTCATAAAGCAATCTCAACCCCTTAATACCATGAACTATGAGTACAGTATCACCAGAGAGCGCACGCGATATAGTACTTACAACTTCTCGCAATGCTGCATCACTAGAGATGAAGTAGTGCATTACTGAGTAAGAATGGACATTATATAGAGACCCCACTAAATCAAGGATAACAACTCTAGACCTAGCGTTAAACCTCAACCAGTGCTCAATGACAAACTTCATGACCTCAGTAACCGATTTCTCATCAGGACCAAGTAACAGCAACCTACCTAAACCAAGAACTAGTAACCTAGCTAGTAACAACCTATCAATAACCCAACCACCCTTCACACCGTACCTAACCAAGATTACCCATACATCACCACTCATAGAGCAAAATAGCAGAACCCTCCAATCACCACAGTGAAGATACGTAACGGAATCAGCTTGTAAGCTACATCCACTACTAAGGAGCACATCCAAGACATCACGAACTACATCACCTACCGAGATAGGGCTCAACTTCCTACCCCTACGACGAAACATAGAGACACGGTAGATACGACCACACCTAACAACATACACACCACCAGGAACAACCCTAATCTCCTCAACAAGTTCATCACATGTAAATATGGAGAGAAAACCCCAACCCCTCCTCAAGACAGTACAATCCCTCAAATAGGCCTCAGCAACTCCAATACCCTCACCACTGTAGAAGTAGCGAACAGTACCGTACTCACACGAAAACTCCTCACAAACAGACACCACATACCCCCCTCAAGACACCAGATAAATGTGAAGTAACGACACTAACCAAACACCTTAAACCACACAACGCCTTCCTCAACCTCGAGAGAACAGAATGAACACCAGTCCTAAACCAAAGATCGAGAACTTCGTCATAAGGAATGGCGACAGAGCACGAAGAACACATACCTGAAGCCTCAATCATAAACTCAGTAAGATCCCAAAGCAACCACGAAGAAGGTGAAGTAGCGTCAAACTTATTCAATACAACAACGAGACCACCACGAAATTCCTCAAAACCACTAAGCAACTGACGAACATCGTCAACACAGCACCTACCACAGTCAACAATCAACAGCACTAAATCACACAACCTAACAAATTCAGCGCAGACATCCTCACTAAATCTCGAAGACGTAGATGGGAGATCGCAAACAACAATGAAGGACCGTAGAACCTTCATCAAAGACTTAAAGAGATTACTATCCTCAAGTAGGTAGCTAAGACAGTAGGTATTACCAGAGAGCACAGTGATCCTAGAGGTAGCGCCACGCAGTTCGATACGTAGCTCCAGGACATGAGGAGAGAAACCTTCACAAAGCTCATCGAGAACACACTCAAGTGATTGAGCTCTAGGACCAGCTAGTACCCTAGAAGCACCGGATTCACTAAAGTCAAGCAGTGCAACTTTAGTGTACTGACCAAGCACTAGCGTTAGGTACGCAGCTATGAGAGACTTACCAACACCTCTACGTGGACCTGAATACACAGCGACAATCAATAAACATCACCTTCGATGAGAGGAGCAGCAAAGAAGTGGTCTCTAGGTACTAGGTATGCGAGGTATTTCTCTATCACTACTGGTACAGGAGCTACGTAGCTTATGAAAAAGCTTTTGTCTCAGATACTGATCTTACGTATTGTAGTTGCGTCAAGCTAATCAGTTAACTAGTGTCAACGTGATGAGATTTGGTGGACGCTGAATGTTGATGAACTACCGGTCACTGACTAGAGGTATTGTGTGAGGTACTTCACACATACATTAGCTCAATGTAATACGAGTAAGCTTTATAATTGTGAAACCATCCCACTGGTGATCTGGTAACCTACGTAAGGTGTAGATGATGGATCCCGCAATCGTTGTAGATAAGGTGGTTAAGAGGTATGTCGTTAAGAGTGGTGTCTTTAGACGAAGAACATCTGTGGTAGAGGCGTTGAAGGGAATATCCTTTACTGTAGATAGAGGAGAAGTTCATGCACTATTGGGACCGAACGGAGCAGGTAAGACAACTACGGTCAAGATACTTGCTACACTACTGTTGCCTGATTCAGGAGATGCGTACATACTAGGACATAGTGTGACAAAGGAAGCAGATACTGTGAGGAAGCTAGTGGGTGTTGTACTAGATGTGTCTAGGGGCTTCTATCCATACCTAACAGGTTATGAAAACCTGATGTTCTATGCACTACTTAGAGGGCTCTCAAGGAGAGAGGCAAAGGCTAGAGTTCGTGAAGTTCTTGAGCTGGTTGGTTTGAGGGATGCGGCCAATAGATCGTACCTCAGCTACAGTATGGGTATGAGAGCTAGATTATCGATAGCTAAGGTACTCATAGATGATCCAGAGGTACTACTCCTAGATGAGCCTACTCTAGGACTAGACGTCCATAGTGCTAGATTCGTTCGTTCTCTCATACTCGACCTAGCGAAGAGAGGTAAGACCATTCTCGTGACGGGGCACAATATGTTTGAGATAGAACAGATAGCTAGTAAGATAACCGTGATTAACCGTGGTCAAGTAGTGGCGAGTGATTCACCGCAATCTCTTCGTGAGAAAATTGGTCTTGTACATAGAGTGGAGATAAATGTCCATGCTCTAGAGAGGAGTGATGTTGAGCCCCTCTTAACCGCGATAAGTAGTAGATTGAAATTGGAGAAATCAAGTGTTGAGACTATAGCTGAGAATCAGTACCGTATAGTACTGTACGTTGCAGGTAGTAGAGAGTACATTTCCAGTAACGTATTCGATGTACTTCGTACCTACGGTATCAAGGTATTAGATGTCAAGATCATAGAACCTACATTAGAAGACCTGTACTTGGCTTTGGTGAGGTAGTATGTGGTCAGTAGTTATGGCTGTACTCTACAGAGATACTAGGGTGCTGAAAAGGCGTATGTACGCAATGATATCACTCTACATCATACCAATAATATTCTCCCTAGCAATCGTATATGCACCAGCAGCGGTTACCTCACCTAGTCAAGTACTTCAGCGATTTAGATTACTGACGAATCTTCCCATAGAGAATCTAAGTGAGTTACTAGCTCTAATGCTGTATTTCTCATCGATCATTTCAATAACTGCCATAGGTACTTCGACAGCTTACTGGGTTGCTGAAGATGATGTTCACGAGGTGTTGTATTCAGTGCTGAAGTACACTACACTGAGTAGGTACGTACTAGCTGAGCTAGCTGTAGCACCTCTTCAAGCAGTTATATCTACGATCTACCTAGTACCAGCAACCATACCGCTTATTGGCGTAGTTAAGTCAGTGATAATGTACCTCACGTACTTACCCATAGCTGTAGTAGCTATGTCAGTGTTGATGATCTACGGCTACACTATTGGTCTACTTATTGTAAGGTTATTGAGGACAAGTGAGGTATGGATAGTAAGCAATTGGTTGCTACCACTAATTCTACTAGCATCTGGAATCTACATACCTCTCTCACTAATACCGGCAGTGCTTCGGTACTTCGCATACACGACACCGGTACCATACATCATGGAAATTGCTAAGCTAGTTCTCGTGTTTAGAAGTCTCAGTACTCAGGTACCTATAGTGCTATTCACATTCATAGCTACAATTTACGTAATAGCAACTACGTACCTAGCTAGGAGCTGTGAGTACGTACTCAAGAGGGAGGGCATCCTATGTTTAAGGAGAATGTGAGAAAGTTGTTGAGTGAACTTAGAAGCGACATTATACGTTCAGCTCTCTTCACATATCTTCAGTACAAGGTCGTGTTCAAGTACGTATGGTACTCCGAAGTAAGTATCATACTTAACTTCGTATTCTGGATCTCCATTATCATACTACCAATAGTTCTCTACTCAGGAATTACCACCAAAGCAGCAGCTATGTACGTACCTGGTTGTTTTGTTTACTTCGTTCTCAGCAGCATGATGTGGGTTGGTGCAGGTCTACTTAGACACGGTGTTAGGGAAGGAGTACTTTACTTCTACTGGGAATGTGGATTGAGGATGAGGAACTTAGCTATTGGGTACATCTTTAGAGAGCTGGTGACAGCAGTATTAGCATACATAGTCCTCATAGTGTTTATGTATGCGTACACTGGAGTTCTACTACTACCTGAGCTAGATCCACTACTTGTACCTCTATTCCTACTAACTCTCTTCGCATCAGCATATCTGGTGTTCGCTCTAACGCAGCTCCTCTATACCAAGGTGAAGATGCCAACAGGTTGGGTTAACATAGTTCAATTCGTACTAGTAATCGGTACGGTAGCACCGCCTAGGGTATTTGGTCCTCAAGGTTTTCTCGCAGTAATTAACCCAGGTACAGTACCTGCTACAATACTTAGGTACTTGACTGGTTTCAGGGAATGGAGCTACCTAGACCTCGTAGTGATCTCTGTACTACATCTCATTGCTGTGATGACTATAGCTCTGTTTCTCTTTAGATGTTTAGAACGAGAACTGAAGAGACAAATACCTGAGTTACTAATTTAGCACTAGACGAGCAATCTAGCTTTGTTCACGTACTTACCAACTATGTGAATCTCAGTACCACACCTAGGGCATCTCTTACCTTCAGTTAACCTGTACTTAACAATAGTGTAGTGCCATCTCTTGATTAGTAACTCACCACAGTTAGGACAGTAAGTATGTTCACCTGGATGACCAGGCACATTACCTACATAGACATATGCAATACCTTCCCTCCTAGCTAATCTATAGGCGAAGTCTAGTACCTCAATTCTCGTAGGTGGTTCATGATATTCATAAGCTGGGTAGTATCTATTGAAGTGAATTGGGGTGTAGGGACCAACCTCCTTAAGATGCCTCTCGATGATCTCTCTAATCGAGTTCTCATCGTCGTTCACACCAGTAACCACGAGCACAATTATCTCTACGTGAAGACCCATCTCCTTAGCTAACCTAGCATTTCTCCACACCTTATCCACATCAGCGCCACAGTACTTCAGTACCTGCTCCTTAGTACCCTTGACGTCTATGTTTATCGCGTCTAAACCAGTATTTCTCAACATCTTGAGGGCATCCTCAGTCATGTACCCATTAGACACGTAGGTATTGTATAGACCTCGTTCCCTAGCTAACTTAAACACGTCAAGAGAGTACTCAAATAACAGCGTTGGCTCATTAAATGAGACACAGGTACCCTCATCACCATTCCTAATAGCCTCCTCAACGACTTTCTCAGGTGGTACGTAATTACCGGGAATAGGTGGGGCGCACTTGCTCAGGCTCCAGTTCTGACACCAGGGACATGTGAAGTTACAGCTCCAGGTAGAGAACGTTATAGCTGTTGAACCAGGCCAAAAGTGGAAGAATGGCTTTATCTCTATAGGTCTAGACTCAATAGCTGATAAATTACCGTACACTACGGTATAGAGATCACCATCAATATTTACCCTCGTCCTACAGAAACCAAATCCTCCCTCCGGTATGACACACCTACGCTCACATACAAGACAACGAACCTTGTTACCACGTAACCTCTCGTACAAGATAGCTCTCCTAACTGTGGGGTACTTCGTAAGTTCTAAACCAATCTTCAGATCCTTCCTACCTCCGTGTAGTGAGAACAAAACAAACACCCATGTAAATACGGTACAGGGAAGCAAAATACCTTTATCACAACCACCACAACACCACAAGAGATATTACCTAGTGAAGTAAGTCAACTACGTGGTGATGAAGCAGCCCCACGATTCAGAGCTATGAAGATACGACGGTTTGCTGATACGCTACGTAGTACTCACTTAAGTACCTCCCTCAACCTTGATAACTCTCCACTAGGTGGGTGATTTCGTGAAGTCTCCTGTATACTACCTACCATTTAACTGGCAGTACACCAATGTAATAGATCAGGTAAGGAGATTACTGAAGGTTGCAGGAGCTGAGAAAGCTATTGAGAGTGGTGATCTCGTAGCGATTAAGGTTCACATGGGTGAGAGAGGTAACTTCAGACATCCAAGACCTCAGATAGTTAGAGCTGTAGTTGACTTCGTTCGTGAGTTAGGTGGTAAACCATTTGTGACCGATACTACGACACTGTACTCAGGGTATAGGAGGGATGCTGTTGAGTACCTCGAGACCGCTATGATGAATGGATTCTCACCGGCAACGGTGAACGCACCAATAGTAATTGCTGACGGGTTGAAGGGACACGACTACAGGGTAGTTAAGACAGGTGGTGAACTCAGTGAAGTTGAGGTTGCCTCAGCAATAGCTGAAGCAGATGCCATGATCGTTGTATCTCACGTCAAATTCCACATATCCTTTGGGTTTGGCGGGGCTCTCAAGAATCTAGCTATGGGTTGCGTTGCGAGGAAAGCTAAGTTCAAAATGCATGCAGTGACCAAACCAACGGTAATACCTGAGAAGTGTACTGGATGTGGTTTCTGTACAAAGCACTGTCCCTACGGAGCTATCTCAGTAGTGAATGGTAAAGCGAGGATAGACTATAACCTATGTAAGGGATGTGGTGACTGTATGGCTCATTGCAGGTTCAATGCAATAACCATAACCTGGGATAGAACGGAGAGAATCCTCAGACTAGCAGCTGAAGCAGCGTACGCAGTAATGAAGACATTTAGAAAAGGTAAGGTATTTTTCATAAACTTAGTGATGGAGGTCACTAGATTCTGTGATTGCGGTACACTACTCGAGACACAGATAGTACCTGACCTAGGTATACTAGCATCCTTCGACCCTGTAGCCATAGACAAAGCATCAATAGATCTCATAAATTCTGTACCAGGGCTCAGGTACGAGAACGGTACTTTTGTACCGATTGAACCAGGTATAGACAAAATAAGAATCTTCTGGGAGAGAAACTGGTGGGTCCTACTTGAAGAAGCTGAGAAATGGGGTCTAGGGAGAAGAGAGTACGAGCTGATTAGGATATAGCAGTAGTGAGACATGGTTACGTCATCTGTTGAAATATTCACGTAAAAAGCTTAAAGATTCTACCCAGTAGCCTATATACGTAGGTGCAGTGATATGAGCAGATCAACACCAGTACTTGAGACAATAGAGCTAACCAAGGTATTCCCCGGTGTCGTTGCACTAGATCGAGTTAACTTCGACCTCCTTCCTGGAGAGATACACGGTTTGGTGGGACAAAACGGAGCAGGTAAGTCAACATTTGTCAAGATACTAAATGGAATACTCAGACCTGACAGCGGTAAGATACTCATCGACGGTAAGGAAGTAGCTATACCAAATCCAGCAACCGCCAAGAGACTAGGTATCACGTTAATTCACCAAGAGATAACGTTGGTACCATACCTAACAGTAGCTGAGAACATCTTCCTAGGTAGAGAGCCTATAGTGAAGAAACATATCTTCAAGTACATTGACCGTAGAGAACTGTTTAGGAGAGCTGAGGAGATACTAACTACTCTCGGCGTTGACATAGATCCTAAGGCTAAGGTTAAGGACCTGAATGTTGGTGAACAGGAGATAGTTCAGATCGCTCGTGCTCTATCCGAGAATGCGAGAATCATATGCCTCGATGAGCCAACTAGTCCACTAACTCCGAAAGAGATTGAGAGGCTATTCGATATAATGAGGACGTTGAAGAAGCAGGGTAGATCAATGATCTTCATAACACATAGGATAGAGGAGGTATTCCAGATCTGTGATAGGGTAACGGTTCTCAGAGATGGGAAGAAGATAGCTACTGTAAAGGTGAGTGAGGTATCGCCACAAGATATCGTGAAGATGATGTTGGGTAGAGAGCTAGCTGAGTTCTACGTGAAGAGAGAACCTAGAGTTGAGGAGATAGAGAAAGTGAGTAAGGTACCTACACTCGAAGTAATTGATCTCTGGGTAACACCGGAGAGAGTAACTGAGGTACCACTCAAAGGTATTAGCTTTAAGGTCTACGCTGGTGAGATACTGGGTGTAACTGGTCTACTAGGTGCGGGTAAGACAGAGCTCGGTAAGGCAATAATTGGTCTCGGTAGGATTACAAAGGGTAAGGTATTGATTGAGGGTAGGGAAGTTAAGATAAGAGGACCTGTTGATGCTCTGAAACACGGTATTGTGTACATACCTGAGGATAGGAGGAGGGAAGGGCTTGTATTGACGATGTCGGTTAAAGCTAATATATCACTACCATCACTATACAAGCTCTGTAAGTACCTTGGTCTAATTGACTTAGGTAGAGAAGAGGAGGTTGCACGGTACTGGATTAAGGCGTTGAACATAGTGACTCCTAGTACTAAGACCAAGGTTGCTAATCTGAGTGGTGGTAACCAGCAGAAGGTCTCACTAGCTAAGATGCTTGAGGTGAAGCCAAAGATCGTGATCCTCGATGAGCCTACCTTCGGTATTGATATTGGTGCAAAGGTCGAGATTAGGAAGATAATTGCTAAGCTAGCTGATGAAGGGTTAGCTGTGATACTACTATCGTCTGACATCGATGAGGTACTGTCGCTAGCTGACAGGATAGTCGTTATGAGGGATGGTATGAAGGTGGGTGAATTCATTAATAAAAACGTTTCGAGAGAGGATATCTACAAGTTAATGGTCGGTTGAGGTGGGAGGAGTGGGAGGTAGGAGTAATAGATCCAGCCACCAAGCTACAGAGATATTGAAGGCTTTTTGGCAACATGAAGTATCTAAACCATTCATAGCATTTCTCGGACTATTCATCGTATCAGCAGTACTATCACCAGCATTCCTAACACCGTACAACCAGAGAGTACTAGCACTACAGACAGCACCACTAGCTCTACTAGCATTTGGTGAGTCCATGATAATACTGATGGGTAGCATAGACCTATCGCCAGGTTCAACAATGGCTCTCGCAGGTACAGTAGCTGCAATAACCTTCGTACACTACAAGCAACCACTAGCAATAGCGTTTCTAGCAGGTATAGCAATAGGTGCACTGGTAGGTTTCATAAATGGTCTACTAGTGACTAAGGCTAAGATACCATCATTCGTAGCTACATTAGCGGCATTGGTAGCTGGTAGAGGCATGGTACTAATACTGACAGGAGGTCAGCCAATTGTTGGCTTAAGAGCTTTCGGAGTACTCACTATGGACATAGGGCCACTACCAACAATGGTATGGTTGATGTTCTTCTTCACAGTACTCAACTTCTTCCTACTAACCTACACGAGGTGGGGTAGGTACATATACGCGATCGGTGGTAATGAGGAAGCTGTCAGGTGTTCAGGTATAAACGCTGATCTAATCAAGTTAATGACATTTACACTAGCTGGATGCTACTACGCAATAGCTGGTCTAATGATGGATGCTAGACTAGAAGTAGCGTATCCCTGGACAGGTTGGGGTGCAGAGCTCGATGCAATTGCATCATCAGTACTAGGCGGAATACAGTTAACAGGTGGTGTAGGTTCACCGATAGGGCCATTCTTTGGAGCTTACGTACTAACACTAATAACGAATGTCTTAATCCTCATGGGCGTAAATCCATTCTATCAGTGGGTAGTCAAGGGAATAGTCTTGGTAGTTGCAGCAATCGCACTAACCAGAGGCTTACGATACGTGAAGTGACAATCGACAATTACCGAAAAACGGAATATCGAACCTTTATATTTATTCAGTTCTCTAGAAATTCTGAGGTAATTTCCATGAGAACCCTAGGCATAGCTAAGAAGACGTTAATAGGTATAGTCGTGGCGATAATAATCATAGCAGTCATAGCCGGCGTGGTAGCTTCACTATACCTAGCTCCAGCTCCTGGCAAGAAGAAGCTGACATTCGCCCTACTGGTCAGTAACTTGGGCAACCCATACTTCGTGATGCTGAAAGATGGTGCTGAAGCAGCAGTTAAGGAACTGAAAGCTAAAGGCATTGAGGTTGAGCTAATAGTGTACGACGCCAAGGACGACCCAGACCTACAGGTAAGGCAAATCGAAGAGGCTATTGCTAAGAAGGTAGATGCACTACTGATAAACCCAGTACATAAGGAAGCGATACTACCAGCTGTTAGAGATGCAGTTAAAGCAGGCATCATAGTAATAACGACTGATAGAGATATAGCCGACAAGTCACTAAGAGTATTCTTCACAGGTACAGACAACGTCTACGGTGCTGAGCTAGCAGTAAAAGCACTTATTGAAGCTCTAGAGAAATCAGGTAAACCAAAGCCCTGGAAAATTGTCATTCTACACGGTATTCCAGGTACAACAGCTGCAGAAGACAGAAAGAAAGGATTCCACAATGTACTAGACCCACTAGTCAAGAAGGGCGATGTTAAGATAGTTGCTGAAGAGATCGCTTACTTCAGAAGAGATAAGGGTCTAGAGGTAATGGAGAGCATACTAGCGAGAACTAAGGAAATTGATGCAGTAATCTGTGCAAATGACGAGATGGCTCTAGGTGCTATACAAGCAATCGAAGGTGCAGGCCTAGTACCAGGTAAGGACATTATTGTCGTCGGCTACGATGCAATACCCGACGCAGTAGAAGCAGTTAAGGCTGGTAAGATGTACGCTACAATAGCACAGTCACCATTCCTACAGGGTTACTGGGCAGTAATGGGTGCGTACTACATAGTAGTTAAGGGATGGAAGCCACCAAAGGACTTCATACCAACACCTGTCGTCGTAGTAACAAAGGCTAACGTAGGAACCTTCAGTGAGGAAGTAGCTAAGCCAAAGCCACTACCCGGAGCACCTTCCGAGTAAGAGAAGAAAGGTAAAAATCCACCTTTCCTATTTCATCTACCACCTTCTCTCTATTTGAGTTCTAGATTAGCTCCCTACCTATTCTCTCCTTGATGAAACTTCTCAATTCCTCTCTCCAAGGAAGTCCTGTCTGTGCCCCTGGCTTGGTACACTTGAGTGCTGCTGCTGCATTAGCTATGAGTACTGCCTCATCTATGGTCTTACCCTCTGCTAGTGCTACTGCTAAAGCACCATTAAATGCATCACCAGCACCTGTAGTGTCAACTGCTGTTACCTTGAAGGTTGGTACGTGTTTTACTTCTTCCTCTGTGACAAGTAGTGCCCCTTCCTCTCCTAGAGTTATCACTACGTTCTTAACACCGAGGTCCTGTAGCTTCCTCGCTGCTTTGATCATGTCATCTCTAGTCTCTATCTTAACTCCACTCAGGGTCTCAGCTTCAACTACGTTAGGTGTAATTGTGTGGATGTACTTGTAGATTTCACTTGGTAGTTTTCGTGCAGGTGCAGGATTGAGAATTACCTTGACTCCATAGCTATGTGCTTTCCTAGCTGCGTAGACTACTGTCTCAACTGGTATCTCTAGCTGTAGCAGCATGATGCTAGCTCTCTTGATGATTTCTTCAGCTCTATCAACGTCTTCTTTCGAGACCTTGAGATCTGTACCTGGTGCAACAGCTATGATGTTTCTACCATCGCGATCCACCACTATGAGCGCAACCCCCGTATACGTTGTTGGGTCTCGAGTTACGTACGTAGTATCTACACTGTTCCTAACTAGGTTCTGGACTAGCTGCTCGCCAATGTAGTCAGTACCTACTCTACTAATTAGATAGGATTTAGCACCTAATCTAGCCACAGCAACAGCTTGGTTTGCACCCTTACCTCCTGGCGACATGAGGAACTTCTCACCTATTACTGTCTCTCCTGTCTTGGGTAGGTGATCTACGTAGACGGTAAAGTCCATGTGAGCGCTCCCAACAATGATTACCACAGGTTTTTCACTCATACTAATCACCGTAACTCTCCTCAGTTGAGTAACTGTTAAGAGTTTCAAGTTCTCTTCAAGTGCTTTACTAACTCGATGAAGTCTAAAGGTCTTAGATCTCTAACACGTTTATTAACTAACTCACTAGGTAGTTCATCTACGCTAATTCTCAAGTCTCTTGACTTAATGTACTCAGTAAGTACCTTCTTAACGAGCTTGTTCCTCTGGGTAAAGAGGTACGTCACGAGATCTCTAAAGTTGCTGTAGTTGAATTCAGGTACATCACTACGAGGTACTATTTTTATTAGTGCTGAATCTACTTCGGGAATTGGGTAGAAGAAGCTCCTTGGTATTCTCCGAAGATATGTGACTTCTGAGAAGAGGTTACAGAACACTGTCAATCTACCATACTCCTTAGTACCTGGAACTGCTATCAATCTCTCACCAACTTCATGTTGAAGAGTTAGTACAGCTACCTCATATCTACCTCTCCACTCAAGTAGTAGCTTCTCGAGTAGTGGTGAGGTTATAGAGTAAGGTATGTCAGCAACTATCTTATTTACTCTCGGTAGCTCGTACTCAAGGACATCCCCCTCAATGACCTCTACATTCCCTAGAGCACTACTTAGCTCTCTAAGAGCTTCAACTAAACGCCTATCTATCTCAATGGTTATTACATGCTTTACTCTAAATGCTAGGAACGCAGTTAGTACCCCTGTTCCACCACCAATCTCAAATACGATATCGTCTCTACGTAAGTCACCAAACCGCTCAATATCACGTAGAAGTGAAGGTTCAACTAGGAAGTGCTGTCCCAACTTCCTACTAGGTCTAACACCATACCTCCTAAGAACTTCCTTAACCCATCTCACTAATTCACTCCTACTTAACTCAGCAGGATCACGTATAGACATCACTAATTCAATTAGAATTCAATTAGTTAATCACTAGATACGCGTAGGTACTTCTCAACAATATACTTCGCATAATCACACTCGCACTGAATAGATAATCCAGTAGAGAGTGCATACTTAGCGGCTTCAAGAACCAATCTCTTACCAATACCTAATCCTCTAAATTCTTCAGGAACATATACACTCTCAATGATGAGTTTCCTACCTTCAACCCTGTATCTAAGGTAAGCAACCTTATCGTTAACTCTCAATTCGAAGACGTTATCTCTACGAACTACCTCTCTTCTCCTAGCAATGACGTACCTATATGCTGATAGAGCGGCTACAGCACCATCACCACAAGCAACAACTACTTGAAAACCTCTACCAGTAACATCACCAGCAGCGAATACACCCTCAATATTAGTTCTCTGACTCCTATCAACAATAATGAACCCCCTATCATCTACGTTAATCCCTATCTTACGGAAGATAGCAGTATTCGGTACCTCAGCCCTCGCAATGAATACACCAGAAACATCAATCTCCTTAATAGAACCATCAATAGGCCTCACAACAATCTTCTCAACACGATCCCTACCACGAACCTCCTCAACCCTACCCTCAATAACCTCTAGGTTCGGTACATGACCAAGCCTACGTAGATAAGCTTCGGTTACCTCATCTACCTTCTCAAGGACTAGATACACCTTCGAAGCTATCGTAGTGAGGTACTGAGCCTCCTTAATAGCCTTCTCACCACACCCCACAACCGCAACTACCTTACCACGGTAGAGAGGTCCATCACAAACAGCACAGTACGAAATACCCCTACCCAAGAACTCGAACTCACCCCTAATAGTACCCCTAACTCTCTCAGCACCAGTGGCTATGATCAAGGCATAAGCCAGAACACACTTACCACCACTAGTCTTCACACACCAGAAACCACCAACATTACTCACATCAACAACTTCTTCAGGATACCAAATCTCAACACCTAAATCCTGAACCTGCTTGAGGAACCTACTAGCAAGCTCAAGACCCTTAACAGGTTCAACACCTGGGTAATTCTCTATGATAGGTACCTCATTGAGCTTACCACCAGGTAGAGAACGCTCAATGACTAAAGGATCGAGACCTAACCTCTTTAAGTAGAGAGCTGCTGTGAGGCCTGCTGGCCCTCCACCAATGATAACTACATCACGAATAGTTGAGTTACCTGACATGGCTACACACCGATCTTGC
>Ga0180301_10000039_pt1 | contig 84959 bp, 90 predicted proteins | sample GuaBasSediGuay16_FD_121797 | JGI IMG/M metagenome (GOLD analysis project Ga0180301, IMG submission 121797) | Subseafloor sediment microbial communities from Guaymas Basin, Gulf of California, Mexico - Guay16, Core 4569-2, 12-15 cm | ecosystem: Environmental > Aquatic > Marine > Hydrothermal...
TATCATTGTAACTTTAATTCTATAATTTTTAACTCATTTCTAATGTATCAACCTATGTATTTACACTTAATTGAAAAATCTACAAAGCTGTAAATAAATGAAATGCTACAAAGCACTAAATATTCGAATGTTCCCAAATCTATATGAAATACTCCAATAATAAGTGAATAAATATGGCTGAGAAGAAAGGCAAGAAAAAGGGTAGGAAGAAAGGAAAGGAGAAAGCAGAAGAAGAGTTCTAATAGACTGGTACTCATAAATTAAGGATTAAAGCCTTTTTTAAATAGTTCTAAAAAATAAACATTCTCAACGCCTAGTTCCTTAATTGTATTAATTTGCTCTTCAGATAGGTAAATAAAGTACATAGTAACTTTCTTTATCTTAATCCTTCTAAGAACCCCAATAACCGTCTTTAACATGTCCATTTCGCCAATAGTATAATCCAGAAGTAAGGGGCTCATAACGCCCTGTAGACATTTTCGTGGAATCATTATTACATCGACTTCATTTGCTTTTCCTCTAATATAATAATGTATATAGAAGCCCTCATTTTCATAAATAGTTGAGTGACAGAAAACCGGACATAATCTAATATGCATTTCAGTTGATATAATCGAAGCAAGTGTTAAAGCATGAATCGATAGTGGTATAATACAATCGATATTCTCCTTCAAAACAAATTCTTCTAATATTAGCGATGCAAGCCTTAGGAAGCATATATCCCTATATAATGTATTGAGTTCGTGTTTTTTCTTTTCCATTAAATCCTCCAATGCACTCCTAATAAGATTTCTCTTCTCTATGGCTAAGAGTATTTTCTTAGCGGTTTTTTCCTCCGGTATATTAATTAAGTTAACATACTTCCATAGCACCTGAAATGGTATTTCAAGGAGCTCTTCTAAGTCTCGTAAGCTATAGTAATAATTCAATGCATGTAACATTTTAATGGCTAAAGAACGCGTATTTCTTCTAACCATGTGATGTCGCCTAAGACTATTCCGATAGCCGACTAGTACTTTTATTTACGATGTATTAAATTATTCTACTTAATGATAATATATGGCGTCACTTAATTGAAGTCTTAATTGAATTTTCTGAATGAAAGTATTTTAGTGAGAATACATCTGTTCTTTCTATAATACTCCCTTATTCATAAAGATTGATTTATATAATGTACGAAAAACTATTATTAAGGAATCTATTTTAGGTTTTATAGGTGTTGTTCTTTGAGCTGGAGTATACTTAAGCTACTACGTGAGAATCCAGAAGAGCTGAAGAAGCATGTTAAGAAAAGATTCATGGATCCAGCACTAGTTGATAGAGCTTATGAACTTGATACAAAATGGAGGAAAATGCTTCGAGAAATAGATGAGCTAAGACATAGACATAATGTTATAAGCCGTAGTATCCCGAAGCTTAGTGGCGAGGAAAGACAAAGGGCTATACAGGAGGCTAAGGAGGTTCTACGTAAACTTGAGGTTCTTGAGAAAGAGCTTAAGCATATTGAAGAGGAGCGAGAAAGAGCTCTTTGGAGTCTGCCAAACATTGTCCATGATACAGTACCTATAGGGCCCGATGATACATACAATGTACCAATACGTTTCTGGGGTAGGCCCCGTGTTTGGATAGGACATATCGAACAATTTAAAGAACAGACTGAAAAATATGGTTTTAAAGCCGATTACGAGGTTATTGATTGGAAACCCGTTGGACATGCTGATATGCTTGAGAATGTTCTTGGACTTGGAGATACTCTTAAGGCTGGTGAGGTTGCTGGTAGTCGTTTCTATTATTTATTCGATGACCTTGTATGGCTTGATATAGCATTACTCCTTTATGCTATGGATTATTTAACGAGTAAAGGCTACCGCTTAGTTTTACCACCGTATATGCTACGTTACAAGGTTATGAATGGAGTAATCGATATGGATACTTTCAAAGATGCTATCTATAAAATCGAAGATGAGGACCTCTATTTAATTGCCACAGCAGAGCATCCACTAGCGGCACTTCATTATAAGGAAGATATTCCTGAAGAAAGGCTACCGCTAAAGTATGCTGGTGTTAGCCCTTGTTTCCGAAAAGAAGCAGGAGCTGGTAGTAGAGACCTTAAGGGTATTTTCCGTGTACATCAATTCCATAAAGTCGAGCAATTCATATATGCTAAGCCTGAAGAGAGTTGGGATCTTATGGAGGAACTCATAAGCAATGCCGAATATTTATTCCAAGGACTTAAATTGCCCTATAGAGTCGTAAATATTGCAAGCGGGGATCTAGGTGCTCCTGCAGCTAAGAAATATGATCTAGAAACATGGACGCCTGCCCAAGGTAAATATAGGGAAATGGTAAGCTGCAGTAATGTAACTGATTGGCAGGCATATAGATTAAAGATTAGACTTATACGACGCCATGGTATGAAAAAAGAGTATCTACATACACTCAATAGTACAGCTATAGCTAGTACTCGAACCATCACAGCGATATTGGAGAATTTCCAGGAACCTGATGGTGTAGTAGTTATACCCAAAGTATTACGTAAATATTTAGAAATATTTAGTAAAGCTCCTAAAGACGCTATTCACCCTATAAAGAAGGAAAGAGCCTGATGAGAATAGCTTTCATGAGCACCTGATTAATTATTTTCCATGAAAGTTCCTATATTTCTCTATAAGATATTAATAGATTAACTAATGAATCAAAAGTATAAATTTAGAGTATTATTACACCTATTCTTTAAAATTCTAAGTAAATGAGTAGTATTGATTTCGGGAGCAACCTTGGAAGAGACATACTATGATCCTCCAAAAGTTCAAATCGTGCTTTACCTTGGATTTGATGAAGCTAGTGAAGAATCTCTTAGGGTTACATGGAGTGTTGCTCAGGAAATTCTTGAAGAATATGGTATTTGGGTTGAAGTAATTCCAATACATGTTTGGGTACATGATCCTATTGAAATACAATTTGCTGATTTACCGAAAATAGAAATTAATGGTAAAACAATGATTATAGGAAGAATACCGAGTAAGGAAGAATTAGTAGATCTTATATTGTCAAGAGTCTATAGTAGTGATAAGGCAGAATCTGAGGCTTATGTAATAGCTGCTTTACAGAGACATGATAAAATTTTTCAAGATGTATCAATTGTTAGTGTAAGTGTTTAAACAAAAATTAAATTTCTTAATCAATTATTAATTATTCATCAATATATTAGCTAAAACTATATAAAGAACCTAAACAAAGAATATAATTGCCGAGGGGTTCACCGCCCACACCGCCCCTAGTGTACAAGTATACAACAACGCCCACCACCGCCCAGTATACGTCAAATCCGCTAAGCCCATCCCCTAGGGCAATGAAGTCAAGGTATGTTGTTGGTAAGTATATGATATGTATGCCCTGACATAATACAGCATGTTATTATACATCAAGCTTACTAGTACTGTCATACAACTATACAGTATACAAAATTATTATGTATTTAAGTATGACAAGTGTCTTAATAATGTAAAATTGTTTACATGGAGGGCGGTGGTGGGGTGGGGCGGTGAACTCCGATGAGGCCTACTCTTTTTTGTGATGAGATATCCTTTTTACATACTTAATTTCTCTTGGCATGTATGTTTTAAGATCGCTGATGTCCTCTATATCGCCGAAAAGTATCTTCTGGACTGTTAATGAGGATGCATATTTAGCTGCTAGGGCAACGTCTCTTAGTAGATAATAGTATATTGAGAAAGTTGATAAATATGTATCACCAGCTCCTGTTTCATCTCCTTGAGCCCTAATAGGCTTAATCATTAATATCCGTTTATCAAATATTATGTAAAATGGTCTCCATGAATCAGTTATTATGAATAATGTCCCATCATACGCTACTAGTTCATCTAAAGACTTCAATCCCAAACATTTAATGAAGTATATAGCCTCATCAATATTCATATGTATTATGTCTGCATAATCAATTAGGTCATGTAAATCATGTGTACATGTATAATGTATTCTGCCGCCATAGTCTTTTTCTCTTATAAAACCCTGAATATCTACTGCAACAATTTCTGAGTAGATCCAAACCTTCTTTAATAAGCTTATCATTACCTCATTATATATAGGGGTTACAATAGCTAGATTATATATTCTTGAGCCAATAAAACTTTCCAATAATTTATTACTTTTTTCTAAGAGATAAAGTTCTCTATTACCATTTCTATATACTAGCTTATAATAAAACGCAGTTTTTGAAGGATAAACACTAATTCTACTAATGCTTGATAACGATGATAATTTGATAAATGTATATGGGTCGCTTGATGTAATTATATCTACATCCAATAATGGAATTTTCTTCAAAACTTTTAACGAATAATATATTCCACCACCTACTCTATGGATAACATTTCCGTCGAATACTATTTCGTCAAATGAGGGATTACCTATTAATAAGACATTACTCTTCTTCCACACTAAATAAAACACCCTTTTTCGACTTAATCCTACTAACTCGATCATGATTTTTTAAATGTATAATTAGATCTCTTTCTGTAAAGAAGAAATTTAGTTCAATCGATTTCTTACGTCTAGGTACTTCTTTCTCTAAACCAAGACAAGTAGATGCAGCATTTACGCATATGGGACATGCTATCATTCCAGTTATACGATCACGACAAGCCCTAATCCTAATACCTGCATACTCTACAACTATTGGTTCCCATCTAGGCTCCCAAGTAAGCGACAAAATATCCACCCAAGACTATTATTTATATACAACTATTTTATTGTAATTCTCAAATCTACATGATTATCCCAAAATTGAGACAAATAATACTTAAATATTATTGGGCGGTCGCTACCGGCCTAGCTTTTTCATCGGCAATAACGCCTCTATCACGTTGGGGGCGGGAGCCGCTCATCCCCATGTAATACTTATTATAGTGAAACCTATAAGTTTGTTTTTATGAATAAACTATTTAGATGAAGTAACCGCCAGTGTCGGAGCTTTTAGGGCTATGAAGAGTCTTCAGCGGATCTGATTTTTAATCGGTAACTATTTGTTTAGGTTCTTCTCATATTATTGAAGTAGCATTGTATATGGTAGAATAATATGGTTGATATCTTCGGGGAAATTATAACAGTATTTAGGGATTTAATCAATACTTATGGAGTCCTTGGTATATTCCTAATATCGTTCTTTGGAAATACTATACCCTATTCTACAATACCATATTTATTCTTCATAATAGTATATTCAGCCCATATTACTGATCCTGTTACTCATATATTGATAACAATAGCCGGAGGAGCAGGTGCTGCCCTGGGAAAACTTGTTGTCTATTATATTGGAAGGTCCGCTAGGGTGATACTTAGTGAAGAAATGAGGAGAAATACGGAGTTATTCGCGAAAATAGCGCATAAAAGTATATTTATTGCAGTATTTTTATTTGCAGCACTCCCTTTACCAGACGACATATTATATGTGCCTCTAGGAGTTATTGGATACAATGTTATTAAGTACTTTATAGCTTTAATTTTGGGAAAGATTATAATAACTGGTCTAGCTGTCTTCTTCGGCACTTCATTCTCAATATATTTCCGAGAAACGATACTATTGCCTCCACACGTTTACATTCCATTGCTTGTAGCAATTACTCTAGTAATCACGTATATAGTCATGAAGATTGATTGGCAAAAAGTAACCGAAGTAGGCTCGAGCCAGGGATTTATAGGGGCAGTAAAAACAGTTATTATAGAGACTGTGAAAGTACTTAAGGATCTCTTGCACTTCTTTAAGAGAATTAAAAGAAGCTCAGACGGTTGATCCTTCCCCACATAACTACGGTTTATCGGGCCATCATCATTGCCATTGGGTCTATCAGCGAAGAGTACATCACCTATTCAGATCCGCCGGAAGAGGCGTCATCCCCTTTTCTAATTAATATTGGTTTTCCACTACCGCTATAAACTCTACTCCTATACCACGAATCAATGATGTTCCATAGAAGTATTGATACCTTTACAAGATTCCTTGCTTCATAAGCACTATATCCTAATTTTATCAAGGATTCTACCGATATATTATTCAATAAGTTCTTCTCATATGCAACACTATCTATATGTCTCTTAATACATTCCTCATTTTTCTTCAAACGCGATCTCCATCAAATATATTGTAAGTTATTTCTATAGTTTATTTTACATAAATGGCGAGATAAAAAAGGTTAAGATGTAATAGTATCGTATAACCTTTATGGTGGTGAGAGAATAGCTATAACTGGTTCTTTAGGCAAGGTCTCCGGATCTAGTGACAGTGTATTTGAGCCTACTCTTTCAACTCTTATTTTCTTAACGTATGCTAATAAGTCGTCAATTCTATGAAGCGGTAATGTTAAGCCTTTTATCCAATAGTGCATTGGAATAGTTATTTTGGGAGTTAATGTTGTTATTATCTCCCATGCTTCATCGGGTTCTATTGTATATACTCCTCCAACAGGTATCATTAGTACGTCTAGATCCTTTAACTCACTAACTAATTCACCTGTAATAACATGTCCTAGATCGCCTAGATGAGCTATATTTATTCCTTCAACTGATAATTTATATACAGTATTTTCTCCTCTTCTTCTACCATTAAATTTGTCGTGAAAAGTTCTATAGCCTTTGATTACTACATTATCAATATTTGCTTCCCCATAAAAGCTCTTGAAAATTCGAGTACCATTTTTTCTAGCTATTTCCACAGCATTATGATCAAAATGATCATGTGTTACAAGTATGAGATCTGCTTTCACATTAGGCCTTTTCAATCCTATACTTAATCCGTCATGGGGATCTATAGCTATAGTATAGCCATTAGATAACGTTATTGTAAAGAAGGCGTGTCCAAACCACTTAATCTCAACCATGTCCTACCCCTTCACAATAATATTTACATCTTCAAGCCTTATATATGGTGCAACAACATGGCCTTTCTGCATATATTCTTTACTTATAAATTCTATCTTTGACAAATCATCATATATATTTCCGGAAAGCATTACACCTCTAACAGGCTTAATATTACCATTCTCTATATACCATGCAGGAGTAGCTACAACACTATACTCCCCTGTCTCTGGATTACTACTATGTGCTCCTTGAAGCCCATATACGAGTAAGCCTCTTCTAGTCTCTGCAATAATTTCATCTAAGGAAGCATCCCCTTGTTTAATAACAACGTTAGTTGGTGCTATCCTAGGAACATCCTTATAGCTTGATCTTATTGCATTACCAGTACTACTAGATCCGTATCTTAGCGCCCAATAATTATCAAATATAAAACCACGTACAATACCTTTTTCTATAATTAATGTATTCTTCATGGCTACTCCTTCATCATCAAACATTCTCGTAAATAGGCCATTCTTTAATAGGCCATTATCTGTAATAGTCAGTTTTTCAGAGAATACTTGTTTACCTTCTTTTCCTGTTAAATAACTTTTACCACGTACAACATTATCCCCTCTAATTGCATCGAGTAATGTGTATCTAAGCAAACTATTTACTGCATTAGGATGCAATATTACTGGTGCTTTCATAGAATCTATTCTAACTGGATGAAGACTTGTTAGTGCATAGTCCTTAACCCTATTAACTATAGACTCTACATCCGGGATACTTGTTCTCGAATAGCTAAAGTCACTAATTACAGGTGTTACATCTCCATTTTCATTAGCAACGACTCCTACATATATTATAGAATGAGTTAGATGCTGAATATTTGATACTCCATTAGTATTAGCTATTGCTATCGATGATAAAGATGCTGATACAGAACCATAAACAACGACCAGTCTTTTATCACTTGTAATCAGATCAAGTAGTTCCTTTGATTTTTCAGCTAAAGAACTCTCTGAAACACGAGCAAGATCTGCACTATACATATTTTCTGGTACTTTATATTCTGTAGGTAATGGTAAACCATGCCAATATGGATCTTTTTCCGACGCCCTAGCTATGCTTATAGCATCCATTATCGTCTTCTCTATAGATTGTACAGATAAGTTATTAGTCGACGCATATCCGACCTTATTATTGACAACGACTCTTAATCCAATACCTATTTCATAATGTGTTTCAGTACCTGTTATCATATTATTATTCATTGTAATTCCATGGTCTTTGATACGGATCGCGTATGCTTCTGCTTCATCGGCCCCAAGATTCATAGCCTTCCTTAGAGACAGGATAACTATATCATATAGATTTAGTTTTTCCCAACTCATAGTCTCCCACCAATAAGGATCTTTTTAACCCTTACATGAGGGCCGCCATCTGAAATAAATACCGTTTGCCCCTTACCACATCTACCATAACCTATTTCAAAGTCTTTCCCAATACCATCGACTAACATTAAGGTATCAAGAGTATTCCCACTAATACTCATGTTACGGACAGGATCCCCTATTTCTCCATTAACTATTTCATAAGCTTCCTGTACACCAACTTGAAATGTGCCATCAATATTTGCTTGTCCACCGCGAAAACCAACTATATAATAACCGAACTTTATATCTTCGAAAAGTTCTTCCTTGCTCATATTGCCTGGTTTAATATATGTTGTCCTCATTCTAATGAGAGGAGGAACATTATAGTCTTCAGCTCTGGCATTACCAGTTGGCTTCGTACCAATTAGACTAGCATATACACGATCAGTCATTAATTGTTTAAGTACACCATTTTCAACAATAGTAACTGGAATCGCCTCAATACCCTCATCATCGTATTTAAACATGCCAAAAGAATCAGGTATAGTTGGATCGTCCATTATCGTAACAAGATCGCTAGCTACTTTTTTGCCAAGTTTATCCCTTAAAACACTACCAGATATAGTTAAATCAGCTTCAGCTAAATGCCCAAAAGCCTCGTGTGTAAATACACCTACTACCTCAGGAGCCAAGATAGCTGGAAACATTCCTCCTTTAGGCGTCTTTGCCTTTAATTGATTTTCAATTCTATTAACAATAATCTTAGCTATTTGTTCTTGGGGAAACTTCTTATACAGGACATAGCCCCTACGTGTTCCTAATTCATGTCTTGCAGAAGCCATTACGTTTGCCTCACGACCTGTTACCCATAGGTATAGCCAAGTATAGTTTGAATATTGCTCAATGTACCTTCCCTCACTTGATGCGTAAATAGTTTCTCCGGTCACATCCATGTACCTTAAAGTAACAGTCTTAATATGACTACTCATAGTAGTAATAATTTTATGTAATTCCCTAAGATCACTTATTTTAACACCTATATCAACGTCTCTTGGATCACGTTCTATAGGATACTTAACCACATCATGCCTACTGCTCACCTTATAAATACTAACTGGCCTGCTTGAGCCTACAAGGGCTTTTGCGAATTTAAGAGCAGAGTCTATTGCAATTTTAAGATTTTCATAATCCACTTTCGATGTTGATGCGAATCCAAGGGATCCTTTATAAAGTATTCTTACAGCTGCTCCCAATGTCTTATCAGAAGATGCTGTATAGACTAGGCCATCCCTAAGTTCAATACTATTTAATGTATAGTCCTCAACTCTTATATCGACAAAATCCGCTTCTTTATTAAGGCCGTATTCTATTATTTTATGAAGTATATCCTCCAACTACTAGCACCAAGTGATTATAATATACATGGAGATAAAATATGTATAAAGACGTGCTAGAATATATAGCTAGTAATGCACACATTATAGGATTCCTAGGTATACTATTGATCGTGATACCCTCTATTATTATATTATTACTTCAGACTCTATTTTACTTAAAAGGTAGAAAATACACTGATAGAATTAAAGGCACGAACATAGATGGTCTAATATCAATTATAGTGCCTATAAGAAAAGAACCAATTGAAATATTAGATGAGGGACTTAAATATATTTATTCATGGAATATACGTGATCACATTGAAATAATAATTGTCTCCGATGACGATCCAGAAGATCTACTAAGTATAAGGAGAATTATAGAGAAATGGAAGGGCAAGGGACTAAATATTCATTTCATATGGCGTTCAATACCAAGAGGATTTAGAACAGGAGCATTGAACGTAGGATTATTTGCTTCAAGAGGGAAGTATGTTTATATAATGGATGTAGATAGTCGAGTACCCGAGTCGTACTATATGAAGGCAATTGAAATGATTAAAAACGGGTATAAAGCAGTTGTAGGAAGATGGTGTGGCCGAAATAAAGATACTCGTTTAGCAGAAGCAGTATCAGTTTCAATGGACTACGTAGTTGACTCCATATACCGTGGTAGAGCTTCACTTAATCTACCAGTAATGCCCGTAGGCACAGGAACTCTTTACCTAAGAGATTACATCTTGAATGAGCTTGGTGGATGGGATGAAAATAGGATTCAAGATGATATGGAGATAGGGACTAGAATATTGAGGAAAGGAGGGAAAATAGGATTCATAGATTCAATAAGTATATCGGTTGAAGTTCCTCGTAGACTTAAGAGCTTTCGTATACAGCAGGAAAGATGGGCTTATGGGGCAACTGATGTAGCTATAGCTAGGTTTTGGGATATCATTTTATCTGATCAACCATTGTACTCTAAGTTAGAAACTATTCTCTTTCTCCTCCAATACTTACCGGTATTGACTACGTTCATTGGCGCCCTTCTGATCATTATATCTTTATTCTTCGGATTCGATTCTTTCCAACGGTATTGGTTTATAGGATTACCATGGATAATAGCAATGATGCTCTATGGGGGAAGTTACATAGATTCTCAGGTTAGAAGAGGAAAGCCTTTTTATAAAGCACTAGTTAATCTCGGTAGAATATCTGCTGCTACCACAACTATTTCAATAACTATTTCAAAGGCAATGATAAAGGCTTTTCTCAGAAGACCGTTTATATACAAGCGTACGCCTAAGGGCAGACATGAAACAATGTTTACATCATTAAGATTTCCCTCAGAAATACTATTTCTGGCTCTACTAACTATTTCTGCTATCTATGGATTACTAAATGGCACTCCATATACTAGTGGATGGTTATTATTTTATTCATTGGCCTATTATTACTCTATCATAAGATGGGGCAAGGATCTACTGTTTAAGTAACTTTATCACTATAATTGATTCTATATCCGTGATAAATAGAATGTATTAAAAATAACTGTTGATAGGATAACTATATTGACCCAGAGATAGGTGTACTACAAGGATGCCAATAGTATTTGCAGAGAAAATGTATAGTGATGATGAAATCTATGGTATGCTTAGGCCGTATGTTGCAAGATGGTTCAAGAAGAGATTCGGTTCTTTTACACCTCCTCAGAAAATGGCTATACCATTGATAAAGAAGGGATATAATGTACTAATCTCTTCTCCTACTGGCACAGGTAAGACACTAGCTGTATTTCTAGGATTACTTGATAATCTATATAGTTATGCTGAAGAACATGGCAAATTACCCGAAGGCATTCAGATCGTGTATGTGAGCCCATTAAGGGCATTAAATAATGATATGAGAAAGAATCTTCAGGATCCCATTATAGGTATTAGTAGTGTAGCTAAAGAAATGGGTATTGAGCTTCCAACGATTAAAGTCGCAGTGAGAACCAGTGATACAACTCCAACAGAAAAGCAAAAAATGATACGTGATCCACCGCACATTCTTATAACGACTCCTGAGAGTCTAGCTATAGCCCTTAATGCACCTAGATTTAGAGAAAGACTACGTTCTACCCAGGTTATAGTTGTTGATGAAATACATGAAATGGCCAATAGTAAACGTGGAAGCCACTTAAGCCTTAGTATCGAGCGTTTAGAAAATCTTGTAGGCAAACCTCTTATACGTATAGGCTTAAGTGCTACAATAGCTCCTCTAGAAGAAGTGGCCAAATTTTTAGTTGGTTTCCGTGATGAAGGGCTACCACGTGATTGCTTCATAGTTGATGCTCGTTTTACTAAGCCCATCGATATAAGGGTATTATGCCCCGTAAGAGATCTTGTTCATGCAGATGCTGAAGAGATTAATGAGGCCATTTATAGAAAGCTCATAGATTTAATCAAGAAACATCGTACAACTCTAGTATTTACGAATACACGTAGTGCTACAGAACGTGTAGTATACAAACTCCGCAAGATCATGGAGAAAGAAAAAATTGTTGACATTGATGAAATAGAGGCACACCACAGCAGTTTAAGCCGAGACCTAAGACTTGAAATAGAAAATAAGCTTAAACGTGGTGAACTAAGAGTTATCGTTTCTTCAACCAGTTTAGAATTAGGAATAGATATTGGCTATATCGACCTCGTCGTTTTATTGAGTAGTCCTAAAAGTGTAAGTAGACTCTTACAAAGAGTGGGGAGAGCAGGTCACCATATTAGACAGGTAAGTAAAGGTAGGATAATTGTAGTTGATCGAGATGATCTTGTTGAGTGCACAGTATTGGCTAAGGCTGCTATGGAGAGGAAAATAGATCATGTAAGAATACCGAGGAATCCCTTAGATGTATTGGCACAGCATCTCGTGGGTATGGCTTTGGAGAGGAAATGGAGAGTGGATGAAGCATATAGGCTGATTCGTAGAAGCTATACATACCACACATTATCCTATGAGGACTATCTTAATGTTTTAAGATATTTATCGGGAAGATATTCTAATTATCTTGAGCACATGCGTGTTTATTCTAAAATACGGTTTGATGAAGAAGAAAGTGTTTTTGGCCGGAAACGTGGAGCTAGGATGATTTATTTCTTAAACATAGGAACTATACCTGATGAGAGTAAGGCGTATGTATTTACTATAGATGGCAAGTACGTAGGTGATCTCGAGGAAGAGTTCGTTGAATGGCTCACGCCTGGAGATCTCTTTGTCTTAGGAGGGCGTGTCTATGAATATATTAGAAGCCATGGATTCCGGGTATATGTTAGACCTGCTGATGGAGCACGTCCTACTGTGCCTAGTTGGTTTAGTGAAATGCTTCCATTGGCTTTTGATTCGGCTCTCGAAGTCGGCAGATTTAGGAGAATAATTGCTGAAATGATGACTACAGCGAGTAAAGACGAGATCATTGATTATCTTATAAAGGAGTATAGGTTAGAGAGGCATGCAGCCGAGAGTATATATCAGTATATACGTGAACAGTATCTATTTACAAAAGGCCTTGTTCCATCAGATCGATTGATATTATTAGAAATATATGATGAATTTGATCGACGAAATGTTATTGTACATAGCCTGTTTGGTAGGAGAGTCAATGCTGCCTTATCCAGAGCATATGCATATGTCATAGCCCGAGAGCTTGGAGCTAATGTTAGGATCACAATAAATGATAATGGCTTTATGCTTACACTGCCTGGTCATCCGAATACGCATTGGATTAAATTGTTTAGAGAACTTTATAAAGATAATATTGATGATATTCTTAAGAAAGTATTGCGTCACACAGAGATGCTTAAGAGAAGGTTCCGCCATTGTGCACAGAGATCATTTATGTTATTAAGAAGGTATAAGAATAAGGAAAGAAGCGTTCAAAAACTTCAATTAAGCGCCGAGGAACTATTGAAAATAGTATCTGAAATACCAGGTTTTCCTATTCTTAAGGAAACATATAGGGAAGTACTTGAAGACTATATGCATATAGATGCTGCTAAGAAGGTTCTTGAATGGATTCATGAAGGTACTATTAAGTTGGAAATTATAGGTCCTAATAATGTACCAAGTCCATTTGCTCATAATATTGTTGTACAAGGATATAGTGACGTAGTACTTATGGAGGATAGGAAGAAATTGTTAAGAAAACTATATGAACGAACCATTAAGTATATAGAATCAATGAACAAATAAAGAATTTTTAGCTACTCTTTTAAATTTAAAACTTTCTCCAAGATGCGCTTATTGATGTTAAATACTTCAGTCGCTATTGTATATATATATTTATCATTAGGCATTATCCGGGGGAATCCCATTTTCACAGCTAGTGCCTGCTTGAAAGCCTCCTTGGTTATACGGTCTCTAACCCTGCCGCTATATATTTCCTCAGCTAATTTAAAAGCTATATAGAATCTAACAAAATTCTGTACCGTATGTTGTTCTTCTGGAAAAGCCTCTATACATTTATGCAGTAATTCAAAGAATACATTCTCGTTTATGAATCCAAGTATTGTCTTTGTAAAACCTACTCTCAGCATTCTAGCCAATGTATTACTGTCAATAACTCTTGCTGGAGAGACCTCGATTAATAACTTCCTTGCTTTACTGTAATCACCCTTCAAAACAGCTTCTAAGGCTTGATCTAGAGATGTCTCCTTATCAAAGATCTTATTGAATAGTTCTGGATAGTCTATATCAATGCCCAGACCATATCTTCCAATAACATATAATGTAGCAAGTTCCTTATCGTATATATCTGGAGGGAAGGCTTTACCACGGATAGGTTGTATTTTTGCTTTAGAATATTTATACTTCATTAATTCTATAAGTTTATAACGATCAATATCATTTCTACCTATAACTTCACCTAATATGTCTACTGCAAGTTGGATACGTTTCCTATATGGATTCTTTTCTTTCACGTTCCCACCTCTTTAAGGCTTTTCTATATTCTCTTTCAATTATTCTTTGAAGAGATATTGATAGACCCTTTAGTCTTGAGTATACTCTAACTCTGACGTTATCCCGGTATATTATTGCTTTAACCCTCTCTTTACCAACAACCATATATAAAAATACTTTACTACTAGTTATCTTTATCCTATCAATCCATACTTCTTTATATCTTATTCTAGACTCCTTTAGAAATCCATAAATTATATCTTCAAGCACCTCTATATTAAGCATATAGTGGATACACCCATGTCTACATGTGTTAGAGTAATAATATGCTTAACCAGATCATGTTTAGATAGCTTATCTCTTAGCCATTTAAACATATGTCCACATCATTTATGTATTTCAACATATGTTAATAAGTGTGCCAATATTTTAGTTAATGAAGAGAATTTAATGGATATTTTAGAAATAATTAAAATGAAAAATGATCCCATGATCATTGTGCTAGATTTAAAGGATCTTTCTAAGTATGTAGACAACTTGGTACATAATGGGAGTATAATTATTGTGAACTGACTTGCTTTATATTTATCCCTAAGTATTTCTCCAACTATGGTAACTTATTATTTTTAAGTTGTCGTGCTGCCTCCATTAACCATGATGCCAAAATTGTAGCTAATTTATCAACAGCAATATTTTCTTCAACTTCAACTCCGTAAGTCTTTTTATATGCTTCAACCGCTATTTTAGGATCAATTCTATTTTTCATGTTATTCTTAAAATAATTAATTAACTCTACAATAGAGCGTCCATGAAATAGATTTACTATTCTTTCCAGCTCGCTAAAATCTTTATGAGATAAAACAGCTTTCTCAGCTATTGATACATCCTTTGTCTTAGCTATTTCCCAGTAGTTAAATAGTAGTGTATAGTCCTCAACTAAGCTACCATCCGCAAGGAAAGGTTTATCCTTTTCTTTACCCATTCTCTTCAAGCCTCCTCAATAAATCATTCAATCGCTCAGTAGTATATTTTTTTAAATACTCAGATTCATTACTCACACAATCAATTAATTTAGACAAAGCATTTATAATATCATCGACTATAATTTGATATATTCTCTCTCTTTCATAATCATAAAGAACTTGGAGAGCTCTAGCGATAGTTTGATCACTAGGATGCATTCTACGTGATAAGTACTTATTTATAGCAGCAGGTGAAACACCCAATTCAAATGCCAATTGCCTAGCACTTCTCGTAGCTAACATGATCTCAATAATTTTATATCTAGCCTCTTTACTAATCCAATGGACCGCTTCATATATGCTCAATTCCATAACACCTAGGGAAGAACCTATATTATTTATGGTTTCCTAGTAGTTAATAAAAGGTGTATAATATGGAGAGTGAAGCAATTATAGCTGGTTACGGAGGTGTCTATGTAGATAAAAAGTCGATAAGAATACTTAGTAAACATTACCTAGTTAAACCAATACATGTATATGTGGGTGGATTAGAAAACGGAGTTTTTAGAGGATACATTCCTATTAAGAAGCCAGTAGTTCTAGGATCAACAGGTATTGTAAGGATTTTGGAGGCAGGTTATGGTGCGAACCCTGAATTGAGTGGTTCTTTAGCCCTCGTTTCACCAATCACAACTCATGGGTATTTAGGATTAGATCTCGATGGTTTGTTATCTAAATACGCAACAGTACCCATGGATTCAATAACAAGAACATTATCTAAACAAGAGCCTATATACAGTACAATGTATCATGTAGCTATTGCTTGTAGTATTTGTGAGAACATAGAGGGAAAGAACCTATTAATTGTTGGTGGAGGTATTGAGTCCTTAGCGTTAGCCTTATGTTCGGAGGATAAAGCTTCTCGATTATCAATATTAACGTACTCTAAGACATCCTATAGGATATTTCGAAAACTTGGTTTCGATGTTTATCAGAAAGCGCAGGACATAAAATGTTGTTTCGATACAATGTTCTATGGCTTACTTACTCCAATATATATTGAGGACTTGATTAAGGAACTTGGAACTAAACATCTAACGTTATATGTTAATCCATATACAATGTATATAGGGATCAATATTAGGAACATGCTTAGTGTAAACATAGTAAAGCCTGAACCTAAGGAAAAACATTACATTTGTGCAAATAAAATAGGAAAAATAATTGGTAGGTATATTAGAAAGGTACAAGCAAGGAGACTGGCCGAAATCCTAAGCCTGTTCCCCATAGATGGTATCGGCATCATTATATCGTTTAGCTAACTTCCTTTATCATTTGTGAAAGCCTTCTAATTCCTTCCCATATTTGCTCTATTGTTGGGTAACTATAGTTTAATCTCATACTATTAGCGCCAGTACCGTCAGGATGAAAGCCCTGGCCCGGTACATAAGCTACCTTATACTTATTTAATGCTATATCCATAAGTTTCTTAGTATCGAAGCCTTCCTTAAATACATAGGCAAATACAAAGAATCCTCCAATAGGTCTACTGTACCATGTATATTCTGGGAAATATTCATCTAAGGCCTTAACCATAGCATCTCTCTTCTCTTTATAAACACTAACCATCCTACGTACATGTCTCTCAATAAGACCTTTCTTGATAGCTTCAGCTAATATATATTGGTTCAAAGTCGGACTATGTAGATCTACATATTGTTTCAATAATTCCATTCTTCTAGTGAGATCCCTAGGAGTAACTATCCATCCTAATCTAATTCCTGGTGCAAGTATTTTGCTAGCTGTACTCATATATATAACTCGATCCTCCTTATCTAATGCCTTAAGAGATGTTATATCAGCATTTTCATCATATACGAAGAAGCTATAGGGGTCATCCTCGACAATAATTAAATCATATTTACTAGCTAATTCTAACAGATGCTTCTTTCTATCAAGAGACATGGTTACGCCTCCTGGATTTTGGGCAACAGGTATTGTGTAAATGAATTTCGGCTTTATGTCGAGTGCATGCATCCTCTTTAATGTATCCTCCAATGCTATGGTCTTCATACCATGATCGTCGATCTTTATGCCAACAAGATCGGCACCAGCTAATCTAAATGCGCCAAGAGCAGCTAGATAAGTAGGTGATTCTGTAATCACTTTATCTCCAGGGGTCACAAACGTCTTTGCTAACATATGCAATCCTTGTTGACTACCAGTTGTAATAATGATGTCCTCAGGATCAACTTTAAACCCTTTTGTCTTATATATGAAGTCTGATAGTGCTTTTCTAACTTCATATATACCCTTTGTTTCACTATACTGGAGACTATAATCACCATATTTTATAATGATTTCCTTAGTTATTTCAGCTAGCTCTTCCTTAGGAAGATACCTTAGATCGGGTAGACCGCCTGCTAGACTTATTATTTCCTTTGATTTTTTTACCACTTTGAGTAATTCTCTAATTTCAGATGCACGTAATTTTTTAACTGCAGGGTTTAATAATTCATCAAATCTACCATCCAATAGATATCCCTCACTATATAATATAATATATAGTGGTAGAAAAACTTAGGGATCATGGTGGGATGTACGTGGATGGTGAAATAAATATTGTTAGGAAGAAAATAAGGAAGAATATGATTAGGATCGCACTTATATATCCGAGTACTTATGAAGCATCTTTATCTAGCCTTGCTGTACATATGATCTATTATCTCGTAAATACATTTCCAGAGATCTATATGGAGAGATTCATATATACAGATAAAGATGTTAAGAGTATTGAGACAGGCTCACCTTTAAAAGATTTTGACTATATAGTTGGAAGTATTCATTACGAACTTGACTACGTACATTTTATTAATATGTTGTATCGTGGAGGAATAGAGATCTTTAGAGAAAGGAGAAAGGGAAAACCCCTAATATTCGTAGGTGGACCGGCTCCGATGAGTAATCCTGCTCCATTATCTGAAATAGTTGATGCTATACTAGTGGGAGAAATCGAGGTTCTGATTCCAAGACTTATAGAGATCCTATTGGATTACCATAAAGATCCAGATAGAATACTGGAAAGAATGAATGAGAATGGTTTCTTCATTGTTAAGGATAAAAGAATGACTAAGAGAATATGGACAAAAGATCTTAACCAAGCTTTTTATCCAATCAGACAAATACAGAGCATCGATAAAGAGCCTATTTATGGCAGGGGATTATTGGTTGAATCAGCACGTGGTTGTCCTCTTTGGTGTAGATTCTGTTTAGAAGGCAGATTGTTTAAACCTTATAGAATAAGATCGTTTAGTAATTTAAAGAAGATCATTGATAAAGGATTAGAACTTAATAAGCTTAATAGAATAATATTTTATTCATTATATTTTCTCGGTAGTTCTGATGAAAAAAAGATTTTAAAATACATAATAGATGAGGGTCTAAAAGCTTCCGTACCCTCTATAAGGACAGACCTTTTAGATGACGAAAATCTTGATCTCATTTGGGGGATTGGACAAAGAATGATAACTACTGCCCCAGAAAACATTAGTTCATATGGAGAAAGAATGCTTTGTAAATGTCATAAATTAAGTGATTTAGCTACTATTCTAAAAAAGGCTATAAAAAAGGGATTCGATCTAAAACTATATTTCATATTAGGTATTAAGGGAGAGTCTATGAATAGTATTAGGGAGAATATACTATTTATTAAGTCCTTAGCCAAATATGCACGTAATTTTGGACGTAAAATATCCATTACAATAAATCCACTTATACCTAAGCCTAAGACGGTTTTCCAGTGGATTGGTATGATCGATCTTGAAAGGGCTAGGAGAATAGTAAGGATTGTAAGAAATGAATTAGGCGGCCTGGTTGAGACAAGACCATATTATGTTAATTGGGCATGGGTACAAGCATCTATTGCTCTAGGTGACTGGAAAGTGTCTAGGATACTTGTTGAGTGGAGTTTAATGGGTGGGGGTCTAGGTAACTGGAGAAAAATTATTAAAGAGTATAGTTACTCGACTAAATACGTTTTTAATGGATGGGAATACGGTAAAGACTTACCATGGGATTATATTGTAATAGGTGAGTATGTAGAAGATGTTCTAGAAAAGGAATATATTGTTGTGAGGAAGTTGTTGTCAATTACTTCTGACTAGTTCTCCTGTGATCCGGTTAGTTTTCCTTTTGCCAATACAGCTAGTAAATCTAATTCCCCAGCTAATGCAGTCGAAGCTATTATTTCTGCAAACTTTCTAGCATTATCGCCCGATCTTCTACCTTCACCAGCTGCACCTAGTATGGATAAGGCTTCCCATTGTGTAGGTAGCCATGTACCTCCACCAATAGTTCCTACTTCAAGGCTTGGCATTGTAATTGAGATGTAGAGATCTCCGTCTCTTAATTCAGTCCATGTATAACCAATACTACTCTTCACTATCTGTCCAAGTTCCTGTCCTGTAGCGACAAATATTGCCGCGACAATACTTGCCACATTAATATTATATTGTATGGACACCGATCTAGCACTAGCCAGTAAGTTTTTACGAGTATAAACATCAACTATTCTTTCTGGAATAGTGTTAAGAACTTCTTTAACTATTTCTCGTTCAACAATAGCCTCTGCAACAACTGTTTTGCCGCGACCAAATAAAAGATTTAATGCAGAAGGTTTCTTATCAAAATATGCATCACTACTAAAAATTATATGGTCGATCTTGCCTGGATAATTTCTATTAATGTATTCACAAGCCTTATCAGTTGCTGACGTGGCCATATTCGGACCTATAGTATCCCCAGCAGTATATATGAATCGTAGCCATACATTATTACCTAATACAAAGGGATCTATTCTTAATAACCTCTCATGACGAGTTGCCGATTCAGCAACGGACTTTATTTTATCTAAATTAGTATTTACCCATTCAATGAATTTATATACATCCCGTATAGTGGGCAAGGAAAATAGTGGAGTAAGAGACAATTCATCATGAAGGATCTTTGTATATACTCCACCACTTAGATTTAAAGCTTTACATCCGCGATTAACACTGGCAACTAGAGCTCCTTCGGTGGTGGCTAGAGGTATATAGTATTCTCCGTTAGCATAGTCCCCATTGATTCTTAATGGCCCGGCTATGCCCAGAGGGATCTGTATCGCACCGATCGGGTTTTCGATATTTTTCTTATATATTTCTACAAAATCAATTATAGTTGATCCTATTGCAGGCAAAGTAATACCAAGTATTTCTTCAAGAGCTTTTCTCCTAACAACAGCCGCTATGTTAGCGTTTCCAACTTCTTCTTCGATTTTATGAAAAGAAATTTGTTTATTAACGACTCTTTTAATAAATTCTCTAATATTATTTATTAGATCCAATCTCCGGGGCACCCTTGATTAAGGGTCTAAAGAGCAATGCATATCTTATAATACCTGCCTCACCATCTTCGCTTGTCCTTCTAAGTACAGGTTCTATAAGCATACCCTCCCTAACTTCTTCTGGATCGATGTCTGTTAATCTTGTAAGTATTCTGACGCCTGTTCCAAGTAGTTCAACCATAGCTATAATTAAAGGCTTATATTCTTCGTATCCATTAGGCGTAGTGTATATAGTTGTCCATGTAAGTACTTTAGCCGGACCAAATAACTCTATATCCTCTAATTCTCTTGAACCACAATATCTGCAAACCTTTGAGGGTGGATAGTTTATCTTATTGCATTTAAGACATTTAGTAGCTTTTAATCTATAGTAGCTATGTTTTTCCCTCCAATAACGAGCTATGGAGTACTTCATACACCTTCACCTCCTAATACGTTTAATTAAACCACGGTATTTAGCATACATGCCATAGTCAATAGTTTTCTTGCGTGCAAGATAATCCTCTACCTTTGGAGCCTTATCCTTTCTATCTATAATCTTGTCAGTAACTACAATACTGTATGCATCACTTCCAGCTCCACTACCAAATGGAGCTAATAAAATTCTATCGCCAGGCTTAGCATTATCAAGGACCTTAGATAAGCCTATTAGAGCAGATGCATTATAGCTATTGCCAATATATGGTGTGACAAGACCCGGCAGAACTTTTTCCTTGGGAACACCTAATTTCCGAGCAACCTTTAATGGGAAAGTACCGTTTGGCTGATGAAATATTGCATAGTCGAAATCATTAACGGATAAACCTGTTTTCTCTAAAAGACCTTTAACAGCATTAACAATATGGTGAAAATATGCTGGCTCGCCGGTAAATCCTTCACCATGTAACGGATACGGAATATATGCTCTTCTCCAGAAATCAGGTGTATCAGTAACATATGTATAGCTAGCCTCAAATACGGCTGCAGCTTCACTAGACGGCCCTATGATAAAGGCCGTAGCTGCAGATGAAGCTGTAAACTCCAATATATCTCCGGGCTCGGCCTGAGCTGTATCAGAACCTATGACTAATGCGTACTTAACTAGTTTCGAAGCCACTGCTCCAATAGCTATTCTCATAGCTTCGCTAGCTGCACGACATGCAAATTCTAAATCTGTCGCCATTGTATCAGGGGTTATGCCTAGGGCCTCGGCAATAATTGTCGCAGATGGTTTTACAGCATAAGGCTTCGACTCCGTACCAAACCATACGGCACCTATTTCTCTAGGATTAATACCGGCTCTCTTTAATGCATTAAATGCTGCTTCCCAACCCATTGTTGTAGCGTCTTCGTCTCTACCAGCTACTGCTTTCTCAAAAGTTCTTAATCCTCCAGGAGTTTCCTTGGCAAAACCCCATATACGAGCTATTTCATCGAGGGGAAGCCTATAACGAGGAATATATGATCCCCATCCTATAATACCCGTTTCTTTCTCAGGATTCAAGAGCATATTCACCATATAGACTTTAACTATACCTATCTAATATTAGATTAAAGATATGGAATAAAAATAGTTATAGTAAACTACTTTTTAGCATATAGCCAGCATGCAACATAATGACCAGGCTCAACTTCAATAAGAGGAGGTTCCTTCCTTGTACAATATGGTTTTAGATTAGGATTACTATCTAGAGCAACACATCTTGGATTGAAACGACATCCTGGCGGTATATTAATGGCGCTTGGTACTTCTCCTTTAATGGGTACTTGTCTTAATTTAGCACGGTTCTTAGGATCAGGTTCAGGTATTGCCTCTATAAGAGCCTTAGTATATGGATGGAATGGGTTCTCGATAACCCTTCCGGTTTCACCCATCTCAACTATCTTACCTAGATACATTATTGCCAGCTTATTAGTAATATATCTCGATACAGCTAGATCGTGGCTAATAAATATATATGTAAGATTCATTTTCTTCTTAAGCTCCATCATAAGTTCAAGGATTTCCGCACGAATACTTACATCAAGCATTGAAACAGGCTCATCAGCTACAATAAATCTTGGATTAAGGATTAATGCTCTAGCTATAACAACTCTTTGTCTTTGACCGCCTGATAACATATGAGGATAACGGAACATAAAGTCCTCGGGAGGCGTTAGCTTTACCGTTTCGAGAGCCTTAGCAATAATATCGTATCTTTCTTCTCTCGTTGATCCGATCTTGTGGATTAGAAGAGGTTCTTCTAATATCTCATATATCGTAATTCTAGGATTAAGGCTTCCATAGGGATCTTGGAAAATCATTTGCATTTCTCTACGCAAAGGCTTTAGAAGTTTTGCCGGTATTTTTCCAATATCTATACTGCCATACTGATCGACTACTTTTGGTTCGTAGCCTTTCTCTTTAAATTGTTCTATTAGTATTTCTCTTGGCCTATAGGCTATAAGGCCTCCCGTAGGTTCATAAAGCCTAAGTATGGTTTTTCCGGTTGTTGTCTTACCACAACCAGATTCTCCAGCTAAGCCAAATACATCACCGAATTTAATTGTGAAGGATACGCCATCAACTGCTCTAACATATCTCCTTGGTCTACGCATTATTATATCGGTTAAGCTTCGCCTAACAGGAAACCATGTCCTTAGATCTTTTACATATAATATTGTGTCCTGATCCGGAGTTGGTTCGAACACTTTTAGCTCACTCATAGACAAATCACCTCTAAGATTTTACATGGAGCCAGCATGCAACATAATGTCCGGGTTCAATCTCGGTTACCGGAGGTTCACTATCACATTTTTCAAATCTAAACTTACATCTAGGAGCAAAACGACATCCTGGAGGAGGTTTTATTAGATCTGGTGGGACTCCTGGAATCCATTCTAGCTTTTTCAATTCACCGCGTAACCGAGGTATGCTTGATAGTAGGCCTTGAGTATATGGATGTTTAGGATTATAAAATATTTGTTCTGCAGTTCCATATTCAACTATTTTTCCAGCATACATAATGGCTACTTTATCTGCTATCTCAGCAATTAGGCTAAGATCGTGAGTTATTAAAATAATTGATATCTTTAATTCTCTTTGAAGTCTTTTCAATAAGTTCATAATTTGTGCCTGAACCACTACATCGAGAGCTGTTGTAGGTTCATCAGCTATTACTAAAGGAGGGTTCAAAGCTAAAGCCATAGCAATCATTACACGTTGTTTCATACCACCGCTAAGCTCATGTGGATAACTATATGCTCGCCTTGGATCAATACCTACCAAAGCTAATAACTTATATACTCTTGTATAAGCCTCCTTCTTCGTCAATCCTTCATGAAGCATAATTACCTCAGCTATTTGATCACCAACTGTATAAACAGGGTTTAAAGCGTTCATAGCACCCTGAAATACCATAGATATGCCTTTCCACCTAATTTTTCTCCTAAATTCTTCATCACTGTATTTCAATATATTTTCTCCATTAAAATAGATCTCACCAGAAACAATTCTGCCCGGGGGAGGAACTAACCTTATTATCGAATATGCAAGAGTGCTCTTACCACAACCAGATTCACCAGCCAAGCCTAAAACTTCTCCTTTATTGAGCTTTACAGAGACATTATCTACTGCCTTTACAACACCCTTTGTTGTATAGAAATACGTCTTTAGATTTCTTACATCAAGCAATACTTCATTAGCCATTAGGTACACCTCTTTTTACTGCAACAACATATGTTTTTCGTAGGTACTATTCCGCTAGCCACGATATACCAATAATTAAGGAACTATTTTAATGTTTTTAGTTTTAATTATAGTCACTCCTATATAAGCTTTATTTGACATAATAGATTAAACACATTTTAGCAATTAATCTTATATTAATTAACTATCGTAGCTAAAGGTTATAATTAAAAGATCAGGATAATTACCAAATCCTTGATTGCTCTACCATTAAAATTTAAAATAAAAATAATTCTTAGATAGATATCAATGCAGAAAGTTAAATATAGGGTCAGTAAATGGAATATTTTAAAATTCTTGGAAAATATCTTGATGGTAGAATAATTTATTGGGTTAATCAAGCTACTCCGGCCTTTGGCTATATTGCATTTGGGGTAATAGATAGAGGAACAAATGTACTACAGGTTAGACCTACAACTATATGTCCGCTAAATTGTATCTTCTGTAGTGTTGATGCTGGACCCTTTAGCAAGTACCGATGGGCAGAATACATAGTTGATAAGTATGTCATAATTAGAGGAGTTAAAGATGCAATTAGATATAAGGGATCAGGAGTTGAAGTATTAATAGATACCATGGGAGACCCCCTAACTTATCCTTATCTAGTTGAGTTAATATATGAACTTAAGCATATACCGGGTGTATCTAGTGTTGCACTCGAGACTCATGGAGCTTTATTATCCTACAAGTATGTTGATAGGCTGGAAAAGGCTGGTTTGGACAGGATAAATTTAAGTATTGAAACGCTCGATCGATGCAAAGCCCGCATTCTGCAGGGTGTTAATTGGTTTGATGTAAAAAATGTTATTAATATATCAGAATACATAGCCAGGAACACCAAAATAGATCTACATGTAACACCATTATGGATTCCTGGAGTGAATGATGAGGACATAATCAATGTAGTAAGATGGGCTATAAGAATAGGTGCTGGAAAAAAGTGGCCACCTGTAACTATTCAGAAGTATGATATTCATAGATTTGGACGTAAAGTAAGAGGTGTTAGGCCCTTAAGTTGGAAAGAATTCTGGAGAAGAATCGAGGATTTGGAGAAGAGGCTTGGCATAAAACTTAGATGGAGCATGAATGAATGGAGTATGAAATATATGAAAAGAATTCCTACAATATACGATGTTGGATCCTTGATCGAAGTCAATATAGCTGGTAGGGGAATATTTAGAGGCGAATACATAGGTATAGATGATAGAAGGCATAGAATCATTACTTTAATAGGCAAACATATACAAAGATATAGACGAGCTTTAGTAGAAATTATAAAGAATAAAAATGGAATATACTTAGGAAAAATAGTTAAAAATCTCTAGGCTGTACGGAATCTTGGCTCAACAATCTTTTCAAGCGCCATACCCAGTAATACAAATGCTAATGAAGTTATAGATATTAGTAAACCAGGTGGTATTATCCACCACCATGACCTCATTGCAACAGCTCTTGTCTGTGGAGTATTGGCACTCGCCAATATTGCGCCCCATGTTGGTAATCCATGTCTTATTCCTATAACGCTTAAGCCGGCCTCCGTAAGTATTGCATTAGGAACTGAGAATACCATATTGGCAACAATGTATGGAATTATTTGTGGAACTATATGTTTAAATAATATCCGTCTATTACCTGAACCAAGAGCTTTGGCAGCTTCGATATAGGGTTCTTCCTTAATACTCAAAGTCATTGAACGCGTTATTATTGCCAATCCACCCCAACCAAAAACCACGAGTATTAACAATATTGTTAGAAGAATAAGTACTGGATTATTAGGGAATAATGCAACAACGATATTTGCTAAAAGGATTAGTATAGGCAGTAATGGTATATTACCCATTACATCGATAATCCTCTGTACAACTTCATCAACTACTCCTCCATAATAGCCACTTACTGTACCTACAAGAAGCCCTATCATAGACGTTATTACAGCTACAACAAGACCTATGGACATCGCTACTGGAAAACCATATAAAAGTCCTAAAGCGAGATCGTGGCCCTCACTATCTGTTCCCATAATACCAAAGACTGTTCCTTTGACTATCATTTTCGTTTCTAATACAGGTCTTTCCATGTAGTTCTTGGCATCTATGTGAGTCATTATGCCTATGTAGTCGAGTTCTAAGGTTAATTCATACTCGCCAGTTAATGGCCTTGTAAGGACTTGTATTCCTGATAATTTATAGCCTCCTTCAGCAGTACTCTCGAACATTGGCTTCATATCTACTATGTCGCCAAATATATAATTATTAGGATTAAGTGTAATTTCTTTCTTTAATAATGAGATAGCTGTTCCTAAGTCAACATTATATTCTTCTCCATCAGCAGATATAAGTTTAACATAATATTGACCTGTAGTTTCATTCTGATATAGAATACCTTCTTTATCTGCGTATTTAATTATTAAATATCTTAATATATCCATGTAGTTAAGTTTCTGCTCGGTCAATAAAATATCACAGTATGAACCAGTGTATACCCTTGAATTAACAAGTGAAGTATTTGATGTTATTTGGATTACATCCTTAACCAATAATAGCGTAATACCATCAGGCCTCTTCAAGAACAATTTATATCTTGGACCCTGCATTCGTTGACTGTCTATAAGTATACCTCTAAGTCTTACTAGTATACCCTTTGGGAATACTGAATGTTCTAAGGTATACTTCAGCGTATAGTTAGCTTGAACAGTATATAACCTCGCTAAGTACTGTGCTTCATCGGGTTCATCCTTTATAACTGCTACATGAGGAGCGTATGGTAAACCAAAATATTTAGTCCATTCTGGTGGAACAACATCAGGGTTTTCAACAAGTACCGCAAGATTGTCCCAATAGTTATCAACAAAATTCGGCGGCATTGTTAGCGCAGCATATATTGATACACTAATTAGAACCGCCAATAAGATAAGGCCAGCTCTACCAGTTCCATAGCCCCATACTTCTCTAAGTACACCCTTAAGTTCTCTTAATTTCTGCATGAATTTTTGTTTAAACGTGACTTCATATGGACGGACCGTTTGAGTCATTACACATTACCTCTAACCAAGTCGTACTCTAGGATCTAGATATATGTATAAAACCTCGAGGATAAACCTAGCCAATACATAAACAGCGGTTGTAACATAAGTCAGAGCCAGTACCGTTGCAACGTCTGCAGACATTATTGCAGCATAGTAAAGTGAACCCATACCTGGCCAATCAAAAACCGACTCCGTTATTATAAAGCCCCCAATAGAATATGCAAGGGATAGTATAACAGACGTCGTTACTGGCGGCGCAACAACTCTCAATATATATCTTCTACTAATTAGTCTATCAGGAAGCCCTTTGGCCTTAGCTACCATGACAAAGTCTTCTCTAACTACACGTAATACCATAGCCCTTATAGAATAAAACCAAGATCCAAGGAAGGCAATGACTATTGTAATAATGGGTAGTGCAGCATGATACGCTATCTTCATTAAATTAGTTAATGGATCTTGCCAGAATCTATTAATATAAGCTATAATAGGTCTACCAGTATTCGGAAATATACCTAGGCTAAAGGAAAATAGCTGTATAAATACCATTCCTAGCCACCATACTGGTATTGCATTGAATAGCGCTGCATAAGTTACAACAGCTCTATCTAAAAGACTGCCATGTTTATATGCTATTACTGGTGCAAATAACAATGCGATCATTACAACAATTAACTGAGCAATAGTAAGCATAACAATGGTTCTAGGCAAACAAGCTATAATAACAGTAGATACAGGCACAGGTGCCTGGAGACCTGCCACACTAGCTACCTCATCACTATATGTATATGAGAAATCAAAGGACAATATAGTCCATATGAGTCTACCAGCTCTAACATACCAAGGCTTATTAATACCATAGATCTCCTCAAGCTTACTCCTATATTCACTAACAAGTCGCTCAAGTTCGGTCTGATTTATTGCTTGAGGTCTCTGTCTTAACTGTTGATAATAGGCTCTAACACTTGAATCTATAATCGCTTTAAGAACCCTTATTGAGTAACCCGTTCCTTCCATTATTATAGCTGTCAAAGATACAATTAAGACAAGCGCTATCCCTAAAGCTATTGCTCTCCTTAATAATACTCTGCCCACACCAGGCATAGGAAGACACACCACTCAACATACTTTATTTTCTATGATTCCTTTTATTTTTGACCCATCCAATATACAATATACGTGTTTACATGCCTCTGGAATATTTATACTATTCGGATTGTTTCCCAATACAATAGTCTTGGATAAATAGAGAAGAAATATTTAGGGTAAAAAATAGATTGGGCCCTATGTTATAAACAGGCTATGATCTTTTTACAAATGGTACTGCTATAGCTATTAGTACAAGTACTAAGACGACAATCTCTAGGATCTGTACAGTTCCTACTGTACCCTGTAGACTCTCTACCGATGACTTAAGTTCGCTTACATCCTCAGAGCTAGCCAGTCCAGCCACTCCTTCGCTAATCTGCTCTACCGTTTGTGATAAGCTGTTTACACTAGTGACTAAGTCGTTCTGTGCATCGCTTAATCCCTGTACAGTCTCAACTAAGTCAGATAATGTATCTAAGGTCTGAGTCTGGGTCTGTCCTAATATATTAATCGATTCTACAACTTGCTGGAATGAGCTTGCAACAGCAGCTCCTAAGGTCTGGTTGAGTAGAGCTACCTGCATGTTAAGCTGTTCAGTTAATTGTTCAATTAGTAATGCTGTCTGGTTTGCCATTTGACTTAAGCTTGTAGATAGTGCACTTAGTTGCTCCTGTAATGCCTGCATTTGTGCCTGAATAGCCATTAATTGCTCATATAATGACGGGCTAACAGGCTCTATATACTCTGTGTAGACACCAGGCACAGCTACTTCATCTGATATCACCATTATTGTAAGCTCGTATCTCCTGAACGATATCATTTGCGCTGTGACGTCTGCAGGTAATGTTATTGTCCATACGCCCTCAGGTGACGGAGGTAGTTCTGCGAAGTACAGTGTCTGTTTAGCAACAGGATCATATAACATGACCAATACCTTAACTGTTCCCGGTCCAGTAGCCTGAATGGTTAATTCTACATCCTGCCCAGGCGCCATTATTGGTACGTCTACATCTGTGACGGCTGGGACAGTTGGAGTACCGAATAGCCAGTCTCCAGGCTTGAATGGATATGTTGGATCACGGAATGCATGTAATTCTGCCTCTTGTAGATCAGGATCAAATCTTACTAGCATGTATGGTCCATTGCTAATCCATGCTGGACGTAAGCTATCTGGATCGATCCAATCTAAGGCTGCTTGTACACGTGCATTCCACTCTTCCATTGTAAGCACTCCATTACAGTATGCATTGACACGGTTAAATATGGTTGTATTGTCTACAAATGTTTCTAAGACATCCTCTACATCTGCTGCATGATCCGGTAATACTAGGTTAAGCTGAGGTATGCCTTCGTCTTCGGCTCTTGTCTCACTAAGAGCGTACGTCTTATAGTCAAATGCTAGTGTAAACATAGCTTCATGTAGCTCTATAGGATTAACGGCTGACAGTACTGCATAATTAGCTATATAGTTGGGATCGAAATGCCAGTAGTCAACATATACGATCATTAAATCGTTGTCGGTATCAAATACTAATCCCTTAACTGTATCTAGCCAGGCCTGGTTAGGAAGAGCTATTTCAGCCTCTAATGCTGATTTCTCAGTATCGTATGCTAGCTCCCATAAGTAAGCCCAAGTGCCGATTACGTCTGCCCATGTGATTTCAATACCGTGGTGCCACTTGGTTCCAATCACTTTACTAAGATTGAATACGACATAACTCTTTGCTGTAACACCTTCTCCTACAGTTACCCATTGGTCAGATTCTGCATCCCATACAAGAGCGTCACAGGGTACTGGTAGAGTTCCATCTGGCCCAGCAGTCTCCACGGTATATGTAGTACGGAATGGTATAGGCTCTCCATTGAATGGATGAAGCCACATGAATGGGTCAATGGTAGCTCTCTCTATATCTACACTATAAACGTCACTAAATCCGCCGTATGGATTCCATATAGTCCTTGACGACATTACCCATAGATGACCTATGGTCATTGTATCTGGATGATCCTCTGCATACCATTCACGTGGGTTCCATATACCTCGTAAGCCAGCACCAAGGTCTACTGTTATTCCTCTTACAGTTGAACGAGTAGGTGTTACCTCAAGCCTTGTTACAATCCAAACACGTACACTCTCTAGGATTATTAGTTCAGTAGCTTGCCTATACAATTCGTCTCTTTCTTCTTTACCACTGAATTCTCCGAAGAATATCCTTTGACATAATTCATCTATTGTCTTGTTGTGATAGCTCCACCAACCTGGTACTTGGAATCCTGGCATCCATCCATACCATGGGGCTCCAAACTGGTTGATCGTACCATAGTCATACCTATCTATACCGCTTTTACCCCAACCCTCTGTATAGATATGCCACTGGAAATCAGCTGGGTTGCTTGCATATACTCTTGTAATTGCCTCGCCAAATGATAAATACAGCCTTTGTACATCAAATCCCAATCTAACAAGGTTTGCTGCTAGATTATCACCTAACTGTCTTCTTTCATCCTCTATTCTTATAATGAACTTAACAGTTATTCTTTCACCATTGTAATACCAGTAAGTACCTATCTTCTCAGCACCTACAGCAACCAGTTTATCTGATATAATTCTATCAGCTAGGTCTAGATCGTAGCCAAACCTATATTTAGCAATAATGTCTGCTATAGTAGCATAGTCGGGATCATATGGACTAAGGAACGTATACATTGGTACAGCAAATCCATTATAAACAGAAGAAACTATGGTTTCCCTATCGAATGCATAGTTCATTGCAAATCTTATTTCCCTAAAGGCAAATGGGTTTATACCATAGTCTGGATGTGCTCCGAATTCTACATATGTCCAGTTACCTTCCTCACTAGCCTCATAGTAGACAATAGCGTCTGGAGGAACTCCTTCCATCTCAGCTATTTCATCTAAAGTATAGTATCCAGTATAGTTGTTATAATACACAGGCGCTGGATTAAATATGAAGTTGTTTAGTCCTGATGGTGCAGTATATATATTAATGTCTGGTTCCTCTTGTAGCTCTACGGCTAAATCTGGAGGTAATCCAAATAAATATACATCAATATCGCCTGCGAGTAAGGCATCCTTTACTATGTCTGTAGTGTATCTCTTGTATATTAAAACGTCTGTCCTAGGCCCTCTTACCTCCTCCGCCATTACTGGCTGGGAAACTATAACTAGAGATAGCATTGGTAATAAGAACATGGCTACTATTAATATGGATAGGATCCGCCTATTCACAATTTACCACCATAAACTTGGATTTCTAGAATCCAATATATATTTCTTTTCTATTTAAACCTTTTCAGTTGTACAACGAGTGGGCCTAATAAATGGACTATGAAATATTATAGATATTTAAGAATGAGAAGAAGTTTTACGATGCAATGTAAAGTATAGTATCAACAATAATATTTGTATTATAATGGCAATCATTAAGTTTCTTCTAAAGCTGAAGAAAATAGAATGATTAATAAGTATTAGTTTAGGAAAAATAGTGTATGTATCTACATCGTAGTTAAGGTAAACGATCTTATCAAAATCTAATGTAATGTTCTGTCTATCTCTCTTTCTGATTATCTTTGAAACTTTGATCGTATCATAATTCTTTTTAGAATGTTCTCCACTATAAGGTATTACATATAGATCTAATTTAAGATCTATGTTGCCATTGTTAATAATGTGTATACAGGGCTTTACATATATTAGCTGTATTAGTGAAAAAACGCTCGTACATAGGCTCCCATACCAAAAAATTAATTCTATAACATTTAATTTTTTATCTAGTATTCTTAATCCGGTAAATGGAACGGGGTATCTTAAGAAGCTATCAATAAAACGAATATTCTTTATATTAGGAGGCGATTTAAGATGTACTAACGCGGTTTTATTTAGTGTTAATGATACACCAGGTGTAAACGTTACATTAGTAATCCAAAATGTATTACCCTCTATAACGAACCCTAATGATACATTATCACCTTTCTTTAGATTTGGATAGTCTCTATCAATAAATGTTACGTTAATTAATGTTATCTTTAAGATATAATGATCATAGTTTATATCCACATTATAGTCATAGTGGCCAAGCGGTATTTGTAGATCAATTAAAAATAATCCCCATATTATAAATGAAACTATGACTAAACCGTAGACGTATAACTTAGTTTTACTCTTACGTTTAAGTATTCTTCGCATTAATTTTTCCCTGGATTTAGTCATAATGTACTTTTAAGAATATAAATATAAGAGAAGTCTATAAATCTATTTTAAAGTGGATAATCAATGTTCCACCTGAGGCTAAATAATGATAGAAGACGTTGATAAGAAATTTACATTAAAGTATTTGGTAGCAATATTTATTTTATTAGCATTTGCTTTTACCTTCGCCATACTGGCCATGGAGACAGAATCAGTTAGAATACATAAAGAAAAGACTATTGATTTATCAAATGGTATTAGCTTACCTGTTTTCGAGATATTTGAATATAAACCTGAGGATGCATATGTATCAGCAAATTTAACCATTACCTCATATTGTCAAAACGACATTAATATAAGCTTGGTTCTTTTCTACTTTGATGGAGACAACATCTTAACAAATACCACAACCACTATATTAGGGTATAATGAAACTATAGTTATGAGGCTTAACAATATGCATGCATCCATATTTGTTGATAATCATAATTGCCATATCAATTTAGCATTAGACACAAATTATAATGTACAAAAATATGGATATCTATCTATACCAGCCTTTTTATTTTCAGCCATGGCTATGATCTTGATAATAAAACTTATACATATTATTGTAATACAAAAAACAATTGAATACCATAGTCATTAGTTAAAAATAAAACAATAATATAAATTAATTTTCGATATAAACCTTATTTCCACCTGCCCTTTTCAATTTTCTCAGAAGCCTTATAGCTCTAGATCTACCATGTGTTCCATAATACGCTTCCCTCCTTGAACGAGCATTCTTTCCAATTACATAGTCTTTAATAGCTACAATCGTGATCTTGGCCCCTGCATTATTTATTTCCTTCCAGATCCTCATCAAATCATCCTTTAGCTCTATAGGCTCGACACAAGGTATCTCAATGATAGCTTCCTCAGTCCCTCTTCTCCAGTCAAGTCCAAATACTACTGTACCACTCCATTTTCTTGATAAGTCATATACGAGATTTGATAGTAGTCCAGTAATGGTATTGGGAGAATACCTATTCCATCCCTTTTCCTTAACCATTTCATCAAATCGATCTAGATCTAAAGCCACTATTGTGCCTTTAACTAATTTCAGTGTGAGACTAGGCTCTTCATCCCTTGAAGGGTCCATGGCTGCCCACTTCATCATCTATAATATTCATATAAATAAAATACCTAATATATAATTAGAAGCCATAAAAGTGTAGTAGGATAGAATGAAGTTTGAACTATTCTTTAGAAAAAGTCCTAGATTCTTGGCTTTAGACAACCAAGTTCTTTTAGTCTACCAGCTATTCTAATAACAGCCTCTTCTACTTCACGTTCCTCCTTAGCACCAGTTATTACCATTTTACCACTGCTAAAGTTCAATAATACAACCCTGGGATCCCTCATCCTATGGATCAAGCCAGGGAACTGTTCGGGTTCATACATGCTATCCTCTAATAAGTATGCTGCTCTCTCAAGATTAACCTGCGCATGTATATCTCCAGATGCTACTATATTCTGGACTTGTATCTTGGGTCTACCAGTTATCAATATGCCGTGTTTACGTAGCAAATAAATTATTCTCTTAACAGCCTGTATCAACATTTTAGTACTCTTAGCCCCAGTAACAACCATTTTACCTGATTTAAATATTAATGCCGTAGTCTTAGGTTTATCCAGTCTGAGAATGAGTCCAGGAAATTGATCTGGTTGATAAGTTACATTAGGTACATTTCTCTCAATAGCATTAAGATCTAGTGTCTGGTCCAATATAACAGTAGCTACTATGTTTTCAATATTAGTAGTTGGCTTTATCTCAAGTTTTTCACTCACCTAAAACACCTCCCTTATAAACCATGAATTTTATGGTTTATAAATGGTTTATAAACTATTATGAGACTATTTGCTCATGAGTAAATAATATTCCAAGTCTTGGAAGTTCTAATACACCTGTATCCTCTAATATAGCAATAGGTATTGTTTCTTCAATTAAACCGTATTTTCTTATAATTGGTGATAAATAATTATCACGATCGAGAGAAACAGTATTGCCTGCTTGATAAGCACCAAGTGCCGGTAGTACTATTATATAGTTTCCGCTAGACGCTGGAACTTTCAAATAGCAATGAACTTTTGTTAAAAGACCTAGTTCATCTACTATCCCTATGCTAGGATGCTCATGGCCTATAATTACAACATCATATCCATCTATTTCAATGTCTAAGTGTCCATGCGTTAGCAGTATTTTCTGATCTCCTACAATCAAATCATATGTAATGTGTAAGTCAATATTGTAATCCTTAAGTATGATCGGTAAATAATTATCGTGATTGCCTCTAACAATTATTACTTCATTAATATTCTTTTCACTAATCAAATAATCTAGAAACTTCTTAACTTCATATCTTTCCTGCCTTAACAGTTTATCAAATGCATGTTTTAAATCACCGTCAATAATAATAGTATCAATATCACCTATTATAGAAAAAGCCTTGTCAATAAACTTCTTGGCCCTTGAAAGCTGAGCTCTTGGAATAAAATAACCATTCCGCGCCATATCTTCTTCAAAACCTAAATGTAGATCAGCAAATACAAGTGCATTAACCCCATCAATAAATAGAGTCCTGGTATCTCCGACAACATATATGTTATCATAAATTTTCCTAAGCATACCTTTTCACAACCTATTATTAAAATATTTAATGAAACCTTATTAAACAAATTAGAAAAGCGGGCCCGCCGGGATTTGAACCCGGGACCTACGGGTTAAGAGCTTCAGCCTCCACCAACCAGATCTGGTTGGTGGTGTCCGCCGCTCTACCAGGCTGAGCTACGGGCCCTCCTCAGCTTTTATGATTACTTACATTTCGGTTTTTATTTCTTATTCCTAAAATGTCTTAATATTATTTACTAGATCCCGGTTATGCTTTACGACAATACCTAGTGCTTCAAATCAAGATTTTATATTTATCTAATAACCGTTTCCATTATATTCACCTTAATAACATGACTCTATTTAGAGTTAGACTTCAAAGAATAAACTAATCCCTTCTTTAACTTTATCATATCTAGAGAAATAAGTACTATTATATTTTTAAATTATATTATCCGAAAACATCAAATAACTCAGACAATCGACCCTTCTTCATCTCCACGAACGGATCGGTCTATGCCGGCTTCAGCACTTCCTAATTTAAAAGGTAGGAATAGTAGCTAAAATATTTAGACCATATATAGTTTCTCCTTAACAAGATCTGGAAGGTCATCCTCTTTCATAATACTGTATGTATAAGGAGGCTCCTTTACCTTGGGGCCTATAACAATATATTTATCTGGATCAGATGGATCACGGCTTTTCAAAACCCTAACTTTAACATACCATCCATCTTTTCTCTCAACATAAATGTATTTCCCATGTTTACCTCCCATAATGATCACCGTTAATAATTCTTTTAACCCATTACGCACTTATAAAGAACATGGCTTATCCAAGTAATAAACTCAGCGGTTGATGCGAATTGGTATATATAGTTGGTGTAGATGGAGGAGGTAGTAAGACGGAGGCGGTAATAGTTGATACAGAAAATATGGAGATTATTGGCTATGGTGTTTCTGGGCCAAGTAATTATCATAATATAGGTATAAATAGAGCTGTAATTAATATTATGGATTCTATTATAAAAGCGCTTGAAAATAGTATGCTTGAAATAGAGATTTTTGATAGTCTATGTATAGCTTTAGCGGGTCTAGACACAAGATATGATATGCGATATGTTAGAGATAGACTTGTAGCATTCAACTGGAGCAAGAAGATCGTTATAGAACATGATGCACATGAAGCATTGATGGCAGGAAGCTATGGGAACCCCGGTATATCAGTTATTGCAGGAACTGGGAGTATAGCTTATGGATGGGATGGGAAAAATAGATATATCGCAGGAGATCATGGATGGCTCCTAGGAGATCAGGGTAGTGGTTTCTGGATAGGATACCAGGCTTTACAAATGGCTGTTAAAATGCTCGACGGTAGAATACCTAGAGGGCCGTTGGCCGATCTCGTTCTTAAACACTTTAATGTCAGAGATAAAGAAGAACTATCATATACTATTTACCAATTAGGTTTTAGTGTTGAAATGGTAGCCTCGCTTGCTCCAATAGTTAAAAAAGCCTATGAAGCTGGTGACCAAATTGCTGAGAAAATATTGAAAAATGCTGCATCAGAACTTGCAGAGGCAGTTAAAGCCGTAGCCAGAAAGCTGAGTATCATAGGTAGGTTCAATGTATATTATACTGGTGGAATATTTAATATAGATATTATTAGAGAAGAGTTCGTAAATATTTTAACAAGAGATATTCCAGGAGTAGTTGCTGAAAGACTAAAATATAGACCAGTTTTAGGCGCACTTGTAATAGCTGCTAAATCAATAGGTCTAGATATTCAATGGGATCAATTAAAGGGTATAGATATGCTTAGAGTAGAGAACTAATGTAATCTGCGATATATTATTTGTTTAATATAGTCCAATATCACATTTGGGCTTAGCTTACTTCCTCCATAAATTCTTGACTTAAATTTGTATGGTATATCACATATTCTTGCATCGGGATTTAAACATATTATTTCTATAAGAATTTTATATCCAATAGGCTTTATACGTGGATCTAATAAATATTTTCTTTTACATCCAAAAAATCCACTCATAGGATCACTTGTTTTCCTTGTTAATGGTAGTAACATATATGCCAGACAGGTCGCGATTTTACTCTCTAAAAGCCTAATTTTACTCCATCCTTCAATTCCCCCGCCAGAAATATATCTTGATGCTACAACTATATCGCATCCACTAGATAGCGAATATGCTATTTCAATAGTTTTTTCAGGAGGATGTTGCAGATCTGCATCCATTACAATAACATAATCGTATGATGCCTTCCTAGCACCATATATTATTGCAGATGATAATCCCAGTCTATGGGTTCTAACAAATACCTTTACAGGATAAGTATCCGCAAACTTTCTAGCTACTTCTGCGGTACCATCTGGACTATTATCATCTACTACTATTATTTCATAGTTAAATTTTTGAGGACTCCATACATCGGCTAATCTAGGTATTAAGATCTTAATATTGTCTGCTTCATTATAAGTAGGCAGGATTATTGAAAATCCTTCCAAACAGATCCACCATAGACCGGTTATCTATAATGCCATGTTATAGTACGGCCAATTATGTAATTAGCTATAAAACCAAGGAATATACCTATAAAAGCTGATAATGCCAAGTCAACAGAAAATATACCTGTGAGAATAAGTATAACGCTTGACTGAATTATGAAGCTAGCTATACTTGACAAATGATACTTAAATAGCCTTTTTAGCCTGTTTATAAAGCCTCTTGGAAGATTCATTTCGCGAAATGTCCATAGTTCGTGGAGTATAAAATTAAATATGATGCTTGTTTCAAAGCCAAGTATTGCAGGGATTAAGAGGAATTCTGCCTCTCCATGAGTATAACCAAGTAGGTTAGCTACTGTAACAACAGTAGCTACATTTACCAAAGCTCCTAAACTGCCAACAATTCCAAATCTAATCACCTTCTCAGGTTCCTTTAACAAAAGGGTAATGGAGTACGGCAATCTACCGTAAACTGCTAAGATGTGTTCAGACAACGGTGTTTCATACAATGTTTGATAGATTTTTCTTGAACAGGCTAATACTTTAGATAATAAATTAGTGCCAATGAAGCTCCCGTCTTCAATTAATTTCTTTTTAAATATGACGAGGTATCCCCGGGGATGACCAGTTATTTTATCAAGTATCTCTAAAGCTCCAAGTCTTGATAAGAGCTTGCCAAAAATACCCTTAGGCCTAGATATTACAATAATTGTATCAACATCAGATTTTAGGAAATTCTTTACACTATGTATTATAGAGTCCGAAAATGGAACATTTATATCCGGAACCAACGCTATATAATCTGATTTGATATTCTCTAAATTGTTCTTTAAGTAATTATTCAACTCATCATAATCTATTCCTTCAGTATAATGTACTCCGACTTTTTCTGCTATACCTGTCCTTATTATGATCTTTGTAATATTAGGGTTCTCCAATAGCTCTTCACTCATTCTTATAACTCCTTATTTATTGTATAATTATACTTGGGGATACATTAAATTACCGGAGAACATTCAATATAACCACTAAGTGATAATGCATGGTGGAAGAATTGGGTAACGAAGAATGGGATAATTTAATAGAACAGATTAGAAATTGTAGAAAATGCGGTTTATACAAAAATAGAAAGAATCCTGTTCCAGGAGAAGGAAATAGAAATGCTGTTTTAATGTTTATAGGTGAGGCTCCTGGGGCACGAGAAGATGCAACTGGAAGACCTTTCGTAGGTGCTGCAGGTAAATTATTGACTGAATTAATAGAATCTATTGGATTAACAAGAAAAGATGTTTACATTACGAATATTATTAAATGTAGGCCTCCGGGCAACCGTGATCCTCGGGAAGAAGAAATTAAAGCTTGTCTACCATATCTTCTAAAACAAATAAAACTTATACAACCAAGAATAATTGTAGCTCTTGGCAGACATGCTGGTAAAACATTATTTGAACTATCAGGTCTTAAATGGATTAATATGTCTCGTGTGCATGGACGAGTCTTTGATGCATCAATTGAGGGGGTTTCATTTAAATTAACTGTAACATACCATCCTGCAGCTGCATTATATAATCCTCGATTAAAGGTTTCTTTAGAGAAAGACTTTAAAGAAACAATTAAGTCTCTTCTCGATGCTCTTCATAGAAAACGGGAGGAGGTAAGACAGAGGAGTCTCTTTGAATATTTTTAGATAGATATTTCCTATTAATACCATATATGCTGAGCATTATAGATGAAACAATTATTACTGCTAATGCTCCCGCTATGGCTATACCACGTAAATAATCATGCTGAAGCGAAAATTGCATGGAATACGTCTCGGATACACTCTCCTTTACTCTCTCAATGAAGCTATAAAACCTTGTATAAACCAGTACATGTAATAATGATGTCGATAATGCAGATAAACTTAAGTTACCACTAGTTTCAATGAACTCCATAGCAGTAAATCCGGAGGGCAACGTAATATTTTCGTATAGTAGATACCAGGCCATTATCCTTACAATAGTCCTTCTTATTTCCTCTAGGACAAATTCATTTATAACAGTATAACTAGGTATAGATAATAATGTATTGCTTAAGTCTCTTTCTACCTTCATAATTTCTGAAAAAGCATATAATGGATCAACTTCAATGAACCTCCTTGCATCATCCAGTGGCTCCTTAATAGTTTTTTCAAGGAAATCCCTTATTTCACCTGTAAATAAATATAACATGTAATTGTACATTGTCTCAGCTAAATCCATCTCCTCCCTCAGTATCTCCTTAATGACATCGTAAGTAAATAGCCTATTTTTACAACTAGAGACATAATCAATTAAATTAGACCACTGTCGAGCCGTATATAGTCTAGCAATAGCGACGGAGACTCCTTGAAGAGCATAAACTTGCTCTTCGATACTAGATGATCCATTCAAAAGTATAGGTAATGACTCGTTAAATAAGGACTTTGATTCAAATAGTCTTTCATAAGCATTTACTATAACATCAATTTCTTCAATGGACAATTCATCTTTGTCAATGTACTTTCTTACTATATGATCACGTATGGTAGTATAATTACTATTATATTGATCAATTATAGTGTTTAAGAAGCTTTCACGATCAGTATAATATCTTATAATATTGTATGCGGTAAGAATATTCCAGAATCCATAAAATGCTCTGCTAGCACCAGTATAATAGTTTAATTCTTTAATTTGGACTATTGACTCATTAATACTATTTAAACCTGTAGTGAAATAATTCTCAGCATATTTTCTCAGACTATTTGGCAGTAAATCAATATTTTCATTGATATAATTAATGATCCCTTGACTATAATTATATAGTTCGTTCCAAGCTCTATAGAAGCCATAAACAATATCCTTGGTATTGTTGAAAAATATTTCCTCAAAGAATTTTACATATTGTGGATATAAATTTTTACCTATAAAATATTCATATGAATCAATGAATGTCGATGCCGGATAGTAATATTCTGATTGTAGCAATGCAGGAACATATGGACCAATAATTCTATTGTATTTATGTTCTCTAGCAACCTCGTATTTTAACATGATTCCAGAAACGTTTCCTATTACTCCATTAGGAGCTAGTAAACCAGTTGCTGTAGCATTACCATCCCATGGATCATTTCTTAGGAGAGTAGTAAATCCTAGAGTAAAGGTAAGTGTAGCACTTAAACCAGATACATTGTATTTGCTTTGGATAACTACCTTATAATTATAATTATTAAAGAATGTTCCCGCGAACCTCGATGCTAATTTAATAGCATACTCTATAGATGCTCTAACATCAGGCGATACCCCGTAACCCATAGACTGAACTGTAATCTCTCCATTACCAGGGTATGATACTTCTATGTAAACAGGAATAACTACTCCATAGTTCTCGCCAACAGCAAGTGTTGCCAGATTTAAGCCTCTCTTATAGCCCTCATAGACCCCATGTACTTGGAGGGGTATAGTAGAAACTACTATCATAATGAACAATAAAGTTACTGAACATATTTTAATCAACATTCTAAGCACCATTTACACTAGAGCATATGTAATTAAAGTTTTTAGAGATTAATAAATAATAGTTGGAGGCAGATATGATGGCTATGGAAGATATACTTAATTGGTTAAAGAAAAGAGCTGAAGAACTAAGGCAGAATTAGAGATCATAGAAGCATTAATAACTTTTATTGAACATTATCCTTCAACAGCTCCATCAGAAGATCTTGTTGTTTCTACCAGTATCGATGGTGTAAGGATCTTATTGCCTAAGCCTATCAGTATAAATGAAATAAAGTTAGAATATCTAAACAATAGATTAGCTGAACTTGTTAGCGGAAGATATACGTTATTAAAAGATCATAGTGGGAGGTTAAAGGGCGTACTATTACAAGGAGAGGCTAATGAAAAACTAATAATCGAAGTAAAGTCTATTTTAAAGGCCATAGCCCATACACCCTAATAAAATATTCATTGGGCACCACACCTCAGTGTAACACTGATAAGTCATAGGATTTGTCCTACTTGCCGGGTACCATTCATCGGTGTGGTGCCTATGAAAATCTAATAGTCTTTCCCCTTAAATATACCGTTTCCCAATATATATAATTGAGTACTAAAGTGAGCGTGTATTTAATATGGAAGCAGGTAAAACCTCTTCACTAAAAGATATGGAGTTCAATATATTAGCTAGTACTTTCGAGAAAATAGAAGCTATTACATCGCGTACTCAAATGACATTATATCTAGTTGACTTGTTCAAGAAAACACCGCCTGATATCATAGATAAAGTTATTTATTTACTACAGGGTAAATTATGGCCTGAATGGACTGATCTCCCCGAACTAGGTGTTGCCGAAAAGACATTGATTAAGGCCATAGCATTAGCTACTAATTCTCGCGAATCCGATGTTGAAAACTTATACAAGAAACTAGGAGATCTTGGTAGGGCTGCTGAGCAATTAAAATCCAAAGAGGTAGGTAAAGGAGGCATGGGTTTACTGGCTTTTATACCCGCTGAAAAAACTGAGAAGTTAACTGTTCTTAAGGTCTATAATACTTTAGCCCGTATAGCTTTAGCAACTGGTGAAGGAAGTCGCGATATTAAACTAAAGCTTCTCGCAGGTTTATTATCTGATGCAACACCTAAGGAAGCGAAGTACATTGTACGCTTTGTAGAAGGTAGGCTTCGACTAGGTATAGGTGATGCAACTATCATGGATGCACTAGCAATAGTTTATGGTGGAGGAGCTCATGCAAGGCCTATAATAGAAAGAGCATATAATTTAAGAGCAGATCTAGGTAATGTGGCAAAAATTGTTGCTGAAAAAGGCATTGAAGCTCTTAAGGGAATTAAACCTGAAGTAGGCATACCTGTTAGACCTATGCTTGCAGAAAGATTAAGCAGTCCTATAGAGATTCTTAAGAAAGTTGGTGGTAAAGCCCTTGTCGAATATAAATATGATGGAGAACGTGCCCAGATCCACAAGAAGGGACAAAAAATATGGATCTTTTCTCGTAGACTGGAAAACATAACAAGACAATATCCAGATGTAGTGGACTACACTTTAAAGTATCTAAAGGCCGATGAAGCAATTGTTGAAGGTGAAATAGTTGCTTACGACCCAGATACCGGGGATCTTAGGCCTTTCCAAGAGCTTATGCATAGGAAACGTAAACATGACATACACATTGCCATGAAAGAATATCCCGTCAAAGTATTTCTATTCGATCTACTTTATGCCGATGGTGTAGACTATACTGAAAAACCTATTGTTGAAAGAAGAAAGAAACTTGAAGAAATAATTGAACCAAGCCCGGTATTCAAGATAGCTGAATACATTATTACAGACGATCCTGAGGAACTTGAGAAATTCTTTTTAAAAGCTATCGAAGACGGGGTTGAAGGAGTTGTTGTTAAAGCATTGCATGGAAATGCTATTTATCAGGCAGGTGCTCGTGGATGGCTATGGATCAAGTATAAGCGTGATTATAAGAGTGAAATGATTGATACAGTTGATCTAGTTGTTGTAGGGGCGTTCCATGGACGTGGAAGAAGAGGGGGTACATATGGAGCATTATTAATGGCAGCATATAATCCGGATAAAGATGTCTTTGAAACAGTTTGTAAAGTCGGTAGCGGATTTACAGATGAAGATCTTGCAAAACTTCCAGAATTACTTAAACCCTATATAATCGATCATAAACATCCGAGAGTCGTTGCAAAAATGGAGCCGGATGTATGGGTAACACCAGCCCTTGTAGCAGAGATCATTGGTGCTGAGTTGACCTTATCACCCATTCATACATGCGCCATGGATAAGATTAAGCCTGGCGTGGGCATATCCATTAGATTCCCCAGATTCATAAGATGGAGGCCGGATAAAGGCCCAGAAGATGCTACTACGTCTCATGAACTCGTTGAGATGTATAAGAAACAATTGAGGAAAGTTGGAAGCTAAGAAATTAATTCACCGATTCCCCCAATAGCTTGGCCGGGTAAATTCGGCTTAAATACTGCTCTTACCAGCCCTTTTCTCCCATGCAATCTAACTATTTTACCTTTGTAAACATTTCCCTTACTGTCTTTATAAACTACTTTACATCCAATATATTTAGAAGCTTCTTTATAACTAACTACATTATCTATTCTCAAAATAACTTGACCAGGATACTGACTTCTAGTACCCTTTCTGAACCCTAAAATAAATACTTTAATAGACGCCATAATATTTCCCCTATATATTCAATATTCAGCGAGCTTTATCTTTTTTATATTACACAGAATAAATCTATTCCTTCAAAACATTATTTCCTAGAGGCTAACGTTATTAGTATTCATATGTGTAATTCTGTGCAGAGGTGTAAAAGTAATGGTAATGGTTGTAGTGTTTATTGGCGCAGCTGGTAGTGGTAAATCAAGTCTTGTTAAATCATTTAGTTCATGGATTCGTAGAAATCTCTTTCTCAGAGTCGCATGTGTAAACCTAGACCCTGGAGCAGAGATTTTACCTTATGAGCCAGTCTTCGATATCCGTGATATGTTTACCTTGCGTGATGTAATGAGAACATATAAACTCGGCCCAAACGGTGGGTTCATAAAAGCTAGTGAATTAATTGCTGAAAAAATTGATGAAATTTTATCTAAGGAGCCCTTTAGCAATATAAGTGAATGGGATGTCGTATTAATCGATACACCTGGCCAAATGGAGGCATTTATTTTCCGCCCAGCCAGCACATACTTCTTCCATAAACTATCAAGCATAGTTAATCTCATAAGCGTATATATCATTGATAGTTCTGCAATAGTTGGATTATCCGATGCTATTACACTATGGTTTCTAGGACTGCTAACACAGATCAAGACAGGCCTACCCACTATTCCCGTGGTCAATAAGATAGATATTGCTGAAAACATAGAATATGCTAGACTTTTGATAAAGGCCCCAGAGGAACTCATAGAATTAGCAAAGAAGGAAAGAACCGAGGGATTATTGAGTGATATAACCCTCGAACTCCTAAATATAGTTCTAAAGACTAAACAGGCTTTAAGACCGGTAGAAGTTTGTGCAAAGGATGGCAGGGGAATGGAAGAATTATATTATCTCATTCATGAGGCTTTCTGTACTTGTGGTGATCTAACATAGAATTTACTTTTTCCTTCCACATATCTTCATATATTCTTTATTTAGATCCCTTTCCTCAACTTCACCATATGGTTCTTTCTCTCTAAACACCCTACCTTCATAGATAAGAATCTCCGTCGCTTGATCAAGCCAGCAATCAGGACTCATCCCTGCCTTCATACACGTTTCTGCAAGAAAAGTTTCTTCATCCCAACAATACTCAACAGGTACTTGCGGTAACAATGTTCCCTGAAACCATCCTCTACGAGCAACTAGTCCATGTTTACCTATTGTTATTTTCTTGGGAAGATCCCATCTATTTGTTACATTTATCGGTTCAGGTAAAGACAAAACCGCAACTTCAAACGTAACTATATCAAGTTCATGCTTTTCTAATGGATAAAATCTCGGATCATTAAAAGCAGCTTCAAGAGCAGACCTTATTACAGCTTCAACTAACGGATATACTGGTTGAAGAAAACCTATACAACCACGTAAGCTTCTTCTTTCATATCCTTCAAAAGTTTCAATAGTAGTAAAAACCATTCCAGGCCTAAATAGATATTTAGGAGTATCTGGTCCAGGCTTTATAGTTTCATTATTTAATAATTTTGCCTCAACTGCTCGCCTTGCAAGTTTTACAAGATATTCTCCATCTTTAACGGATAATTCCCTAGGATGAATAGGTTTTTCCATATATATCAGCCTTTATTCACTGCTCCCAATTACTAAGTATTTCTCTTGCCTTCTTAAGTGTCTCCTCGATTCCTTTCCAATGCTTACCGATCCAATAGACTTTACCGCATTTCCTACAGTACCAAAAATCGCTATGCCTTTCATAGACCCTTCGCGGAACTTTATCCTTTACAGCTTCCCTATTTACCTTGACAAGTTCGTAATTACATAATGGACACCGGCTTCGATCAAGATCCATGTAAAGGCGTATACCTGTCTTCATAGATATATATGCGAGTCTCTCTTCCATAGTATCCTGCTCAATAAGCAAACATTTTGCTCCCTTCTTTCTAGCTCTACTACACAATCCATGATCTCGCGTCAAAATCACTCTCTCATCTTTTAAAGCCATTGAAAGTATCTTCCAATCCTCGATCTTCTTAAAGTATAGGGTGTCGTAACCAAGCATTCTTAGCCAACGGGCTACATTTCCCAACATCGTGTCAACAATAAATTTAGGCTCTCTCAAGACCTTTGAACCAGTGAAGATAATAAGGTTTACAACCTTAATAAGACTTTAAGATCCGAGTTAGAATAAAGTTGGTTTCACTATTGAAAATAAAATATAACACTACACTATATATTATAACCAGGCACTCTATGATTGCTTCTCAACAAGGTATCTAAGTAAATTATGGACTGTGACTACTCCGGCCAAATTACCAATTTCATCAACAACAACCGCGCCGCGAGAGCGTTTTTCAAGAATATATGACAATGCTGTAGCTATTGTATCGGTTATCCTCAATTTTGGAGGCCTAAACCTCATAATATCTTCGACGATTAAGTGCGTTATTCTTTCTTTCCTATGCTTGGCAGGTACTATATCCTGGAATTTAAACAACGCATATGCTAATTCTACAATTGTTACATATCCAACGATTTCATTTCCTTCATCAAGAACCGGCATAAAGGACACATCATTATTTAACATATCCTGCCTAATTTTCAATACACGATCACTTGTTCTAGCAATAAGTGGATAAGTATTCATGATAAATCTTACTTCTGTATCATCTTTCTTTAGAACTTCAAGAAGCTTTTCCCTTAGTACAATACCAATTATGTCATTGTCTTGTAGAACAGGCAATATACCTATAGACTTCTCATACATTATCTTAACCATATCACTAAATTCTGTATCTGGAGACACAGTGATCGGATCTAAACTCATAAAACTACTTACATGGAGTCTGCCCGGAGTAGTCAGTCTTATTCTTTGAGTGGCAAGTTTAAGAATTATATCTCTACAAGTTATAATACCTGCTATTTTCTTATATTCATGTCCTTTCTCATCTCTTGTTTTTTCATAAACAACTGCTTTATAGAGATCATGTTTTTCCATGAGCTTAAAAGTATAATATAGAGTCTCATTTTTATCCACTAGAGGATAATCCTTGACTAAGAAATCTAAAGCTTTCAATACCATAGCACCTCCAATTTAATACATACCATGTATAAATAAACAATATAGGATTAATAGATGTATTGGAGTAAATGAAATAACGCCGTATTATATGCTTGAACTAGCTATTGCGTATAATACATCTCTCTCACTAACAATACCTATTAATTCATAGTTTTCAGAGACAACTAATGCGCAGCCAACACCTTTTTCACTCATAATTCTTGCAGCTTCACCTATATCTGAATCAGGTGTGACCGTTACAACATTTCGAACCATTAACTCTGAAACTGGTACCTTAAGTACTTCTTCAATGCTTCCTGAGACAGTGTATTTAAAAGCTTCATGTTTACCAAAGAACTTGATAATATCCATAGCCGTTAATATGCCGTGAACAACATTGTTTAGAACTACGGGTAATCTACGGAAGCCATATTTTATCATGGTCTCCATAGCTTTTTTTAACGTATCATTCTCAGAAATTGTAATAACAGGTGATGACATAACACTCGAAACTTTAACGCCAATAAAACTCGCCGCCGACAAATAGTCAAGTATGTCCTTCTCAGTTAAAATGCCGTAAACCCTATTATCACGCGTAATAATAGGCAGAACACCAACTCCATGAATAACCATTTTCTCCAGAACCACTGGAAATTTTTCATCAATATAAGCTATAATAGGATCACGTGTCATTATTGTTTCTATAGGCTCATTTCGAATAGCTGAATATACGTTTCTACCATGTCTATTAACTACTATATTGTATAAATCACCTCCTCCAAGATAATTTACTAAATCCATGGCTACAACTAAGCCTTCGAGATAGCCCTGGCCCTTAGTAACTAGAAGGCAACGATACCCACGGCTCATTTTTTCAAGAGCCTCAAGAATAGGCGTGGATGAAGCTATTGTTTCAACGGGTCGTTTAGCAAGCAACTCTAATTCCTCTGTCTTTTTATAAACTCTATCAGAGAAATTAGGGGTACCGTTGCTTCTTAACCATCTATGTTTTTCCGGACCCCTAGGATGCCCTCTACGTAGCCCATAGCCTCCATTCATAACTTATCAACTCCATATAAATTATTTATTATATGGAAATTAAATATGTATGTATCAATATTTAGCATTATATAAGTAATTAAGTAATTATACAATCAATTCTGGCATCAATATAGGATGTAGTACATGTAATTATGATAATGTATTCTTATTCATACTTTCTTTTAATGATCTCCAATAGATCTCTTGTAGCATCTACAAGATCCTGATCTGAAATTATTCCAATAATTCTATTACCTTCTCTAACAGGTAGGTGACTTATATTGTATTTAAACATAGTATCGATAACGATCTCAAGGTCTGCATCAGCATCGACTGTTACTAAAGGAGACGTCATAATTTTTTCAACGGGTTCTTTGAAAGGATCCAATTTTTCAAATATAACTGCTCTAATAATATCCCTCTTTGTAACAATACCTATAGGCTCTTTTTCAGGTGATACAACGATAATCGATCCTATACCTTCGTTTAAGATCCTTTTAGCTGCTTCAGCTATCGGATCACTAGTATATACATATCTTACCTCGCCAGCCATCACATCTCTAGCTTTAAACATTTCATGCACCTTTTATCTTGCAGCTATTTCAGGCGCGACATGCCCATAATTAATGCTAACAAATAATATCTGACTACCTCTTATGAGTACCCGTCCGTATTTTGCCTGGGGATTGCCACGGCTATCTATTTCTTCGCAATCAGCTAGTACTACGTTCATAGTATTATCCACTAATTCGAGTACACCAATATACTCGGTACCATCCTTTAACTTCACAAGAACTATTTGATTAATTGCGCTCCTTAGGTATTTTAATGGAGTAGCTATTTTCTGAGCACCTCCAGTTTTTACTGAAGCCAAGATCTACACCTCAAACTTACGATTATGAATAGCTTTTATGTCCTCCACACGTTATAGGTTTTACCTCTTACATGCTATATTTAAGTATTTGTTCCAATACAAAATTATTTCCATATAACTAGGAAACAATCATATCTATTACAGCCAAGAAACCTTAAATCATGATTATTTTCAGTAACAATATTTTCGATATATCTCAATTTATCCTTCCAGCCATGTTTAATAAAGGATAATATTATATATCCATTATGTTTAGTGATCCTTATTATTTCATTAAGAAATTTCTTCCTATAATTTATTGGAACATTATCCCATACAGTAAAGGAATATACGCGGTCGGCTATAGAACTCCTAAGACTAATGAGTTCTCCTAATCCAATAAATCCTATTACTTTAGGATTGTATCGAGACTTACACATAGCAATAGCTAACATGGTGAAACTAGGCTCTATACATATGTACTTGTCAAAACTATAGCCGTTAGAGACTATATACTCGTAGAGTAGGCCAGTTCCACATCCTACATCTACAACTGTTCCATTAGAGACAAAGCCTTTCTCGAATACATAAATATATTTACTATATTGCTCATCCCGATAAAGTTCATCATAGCCCCTAGCTGTGATATTATATAGCTCTACTGTATCAGGATAAGAACTCAAGGATACTCTTACCCTTACCTTCCTCAATACTCTTTTTCTTCATATTCCATAGCTTAACTATATTAATCTCCTTCTTTTTAAGACCTAATCTCTCAAGCGCCTCTTCAGCAGAAGCAGTGAACTTAGGAGCAACCAGTATGCCTCTAGGCTTAACACCATATTTCCTCTTATAAGCTTCAACGTACCTATGAAGTTGACGAACAGCCTCGCGTGTCGCTGTCACTCTTTTTATCTCAACTATGACTGGTGTACCGTCACGATCATATCCGAATAAATCAATACTTCCGATATCAAGTTTCTTTTCTTTTTCTATAAACCTAATATCATCTTCAATGATCTCTGGGTGCTCATATAACATGTCCCTGATTTCAAGCTCATCAAGATACATAACAAATTTTCCAGTATCAACGAGTTTACCATAGCCAACAAAATTTATTGAATCAAGCACTACCTTAACTGTTTCTTGAGACTTTTTCCTAAAAGCAATAATTTCAATGCCATGATTTGTAAGCTGGACTCTAATATAGCTTGTATCGGGCTGCCAATTAACTGGTTTATAGCCTGTAGGCCTATGTACAAGAAAGGCTCCGTCTTGTTTAATAATAATTATCCTTTCACCTTCTTTAAGTTTGGATTCGCCACGTCCCTTATAGTATACCTCGCATTTACCAATGATTATAATTAACATTTGTTTAGCAATGGCTCTCTCTAATTCTTCAACAATTTCCTTGAGATTGCTTGGTTTACTAATTATTTTGAATTCCATGTAATCAGCCATACTACTTAATAGCTAAGTATCATATTTTGCTAGTCAGATATATATTGATTATAGGAATATACTCTTGTCTAGAGATAGTAGTGGAGGACTGATCATATTAAAGCCTAAGATAAAGTTCATCGGATTCGATAGCATGGGCACACGTGGTATGGCTACAGTAGTCTATACTAGTTCTTATAAAATATTTATAGATCCTGGAGTAAGCTATGCTCCAAGAAGATATGGATTGCCTCCCCACGAGATTGAGTTAGAGAGATTCAATAAGCATTTAGAGATGATACATGATGAGATCATTGATTCAGATATAATCATAATATCGCACTATCATAGGGATCATTATTTGTATAGAGCAGGAGAAGAAGACTACTATAGAGGTAAAATAGTCTATTTAAAACATCCTACTCAAAACATTAATCATAGTCAGAGAGTTAGAGCCTATATTCTACTCAATAAGATGGGTATTAAGGATTTAGTAAAAGAATTAAAAATAACAGATGGTTTGGCTTATAATATTGATAAAAACCTTAAGATTGTTTTCTCTGATCCAGTCCCCCATGGAGAAGAAGGAACACCACTAGGATATGTTGTAATGACATTAATAGAAGCAAATGGTCTTAGAATACTTCATGCAAGCGATGTCCAAGGTCCTATTTGTCAAAAAGCATTGGATAATATTATTTCATGGAAACCTAATATATTAATTATCTCAGGTCCTCCAACGTATTTTGAAGGTTATAGGATCAAAAGTGAAGTTATTGACAATGCTATAGAGAACTTATTAAAAATTTTGAAAATAGAGGAGCTAGATACTATTATACTAGATCACCATTTATTACGTGATCTGGATTTTAGAAAAAGACTTAGCAGAGTGTATGTCGAGGCATTAATATATGGTAAAAACGTATTGACCGCTGCCGAGTATATGGGCATGGAAATTAATCAATTAGAAGCTAGGAGGAGGGAATTATGGGGAAACCCCCGTTAATTATAATAGAACATTTGGAATCAGAATTATCTCCGTGGATTCTATTGGAGTACAGACATGCATCGAAACTTGCCGGTAAAGACAATATCATGTATACTAATGTCCCCTTACGATACCATAATATACTGTCCCTATATGGTAGAGTTTCTGAGCACAGTGTTTTAGACATATTCGACCATGGCCGTCTATTAATACTTGATCCAAAAGCCGATAAACCACTTTCCAAAAATGATCTTGAAGGTATTGACGCTGTAGTCATAGGCGGAATACTAGGTGATCATCCTCCTAAAGGAAGAACATACAAGCTTTTATCTAGTTTGGCTAAGGGCTCATTGACGCGAAATATTGGAGAGGGCCAATATAGCATTGATGGAGCAGTTTATGTGGTTCTAGAAGTTTTTAGAAGAGGTTGTCTTGAATGTATTGACTATATTGACGGTGTAGAACTTAGTAAAAGAATAGGTAATGAAGAGATCAAAGTATTTTTACCATTTAGATACCCTATAGTAGATAATAGGCCTTTTCTCGCTCCCGGTTTAAAGGAATACATTCTAGAAGGCTCCTTACCTGATTTCATTATTAAAGAAATAAGTAAAAGATAGCTATCCTAGTAGATCATATAGTATAAGAAGTAATGCAATCCATGTAATATAGAATGTTAATAGACCGCGAAGAATTAAAAGGAAAAGACCTTCTGCATTGAACTTTCTACCTACATAATATATGGATATAGAGTATACAAATGCCGCGAGAACCCAGACTGTCGTAGTTACATCGTATACTATGGTAATTCCTAGTCTATAGACTATATAGGCTATAAAACCGTATATGAGGCCCATTATGAACCTAGTTATAACTATTCTATCTTCAATACTTGCCTTTTTCCAAAAAGATCTTATGTCCAAAATTCCTCCCCGCAATTACTGAAATAATTACTGAAATATATTGTTAATAGTGTATTTTAAGGTTTAAAGAATATATTGATCACTAAGGGGTATAGTATCTATGAAGCGTAAAAATTCGATGACGATATTTGATATTATTGCATGGACTAACGAAAATAGGGAGTTAATAATTGACTCGCGAATCAATAATATCTATTATGCAGGAAATTATTGGGCTTTAAAAATTCTTACAAGGGATGGTAAAAAGTTTCTTAAAATAGAGCCTGGCAGAAGAATTCATTTGAGCTTATATGAGCCATATACAAAGTCTATTGATAAATTTACAGCTTTTTTGCGAAAGCACATACGTGGCGGAATCATTAAGAATCTAGAATATCCTGGCTTTGAAAGAATTGTTTTCATAGACATCGACAAATCCGGTAAAAGGTATAGATTGATTGCAGAAATATTACCCAGAGGATTCATTATTCTGACACTAAATGATACAATATTGTTTGCAAATAAATTTGCAGAATTAAGGGATCGGATTATAAAGCCTAAGTACGTATATAAGGCCCCGCCTGGCGGAGTTAATCCTTTGATTGCAGAAATAGATGAGCTTGAGGAGCTAGTGCATAAGGGAAAGGATCTCGTGAGAGGATTAATTTTTGGATGGAACCTACCTGGTGAAATAGCTGAAGAGATCCTATATAGGGCGGGCTTATATGAGATTAAAACCATTAAGCCGCATGCTATTACTAGAAGTGACTTAAATGCACTAAGGAACGAATTAATTAGATTGTATAAAGAATCTTTACATGGTAAGGGATTCCTAGTTAAGTATGATGATTTATACGTTAGTTTTACACCATATTATCCGAGAATATATAGTGAATTACATGAAATGACTATTATTGAGACTCCTAGATTCAATAATGCAGTTGATACTTTCTTTAGTATGCTTGAAAAAGAGGAAATAAAGAAGTATGAGGAAAAGAATATTGAAGCTGAAATTGCTAAGATCAAAAAAAGTATTGAGGAACAGGAGAGGATTATTAATAGATATCTCGAGTTATCACGTATATATAATGAAGCTGCTACATTAATAGCAACTAATTACGAACTTGTATCAGGGATTTTAAAATGTGTGAATAAAGTTAGAAAAGAATACGGATGGGAGCGTATTAAGGAATATTGTGATAAAGTACTTGATTATAATGCGAACCGTGGAACAGTAACTATTGTATTAAATAATAGGGAAGTAGTCCTTGATATAAGATCGGGTATTGATGGAAATATTATGAACTTCTATAGATTGGCTGGCGAGTATAAAGCTAAAGCTAATAGAGCTCTAAAATCCGTCGAGGAACTTAGAGAAAAGCTAAAGCAGATTTCAGAGAAATCCATTATTATCTCAAGACAGGTAGAGGCTGGAATAAAGCCTAGGCTATGGTATGAACGATTTCATTGGCTAATTACTAGCGAAGGTTTCCTAGTAATTGCCGGTAGAGATGCGAATCAGAATGAAGCTATTGTGAGGAGGTACCTTGATAAAAAGGATTTATTTTTACATGCAGATATTCATGGAGCTCCTGCAACGGTTATAAAAACAAGGGGTAGAGTTCCTGGAGAAAAAAGTATACGCGAGGCATCTGTTATAGCAGCATGTTATTCTAAGGCATGGAAGCTAGGTTTTGGGGAAATTGATGTATATTGGGTCTGGGGCGAACAGGTCTCAAAGAAGCCACCTAGTGGAGAATATCTGGGTAAAGGAGCTTTTATGATCTATGGTAAAAAGAATTACATCAGGCATGTAAAGCTCGAATTAGCTATAGGAATAGAGGAGGTATACGATGAAATTTATGGAAAGTATCAAAGAGTTATTGTTGGTCCAAAAGAACTAATTAAGGAACGATCCCTCGCATATATTTTGATTGTTCCAGGAAAACTTTCTCCTAACAAAGCTGCAGAAAGGATCTTTGACTTGCTAAATAAATTTGCTAAGAAAGAGATCATGATCAGAATTGATGAGATCGCGGAGCGTTTACCAGGTCCTCTAGACATTATTAGTGCTGAAAAAGGTTTTAGACAAGATTAACGTGTCTCTATCCTTTAAATTTATTTATGAATTAAACGATAAAGGTTTAAACTAGTTGTACTAGTTGTTATCATAAGCATAGTAAATAGGGGTGGCAGGAATGACCAATAGAAATATACTTATAGAAACAATAAGGGTTCAGCCTGTTGAGGAAATGATCGTAGAACTCGTCGAGAGAAAAGGTTTAGGACACCCAGACTATATAGCTGATTCAGCAGCTGAAGCTGCAAGCAAGGCTTTATGCCAGTACTATATTAAAGAGTATGGAATGATCCTCCATCATAATCTTGATAAAGTTCTTCTTGTTGGTGGACAGGCTAATCCTGTATTTGGTGGTGGAGAGGTTATTCATCCCATTTATATCCTCGTATCGGGCCGTGCTACTACAGAAGTTATACGTAATGGCCGGATAGAACCTATTCCTGTGGGTACCATAGTCGTTAAAGCTGTTAAGGAATGGATCCGTCATAACTTCAGATTTTTAGATCCAGATTCCCACGTAGTTATTGATTACCGTATTGGAAAAGGATCGGTTGATCTAGTTGAAGTATTTAAGGCTAAGGCAAAGGCTCCATTAGCCAATGATACTAGTATAGGAGTAGGATATGCTCCGCTTTCAACCCTTGAGAAGCTTGTTTACCATACCGAGCGCATGCTTAATTCTAGAGAATTTAAAGAAAAAGTTCCTGCCGTGGGCGAGGACATCAAAGTTATGGGTCTAAGAAAAGATAAAACTATTGAATTGACTATAGCAGCAGCAATGATTTCTAGTCAGTTACGTGATATAGATGAATACGTTAATGTAAAAGAGGAAGTTCGAGAGAGAGTCCTCGATCTGGCTTCTAAAATAGCTTCTGGCTATGATGTTCATGTTTACATTAATACGGCTGATATGGTTGAGAAAGGTGTTGTATACTTAACCGTCACTGGTACCTCGGCTGAACATGGAGATGATGGAGCAACAGGCAGAGGTAATAGAGTTAATGGATTGATAACTCCGATGAGACCTATGAGTCTAGAAGCGACTGCCGGAAAGAATCCCGTAAACCATGTTGGAAAGATCTATAATGTAGCAGCCTCTCTCATTGCAAAGAGAATATATGAACAAGTTAAAGGGGTTAGAGAAGTCTATGTTGAGTTATTGAGCCAGATCGGGCGGCCTATAGATGATCCGCTTGTTGCTAATGTAAAGGTTCTCCCAGAAACAAAAGAACTACCGCAACATGTTATATCCGAGATAGAGGCTATTACAAATGAAGAATTAGAGAATATTACTAAAATAACGAATATGGTTTTGAATGAGGAGGTTATTCTGTATTAGTTAATGAATTTCTTTTTAGAGATTCACTAATATCAATACCTAGTTTCTTTTTACGTTCTCTACGATAATCCTCTATTAATTTTATAATCCTAGCAAACTTTTCCTCCTCGAGGTTTTTCTCTATTTTTTGCCATTTCTGGGCAATTACATTCTCAATATTTTTGTCTACATATACTCTGTCTCCAACAATATAGTGCTCATAATTATTTAGACTGATAATAGGTACCTTACCGTCAAGATATCCATCAATGCTTCTTGATACAATAGCAATTTTATTTTGAAATAGGTAGTCTATTGTCTCAACATTATATGCTGAGATATTCTCGACAAATATAGCTTTAATAGATTTATCGGTAAATGATAAGTTTTTGATAGCCATGGTAGTTAGGCTAGGAACTACCGGAATATATTTCATGTCTTTATCAATTATACTATTTATTATATTTATTAATTCATACTTTTCCTTAACTAAACTTTCTATTTCATTTCTTAACTTCTTTATTTCCTCCTGTAAATTCTTATTCTCATTGACAATGAGTTCAATAAATCTTTTAATCTCCCGATCGGGTTCGTGAGAGTATTTTATTGCTCTTAACTCAGTTTCCAATTCTTCTATTCTGGAAATAAGATCAGTTATTCTATTTCGTAATCTCAGCTTTTCAGCTTCAAGATGTTTTATTCTTTTATGTAGTCTAGAAATAATTTCTTCATCAATTCTTAATTGTTCATATATGTTGATTTTTTCTTGTTTAATTTCCTTGACGTCTTTAGCTGTATAGAATTCTTTTTCAATTAATTTATCAACTTCGCTTTCTAATGCCTCGGCTATTGTTTTACCCCTTATGATCGCGGCCTTGATTCTCTCAGGATCCACTGGAATATCTATTCTATCTAATTCGGATTCAAGTTGTCTAAATTTGTCCTGATACGATAAATACGCCTTATAGGCAGCAGCTAATGCATCCCTTTCATGTGTATCATCGATCTCTATCCAAGGAAAAATATTCTTAATAGAATGAATCAATAAATTCTTCTCATCATTACTTAGATCGTGAGGAGGAGTATAAATATCTACATGAAGCGTGGCAGCTAGCTTCTTTACAGCTTCAGGTGGTGATGCCACATCTGTTGCTATTAGTACTGGATTTCCTATCGAACGTATAATATTTATTATGTCGGATCGATCTAGGTTTTTAGAGCTATGTACAAACAATGGTGTCCCATTTAAATCTATAACAGCTATCCCTGTACATATTCCCGGATCTAATCCTACAATAACAGGTTTAACCAATTTACTACCTACACTCGAACCCGCTACTGCTACTATGCGGGATGTATATATAGGCTTTATCTCAACTCTAATAGTCTTTGTATTAATAGGTTTTATGAGTCCATACAATTTCGTCCTTGGAGCATATACTATAAATATACTTCTTTCAAGTCCTCCTTCAGATTTTTTAAATACAAGATCGTAGTCTAGTTTATTTTTATCTAGAATAGACTTTATTTCTCGAGTCATGCGCAAAATACCGGCTCTAATACTTCTAATATACCTATTATAGCTCATTCCTCCTCTACTTAAACTCCTACCCTTCGAAACTATGATCTTTGTCTTTTCTTCTAGAAACTTTATTCTATATCCATAGCCTTTGGATGCAGCATATGCCGATATATAGGCTGTCTTTAATGGAGATAATTTTCCATGAATACTTAAACCAAGGTTTCTAGCAACAACTTTAATATTGACGGCTTGAGGACCCCAGCCAGTAACCTGTACAAGTTCAATATCGGTTGGTAAGAGACTCATTAATTTTAATAGCTTTTTCTCGTCGGAAGCAAGTTCAAATATATTATCTATAGCTATTATTTGCGGTCTATGCTCCCATACTAGTCTAATGAGCCTAGAAAGAGAAACATCTTCGTATTCATTAACTATTTTTCCATTCTTTAAGAAAACAATAGCGTAGTGTGGTTGTTTAGTTGATAAACTACTTTTACCTGGCAGAATATCAACTCCCATTACAAGTTTATCGTTAGACTGTTTCAAGTTCTCCCTTGACATACTTTAAAGCCCTATTAGTATCAAGTATGACTCTATAATTCTTTTTGAAAAACCTGACTATATATTCTATGTCTCTTCTAAGAAGCTTTTCTGCACTAGGATGTAGTTTTTCAACATATTGTGGCCAATCAATTATATATGGCCTACCTGAATCCATATCAACTAATACATTGTACTCACTGAGATCTCCATGTACTATTCCTACATCAATAAATGCTTTCCTCAAAGTATCGAGTATGATTATAACCGTTTCATAAGGATCTGGCAAATCTGGCTTCTTATATAACTCTACACTATTGATATAACCAATAACTACTGAATGTCTATTATACGCTAAGGGTTTTGGAACGCTTCCACCAACCAAGTATATTTCATGTAAAGCCTTGTATTCCCTCTCAGCTGCAATCTTAGATTGTTTATACCAGTCATATCTTGGATTATCAGCAAACGCTCTAACTCTTCTCGTTGACCTAAAACTAGTCCTACCTATACGTAAGAACTTTATAATAATGTTAATATTGCCGGGAGCTAAGGCTTTAAATAATTCACTTTCCTTACCTATGCCAATCCTATCTCCTAAAGCAACAACTATATCACGATCAACATAGTATTTTAAAGCAAGCATATCAAGGCCTAAATATGTTAGTCTATAACCCTTGTACATCATATATTGTCTTTTTATAAGCTTTAAGCGATGAAGTTTTGAAAGAGACAGCTCAAGCTTAGTTTCAGGAATCCTTGTATACCTCTCAATAACTTCCAAAGGTACATACTTGTAGCTGGCCATACCCTTCTCAATAGCATTTAAGACCTTGAAATCTCTATCTGTTAATTGTCTAAATACGATGCCTATTTTAACCAGATTAAGCACCCATTTCTAAAATAATGCATTTATACTTAAATATTATGCCTATGAAGATTATATATGGAGATTTATAAATCACTTTAAAAACTTTTCTATAAAGATCGCTCTGAAAGTATAGCGAAATCCTTAAAAAGTGTAATGATATCTGCTAAAAGTACTTATGATAGTATTTATATTACTAAAAATTCTTAAAATATAATCGGTGCAGTATATGAGTTCGAAAAACGTTAGAACTAATAAGGAGGGAATATATGAAGAAAATGGTACTTTAATAGTTAGGGGAATTGAGTACATTAGTAGGATAGCTTCTGTGCTAGCTTCAAAAACTAGGCTTGAGATATTAAAGCTTATTAGAAGAAAAAAGGAGCTTGATGTAGGAGAAATAGCAAAATATATTGACCAGAGTAGGGCCAATGCTAGTGCGCAAATTAAGAGATTAGAGGATGTAGGGCTGATCCGAACTTCTTATAAACCGGGCCAGAGAGGAGTTAAGAAAATTTGCTGGACGAATATTAAGGAGATTAGGATTATTCTCGATTAAATATTGTTTTCTACACAATAATACTGGATTATTACTTAGGAATCATATGGTTCATGGTTATACCCGGCTAATACAGGTTTATTTATCTTATAAACCATCTAATGACCACATATTCTTAGAGAAATAACTACGTCATTAAAGCTAAAGGGTGATATTATTAATGAGTATCTTTAGTATCGTATTGATCAGCATTTACATAGGCCTATCATTATTACCTATTATATACAACCATATAATGACTAGAGGTATTACAACTAAAGAGGATGTTGTAAAGAATGTTTTTAATAAGCCAAGTAGAAGTAGTTCTCCAACGTTTCTTGGTAGCAGTAGAAGTTTAATAGTTTTCCTAAATAATTTGAATGATGATCAAATAAACTATATTCTTAACCAATTAAGGAATTTTAGTACCATAAAAGATCAGCTTTATAGGGGGAAACAAGATTAAATTTATACGGTACTACCCCCTAACCTACTCTTATGTAGTTCGAGCGGTCCTCTCCTTAATATATCCTTAACCTTTGATAGATTTTCTTAGGTGAATTAGTTGCTTGACCATTTAAAGAGAGTTTTAGGACATGGGTTTTTAGCCGCTATTGCTGGAATAGAGATTACAAACATTGTTATATTTACAAAACTTGGAGCTGTATATGGAGTATTAGGATTCCTCTTAACAATAATTTTCGTGCTTCCTATAGCATATTTACAGCAAGTAGTCATTATACCTCGTAAGATTTATGGTAGAAGTCTTTTGGATGAACTCTATCTAACTTCTCAGAGGAACTATAAGTTGTACCTATATACAATATATCTTTCTAGCATCCTGACACTTATAATAAATATCATAGGTATATCTATTATTTTCTCAATTATAATAGGTTCTAAATGGATCTATTACGGACTATTGTTCATTGTCTTGATCTGGATACTTGATGGTATGTGGAAAAGCAAAAATATAGACAAGTTTTTCCTGATCTTGTCAATGGTTTTAATGATCTACATCGTATTATTTATTTTTGAGCTTCCAATCCTAGGCAGAATTGATGTAGAAGGACTAGGAGAGAAACTTAGCTATATAGACCTATTAGCCTTATGGGGAGCTGCTGCAGCTCCGTATTCATTAATCATACAGGACCTCGGTAGTGAAGACTATATCAGTATATATGCTGGGGCATTATCCTCAATATTTATAGGTATATCAATAGCTTTTGTCGCATATGCTTCCATGTATCCTATTTCGAGGTTTAACATATTGCATACACTTATACCGTTTTACAGATTCAGTGGATCAATTATTCATATATATGCGTTAGGTGTCTTTGGAAGTGTTGTACTAGCTTCAATATCGATAGTGCTTACATTAAAGATCATTATTAGGAGGCTTAGAGTTAAGACGATATCAGATACTGATCTAGTAGAACATCTGTTATTAGCTCTAATAGTATCAACAATACCCCTAATCATATTCTTCAAAGTAAATGATCTAATGCTTTATACAGAGGCCATAATATATGGATCTATGATGATTGGATTGATCTTTTCGATTACAATCCTATCATTATTCATGTATTATCTGTATAGATCCTTGAATAATAGACACCCTATTCTGATCTTTAATACGGTCTTTTTGGGAATTCTTGCAACAATCTCAATCATTCTGTCAATCAACGCAATTATTGAGGCATTCCATGGATTATAGTTTTTTAAAGAAATCTATGAGTCTATCCAGATGCTCCCTTTTAACATGAGGCATAATAGCTACTCTCAATGCTTCGAGAAGACTAGTTCTATAAATAAATAATCTATTTCTCCAAAACAATGGTAATATTTCCTCAACTTCGTATCCATATAGCTTGAAGGAGACGATACCTAGTTCAGGCTTGATAACGGGCTCAACCTTATCTAATGAACTAAGTTTACCATAAAAATAATCAGCTAGAGAAACTATTCTTTTAGCAAGTTCTTTAAAACCATTAATACCGAGTAATCTCCATATTGCCCAGCAAGCTGCAGCACTTGCACCCGGCCTAGTTCCAAGTAGGCCCTTTTGAAATTTTGCAGGCATGTATGGCATATTAAAATACGCTTGTCTTTCTAAATACTTGTTTCTAAAAAGTATTAGACCCGATGGTATAGGGCATAAGCCATTTTTATGGAAATCAATAGACATAGATGAAATACAGTCATGGAACTCTAGTTTTTCAAGCCTACGTTCGCTCCATATAAATGGTATTAAAAGTCCCCCATAGGCTGCATCAATATGGAGATAGAAATCATATTTACAAGCTAGTTCATTAACTTCCTTTATTGGATCAATTGTTCCAAAATCCGTTGTACCAGCTGTAATAACAACTGCAACGGGTTTATATTTCCTAATATTTTCCTCAAGATCTTGAATAGATGCTTTATAATCGCTTGTAATACCTGTTTTTATAAGCTTTAAGCCTAGAATTTCGCAGCCTTTATCAATCGATCTATGCGCAGTAATAGGTGATAGGACGATTTTATTCTTTTTATTTCCATAAAGTTTACGAGCAATATATAATGCAATTATGTTTGATTCCGTACCACCACTCGTTATAAAGCCGGCTGGCTCCTCGCATTTATATAGAGTGGATAAATCGCTTATCAGATCTTCTTCGAAAAATGCTACTTCTTTAAAAACTATCGGATCTGCTAGATTAGTATGAATAAATAAATTGAATGCATATATTGCTATCCAATGAGGATGCGTCGTCATTGAGCCAAGTATTTCTCCGGTTACATGCTTAGGAGTTTTCGACCAGTATTTAATTAAGTAGTTAATCACATCACTTAGATCCAATGCTAAGACACCATACAAATGCTATACCACTATAAAAAATCGTATAGAGAAATATAATAATGATCCTTTATTTAATGCTACTTGAGGAATTTCTCTTCAAATTCCTTAAGATATTTTACACTAATACTGAGATCTATGAATAACTTTCTTGCTTTCTCGATATCCTTAACAGTTATCGTATCCCTGCCTTCAGAACTAGCTATTATGCGTGCTGGCTCTAATAGCTGGACAGCATATCTTAGGCTTGTCTCACTACCAATTTTTACAAGTTCTTCTAACGCCTCATCAGACAGCACTATCTCTTCCTCGTCAGCACGTATCTTAATGATCTCTCTAATTTCGTCAGGGCTATAAGGTTTAGTAGGTATGATCAATAGTCTATCGAGTAGATCTAGAGGCATTCCGTGAGGAGATTCTATATCTGTTCCCCTAATTCTTGCAATACCCCTATTGGTTGCAAGAATTATTATTGGAGCTAGATCGCTCTCCATTGCACGTGCTAAGAAACTAAAAGCCTCAATATCAAGCATATGGGCATCATCAATAAATAAAACTCCTGGTATAATCTCAGCCCGCTTCTCATCAATCCACTTCTTAACCTGGTTATCAACCTCCTTCCTTACCTCAGGAGGAATCTCCTTCTCAGCAGCAAATCCTAGAAGTACAGATATAGCCGTCCTCTGAGCAGCATAATACATATCAAGATCATGAAGTGTTAGTACATGAACTATTTCCTTCTCCTTCTTAACAGGTCCACTGGGCATTTCTACATAACGAGAAGCCTCTATATCATAGTATTTAGCCTTTTCAATACCCTTAACCCTGCCAACGCGATGTACTCTACCTGTCTCTGCATCAATCCATATATAGTCACCACGTTTAATACCCATTTGCATAAACTGGGCTGTAATCTCTTCACCGACGTTGAGGGTTAATTCGTCGTCCTTAGTAATAAGAGTAATCCTTGCCTCTCTAGGCACCAATACATATGGATTAAATGGATGCTTAATCCTTCTGATCTTGAGCTCGCGGACAACACCTTCATACACAAGTCTCTTCTCTCTAATCCTAACACCAATAGATTTACGTAGTGCCTGCATAAGAACTTCTGTTTTAGAGACCTCACTACTATATACTTCAGATGCACTAAGTGCTACAAAGGGAGTATCCTCACCTAGTTCACGGGCAATAGCAACAGCTAAAGCAGTCTTACCAGTACCGGGTGGACCAACAAATAAAATTCCTCTACCAGCAATCCTTCCTTCACGAATCATCTGTACAACTATTCCAGCAGCCTCCCTAGCCTCAGTTTGTCCAACTAAGCCATCGGCTACCGGCTTAGCCCTACCCTTCTCATCAAGTCCTAATCCACGTATATGGCTATGCGCACCGATCCTCCTAAATACTGATGTACCGGAGACTTCTCGTATTTCAGCCATGGTTCCACCCCTATTAAGGAGATTACCGGATTAGCCTTATATTATTTATAATTGTAGAAGGGTATGACTAGATATGATCAGTCGCCGCTGAAGTCATCATGGACCCCAGCCCCTAAGGCCTCGGAAACTATTCTCTATCATCACATCTATGTAAGGTATATTCTAGAAATCCTTAAAATAATGTTTACAATTTTATGCTATATGAGGGAATATATTTGGTAAACATAGGTAATCTGCTACAGAGAAACATATTAAATGCTTTGAAGAGGCTTATTCGAGAGCTATTATCATATTCAAATAAGGAAAAAGATCAGTTTGTAAGACAGGTCATTGATAGGCTTGAAAAAAATTACTCAATACTCAATAATGTCAAACCACCAATTATCCCTACAAGGAGGTTTATTTATGCTATTGAAGATATATTAGGTAAACTACTAAAAGTAAATAGCGTTGCAAGAGAATACATGGATAAACGAATTTCTCTGGAAGAATTTAGGAAAATAGTTAGTGAATATGAGGAAGCGCTTAGACTATATGCTAGTATCGCTTCTAGTGAAAGAGTAAAAATAACTATCTATATGATTCTTCCACAAATTACATTGTTTGCTACAATTGTCTATCAAATCTTTATCTTAGACTTACCTCTATCATTGAATATATTATCATTATCTTTCACCTTATTAGCAGTAAGTTTATTTGCCCTATTTATAAAACCAATTCTTTCCTATATCATAAATTCTGCAAATATCTTCATAGTTCTTAATGCAGTACTGAGTGGAATAGGTGTGAGTAAGCTTTTATCTCATATAATGCTTATTATATTATACATGCTGTCACTTATTACAAGTTTTACATATATTCATATACTATACATAACAACATCTAAGAAAAGTATTTCAACAGTAGAAAAAACCTTGCTTACTCTATTTGGAGATTTGAGCTTAAAAACTCATAATTCTAAAGCAGGTGAAAAAGGAATGAAAGAAAAAACGGAATACGATAAACTGTATAATGAACTCAAGAGCATCTATAAGAAAATTTATGGCGAATTCGGTGAAGAATATTTTAGGTTTAGATACATGGTTTTATTAATTAATGGTTTACCTCCTAATGAGATTCTGAAAAAATTTTTATCAGAAATAAGAAACATTAGGGATAGGAAGGACTAATAAAATTAGAGGGTGCTATTATGTCTCAGAAAACAAGTTCCAGTAAATCAAAAGAATTGAAGATCGTAACTAGACATGTTATAACAATAGATGATATAAAAAATGATCCTAGGAAAGTAAAGTTATTATATGTAATAGATACTATTGGTGGTATTTCTGAAAAAGCATTACAACACTTAGTATATTACATGAAGGATTTAGGGTACGATATGGGATACGACTTCATAGTACTTGGGACTACCCCATCAAGTAAAATGCTACATAATGATATAGTTGCATTACTATACGTAGGACTTATAGAAACTAATCCGAGGAGGAAATTAGTGACTACAACTCTTGGTAAAGAATTCCTAGAAAAAGTTAAGGAAACAATTGCCGATGATGAAAAGGAAACCATAAAGAAGTTAATAGATGATCTCCGGATAAAGATAGCTCCTATAGACATGGAAGTTGAGTTATCCTATAGATCTGCACGTAGAAGAAGGAGAAGATTTTTCTGAGAATATTCTAGATTTAACTAGAATAGCAATAATTACTACTTAATTTTATATTGACGTATGAACAGGTACTCTTCTAGGCTCAGGCTTTCCAGATACTAGTATTGGATTTAATTTACCTTCGCGTGCAAGTTTTTCAACATAGTCCTTAAAACCGCCTGTATGTCTAATGTCTAGTTCAATTAATTCAAATAATAGTTTCTTAGTAGTTTTCCATACATCTTCAAGCATTTCCTTAGGCATATGGCTTATGATAAATGGTTCTTGTAACCATTGATCAAATGCCGATAGTGTCTTGATCATGTGTTGGAAGGCTGCCCTAGACAATACTATAAGATCTAGTCTATCAGCTTCCTTAACTTTTTCATCAGCTTTTTTGAAACTATTGAGTATTTCCTTCTGCTTCTTTACCCATGCATCTAGATTATGTAGGAATGTATCCGACACTTCTTATAGCACCCCTCTAATATAGTCTATTAATAGTCTAGTTTTACTCTCTAATAAATTAGGTGTACATCTAATCCCTAATGGATAAATTAAATGGTTTTCCGTTCTTAAGTATATCCTCAGGGATCTTGTCATAATATTTTTTGAGAAATTCTAGATCACTTTCTTCACGTCTTCTGTTATCAGGTAACATAACAACAATACCGTTCTTTATAGGATACCAATGAAGGCATTTAGAACAATATAATAATCCTTCAGTAATTTCATGTTTAAGACACTCTTCACATGGATACTCCTTTCCTTCCCTAATATTCTCCTTAAGATAGCCGCAAAAGTTTTTACAATAGGGCTTAGGTATATTAGTAGTGTCAATGTCTTCGACTTCTTTATTAAATACAACAAGGTTTAGCGGATAGTTTTTACAACTCAAACACGCAAGTAAATCTAATGCCCAATACCTCATTTTCTGAGAACCTCTTCAGCTATTCCTTTAATATCTTTTAGTAATTCCTCAGCTTTATCCCTTGTCTTTGCCTCAATCATTATTCTTAGCAAAGGCTCTGTACCACTGGGTCTCACTAGAAACCAGAAGTCATCTGTAATTACTTTTACACCATCAATTGTTATCTGTCTATAATTCTTATACGCTTCCTTTACTCTATCAACAACTTTCAAAGCAATATCCCTAGACATGGGTATCTTTGTCTTAATAGTATAATACTGTGGAAGCTCATTATATAGGTCTGATAGTCTCCTTTTTTCTTCAGCTAATAATTGTAGCAGTAGAGCAAGTGTCATAGCACCATCTCTTACAGGATGATGCAATGGATACATGAACCCACCATTCTCCTCAAAACCACATATCCCCCCATGTTTTGCAAGTTCTCTAGATATACCTATACTACCTACTTTAAGCCAAACAACTTCTACGCCTAAAGGCTTTAATACATCCTCAATTAATGTACTTGAAGAAACCGCTGTAAATACTCTTCTTGGGAGATCCCTATGCTTTAATGCAAGATACTTAGCGAGTATAGCCGCTGTACGATCACCCCATTGCACACGGCCTTTATCATCAACAATTATAGCTCTGTCAGCATCGCCATCGTGAGCAACTGCAAAATCAACGGACAAAGCCTTAACAGTCTTAACAGTATCACTTAATGTCTCAACTGTTGGTTCAGGCGGTCTACCTGAAAATGTTGGATCGAGATCCCCATTTATTGTATAAACCTTTACACCTAATTCACGGGCTACCCATGGACTAGTTATTGAGCCAACACTATTAGCTGGATCTATAAGTACTTTAAAACCCCTACTCCTAATCAATTCCTTATCAACGTGACATAATACTGCCTTTACATACTTCTCATTAACATACGGATACTTCTCTAAAGAATACACAAGGTTTTTCCACGAAACCTTCTTAAATCTCATTGTAAAATAAAGTTCTTCAACAACTTCCTCCTTATCCCTCGGAAGTTCTATACCATCTGCATCAATAACCTTAATACCATTATACTCCGGAGGATTATGACTAGCAGTTATCATAACACCTCCATCAAAACCATCAGCCTTAACAACATATTGTAGAGCCGGAGTAGGCGTTAAACCAGCATCATAAACCTTAACACCACAAGCCATGAGACCCGCTACAACGGCTGATTTAAGCATTTCACCACCAGCACGTATATCACGGCCAACAAGTACTCTAGATCCCTTGCCAAAGAATGTGCCAATAGCCATTCCAAGCCTTAAAGCAAGCTCTGGAGAAAGCTCCTCATTAACAATGCCTCGTACACCATCTGTCCCAAATAACTTACCCATTTAATCACCTCTTTTCTAAAACTCTTCTTCACCGATACCTAGTTCCTCTTCTAAAATCTCCTCATATTCTTCAGTTACTTCCTCAACAATATCCCTAACATCATTTTCGCCCTCGCGGAGATTTAATTCGACCCTATAACCCTTATTCTCTAAAGCTTTTCCAATCTCTATAGCAATATCTCTAAGTTCAGACAAAACATCATCAACTAAAGACGCTATATCTTCTCCAGCCTCTACAAGTTCATCGAGCACGTCTCTAAGATCCTCCTCAGCCTCCAACTCTATAGAAGCCTTCCTCCTACCAACATAAACCTTTAAAGCAATGGGGATTCTGCTATGTAATCCAATTACTATATTTTTATTAACGGTAACTTCAAGATCATGATCCTCCATAATCTCCATAATTTCATTCAAGACACTCATCATTTCTTCACCGATAGAAAAATTAGAATCTAGAGCATAAAAATCTATCATTTAACTAATGCAATGAAAAAACCTAGATAATAAGGAAAATTAGAAAAGTGACGCCAAAACTGAATTATTTCTCATAAATTCTAAATAGAATAGCGAACTATTTGTTTATATAAATGAAACTAATAAGAAAATATAATAAGCTCTTTTAAAAAAATGTGAATGAATATGCTTAGGAAAATTGTATTAACCTTAGTAGTATTCCTAATAATATCCTTACAATTGTCTGTTATTAGCCAACCTGACGGTGTATGGTATAATTGTTGGTAGATGCCTCATGTATTTACCAGGATATGGATTTAGAAATTGGATAGTATTTATTCCAACATTTGAAATTGAATCACGATTACCTATAAGAACATATCTAGAGGATGATATATGATGCATTCATTTAGATGTACTATGATGTGTATGTTACTGCTGTTTATGATGTTATCCTGTGTTACTTCATCACATGAGCATATTTCTATTAGTAGTTTAAAATATGTTAGAATGAAGTATGACTATTATATTAGTTATAAGGGAGATAATTATGTGATAACTGATTTATCTAAATATGTTGAGTTCACATTATATTTCTATGAACTACAGGAAACTATGTCAAGAAATGGTACAAGGTTGAGCGATGATCTTAGGAACGCCATTATATCTAATATTACGAGCATATTTAGTAAGTATAATTGCCTCGATAGCTTGATCGATACTGGTTTTTGGCTGAATATTGTCTATGTATATGTTGATGCTCCATTCAATTTATCGGATGACATGACTAATGATCTTAGAAAGCTTGAAAGAGATTATAATATTCAATTGATAATAGTAGAGTATCCTAGTTCTAGACGAGTAGATCGTGATACATTTAAGCAGGCATTTGATAAAATAGCCTATTATATTACTGCAATAGCTTATGATGAGGAGTTAAGAAGAAGTGATAATTTGCCTGATATAGATGTTGAATCATTGCCTAAAATACTTAAGGAAATAGCAGGTACGGTTACTGGTAAGACATTAACTAGGGGAGGAATGATACCGTTCCCCGCCTACAGTCTTTTTAGGTCTCCGTAGGCCGGTTCATCGCGGTTTCTGCAGAGCCCCTCCCAGCCCGACCCGGGGAGCGGGTATCGGAACCCCGCAGTCACCATTGAATTTGTTAAGCTCCTAAGGCTTATAAATTTATAGACACACAGCATCAGCATACCCCAAGGCACTTAAAGCAAGGAGAAACCTACAAAGACCTTGAAAGACCTAAAACCAGAAACAGCTTCACAACCCTATGCTTTGGAGAAGTATTATCCAGTAATTAATATTATAATTACCTATAATAAGTCCCTTAGCTATAATGATCTATATGAACTCGTTAAGTATTTTAGGGATCATATTATATCTAATGAAGATATTACACTAATGTTTACTGTCGCAGATATTAGATTCTACCGGGATCCATTTGTATTGAGAGCCAGTGATGAAACAGATACAAATTTAGAGGAACACATTGAGACAGCAGGAGATAACGCTACCAGCGATCATCTAGATACTAATGTTTCCCTTGAAACATATGTTTCGCATATAAATAATATTGAGCATACTACGACGTACGAGACTAAAAAGGATAACAGAGGATGCGGCGCACCAATTTCTATATCTTTACTGGCTATAATTATTGCTTTGTCTGCAATACTTGTCTTTATGTTATTTAGAAAATATAGATATGGATAAAAATCAAATAATTTTTTAACTATTACTATCTTTTTCTTTTAATTGATTAATATTATTATGTGGTGGTGGAATGCATCATGGATTTCTGAGGATACTAGTTGTTCCGGGATATGAGAGTGTTGATGAATTATCTAGGTTTCTAGATAGGATATTATCTAAGTTTCCCGGGGTCAAGTTCTTTATTATTGGAGAGAAATGGGTTGTTGAACGTGTAGGTAAAGCTCTTGGTAGGAGAGTCTTGGCAAAGGGCAATGTTGTACTGTATAAAGTTGATCATAGAATTGAGAAGAGGTTTAGTGAGGCTTTAAGGCTTTTCGTTAACGTTAATCCGTCATTGATTATTTTCTTTCTTAGGAAAGTTTCTGAAGACGATTTTGATCCAAAACTTTTCTATCCTCTTGCTTTGAATAAGGGGATTCCTATATATTCATATGTTAAAGATAAAAGTAGTTATATTGGTGTTGGGGAGATAGTATATAGTGTAAATGATTTGATTTCACTTATTGAGAGGTTTTATATAAATTGGCGCCATACATAGGACTACCTATTTGGTATAATACTCTAAAGAAGGACTATAGTATTATTGAGATAAAATCCGTGATCCAGGAATTAAAGTCCAGTGGAATAAATCTTTATGAGATAAGTATTGATTATCCATGGTCTTATAAGGATTTTGACTTACTATATTCCCTCATAGACATACTTATAGAAAATAATATTCACATAGGAATACATGCCCCATGGAGAGATCTTTTTTATGCATCTCCCTACGAGGATCTTAGAAAGGTAGCTATAAATATCTTAAAGACTGCATTAAACCCTATTATAGGCAAATACCCTATAGAGTATATTGTTGTTCATGTAACGTCTATGCAGAAAGCAGGTTTTGAAAATACGTACCATGATATGGTTGAGGCGGCTCGAAAATCTATTGATGAATTGTTTCAATGGTTTAATGACTACGATATACATCTATGCATAGAGAATGTACCCAAGGGATTTAGTTCAAAGCCAGAGGATCTTGTAGCAATTACTGGCGATAATGTTTATGTAGCACTTGACATAGCCCACTTATATGCCACGTATCTCAGACATTTTACTAATGCCTATACTAATTTCAATGAGTTTTTAGAAGATAGTATTGTAATGATAGGTTCTGATAAAATACTTGCTATACATTTCCACGATGTTGTATTTATAGGAAATAGGTTATTTCATCATGTAATTGAGCATATATTACCTGGAATGGGTATTCTCGAGTATAAGAATGTATTGAAAAAACTTTCTAGAACCAAGGCTAAGTATTTATTAATAGAGGCTTTTATTGATTCAAAAGGTAGGCATCTAAAGTTGCATCAAGTAGCTGATGGTATAAGGGAGATTTTAACATGGCTAAAGATATACCTATAGTGATTGGTATTGATGAAGCGGGAAGAGGGCCTATACTTGGTGACATGGTTATTGCTGCTATTGCCTTTAGAGAAGATACACTAAAGAAAATTAATGGTTTAGGGGTGAAAGATAGCAAGTTATTAACTCCAAATATGAGAGAGAAACTCGTGCCACACATCATAAAGTATTCATTAGCTGTTGTAGTGTCTCATGTATCCCCTATAGAAATTGATCACTATAATTTAAATGAACTAACTATTAGTAGAATAGGCTATATTCTTGGATCATTATCAAAGATCATTGATCCATTCCAAGTTAGACGGATAACGATCGACATGATCACGGGATATAGAAAGTACCGTCCTAATTATAAACGGTATTTTCCAGATGCTAATGTAATATTTGAAGTTGATGCGGACACAAAATATGCCGAAGTGTCTGCAGCAAGTATCGTAGCCAAGTATTATAGGGATCAATTAATTAATGAATTGAAGAGATATTATGGAGAGCTGGGTAGCGGATATTCGACGGATCAAAGAACAATTAGTTGGATCAAAGATCTTTATAAGAAAGGGTATCCACCACCACCATTTATTAGAAGAACTTGGAGGGTACTTGAGAAAATAGCGCCAAAATGGTACAGAGGTAAAAGGAGAAGGATGCAGAAAAGAGGTAAGCAAAAGACTCTAATTGATTTTATGGATTAAGAAGTTCCTCTTCTTTAAGCTTAATTAGCATTTAAACAATATATTTTAGCCTCAGAGGAGGATATTGGAGAATGCCTGCTAATCTTCCTGCTGAAGCGAGAGCCAAGTGGATAAAGGTTATGGAGGCTAGGACTCCTGAGGAAAAGATAAAGGCGCTTGAAGAATTCTTATCAGCAGTACCAAAACATAAAGGTACTGCTAATCTTAGGCTATGGGCTACGCGTAGACTTGCAGAATTACGTGAAGAAATAGAGATCCGTAGAAGAAAAAGAGCCGGGCGAGGACCTAGATTTTTTATTGAGAAGGAGGGAGCTGCACAAGTTATAGTTATTGGGCCACCTAATACTGGTAAGAGTAGTGTTGTATCAATACTAACTGGTGCTAAAACAAAAATCGCTGATTACCCTTATTCTACAATAGAGCCCGTGCCAGGCATGTATAAGTTTAAGGATGTGTTATTTCAGCTTATAGATACTCCTCCTTTATCTCCTGGTTCTAGGAGTGGCTTGAATACAAGGATTATTGGCCTTATACGTAATGCTGATGCAATAATGATTATATTGGATGTAAACGGCGATCCTATAGATGATTTTAAAAGAATATATGATGAATTAAACGGTCATGGAATACTTTTGCATAAGCCACGTGGTAGAGTCGTAATTGAAAGACAGAGAAGCGGTAAATTGGGTATCAGAGTGGCTCTTATGGGTAGACTTCTAGATTGTACACCGGACGATATAAGGAAGTTACTAGAGAGCTATAGAATAAATAATGCATTAGTAAAGATTTATGGTGATGTAACACTTGATGATGTTGAACAAGCTATTTTTGAAAGCCGTCTTTATAAACCATCCATTATAGTAATTAATAAAGCAGATCTTGATCTTAAGAAGGCTATTACCAATGGTAGGTTATTGAAGAAAATGAATCCAGACATACCAGTTTTTGTTGTATCAGCTAAGTGGCGTAGAGGATTTGAGAAATTAGGTGAAATACTCTTCAATGAACTAGAACTTATTAGAATCTATACTAAACAACCAAATGGAGAAGTATCGGATAAACCATTACTACTTAAGAAGGGCTCAACGGTATTAGATGTTGCAAAGAGCATACACAAAAAATTTGTAGAAAACTTTCTATATGCTAAGATTTGGGGTCCCTCAGCAAAATATCCTGGTGAGAGAGTAGGGCTTGATCATGTATTACTTGATGGAGATATTGTTGAAATACATATTCGTGGCTAAATTCTTTTCCGGGGTACAACTATTTTAACGATCTTCCTTAAATCATCCTTCTCAATATAAGCACCAGCTAAATCAATATCCTCTGGAAGTTCCACTTCAGTATAATATTTATTGAATACGGCTTCTTTCGTAACAGTCCATCTAGAGAATCTTATTTCTTCTCTCAGTTTACATTCAATGATGACTCGTCTACCCTTAAGATCTATTGACAGTGCCTTAAAATCGGCGTATGGTAGATCAATTAATAATACATATTTATCTGGAAACCTCTCCATGGATATGAGTGGTTCTAATCTACCATCAGTCGTCCACATGGGCTTATCCTCTTCAAACTCCTCTTCAATTTCTCTCATAAGCCTTCTTATTTCTCGTTTAACTCTTTCGAACATTTCATCAAAACTACTCATACATGATCGCCTCCTCATGTATACATGAGAGGCATTTGCATTTCATACTTCTTCTTCATCTCAGATAGCGCCTTCCTAGTCTGCTTCATAAGTTCTCTAGTCTGTATTTTCACTAGTTCTGCTTCCTCAAGCAATTTACTTACATCAACGGATACACCAGTTATTCTAGACAGTATCTGTAAAGCCTCGGCAGCGGCTTCGGGATCAGGAAAATCATAGAATGATTCAACGAGTATCATTAAATTGTTTATGTTCTTTCTTCTAGATTCCTTTAGTATAACTGCATAGGGACCTACTATGAACCCCTCATCAAATCTCTTGATATCAAGATCTTTTATGATCTCTGCTGCCTTATCTGTTGATGCAAGCCAATATGCTGTAAGCTTTTTAATCTCAAGCCTATTTGGTACCGCAATGCCAGATAGAGATATTATATAGTCTATACCCTTTCTTGATACGTACTCAACTATACTTTTTGAAATAGGATAAACAGCTGGTATAGACAAAGGTGCTTCGGATACAAGTGCCAATATATTCTTATCATTATTAATATACAATTGCAAGGGACTCCTAGGAATGCTTTTATGAACTACCGTTATAGGCTGAAGATATCTGGAAGAATCTATTTCCCCATATAATTTCATGGATGTTGTCATAGCAAGATACTTCGTGGCTAATGCGCCTACCAAGCCAGCATCCGGGAGCCCCAAAACCAAGTAGGATGGATGTTCTAATCTTATATCCTCATACTCATAATAATCTACATCATCAAAAGATGTTTTATTCACATGCCTTTCCAAAGACATTTAACCACCAATATGTTTACTTGTAACAACTCTACTATTAATTTAACCTAAAATCTTTAAAGATCATTTCTACATTATTGTTAAAATGCTTCTGAATTAGTCCGATTGTCTAATGTATTTACTAGGAGCGAAGAAACATTTATTCAAAAATAAATAAACGATGTTTCTTCAGCGACTATGAATATCAGTAAAATAGAGATGAGGGGAGGGTGCTCCGCTACCCCAGGGCTCATTTCATTAGTCGGTTCTTCATGGCATGACTTTCGTCACAGCCCCTCCCCTCAATATGATCATCGAGGTCTCCGGGCTTATATAGATGCGTACCTCTCACTCCATTCCATATAAGCACTTATGTGTTTTGGATTAATACTTGGCTTTACACGTTTAACTGTCCTTACGAAGTCCTCCATACTTATTTCTCTAGGCTCTCCCTTTCCACCAGTTGATTCAAAATGTTCATCCACTACTTCCAATAATGTCTCCATAACAATATTCTCTATATCATGGCTTGAATAACCTTCTGTAAGCCTTGCTAACCTGTCGATATCCACATCACTACCGATCTTTATAGGTCCCTTTGTAGCTTTGTTAATATAGTACTTAAATAATTCTTTACGAGTCTCTAGATCAGGTGGCGGCACGTATATTCTCTTCTGAAATCTACGGACAAAGCCTATGTCAAGAAGCCATGGCTTATTGGTTGTACCTATAACAAATAGTAGTAATTTACTGTCTTTGTCTTGTAGTCCATCCATTTCCATTAGAAACTGATTCTTTACTCTCGCCTCACCACCTATTTCTTCATTATATACTCTCAATAATCCATCGACTTCATCAATAAATATTATGACTGGTTCTCCTCCAGAAGCTATTTCCCTAGCCTTCTTAAATAGTTTGGCAACATTCTTCTCAGCTTCGCCAAGCCATTTAGACATAATATTTGCTGCACTAACCTTGAATAAATAAGCATTAACCTCGTTAGCTAATGCTCCAACAATATATGTTTTACCACAACCAGGGGGACCGAACAATAATATACCACGGGGCCAGCCAAGAGGAAATAATTCCGGTCTTCTAACAGGATATACAACCGATCTCTTTAAAGCCTTTTTAACCTCATATAATCCAACTACATCATTAAATGTGATCTTCGGTCGCCCCGGAGAATCAGGAGAATATACTTCTAATTCAACTTCCCCACTATCCTGTTCCCCGTTAGGCCCTTTTCTCGCCGGACCTATGATTTCTCCTTGTGCTAGTTTTTCAAGTACTTTAACTCTATCAGTGTATTTCTTCAATAATTCTACATAAAAGCTTGTAAATGCTGAGTCGGGCCTTAACCTTACTAAATGCTGGAATAATTCAATTGCTTTTTTGTAATTCTTTAAAGCCTCATCATACCTACCATTCTTATCTGCTAATACAGCCTTCCTTGCATAGTATCTAGCCCTTTCTTCTAATGGGTCATGCATTGCTAAACACCCTTAGAAGATTAGTGAGATAATTAAATCTTAAAAGATCCCTACGTTTTTATAACAATCTTCCCCTCATCACTTAATTCATGTAATGCCTCTAGTATAGCCTCCTTAGGAACACCATATTTTCTAGCAAATGACTCAAGCTGTATAAATCCATTTGTAAGCCTGATCTCCTCTAACAACCACTTCTTTATCACAGTTAGTGATACACGGCTAGCACTTAGTGCCTGCCTAGCAGTAGCTGGTCTTGTGGGAACATTATTCGGAGGTAGTAATTCTTTTAGATCTAGATCCATCTTCTTTATTGCAGATCCCTTCTTAGGCTCCACCTTACCATATAGGTTTGGTAGACTTGTTGAAGACATTATATTGATTACACTCTTCTCAAGCTCAGTCATCTTATCAAGTAGATCGGGTGTTATTCTTGCAAGTAATGGCTTTAACGTACTTAGCTCCGATATGATATCTGGGAACATGTCAAGCGTATTGCCCATATCAAGCATGGTTTCAAGTCTGAGCTTAATCTGCATAAGCGATTTCTTAGCCTGTATGACTAAGGCGATGAATTTGCTTATTTCGCTCATCTCATTAATAAATATGTTATGGTTATCCTTGTCACCCTTTAATGCTGCTTCCCTAGCCTTTCGCTCAAGATCATCGTATCTATCCTCCATTCTCTTCCTAGTAACTTCTAAATCGCCAATCATCTTGTTAAGTAATTGTACAGTCTTCATTATAGCAGGTGATCTAACATCCCTCTTAAACCCAAATAATCTTAATACCCAGGTAAACGGTCCCCCACGAGGCTGATAGGTTGAGACACTCATTCACTCCACCTCATCATACACAGAGGTTGTGGTTAAAACATTTAGTTTAAATATGTGCGAGTTAGTAATACTCGGTTAAAAACACTTGATCCCTTAACTACCCTCAATAACAACTACTGGTAATGGCTGATTCTGAGATGGTATTGTAGGCTCTGGCTCTTTAGATTCCACGATAGGTTGTGTCTCGAGCTTTTCAAGTCTCTCAATATATTTCTTAATATCCTGTTTCTCATCAGTTGCATACTCTAGATGCTTTCTAAGCTGATCGGCTGCCGCCTTATAGGTCTTATCGCTTACTTCACCAGCTATATAGCTCATCTTTACTGATGTAAATGCTTTTTCAAGCTCTATTATTACATCTTCAAGCTCATGAGTCTTAGCCTTGAGTAGTTCTTTAACCTTACGAGACTCCTCCTTAACCTTCATTAATGCATCCTCCAGCTTCTTCTTAAAAGTCTCATAAGCATGCCTTGGAATCTCCTTCCTAGAATACAGATCCTCTATAGCATGAAGCCTCTTCTTAAGTCTCTCAAGTCTTTGGGCAACCTTCTCAGCCTGATACTGCCACTCAGGTATTAGTACAAGTCCTTCTCCAGTGAACTTGAATCTATCCACAGGTAATTGTTTAAATGTTGTTTCTCCTAGACATACCTCTAGATCTGTTACATATCCATCACTATCACTATAGAAGCTTACTAGATGACCAATTACTCTACCATATGGATCTTTTATAGATTGTCCAAGATATTTTTCAACCTTTTCAACTTGAACCTCCATACCCGGAGACCCCTCACATATATGTTCTAAACTACCATTGGAAAACGATAACTTTTTAAACCCGAGAACTCATTGAAAAAGAGTCTTAAGAATAGATCTTATATAGCTTTATTGTATTTGATCAGCAGCCTGGTGCATGGCATCGCCCCCTAATATGGGGGCTTCCACGCTTTCAACCATCATCATATACACAATGTAATATTGAGTCTAGCTCTTTTTTACCCTTTCTCATGAATACCTATGGATTAGAATAGTATATGCTATGGAGGGGGTATTGTATGGGTCTAGAATCATTAATAAGCGCATTACAGACAATAGGTAGTGTATTCAGCGGCGCTCAAGGAATCGGTACAGCCCTTGTATTAGCAGGTATAATGATATTATTATTCATGGGAATAGGGTTTGCACTATGGTTTCTAGTAACGCTAATAAAGCAACTTCCAAGAATGACATTTAACCAATTCATTAAGTTCATGGTATTCTTTGCAGTAATCCTAATAATATCAGGGATAATACTGCCATAAGGATTTTTATTAAAAATATATAGTGATGATGCGAAAACAATTACGTTGGTTTCCTAGGAAACACTCTATATCCTGGATAATATGGTTTTTCCAATTCGGCTTCGATAGCTAATAATCTATTATATTTTGCAGTTCTTTCGCCACGCGCAGGTGCACCAGTCTTGATTAGCCCTGTATCGAAGGCAACAGCAAGATCGGCTATGGTTGTATCCTCTGTTTCGCCACTTCGATGGCTTATTATAGCTCTATAACCATTCCTATGGGCCATTTCTACAACATCCATTGTTTCAGATAATGTACCGATCTGATTAACTTTTACGAGAACAGCGTTTGCTGCACCCAATTCAATACCTTTAGCTAGTCTTGTAGGATTCGTTGTAAATAGATCATCTCCTACAATCAATACTTTGTTACCCAAAGACTTAGTTGCTTCCACGAATGCTTCAAAATCATCTTCGTAAAATGGATCTTCAATACTGACTATAGGATATTCATCAATAAGCTCGGTATAAAGTTCTAAAAGTTTATCAGTTGTATAGCTTGTTCCCTCAACAATATATACTTTCCTCTCCTGATCATAGAATTGGCTTGAAGCAACATCAAGTGCTAAAGCAATATCCTGTCCAGGATTATAACCTGCCCTCTTAATAGACTCTATTAATGCATCTAGCGGCTCCCTGATTTTCTCCATTGGAGGAGCATATCCTCCTTCATCACCTACATTCACTGCAGCCGCGCCATATTTCTCCTTTAGATACTTCTTAAGTTCATGGTAAACCTCTACGGCTGCTTTTATTGCATCGCTGAAACTGTCAAATCCTGTCGGGACTATCATAAACTCTTGGAAATCAAGCTTATTACCGGCATGAGCACCTCCATTAATGATATTAAGTAGAGGTACAGGTAATGTATGTGCTTTGAATCCCCCAAGATACCTATATAGTGGTAGATCATACGTTGATGCAGCAGCCTTGGCAACAGCTAGACTTGTAGCAACTATAGCGTTTCCTCCAAGCCTACTCTTATTAGATGTACCATCTAAAGCTATCATTTTTTGATCAATTGTCCTCTGTAACCTAGAATCCATGCCTTTAAGAGCAGGAGCTATTACATTATTAACGTTCTCAACTGCCTTCCATACAGATTTTCCATGAAATTCCTTCCTTCCATCTCTAAGCTCCCAAGCCTCATATTTACCTGTTGATGCACCAGATGGAGCCGCTGCCACACCAACTCCTGCTCCTTCAGTAACTACAGTTACTTCAACAGTAGGATTTCCACGTGAATCAAGTATTTGCCGTGCACGAATGTTCTTTATATAGAATACTTCATCTATTGTACTTGTGAGTGTGTACATTCTATATCACCAGTCTGGTGTATGGTAATGGTAAATCCGGGTATAAATAGTAATGGTATCGATCTAATTGCCGTAACTATATTGCTACTGGTATTCGCCTTAATATATCCTCCTTATTTATCAAAGGTTTACAGTAAAATAAAGAATTGGGGCCTTTATTCACTATTTATATGGTCATTGCTTATAGCCAATGGTATTTTATTGGCACTTAAATTAACATTAGTTACCAGCCCATTCCTGATCAGTACCTTAATCTTTACACTAGGACACTTACTTCTAATAATAACTAGAAGAAATAATCAACGCAGCCATGTTCTCTTAGTAGAATTGTATACACTTTTTTTAGCAATAAACATAATAGTTTATTATCTACTCTAAGATACTATCTACTGTAAAGACAATTAATAGAGAGGAGAATTATGCCTAGGAAAGCCCGGATAACTACATGTCCTAAATGCGGTACCGATGTAAAAGAACCTACAAAGACATGGCAATTAGTAGCTCCTATTCCCGATAAGAAGGGTAGAATAACAGTAACTGTTATGGGTGTCTTTCAATGTCCTAACTGTGGATACAAATGGAGAGGTGTTGTAAGTAAAATAAAGGTAGGAGGTACAGGTATTGAGGTCGGAGGTAAAGAGATTGAAGAAGAAGAGAAGAAGCCTCCTAAGATAATTGAAATAGATATTGATAATCTTGAAGAGGAATTTGAAGACTAATTATTTTATTATTTATTAGGTGCTAAAATCTATGAAAATACCTCTACACAAAAAGTATATTGAATATTCTGTAATCATTGTATTAATTCTATTTGCAATTTTCTCAAGAAATGTCCTAGCTTTTCTTACAGGAAGCAATGTACCTCTAGCCGTAGTCGAAGGATATAGTATGTGGCCTACCCTTAGACAAGGAGATCTCGTTATAGCATATAAGCCTCCGCCCGAAGACATTCACGTGGGTGACATTATCATATACAAAGATTATAGAGGGACATTAATCATACATAGAGTTATTGAAGTTTTAAAGAGAGGAAACAAATATTATTATGTTACAAAAGGGGATAACAATCCATACAGAGATCCTATGGATGTTCCCTACGAATTAGTTGAGGGAAAAGTAGTAACTATAAATAACATAGCTTTCAAAATACCCTACTTAGGATACCTATCACTTTGGTCTCATGGTATGGGCCATGCCTTTTAGAACTTCTTTAATCCATTTTCCAGTATTCTTAAAACCTTTTAAAGCTTCAATGTATTCTTCCCATGAAACATCTTCCCTTCTCCTCCACTCCTCATAGAGTTCTATAATTCTTGTAAAAGCCCTGTAGTGGTAACTACATAATCCATCCATATATTCTTCTCTATGACAAAGCCTACATTTATTGCTGGGAACTAATATTTTCAATCTCCAAGAAAGCTTTAAACCCACTTCTTCTTTCTTAGCATTGAACTCCCTTATTAATTTCTCAAGAGTATCCCGAGCTTCCATAATAACCTTGTTCCTACTCATTCTGCCAAATCTAATCTGTTCCATATAGGTTTCAAACTTACGAGTTAGATCCACACTTGTTAGCTCACTAAAATATTCATCAAGTACTTCAATAACAGCAAGCCCTAGATCCGTTACATCTACCTTACCACCTTTCGAAACCAAATACCCACGGTTAAACAGAATTTCTATAATCCTAGCCCTAGTTGCTTCCGTGCCTATTTGGGAATTTTCCATCCATTTAAGGATTCTGATCTTTGATAATCTGTCAGGAGGTTTCGTATAACTCTTTCTTATAGAGACTTTATATAGACTAACTAATTGCCCGATCTTAAACCTAGGGATATACTTTTCACTAGGTCTATGAAATGGATAATATCTATACCATCCTTCTTCAACTATTTCTTTACCCGATAATGTAAACAATATTTCTGAATCATGGGATAATGGCTTAAAATATGCGATTTTATGGACTATCTTGGCTTTAGAGGCAAATACTGCCAAGAACCTTCTAACTATTAAATCGTATATTTTCTGCTCATCAGATTTAAGCCCTTTAGGTATTATACCAGTTGGATAAATAGCTGGATGGGCAGGATCCTCTTTTGGACCCTCAACAGGTTTCAGAACCCCCTTAGTCTCAGCTAATAACTGTTTTACTAGGTTATTATATTGGTAAATCCTTGCAATATTATTGAGTATATTTCTGTAATTTAGATCTTTTGGTAATTTCTGGCTATTGGTCCTAGGATAGCTTATGTATGCGTTCAAATATAGTTGCTCAGCTATTGATTGTGTTTTATAGGGGCTGAATCCATATATTCGGGCTGCCTCGGCTTGTAGATCTCCTAGACTAAATGGTGGAGGAGGATTTACATTCCAGTATTCTTCCTTATAATCTAGTACCTTCAGATACTTATTATCCTTAATACTCTTAACTAGAGCTTTAGCCTCATTACGGGTTTCTATAGAATCTCCCTTATATTCTAGAGTATATTTTTCTCCATCAACAATGATCGTGGCCGATATACTATATTGGGGTAAAGGTATAAAGAGGTATCTTTCAATTTCGTTTTCGACAACGTATTTCAAAGTAGGTGTCTGTACTCTTCCAGCACTAAGTATAAGTCTTTTACCGCTAACAGTTTTTATTGAATCCATTAATGCCCTACTAACGTTAATACCCCATATCCAGTCAAGCTCATGCCTGCATAGTCCAGCTTCAACCATGTTCCAATCAAGATCAGCTAATTGGGCAAATGCTTTCCTAAGTTCATATGGTGTTAGACTAGAGAATTTAGCTCTCAAACTCCTCTGTGGATTCCCAAAGTTCTTTATAATCATATAGCCTATGACTGAGCCTTCAATATCGTAATCACATGCATTAACGTAGTAATTAGCTTCTCTGCAGATTCTTGATAATAAGTTTATGAATTTACGTGTATAGCTTGATCTCCTATCTATTTCATAGAGAGGTCTCCACTCATAAGTAAAAACAGGATATCCGCGTTTCGTTGTATATAATCCAAAGAGGTGACCAGCAGATGGTACTACATATAGCTCCTGAATTGTCGTTCTCAAGATCCAATACGGCACGCCATTACTCCTATAGAGTCTCGGTTTTACCTTATACGAAAGAGCTTCAACTATTCTACGCGCGGCCTTAGGCTTCTCAGCTATAATAACTACTTTTCCACTTAAATCCCATATACTCTTTTTTACCTTCGATAACAATGGCTTATCTACAGGTTTTTCTATGACTATACGTTCCTCCTTAAATCCTATGTAATCAGTTAACGCCTTCGATAATCTTCTATACCTAGCCATATTATTCACTTACCCGCACTAAATTAATGGTATGGGCGCTGTCAATATTATTAGAACAATATATGTTATTAGAATTAAGTAATCTTTACTGCTTATCTTCGATAAATTATTAGCTGCTCCGGGATGTGGCTTAGAGCCAAATATAAACTTGAAAATAAGTAGGACAAATGCTAAGACAAGATAAATAGTTACACTATATCCTAACAATAGGAGTATAAGACCTATTAACGCAATAATGGAAATAGATAATACACCAATAATCATATGGGTCCTACTTGAAGTAAATGTTCTAACAACATGGCCTCCATCAAGTTGTCCAATAGGCATTAGATTAATGAATGTAATAGTATAGATGATGAATGTGATAAATGCTAATGGATGGAGAATGAATGTTGTATTTGGAGGAGGCATCCTAATCATTGACAATACTATCAGCATTAATGGCATAAAGGGTAAAGGAGTAGCTTCTCCAGTCTCAATAAGCTGTTGTGCTGTTTCAATAGGTATCGCTGGAGATAATAAGATGCCTACAATTCCGATTAAGGTGGCAATTAGGAATCCCGACAAAGGCCCCATTATACCCAGTAATCCAAGTATTCTTCTATTCGGCGGAAGTCCCTCCATAGATATTATTGCTCCTAATGTGCCCAAGAAACCCAGTTGTATCGGTGGGGCAGGTATGAAGTAAGGTCCTGATGCGGGTACTCTGTGCCTCCTAGCTATAAACAGGTGTCCTAGTTCATGTAAGCCAAGTGCTATTAAAAATATTAGGGCATATACTGTTGACCATAATATTATAGTTAGATCATCCAATGAAAGCCTTAAAGTATTTAAGAACCCTAAAGTTAAGCCATAACCAGTAAACCAAACTGTAATAAATGTTGCCACCATTAGAATAAGTTGGAGCTTCCTCCTAGACTTCCTCCTTATCGGCAGTATTCTTAATATTGCTTCTCCAGCATAACTAAACTGTATTGGCATAAGATTATCTTTTACAAGGTTCCCATAGAGTGAATCAAACGTATCCTCTGGTATAGGATTCTCTAAGACGAATTCATATATAGTTCCTTGGTTGGTAGTGAAGAATCTGGAATATTTAATAAAGACTCCAGCTCTCGAGAGTTCTTCGTATAAACTCTCTAGCTTCTGGGAGTAGTCTTCTAACTGGTATGAGCTGGCTTGTTCCATCAGGCCTCATCCTACGAATAGTTATTGGAAGCACTCCTTCATATAGTTCTTTAAGAGCTATGGCTATAGGGTCTATAATATTTAACTTAGAAACATCAATTAATGGTGGAGCGCCTAGAGAGAGTTGAAGAGCCCTTGCACCAGCGATTCGGGCTATTTCAAAACGTGTAAGCCTAGGAGGCCCTATTAATGAATCATCAATTCCCATTTAAATATACACCTTTTTACCTAGTAAAGTAGAGGCGTATCTAGACTACTCCTTTAGAAAATATAATATGTGGTTTAAAAAACTAATCTATACCCTTTCTTTAAAAACTATATTTACCTGGTGAGGATTCTTCCTTACCTTTCTTCTCTTCCTTCTTTAGCGGACTAGCTGCAATTATATCGTCTATCTTCAATATCGTTGTAGCAGCTTCAGTAGCACTCTTTATAACTTGTTTCTTAACTATAGCCGGCTCAACAACATTTATCTTAGTCATATCCTCCTCGATCTTGCCCTCAAGAACATTTACACCAGCATTAACCTTGCCCTCGCTATGTAGTTGCCTAAGCCTCATTAATGAATCAAGTGCATCAAGACCAGCCGTTTCAGCAAGAATCATGGGTATTTCCTCTAGTGCTTCAGCAAACTTTTCAATAGCTAGTTGTTCCTTACCACCAACTTTTTCAGCATACTCGCGAAGCCTTAAAGCAAGCTCGATCTCTGGTGCGCCACCTCCAGCAAGTATCTTTGGTTCGCGTAATACATTCCTTAGTACATGAAGTGCATCGTTAAGGCTACGCTCAACCTCGTCAAGAACCATATCGTTAGCTCCACGTACTAATATTGTTACAGCCTTAGGATGCTTACAGCCTTCAATAAATACCATCTTATCGTTGCCAACACGCCGTTCCTCAACAAGTTCTGCATAACCAAGATCCTTTTCGGTCAAGTCTCTTACACTAGATACTATCTTTCCTCCTGTTGCTCTTTCTAGTTTCTCCATGTCTGATCTCTTTACACGTCTTACAGCCAAAATACCCTTCTTAGCAAGAAAATGCTGAGCAACCTCATCAATACCCTTCTGACAA
>Ga0180301_10000040_pt1 | contig 84244 bp, 100 predicted proteins | sample GuaBasSediGuay16_FD_121797 | JGI IMG/M metagenome (GOLD analysis project Ga0180301, IMG submission 121797) | Subseafloor sediment microbial communities from Guaymas Basin, Gulf of California, Mexico - Guay16, Core 4569-2, 12-15 cm | ecosystem: Environmental > Aquatic > Marine > Hydrothermal...
GCACTCATTGAGTTGTATGGATCCATCCACTTAACGTCTAGACCAGTTATCACGTAGGTGTAGGTGTTCGTAGCGTTATTGTACACCTCTCTCACATTAGCTTTCTTCATTGCGTCAACTAGGTACTCTGGTGCAATGAATGGAAGCTCTCTAACTATTGACCTTATTCTAAATGGTAGGTCAACTAGCTCAATCATCTTTATCTTGAACTCTATCGGTGTTGTGTAGTGGAATCTCAGGAATCCGCCCCAGTCCGTTATGATGAATGGGCACTTGATACAGACGTCTGCTTCTAGTGTACCCTTGACTAAGTACTTATTCGTTAGGTCTGGAGGTGTTATTACTAGTGAGTCAACACCTTCAACAAACCCTATCTCGTACACTACACCACTTGGAGTTATGCTTCCATTCACTCTATGACCCGAGACTGTGATGTAGGGTAGCGTAGATAGTATTGCCTTTGGATCCTTAATCTCTCCTCCAATGTCCTTGATCTTCTCAGGGGGTAGCAATCCAGCGATTCTGAAGTACATTCCCCTTATGTGCATGTCAAACTCTGAAACTAGGTTGTACGTCCATCCGATCACTGCTGGTTCTCCAGTAACTGCAAATATTAGATACGTCTCAACACCCTTAATCACTGCTTTAGTTACATCACCGTACTTCGCAATGTCCTCTATGATCATCGTCTTAACGTCTAGGTGCGTGACAACTCCCTTCCTAATCGCATGTAGGTACTCCTGCAAGCTCCTACCTACCTTTATCGGTCTATGTATTATGACATTGGGGAACAGCCTCTCTAGTACCTCGACTGCGTACTCACCTCCCTTCGTATCTGGAACTATTGGTACAGCCCACTTAACCTCTCTATCTCCTATCTGTATCCTCACTATGTTTGCTCTGATAAAGCACGGGTAGATCTTAGCGTGAGTTCCGCCATACCACACATCTACTGCACAGACTGAGCAGTAGATTATTGCGAGCGGAATACCAACCATGGGCTTTGCTACTGCTAAAGCTAGGAGACCAGCTAAACCTCCAAATGTAGTTACCAACTCTGGACTAGCATATGCTTTAGGTTCCTTGACGAAGTGTATGTCGAAGGCTTGCTCAAGATATAGCTTCTCGTACTCCGTCAATGGTACGTCAATCGGTAATTCCCTTATCTTTACCTTAACACCTCCAAACTGCTCACCAGCGAGAAATGGAGGATGGAGCACAGTCTTGAAGCTAAGTCTAATTGTTGCATCGTCAACATAGTCAACACTGTAATCAACATCTACACCTCCAGTACGGATGTACACCCAGTGCACAACCTTACCAACACTAACATCTCCCCTCTTGTAGAGAAGTCCTAACCTCAACTTGTACAGTGCAACATCCCTTACGTAATCAACCCTACTAGTCGGAACATAGAGAGTATTGACAGTTAACTTAACCCTAAAGAAGTAGAACTCATATGTCTTACCTCTTGGCACCAACACATAAGGTAGCTCAAATACCTCACCCTTAGTAGTAACTATACCCCAAATCCTAATACGAGGCTCACCAGTCTCTGGATCAAAGGCAATAGATCTACATATTACTGGATTGTAATCAACAACTACAGTATAGTTATTTTCATGATCAACTCTAAGTACAAGATATGCTACTCCATTTAGCCAACCTAGTATTTCCTTGATACCGAATGTACCAAAGTAAGCAATATTGTCATATGCTACAAAGAATATGGGATCTATCTCACTATATCTCGGAATTATAAATGTTGGTTTTCCTATAATTTCTGTTAAAGTTTTAGAAGGTATCAAAACAAGATGTCCACTTGGAATTGTAGCAACAAACTTTACTGTGCCGTTGAAGTATAGGTAACCTATGTAGTTTCTGTATTCACTTCCTGTCCATACTCGTGCATATACTAACGCCTTATTCTCATCTAACAACCTAATGTCAGTTATTCCAGACACATCAGTCTTGTAAACCTTAGTAGGAAGACTACTTAAGTCCAGAATGTAGCAGTAGAAACCATAGACATCTGTATCTGGGTGATCCAAAGTTATAAATACCAAGTTCTTGTATGAAAATACCTTTGTTATAATTGGAGGAGCACCAGCAGTAGTAGTATAAAGAACACCTTCATCTACTAGCTCTGCTTGATAAATATTGTCAACTGTCTGATATAGATGTGCTACTATATAGACTATTTCATTGGTATCGTAGTTAGTTGTCACTATGACTAAGTAGCTTTTCTCTGGTAGATATGCCAAATACCAACGAGATTCGTTTACATATTCAAGATACTGCGATTGTTGAAGTAAGGATGTTATGTTTACTAGAAGTAGATTGCTGGGTTTCTCAAAGAGAGTGCTAATATCTACTAATGTTGATGTGCTGTTTATTATTGTACTATTACAATACCAAACAGTTGTAAGAGTACCATTTGGATATAGAAATCTCTTGATTTCATAGTGTGTATTGTTGATATACCAATCTCGGACTAGTGAGTAGAATAGATAGTCGCTTGGTGCTTGCGAATTAATGTATATTGTTGTTGAATTCATGAGATTAAATAACTCTCTTGTAAAGGTCAATAACCAACTCTTTCTCGGAATATGCCATCGAGAATCAAATAACCCAAATATGTACGTATTGTAGTAGAATAGTGGTTTAGTATATACCCTTGCAACTAAAAACTTACCTTCAAGACCTATGAAATACATTAGCTTATCTACTCTTAGTGACATATCGGTTTCATTTAGCTTATAAATCACTAGAAAAACTGGTACTGGTGAATCTTCGTGATCTGGAACAACTCTGTTAGGTAGTGGATAACCAATACCACCAACAGCTGGAGATTCAAGTAAGTTCACATACAAAATATAGTTATTTTTCTCTATGTCACTCGTCCACAGATAAATAGTATAACCTCTAGCTTGAACTCCTCCTTGGTTGGACAGCTCCCAACCTTCAAGAGGTGCATATCCTAGATTCTGTATTACGCTTATGTTTGTGTACTCTATTATTCGAAATCTCTTAGCTGGCTCGGTACTTAGATATGAGGAAACTACATCATATACAGATATGCTGAATTCAGCATAGGTTGTTCTATTAAACATATAATAGCTGAATGAAAAGTCTTTATTGTCTAAGACTTTCCTTCCAGTGATGTTGACCCACTGTGCTACATCGCAAGGAAGACCAACTAGTAGTATTTCACTTCGATTAACTTCACCTAACTTGATAAATTCTGAAGCACTAACACCAGTTCCTTCCGAACGTTCTACAGCTATCAAGGTTATGTACCTACATTTTTCATCTGTTACAACTACCGAAGCTATGGTTGGATAAACAGATACCATTAGTATAGTTGTAATGAGTAGTGCTATACCTAGAGTTGTCTTTTCAAACTTCATCAAGATAGAGACTAGTGAAGTAAATTTAATAGTTTCTCTAGCTCTATGAATATCATCATCTCAAAACGATTGTTTTACTATTAGCTGATACCACTCTTAGTAGAATCGTGAACACGAAGCAACAATGTACTTCTATTGGCAAACCCTTAAATTATCCTACTGAGCTTTACATTAGGGTTGGGCATGAACTCTAGAAAGATAGTAACTATAGCTCTAGCTATTCTATGCTTCATAGCTGGAATCATCTTAGGAGCAGTGATTAATACAGGAGTCAATAACGTAGCCGAAGAGAATGGAAACAGTAACTCAGTAGTAATAGGTACATTTCTTGAAGTGAGAGTGTACGATCGAGATGGTCACTTAATCAATACCTTTGTTAAAACCAATGATTTACCATTAAAAAACTTTCTATTATTCATAATGCATTCAATGTGGTTTTATGATACATCAATACAGATTGTTAATGGGACTTGGACTACTGAAGATGGTTCTAGTGGGATGCCTTGTGATGGAAATCCACATGGTGCATACTATACTACTGTTGCGGGAATAGAATATATTTCTGTTAGAATTGAGCTTGGGAATGGAACTACACCGCCAACAATAAATGATTACAAACTTGAGAATAAATTAGTTGATGTTCCAGTAACCTACTATTGTTTTGATGCTAACGCAACGCATATGTGGTTAATACTTCGTGGTGTATATACTGCTACGGAGGAAATAAACATTACAGAGGTAGGTCTAGCAGTATATAGCAATTATGCCATAGGTACCGCTAGAAAGTGGATACTATTATTTAGAGATGTAGTTCCGACAATTACTCTTCAACCAGATCAAACACTTGAGATAAGATACTACATATATGTTAGATATGCTTGAGGTAGTGTAGATGAGGCTCAATAAGATTCGTTTTTTCCTACTGCTTTTTCTCGCCTTTATATCTGGATTACTAACATCACTCTGTACAGATATTTCACCTCCATCCTTTCGAGTTACTCAAGTCAATGCAACTCATTGGTTAGCTGAGGGATTTTACGAAATTGGAAGTGAGGTATATCTCAATGAAACTACTACTCTATCATCTAGCTATCTCACTACTTACAAAGTAAAGTATGAGACACCTATAAACACTGTTGATACATCGGTACTAAGATGTAAAATAGAGTATGGAGTGCCTACAAGTAGTGTTGGTACGGTATTGTTAGGTTATAGGCTTGAATTTGTCATCAATTATGGAGGTAACTTCACAGTACTTAACCTCTCTGTATTGGATCCAATTAAGAAGCCTAATTGGTGTGGTGCAGAGAGGATACACAAGATTAATGTAACTATTTGGGATCCATACGGGTACAACTATGTTTCTTTGGTGCTTCTGGAATTGGCTGATGTGAGACTTATGTGGAACAAAACTGGCTTCTATGAGGTTGATGATCCATATGATAGAGTTGATCTTCTTGGAGGTAATGTAACTGGTTCAGGTGCTGTATTGACTTTAACATTTTGGATTAAACCACATTGGAGCATTGGAGGACTAGTTGATGTATATGTGTACGCTAATGATACCTCAAATAATTTAGTATGTGAAACTGTCTTTAGTGATGCACTGTACTTTGTAAACTGTACTAAGATAGTTAATTTGCAGTTGAAGAAGCAGTACTATGAACCTAATGAGACTGCTTGGATTTCTGGGTATGTAGTCTACAATGGTACTACAGTGGGTACTTACGACTACTTGACAATAAATGGAACTGCTGTATCTGTTTCTGAGAATGGATTCTTTAACTATACCTTCACAGTACCATCACTAGCAGGTAACTACACATATGTTCTTGAGCTTGCTCACGGAGTTGAGAAGTACTTAATCAACATAACTGTTGCCAAGAATAGGATTGAGGTTAGGGTGCTTACGGAGTACAATGAAACGGTACCTCTCGAAGATGTAGTGGTTGAGATTAGAGATCTTGAAACGGGTGAATTAGTTAAGAGAGTGCATGGAGGTGCAGAGATAATAACTGAGATCGAGGCTGGGAGCTACACGATTACAGTCTATGTGCATGGAATTAAGTTGTTTAAAGGTAATGTCTCAGTAACAGGTGCAATTGTTGAAGTAGATGTACCTAAGTTGAAGAGAGTTATTGACTATCTCGGAAGGTTGAGACCATTCATTACAAATGCTACAGTCAAGCTGGCTCTATACGACAATGAAACGAGAAGAGCAGTATTCCTATTGAGTGGTAGTGGAGTAGTGAGGTTTGTGTACTACTGCAATGTAACGCAGTTACCGTGTATACTATGTAATGTGACGTATCACATAGTTGAGCTAAGTAAGAAGAGGGTCATAGTAGATCTGGAGATTGGTAGCACTGCTAATGTCACAGTTATCGATCCAAGGTACTTGAAGGTAACTGTAATCAATCCATTTGGAAGAGTTTACCCACTTAACATAAAGTTGCTAAACATTACTCAGTACATAGAGATTGAGAACGCAACGACATACCTACTACCTGCAATGAATATGACAGAGCTGATTGTAGACTACAGAGGTATTGCTAAGAAGCTAGCGTTCTCACTTCTCACTGACAAGAACGTAACCGTGATGTACCCGATAGCAGAAGTTATATGCTACAAGAACGTTACTAGGTATCTCTGGAGCAATGCAACATCTATGAAAGTACACGACATCAGCTACAGTAAGTTCAATTGGTCTAGAGTAGAGATCCTACTGTCTGGTGAGGGTTGGGTTGCCTTAGCAGTGGATTTAGGACTTCTACCTACGAAGATAGCTGTAGAAAGCAATGTAACGTGTAATTATAGATTGAATGGTACTGTACTCTACGTATACTGTAAAACCAGCTCAACAGCTAGAATCGTTGTGGAGGATGAGTACAAGTTAACTATCGAATTACTTGATAGACTTGGGAACTACCTACCTGTTGAAGTAACTGTGGTGATTAACGGTAGTGAGGTAAGTGGAAGGCAGATTATTGAGAGCTTTCTACCTCCAGCAATGTACGTAGTTGAGGTTCCAGTTAATGTATCTGGGTTCAACTTATACGGAATAAGTGAGGTCTGTATTGAACTAAGTGAGGACAAGGTCTTGAGGTTTGAGTATAGGGTACCGTCTAAGTTCAGAGACGTGAAGGTAGTTACAATTCGTGAAACTAACAATACAGTGATTCTGTACTTTGAGGGTTACCTCATTGACTACTATGGAAACCCAATTGTTAATAGATTGATCAATGTGTTGGTGTACGATGGAGGTAAATTGCTTACAAACTTAACAGGATTAACAGATTCAACTGGTTACTTCACTACTGAGACTACAGAACTTGTGAAGGGTAGGAAGTACACACTTGTATTCGAGTACTCTGGAGACGACACATATGTAGAGAGTAAGTACACAACCACATGTGAGGTACCTAAGAAAGTTTCAGCACCTATACCAGCACCAACAGTTACACCGCTTGAGTACATTATCCTAGTACTCATAGGTATAGCACTTGCACTAGCTATAGCAACTGCAGTAATAAAGCTAAGAAGGAAGGTCATTGCTATTAGGAGCTTGAGATACATCTAGGTTTTCTGACTACTTCACAGGTACTTTATCTTTCTCTTGTTTGATGCTGTTTCTTTTATGGATCTGAAGATTATTGTCATTCCGATAGTTGCACCAGTGCTCATTACTAGTGCTCTAATTATGTCGAAACCTAGGACTAACCACGTAACTAGTATCATTGCACCGAATATGATCAACATGCCGATCACTGAGTTAGCTAGTACGTCTAGGAACTCACTTATGAAGGCAAGTACTACACCAGCAACAAGACCAATACCAAATAGCAGAGCCATATCGACAATAGTCATACACAACACCTATCAAACCTAACACTAGTACACACTTAAATAAGGTAGTTCATCTAGATTTCACGTGAGTGATACCATGCTTGAGGTACTTATGTTATTTGGTTTCGGTATACTGCTCGGTATCTTCATGGGGCTACTAGCTAAGTTCATAGATGTACTCACGAAGACCGTAATTGGTTTGATTGCACTATTCACGATCTTCTTCATCATCAATTTAGCGTTTCTGAAGTTCAATGTAGTTCTTGCACTGTGTACGTCACTAGGTGAAGTTCTCGGTATATCAGCAGTAACACGCTATGGATTCAAATCGAAGACAGTAGTTGAGAGAAAGAGAGCATACTTGTAGTTTAGGTCTTTTCATTAGAAAAATACAAATTACCTCCATAGTTAATCCTTCCTGATGTCTACAGAATATGAAGGATGCTACCTTGAATGCTTTACTAATATATTCAATATTCTTAAATTATTTGTGAATAGTGATGCCATACTAGATTACGCAATTAAAAATAATGCATGTGAATGTACTTGTATAGATGCTGTTATTAAATTCCTCTCATCTTTGATCTTATGTGCTTATGCATCTCCATGTCATACCTATAATTCTGAAGGACTACTCAGCGATGTCACAACAGCTATGACTACATTACTACACAACACCTTACAGATGCTAGTAGATGTGAAGATACCTGAACCCAAAACTCATAGAGAGGCTGTATTTTTCTTCGGTACTTTACAAAGTTTAAAAACACCAATACGGTACTACCTACCAAAGTTACTTCGTGAACATTCTACTATAGAGCAGATGTATTATGTCGTGGTTGAGAAACAAGATGAGAGGTACTGTATAGAGTCACCTGCTGAAGAAGATGGAAATGAGGAGATCCTTAAGGGTTTCATATATAGTTTTGTGGAACTTGCTTGCTTGACTAAATATCCAGTAGCGTATAGATGTGTAGATTGTTCCCATATCTTTCACTATAGTACGCTCGCTATACCACTTCTAACAGGTTCAGTAGTATACCGCACAGCATCCTTACGCTGGGAATGTAGTATCTGCCCTAATGTACTTGCTGAGGTCAAAGCAATACTTCCTTCACTCTGCCCCATTTGGGGGCTTATAGTCGCTAAATTAAGCTGTATACTATGTGAGTTTTGTTCTAAAGAACATGGTTTCGGAGGACATATACCGAGTTCATGTGTTCTCTGTCCTTGTATGCATGTTCGTGCTACACTACGTACACGAGATACATTTTACTACATGTACATACTGAGCATATTTGGTCGAGAGTACTCGTGCTCGACACCATATTACGAAGTCAAAGATTTACTTGGTGAAATAGTTATGTGTAGAGAATGTTTTCAAAGAGCAATACTACCAGTAGATTTTTGGGTGAACTTAGTAGCTAAGATTGAGGAGTACGGTGTAGATCACGCTCTACAGTATCTAAGAGAAGTATTATCTGAGTACTTATGTGAGGAACATATGCAGTATATGGATAAGATATGTGAGGCAATACGTAAAGTCTGGTTAAATGGAGATACCTCATCTCTAATATCATCACTAAAGTACATAAGGTAATAGCTAGAGGTACCTCCTCTCAAGCTCATCTGCTAACCTCCTCAATCTACTGACTAATTCTCTAATTCTCTTTCTCTCTCCTAAGAAGAGTGGTTTCCAGACATCTCTCCTAGCTTTAGCATCCCATCTAAGCGATTTCCAGTTACCGTATGGATTAACTACTTTCTCCTCAAGACCTTCAACAAATTCTTCCTTTCCATGTATGTAGTCTAGTGGTGCTACTGGTGATCTACGTACTCTAGATGGTGTAGTTACCTTGACCTCACCTGTTCTAGTATTTACAGTAATGTAGTACTCAAGTCTAGGTCTATCATCAGTCCAGAAATCTCTATACCAACTAAACGTAACCTTACCGTCCTTACAGACCTTAATCACATTGTAGGGAATCCTACTACAGGCTACGTCCTCACCTAGGATACTACACATCTTCTCTCCAAGAATCTTCTTAGCCTTCTCAAGAAGCTCCCTAGCCCACTCAGGAAGCTCATGCTCACAACCATAGTAGACATATACACACATAGGCATTTCCTTCGGCATACAGACACCACTATGTAAACCACTTATAAGTTAGTTTCTGCACTATTGTAAGTGGGTGAGTGTATAAGGCTGAAAAGTATGAGAGTGTATGTCATAGTATTGGAGGTAAGTTAACACCAAGTGGATACTGTATTCTAGAGGTTTCATCACATGAAGAAGCTTTAGAGAAGATGAAGAGAGCATTGAGGGAGCTGGGGTATGGTGAGGAATTTGGTGCAAGGTTCTTCATTCACGATGAGGCATTCTTTGACTTCATTGCAAAGAGATTTAGAGATGGTACATATGAAGTACGTGTAGAGAACTATAACCACATAGAGGGATCTGAGGTATTCTCACCAGATTACTTAACGGGTCTCTACGAGTATTCACTACTTGAGAAAGCTCTAGGCTCTGAAAAGGCTAGTGATATTGCTGGTGAAGTAGCTGAGAAGCTAGATCTAGATGATGTAGAGGATTACCTAGATGATGCACTGTATAAGTACTCTGAAACATATCCAACTCTTAGGACTTGTGAGGGACATGTAGAGACTGGTACTGAATCAGTCTACGTAGAACTCAACTGTATAAAGAATGTTGGTACATTGAGTGAAGCTGAGAAGTACTTAGAAGATCTACTGGAAGAACTTCCCGATGCAATAGTTGATGTAGGAGACTATGTAAAGGGGAAGATTCTGGACACAATGAGAGATGAGTTAGCTAAGGTATTTAAGAAGTAGATCAATGATTAGTGTCCTAACGTAGCTAGTTTCTCATCTCTATTTTTTGAATACCTCTACTGTAAGCTTTTCACCTTCTCTCTTAATTCTGATAGCTGTAGCAGTTTCTACATACGCATAGAAACTTGAAGTTTTGTATTCTTCCTCTGTACCGTAAGAAACATGTCCTTCCCCCTCTTTGAAGAAGCGTACAAATACTTCAATTATATCATCTGTAAAGAACTCAAAGTCCCCCTCCTGTTGCATTGTACTAATTCTTACCTTCTTCAAGTGTCTTCTCACATCAGGAACGTAAACCTCCAATTCCGATATAGATATATCAACAATGACTGTCCTATCATGTAGATAACAAGTTACAGAGTTATCTGTTCTCTCTGGTATACCTCCAATCCTTTTACAATATCTCTCAAAAGAGTCGAGAGTACTCATCTACTCACCTCATTAGAAGAAATCCACTGCTGATTAGTATCCTAACATTGCTAGTTTTTCTTTTAGTTTCTCGATTTCTTCCTTTGATAGTTCTGCAGTTTTACCCTCGACTTCAACTAGGAGTGGTAGTTCTTCTTGTGGTTCCTCGATTTTCTTTCCCATGTAGACTCTCTTCGTGCACATACCCTCATCTATGTCACATACCTCCATGACTATGTAAAATGGTTTTGAGCTGAAGCACATCAAGACATCTACGGAGTAACTTCCCTTCTCGAAGCTACCTAGTACACGACATGTAACATCTTCAGGAATCTCAACAATCTTCGTCTCTAACTCATTTAATCTCCTCCTAAGTGAAATAACTTCAGCATATATCTCACCCATGTTCCTCACCTACTTCCTAACCTTTACAAAGCAGTAACACATGTCTCTACCCTTACACCTAAACTCAAGGACATCTCCCGTCTTCTCACATACGTACCTACTAGCTTCTCTAAAGGTCTCTGGATTGGTGAAGTCTGGATTTAGAGCTGACTTCACTCTGTAGAAGCCATACAGCACCACTCCTCCATCCTTAGTAATTCTCTTGATTTCCTCAATTGCTCTATCTAGGTCTTCCTTCGGTATGAACATCAGTACGTGCCAGCAAAGTACCTTATCGAAGTAGTTATCAGGTACGTCCCCTAGATCACGTACATCACACTTAAATGCCTTGAATCCAATTAACTTACGTAGCTCCTCAACAAATTCCTCACATATATCACACGCATAGACATCTCCCTTCGTAGCAGTACAGAGGAAAACAGTCTTGTGCCCCGTTCCAGCACCTAGGTCGAGAACCATCTCATTCTCTTCAATCATCTCAGCAAACTTCCTTACCTCACTCGGTACAGGTGCAGTCCTACGTCTTAGTGTAGGAGCAATAACTGGTTTGGCACTCAAGTACACTCACCACAGTTAGTAATGGATTAAGGTACTAAAATTAGTTTGTTGTAGTGTAGCTAGTGATGAGTGCTCGACCTGTAGTCTGTACGGTGCTCTTCTATGTTGTAGCTTCGTTAGTTGATGTTCTAGTTGTTGAGTTCATCATTAGGTCGACCTCAGCGTGGAGCATAATAAGTTACTGGCACTCAGCACTAACACTACTTCTCATAACGACTCCTGCACTCATCTCACTAGCTACTAACAGCACCAAACCACTCATACTCGGGATACTCTACTACATCACATGTGTTGAAGACCTCATGTACGCACTGTGGTGTAGCCTACTTAGACTGTGGACGTGGGATTGGGTAGACCCGTTCTTCTCGTGGTACTGGTTAGATAAGTCACCATTTGTTAGGTTGATAGCTACTGTGCTCGGTCTACCTCACGTAACGACGCTGTGTCTATACATTTCGTGTGGTGTAGCAACTGTACTGACACTACTCATTGCAAGGATTAGAGAAGTGAGTGTAGTTGGGAGCTGTGCTAAGGTACGTTACCTGTAGCTAGACCTTGAGCAGTTCCTCAATTTCCCTCTCAATCATCTCCTCGATCTCTCTCTGTAGCTTTCTAATTCTCCTAAATGTTTCAAGCATGGATTTCCTCATTGTCCTCATTCTACTCTTCATCTCGTCAATGAGCTTCCTAGCCTCATCACCAGTAATCTCCCTACACTTCATCTCCTCAAAATCAATTACAAAACAAATTCCCTTATCCTCTCTGCAGATCGTAAATACCTTACCCTCTACCTTGTAGAGCAATTCATCTGTCCTACCATACGTAACCATAGGAATCACCAGTCATATTAAGAGTTAGGGTCACTAAATCTCTTAGCTCAAAACTGGTGTGGTGTGGAGCTTGAGCTTTAGGTTATTTCCACTTGCAGTGAGTGAGGAGAAGGTTAGTGAGCATGCTGTCAAGTTAATTGAGCAGATGCTCATGCTGAAGTGGGAGAAATGGAGCATAACAGTTGAGAGTGAAGAGAAGATCGATGACAGAATCATCATAGTAACGATCTCAGTGAGTAGAGAAGTGTCGATACTGGATGAAGAGAAGGTAGCATACCTACAGCTAATGTACGAGAAAGAGGGGAAGTTATTCTACTTAAAGAGAATAGAGGTGTTGTGGGTTAGGTGATAGTTGTTAGATGTATCTCAATCTCTTGATTTCTAGTGTCTTCTTCAGTAGTAGCTTCAGTGATATGACTGTGATCACTACGATAATCAGTACCACAATCACTATGATTAGTAGTGGATACATCTCGACTACTGTCGGTGCTTTGGGTGGTGGTGATGGTGCTTTACCAACCTTGATCTCTGTACTGTATGAGGAGCTTACGTAGGTATCGTCTCCGCTAAACTCTAGTACTGCTGTTATGCTGTATCCCTTCAGTACTTCAAATGGATCTGAGGTGAAGTAACCGCTACTATCTGTAGTTGCTGTTAGATTTGCTACAGGTGTTCCATTGACTACAAGTGCTATTGTCACATTTCTATTCGGTACTGGATTACCGTAGTAGTCAAGTAACTTACCCTCAATTCGCACTAGAGCAGTAGTATTCATCTCCTGAACCACATCTACCTTAACGTCCTTAAACGCTGTCGGCACTCTGTACCACACCTTGAGCACGATATCAGAGGCATTCACCGTAATGACCCTAGTAGTTTCATTGTATCCATCGAAGAAGCTGTAGAAGTCAAATCCATCGACATTCTTCGGCAACTTAATTACGTAGTCCTCTGGGTAGAGGTATGCTCCAATTACATTACCGCTGTACTCCGTATCATTTATGTAGACAGTAGCTGAGATAGGTACTAAGTTCCCGAGCATATCGTAGAGTTCAATTCTCAGTAAGTAGAGATCCTCTACAATGACCTCTGCCGTACTACTGAGTCTACCCTCAACTATTAAGCGATTGTCTACTAGGCTCCACGTAGCTGTTACATTCGATAGAACACCTATTCTTGTAGGTAGAGTCTGAATGTAGAGGACTACCCTAAATCCTCCCTCACCTGAGACAAGTACCTTCACTCTACTGTACGGGAACTTAGGTGACATATTCTCGTAGGTTATGCTCGCATTAGCAATAAGCTCCCTAGTCCCTCCTCTGTAGTCTATGAACTTCGTGTACGGTAGCACTACCGTTAGGTTCAAGTCCCTCAACAAGTTGATTACCTTCTTAACCTCTACATCTCTGTAGATGACCCTCACAATGGTTTCTCGCTGTGGAGGTACTGTGTAGAGTGTTGCATTGCTTAGAGTCTCCCACGTAGTTAAGTTGAGGAACTCTATAGTTGCATTGTACGGTATTCCAAATGGATTAAGTACGAGTACTCTCAGCATTCTTGGATCGAGAACAGTTACATTAGCTGTACCTGACATATTGAGATCGAGGATTACTCTCTTACTACTTAGCTCAACAACTCTGTAGCTCACGTTACAGAGTACGTAAGGTAGCTTACTTAGGTTACAGTAGTACACTAACCTATATGTACCGCTTCCACTCAGTATGAACTCAGCCCTCCTAGTTACGTTATCGAATACTGCTCTCACTACTGAGGCATTTGTTAGCCACGTCCTAACTCTACCTAGGTGATCAACTAGCTTCTTCATGATGGGTACTTTGATCTTGATGACTGGTTCTGTAACGCTAATGTTAATTACTCTACACCTAATACCGTGTACATAGATGTAGACTGTCCAATTACCTCCCTCTACCTCAGTAACTATGTACTCACCTCCACGTACTCTCTTAACTACCTCTCCCGTAGTTGCATTCCTAATCTCCACAACGACATCCTCAACACGTGTAGTCTCATTAGCCTCAGTCAGTATGAGCACCTCAATTCTATTCTTGGCAACAGTTATGTTGATTAAGTACTCTCTAGCTCCGTGAACTGGCTTAATCACGTAGGTGTAGTTCCCTGCTACTGAAGGAGCATTGAAGGTGTAGTTGAAGAAACCGCTAGAGTCTACGTGCACTAGAGTTCCATTGATGTACACGTCATCTACAGCAGAGACATATGTCCCACTGTACACTACGTATCCACTAATCCACATAGTCTCATTTGGCTGTACATAGGTACTGCTCACAGCTAGGTTAATCACCTCAGTAGTATTTATGAAGCCTATAGCACCTACGTAGGTAGTCTCATTGACTAAGTTGTGGTACGTATCGTTGATGTACACGTAGACATCGTAGACACCAGAGATATTCCAATGCGGTACAATCTCAAACACCACAACTCCTCTACCGTACTTACCCTCAGCAGAACCCCCAACAAGACTTACCTGATTAAGTGGATCAGAAACCTCGTAGAAAGCAGTACCATTCCAAGCAATTGTAACATTCCCAAACCTCAACTCAACTAAGGTAGTGTAGTTCCAACCATGAGGATTCCAAAACGTCACATTCAACCTATGTACCTTCCCAGCACCTAAGTACACACCAGTTATAGGGTTTAAACACGTGAAGTTGAGTACCGTGAAGTTACCTCCATAAGATACATTGTATGAGAGAGAAACAGATACTAAGTAATTCGCTAGTGAAGTATCTGTAGTTACTTGAGCAGTACCCTGCACAGTACATATGCTTGTGTCAGTTGTCGTGTTTGCAGTTGCTACGTAGGTTGCATTGACACCCCATGCAGTAGCATTTATCTGATACACAACTAACTTAGCTGAAGAAGTAGTTACCTGAGCAATAGCAATAGAGGTTAGTAAACCAAGTAGAAAAAACAGTAGGGTTAAGAGAACACTTGTCTTTCTCATGTTCTCACACTACGGAAACACTATCCTATACGTTACAGTTATACTACCCCCAGCAGGAACACTAACAGGTTCAGGAAGAACATCATAGAACATAAGTGCCTTAGCATAATTATTGTTATCGGCGTCGTATGGATCAAATTGTAGTATTAAGCCAACTTCAGTTATATTTACGTCACTACTCGGTGAGTACGAAGCAGAGAAGACTAAAGTTATGTTACTCTCCGTCACACTCACCGTAGGAGTTGAGATCACTATCTCGACAAGTTCATTAGCTAACTTATATGCAGATCTGCTAAATGTAGCTGTACCATTACCAAAAGCAATAAACCATCTATCTGACCGTACACAACACCATGTATCTTCATATGAGTAACTATCATCACTATATCCTATTTTTTTACTAGTACCCCCTAGATCAACTACACTAGTAGAAAGATCACCACCACGTGGATCGAATATTAAAAGCAGTAATTTTGCGAAGTTTTCTACTGGTGAGTGCATTGAGTATGTTCGTTTCAGTAGTAGCTTCCCGTATCTATCTCGTACCTCGACATCTATGAAGCCGAGAACCAGTGCATTACTCTTACTTGTCTTCTTCTCTCCCAACTTCACAACTCCTTGAGTCTGCGTCATTAGGTGTGGTGTCACTAGGTACATACCCAGCACTAGACCTAGCACAAACGCAATAGACAGTATCACAACATCTCTCCTATTCACAGTCCTCACCACACTATCTTTATCAGAATAGATATTTATAATATGTTTCTTGATCTTGACAAGATAGGGATGATAGAGTAACTGCTTGCTTTTCAATTAACTTCCTAACTACTGTGAAGTCTGAGTAAACCTTGAACAACCTAATGAAGCTTCGATTCATCACCTTCTCTTCACTAAATGTATTTAGTAGTTCTTACTTCTACTATCTTCTTTCGTAGCTTTGTTAGGTATATTACAACTAGCACTACTAGTGCTATGATGACTGTGATTACTATTGCTATTGTTGTAGTTGGTACTGTCTTGATCTCTATGTAGTCTCCACTTGCTGTTGCTTCACCTTCAACAATAATTGCCTCACTTGGATCTACCGTTACTTTCGTTCCAAATGGTGTAGTTAAGGTCATGTTTGCTACGTAGTAGCTAAATACTGTGTGAGTACCATTGTACGTCCTTCTCCACTTCTCTAGCGGTACACTGAATGGTTTTAGGTATATGAAGAAGCACTTAGCTGGGTTCAGCGGTATGTTATTGTAGATGAACTCAGTTGAGTTGATGTTAGGTGACATAGCTCTAAACCTAACGCAAATCGACTTACCGAGCATTGTTGAGTTAGCCCTAACACCTATCTTAATTGTCATGGAGACATCGATCTTGAGCGTTCCCGCTGTTGGCTCTGTAACTGAGTACGAGAAGTCTAGTACCTCTACACTAGCATTCCTATACCCTAAATCTCTTGATAAGTGTCTACTCAGTACCTCACCTAGAATCCTCCTTACACTGTACTTAACACTGAGTACTGCTGTCTTAAATCCAAACCAGTAATTCTTCTCAGTAGCCGAGACATTACTTATCGTTACAGTACAACTGTACTTCACAATAGCGTAGTCATCACGTACCTCAATACTACACGACAATGCATATATTCTCACACTTGAGAGCAGTAGCACAATCAAGAGCACCGTCACTAACGCAACTCTACAATTCATACACGACACCGAGAGATCTACATTGAGGGAGCAAATAAAGATTTAGCAAAGAACATAAAATCTACTGTGAGAAGATGAGAAACATGCTATCGAGGTTGTTTAGGTACTTTGTGTACTTTAGGAGGGCTCATGCAACGTACTTTGCGTTTCTCCTAGGTTTACTGAATTTCGTTGTGATTCAGTATAGGTTGCTTATTGAGTATGTTCCACTTCTTAAGAGTCTCTTCCCAAGTATGCTCTACTTCACTCTAACCTTCATAGCACTGTACGTACCGATAGCTCTTGCTCTTGGTTGGTTTGACTATAGGAGAGGTGTAGCTAGGAAGGAGCTACACATAGCTACTACTAGTAATCCTATTACTCGTGAGTACCATCTCGTGCTGAATGCTGAGTTAATTGAGTCTATTGCTAGGTTGCTTGAGCTTCATGGTGAACATGAGCAGGCTAGGAAGCTACGTGAAGCGTATAATCAATTTAGGAGGTTGTTTAAGTGATGAGAGCACTAGTAATACACTACTCACTAAATGCATGTGGTGGAGGAGAACGAGTTTGCCTATACACGATACGGGTACTCAATGAGTTAGGGCTAGAGGTAGATCTGGTTACAGGAGAGAGAACTTCATGGGGTAAAGTACTTGCACTAACTGATGTACCTGTTAAGGTACGTAGAGAGTTCGTAATTGTGAGGAATCCAGTTAGGAAGTTGAGTCTATACGGTAAGCTCCTCACTAACTTCAGGATACTGAACCTACGTAAGAGGTATGACATAACTGTGAACACTAACTTCGAAGCTCTACTAGTTCCAGCAGATCTAATCTACGTACACTTCCCACATGCCATATACGTGAAGGGTGAGTACGAGTACTGGAGAGCATTTGGAAAGTACTACAGATCACCACTGTGGAGACTGTACTTCGAACCGTATAAGGTAGGTATGGAGTTTCTCAGTAGTGAAGTTAAGCGATGTCTCATGGTTACGAACTCAAGCTTTACAGCAGAGCAGATACGTAAGTACCTAGGGGTTAACCCAATTGTTGTTCACCCTCCTGTTGCTGTAGGTAAATTCCTCAAGCTAGCAGATCGTGAGGATCGTGAGGACACTGTTGTTACGGTTGCTAGGTACTCTAGGGTTAAGAGGCTTGAGCTAGTACCACTCGTAGCATCTAGGTGTAGAGATGTAACCTTCGTAATTATTGGTTCTGCGTACTCAGATGAGAGTTATCAAGTACTTAACACATTGATGAGGTTGAGGAGGAAGCTCAATTTAAGGAACTTGAAGCTTCTCGTGAATGTTCCTGAGAAGCTGAAGCTAGGTATCTTGTCTAGAGCTAAGGTGTACCTACACACTATGGTTCGAGAACACTTCGGTATATCTGTGGTTGAGGCTATGGCATCTGGACTAGTACCTGTAGTACATAGGTCTGGAGGTACGTGGACAGATGTACTTGACTGCGGTAGGTATGGTTTTGGTTACGAAACTATTGATGAGTGTGTTGAGGCTGTGTACAGAGCACTTGACAACTACAGCAAGCTTAGGGGTATCTGCGTAGCTAGATCACTTGAGTTTAGTGAGAGGAGATTTAAGCAGAGAATGAAGGTTATTATAGGGAAGCTCCTATGATATCTGTGTTCATACTCGGATTCCCTAGAACAGCAACAACGTACCTATACAGGAAACTCCTTGAGAGGTTGAAGATACCATCCATATATGAGCCATTTAATGCAGATGCAGTCTACCAAGCTGTTTGGACAGATTGTGTACTACATGATCAAGAAGGGTATGTCCCAAGTAATCTCCGACAGTTTCTACCATCTGACGTAGTTAATCTAATGATTGAGAACTCACTGTGGTTCTATGAGTGGAGTCTAGTCGATACACCACTATCCCCAATATGTGGTTTTCACATGTGGGAACTACTGGAGAAGATAGATGCACTTGAGACACCATTCCTGATAAAGGACGTTATTGCTTGGGTTTACGCAGATAAGATAGTTGATAGGTTTCCACGAACTAAGTTCATCTTCACAGTTAAGGACTTAGATAGTGTGAAGAATGCATTTCTTGAGTGGTATAGGTACTGGTCATTCACGTCTAGATTTAGGAGATGGCTTAAGACCTTGACCTTGAGGAAAGTAGTAACGAAAGCACATAGAGTAGGACAAGCAATTACGAGACTAATTACCCCACTACCACAGACACATCCTCGAAACTTCTTCCTAGTAGGATTCTTCTACAGACACTTCAACAACTTCAACTACCCAAGGGAGAGAAGCAAGAAGACACTACTACTTATGTTGGAGACAGTGTACAGGAAGTACTGTGAAATAGTTAGTAGTGCTGAGGGTAGATCAAATGTCTATGTACTACACTTTGAAAAGAGGCTAAGTGATGAGTTAATTGAGAAAGTTATTAAGTGGATTGAGGAGTCCTAGCTATCGGTCTTCCTAGGAATCCTCTAAATACTCCTACACCTTTAACACCAATGCCGAATTCAAATGCTGAAGCTATTATCTCCATTATGACAAGTCTCTGAATTGCTGGATCTTCCTTATTCAACCTCAAGCAAATACCCTTCTCCACATCACACATGTAGACATCGAAAAATGGTCTACCACGCTTATACGTCCCCCAGCTACGGTGAAGAGCCTCGAAGTAAATTCTCCTTGCTTCTTGCCACAGTGGTGAATCTCTTCCTTCTTCACTAGCTCTCTTCATAAGCTCTGCTACATCCCAACAGTACGGTGCTGGGTAGTGAAGCTCTTCAGCACTTGAATTCAAGGGTAGATCCTCCCTACATATCACAAGCCTATACCTCGGTAACTCCCTTCCTTCCATGTCACAAATACCTCACTCTCCTAATTGTTGCTTGTTTCTTCGACAGTGCCACAATTATGCCAATTATGAGCAGTATAACTACTATGGCTAGTAGCCCTATGAATGCCATTGCTAGTGCAAATCCAGTAGATACCACAGTTACTATGTACCTCTTACTGTCATTTCTCGGGTCGAGATCTGTCACACCTATACCTACCTCAACTACTCTATCTTGTCTAGCTCTCTCAATTGGTGGGAACTTAATCCATAGATCGTTTGGAGGTACCTTAGCTGTTACTGTAACTGTGTAGTACTCTGATGTACCTAGCTTGAAGTCTGTCTTGGAAAGTGTTGCATTTATGAACGATACGTAGAGATTTGCTAAGCCGTGTATCTCATTTGTTCTGACAATAGCCTTAACCGTGATGTAGCTATTAGACGTGACTACTCTTGGAGGAGGCTTAATCACTTTAACAAGCTCGAAGTCTCTATCTATGTACAGTGTATAATTTACAACTTCATTACCAGCAACTAAGTCTAGTGGATTACTTGCATTGACAAACACATAGAGGTACGGAGTCCAAGGCACCTTAATCGTGTAGTTCAACCAGTAGATACCTCTCTTCGTTATGTTTAGATCAAGCATCTTCTTGAATATACCGATCTTCCTCGGCTTAGGAGCAATACCGTACTTGCTAACCACAATGTCTATCTTGGTTAGGGTTTCTAGCACTCTCGTAGGTGATACAATACCTACACATACCTTTATTGCGTCTTCTGGTAGTATAGCTCCCTTAACTCTCTGTGATACTGGTTCAATAACTACGAAAACTCTAATGTCTACGAATCCCCTAATCTTCTCAACTTCACTCCACAGCTCATTATTTCTAGGATCTGTATCGTTCATGTACTTAACTATCTTGACGTGTGCTCTAACGTAGCCTCCCTCCGTCATGTTTATGCTGAACCACTTCCAGATTGGGTTCATACCTCTCCACAAGTATATTGTCTCTGTTATGTTTCCTAGTAGGTTGAGTGGTTTGCCCTCTGCAGTGCAGTTCCACAGCTCTAGTACGTACGTTATGTTCTGTGGTGTATTTGTCCAGAAGAGTACTGTAACTAGGTGACTGATGTTGCCGAAGTAGTAGCCTAGACCCATGTGTCTCCAGATGTGGCACTCTAGAACAGCTACCTCTGGTGTGTAGAGTGGCGAGTTCTTAGGTACTACAAATACTAACCAGTAGCACTTATCCATGTGTAGTGTCCTAGTCCAGTTATACTCTCCAGCCTGTACAAATACTTTGACTGTACTGCAGTTCCTAATGTAGAAGTATGCAAAGCCTGTTCCATTTGTCCTAGTTACAGTTGATACACCTCTTGTTAGGTCAGTAACGTTAACTAGTGCTCCTTCGTAGGGTGCTGTATCGTTGTATATTACCTGTACTGCTAGTACCCACATGTATGTACAGTTTGCGAAGTGTATTGGGTATGGCGGGTGTGTCCAGTTGCTTCCTGCTGGAGGAGGTACAAACGTTATTGACTGATTGGCAACTACCTTGGGAACTAGATATATTCTCAAGGTCATTGTCTTGTTGAAGAGGTATATCTGCCAATCAGTTACATTGTAGAATCCTTGCTTGTACACAGATACATTGTACCAGTAACCACTCCACAGACCAAATGTAGCTACACCACTTGCATCAGTATAGTTCGATACCTTGTATCCTCCACGAGTCTTCTCAACTATTACGAGAGCACTTGGTACTGGTGAGTAATTCAGTGCATTCACTACTTGTACGATTAACTTTGCTGGCATTACGTAGCTGTACCAAGGTAGATAGAACTCAAGCCAAATACACCTATCTAGGTATACAGTCCTATTCTCATCAAAGACCTGTGTCGTATTGTGTGGATTAACTGCATGTACATTGACTACATATGTTCTATTTGCTTGCAACCAGAATACTACGAATCCAGTACCGTTAGTAATTCCTTGTCTAATCAATGTATTGTCGTGATAGACCTTTACCTCAGCTCCGTGAAATGGCTTACCATCCTTCCACACAACCTGTATAGCCAATGCGTAGAGTACAGTACCGTTCGGTAGCACTATGGTTGGATATGTTGCATTGCTCCCTTCTGGAGGAGGTTGTACAGTTACGTTCTCAGGTACTAGGTATACGTAGAGCCAATCAACTGTCTCATTCATGAATATAGCACCGTAGCCTGTTCTGTAACCACTCTTACTAGCCTCAACATACCAAGTCCTCATGGTCACTACCTGTATTGGAGGTGTCCAACCAGTTTCATTTGTTGTGAACGTCCTTAAGTCAGCCCTATCAGGTCTAGACCACACCTTAACGGTAGCACCTTCAATACCTGTATTAGTCACAGCATCAACTACTCTCACGTAGAGAGTAGCATTCTCACCTACTGGAGGTACTACTGTGAGTAGGAGCGGGAAGGACTTCTTATCGTAGTCATCAGACTTCAAGTAGTTACCGACAGAAGCATCAACTACCCAAGCTTCACACAGTAACTCTACAGGTCTCTGAACTACTTGATACATCTGCTGTGCCTCAGCTATGTAGTTACCCATGTCAACTATCACAAAGGTGCTATTCACGACATGTACCTTCGTTATGTTACTCCACGACTTCACATCAATCCAATCCATCTTCGTCTCATTGAAGTACCTCAAGCTAACTCTCCACTCCACAGTGACATCCTGCTCTACATTACTGTAGACGTATATGCTGAAGTGTCTTGGAGCTGTTGCAGTAACTGAGGTACCATTGAAGTATATCTTCAACCCAGCATTGGGAGGTAGTACTGTGTAGATGATGAATGTGTAGTTCTTACAGTACTGTAGAGTACCGCCGTTAACTGGATCGAGCCACTTAGTCCTAGTTCTGGATATATAGACATAGTATGCGGTTTCATTTATTGTGTAACTACCATTGAATTCAAACATGTTACCATATCTTCTCCACAACTCGTAACCTAGTATGTCCTTGAATAACTTCTCATAACCTTCAGCAATGTAGACGAGATGTCTAAATGTACCTTCTTCAAAGCTGTACACTCTCTCTATCCATATAGCTGGCTTCTCTACGTCTAAGATCTTTACACTTCTTATTCTCATTACAGTATTCTTAAGTGGGAAGTGGAGAGAGCATCTATATCCATAGTCGAATTCCTTGAGTGGTACCTTGATGACAGTATCTGCCTCCAGCATTATATCTGCTAGGAAACCAGTCATGTTGCCAAATGATATTTCAACATCTTTTAGAAATGGTAAATCAACATCGTAGACAACACCTGTACTTGTTGCTCTACCAACTACAGTTACTTCATAAGGTATGTTCACTTGCTCAATGACTCCACTAATCTTAATACGTGGAATTATATTAAGTATCTTTACTGGATCCTTAATTACTTGCTTTTTCATGGTACCTACAGCGTCAATGCTAACGACATTTATTTGTAGTCCTGTCTTGAATGGTACGCCTCCTCCAAACCACTGTAGTAACGTTATCTTTCCTTGAACTATGTGTAGTACAGTTATGTAGACTGAAGTTATCTTCAATCTCTCAGCAGGTATACCACGCTCAGCTACTAGATACTCCATTACATCCGTCACTATGTTGTATGGAGGTAGTTTACCAGTTTTCAGAACCTTATAGTATTCAGTCCATGTCTTACACTTTGGAGGGTAGTAGTAGATTACGTTCTCGATACCTAGTGTCTTAGCTGTCTCCACAACACACTTCTCAAGCATTTCATAGTCCTTAAACTCTTCAGGTACGTAGATCCTCACTACGGTGTACTTGTCTCCAGTAGCACTATCAACTATGACAGGTATGTACATGATAAATATGTAGTCCTTAAGACCAACTCTGTACGGTTCTGGAATGACCTTTAACTCTGATAACACTAGGTAGGATACATCGAATGTAAATACTGCTCCAAGGATTTTCCAGTAGGCTACGGATAGTGTTTTTACGGGTAAGGTCATCATTTGTTCTGCTAGAACCTCTCCAGCCATTCCAAATACAGTAGCTGAGAAGCTTACGAAATGTGTTTTAGCTAGATTAACAATACCGAGAAGAGCATGGTACGGTATTCCTGTACCAAAGGTGAGCATTACTGCTCCCTTTAGTTCTGAAGTCCAAGGATCGTAGGTTAGTAGTAATTCACTTACTGCAACTTTAGGAATCACCGTTATGTTGTTGTATAGTGCAACTACTGGTGTTCTCAGAGGTACATTGATTACACATGCATACGATGTGAATCCAGTTCCGAAGAAAGGTGTAGTATCGATTCTACCCCATGCAGATAGAAGTAAGGTGTTCTTAGTTGGGTACACATACTTAAACTTCTCAATAGCACCTCCTTCACTGTGTACAGCAAACCAACCCTTGTGAATCTTCTTAACATCTCCCTCAATATAGTACTTACGTAAGTACTCAGGAATTAAGCTAGTTCTCACCTCATGAGTGAATAGCTTTGAAATAGTTAACTTGAACCTAGTAAAGTAGTAGTAGTTCAAGGGTAGCTTTATGAGAAGTGAGTGTCCTAAATTGACTCCAGAGTAGGAAATGTATAGTGTACCCTCAAATGCTACTCTCGGTATCTTTGTCTCTGGCTCTGCTTTGATGAACTCTAGCTTGTAAATCTTATAGTCAGTATAGAGAACATTGCTTTCCCAATCATAGTATCGGTACAGTGGCTTACCTCCGAGTGAAAACTTTACCATAGTAAGATTTTGTGGATCTACTATACCTACCTCACTCTTATTGAATGCTAGAATTAGATTATCATCGTAATCTAGACATGTTGCTAGGTGAAGTCCCCATACACTACCTCCATACGCAGGTTCTGGTGTTGGATCTACTCTTACACTCAATTCTTTAATGTCTACTGGAGGATAGTAGAGCCATAATGTTCCATTTACATCATCGACAAAAACTATACCTCTCTTACACAGTGTTACGTAGTTAAGAGGAAGTCCAAGTATGACATCGTTACCTATATCCAGTAGTGCATTTATTTCCTTTGTTGTATATAATTTACCTGTCTCTCTATCGTACATGAATACTATTGATTTCTTCGTATAGGTTGACGCTATGAACCCTATGACGTGAACACCATCGAAGTAAACTATTTCACACCAACGGAAAGGACTTGCTGGAAACGGTATATAACTTGGCACTGTCTCATTAACTCCAATCCAAGTTCCTACCTTTACCTTGTCTAATAAAGTACCTGCTGTGTTGTAAATCTTGAGGTAAACATCGTAGTAGTAAACCTCTACTCCTTTCTGAGTATCAATTTCAGTTTTTATATGTGTAAGGTTTAGAAGTGCTATTTTACCATCTATAATTTGACAATAGATATTATATGCTGAACCCTTAGCAATCTCTGGGAGTTTATGCAGAAGAACTAGTGAACCATTGAAAACTGCTATATAGATATTATACTCTCCTCCAGTACTAGGTGAAATTAGATTTCGTACAAGAAGATGTACAGGAAGAGATGTCTTCTTTTCGATGGCTAATATGGACGATAAAGCTATTCCCTTGTATGCAATTACTTTATATTCCTTAGTCTTTATATTAATAACATAGAGGTAATCAGCTACATCCTCTCCAAAGATTAGATCTCCTATAGCATAGGCTCCGCTCCAACCCGAAATTACTAGGTTGACTTTCTTTTTCTCGATATCGACATGAACTATTCCCTTTCCCTCTGGAAGATTGTATAAGTATTTGGTGTTGTGTATGATACCTGCGAACTGAAGATCTCGAGATAGTCCTATTGCTTGAGAGAGAACTGCTATTGGTTTTTTAAACTGTAACTCTAGGCATGATGTTGGTAATATTAGAGCTATCAGTATAAGGCAGAGTACTGTTAGAATGCTTTTTCCATACTTCATTTCTACACCTCTATGGTTTGGGTATTAGTGGCATTTTGACTAGTTTTTCTCTTAGTTCTCGTGGTAGTAGCTTCTCTAGTTCTTTCTCTACCTCTTCATCGCTTACTAGGTGACCGTACTTCATGAGTAGTATCCTGTAGTCTCCTACGTACTTCTCGAACTCACTTGCAAGCTCCATCCACTCCTTGTCCTCAACAGGTGCGAAGATGAATTCATCTGGTAGGTACTCAGCTCTACCGTAGCAAAGTATCATCAAACCCCTGTACTTCCTCCCCTTCTCCTCTATGGTAAAGGATATGTTCCCGTACTTCGTCCTTATCATCGGTAACCCGCCAATTGCTAGACACATCTTAGCAAACTTCACAAGCTCCTTAATCGCTTCTCTAGAATTCTCAATAACCAACCTAATACCCATAGCTGAAACACCTGAGAAATAGAACCTAAACTATATTTTATGTGTTTAGAATGAGATTGAAGCTGTAAAAAGAAGGGTTTATGAAGTAGATTATAGAGGTGCCCTAGCTTTACCTAATACCTGCCTTGTGTAGTGCTTCAATTAGGTCAGCTACTCTAATACCCTTCATCTTTATTAATCCTGCTAGTGACTTAGCTAGATCTGGTGTCACTGGAATGTAGACGTTCTTTACCTTTCCACTAGCTCCCCAACACACTAGCTGAATTACGTTTCTACCAAAGCCCTCAATACCGTACATCGATGTCCTTATCTGTGTTACACCTCCTGCCTCTCTGCACGTTCTGTCGAACTCAACAATTCTCCTAGCTACTTCATCTGGGATCTCTACTGTGAAGCCCTTTACTGTGACTCTGACCATATTTACTCACCTAGGTGTACCTTATGTCTGGATATTTATTAAACTTTCATTCGTGTATACACTGACGTAGTAGTCTATACACGTCACTACACCTTCTCCCTCATCTCGCTGGTAACTGCTAGGTACATCTTCAGTATCTTGTTTATCGCTTCGTTAAATGATGAGAATACTCCCTTACCCACGAGTATGCTCAGCTTCTCAAATGTATCACTGTCTAACCTAACAGGTATGACCTTCTCACCACTGCTGTAGAACATTCTCCTAATCTTCTCATCAAGTCCCTTCGGCTCAATGTACACAACAAAGAGTAACCCTAGTTCAGGTGCTGATAGACCTAGGAAGTTGTACTTACTACCGTCCTCTGTAGCAAATACACCAACTGCTTGCTTCACTACCTTCTCACTAAATAGCTTGTTCTCATCTAGGTTGAACTCCTTAATGAGTTCATGCAGTATCTGTGCCTTATAGCTCAGGTAATCACTATAGCTCCAACCAAGTTCCTGAAGCACCTTATCCCTTACAGGACATCTCTTCTCTGGGCTACAGCAATACGCTAGGGATCCCCAACACAGATCAGCACTATGCTTACTGAATCTCTCCTTAATCTCCTCGTACTGCTTCGGATCGATACCTAGCTTCTTCAGTGCATAGTCTCTAACTGGGCATGGTTTCTTTATTGAACAGCAGAAAACTACTGATGCTAAGCAACCTCCAGCACATAGATTGGGCACACCAACAAGCTTCTCAGTTAGCTTACGTATGTTTATCTGGCTTCACCTCCTTACACGGAGAATTGTCTGGAGTAAAAGTTCAAAATTTCTAAAGGCTTGTTCCTCAAGTCTAAAGCCCATGACTACAAACTTCATGGTTGACCCATCTGGTCTATACAGCTTGATTAGTACAATTGGTGTAGGTTGTAGCCTCCTCATTAACCTATCAACACCTTTAAAGGGCTCTGGTGATATCGTTCTCTTCTCTAGGTCAACTACGTAGAACTCACCTAGTTCACTGTACGGATCTACGTATCTAGTTATGTAGCGTCTAATGTACGGTACACCTAATCTAGCACATATCCTCCTCAAGTGCTTATCAACACCCTTACACACTGGGCACCTACCTAGGTACCACAGCTCAACCTCTAGCACGTCTACCTCTCTCCTCAGTTATTGCTCTCAGGACAGATACTAGGTGTCTAGCGAATTCAGGAGTTGATACAGCAAATTCAGAACCCAACATGACGACTCTACTCCTATAGTTCTCAACTCTCTTGAACCTAAATCCCCTAGGTAGCTCCACTGTATTAGGTACTTCAAGAACTATACCATATGCGTGGATGCCCCTAAATCCACTCTTTGTCTCGAATAGCGTGTACTCGTCATCTGATAGAGATTCCTCAGCTTCCCTACCTCTCCTCTCCATCTCCTCAGCTCTAGCAATGTACCCACGTTCCCTCATTCTCTTCAACCTAGCTAAGATACTGTACTTCCTCTCTAGGTAATCTGCCTCAGCCTTCTTATTAATTAAGTTCACTAAGGCAGGAATAACAAATGACATGTCCTCACCTCTTCAATCTCAACCTATGTTCTAGAGTTATAGGGTCTGTGTAGTCCTCTGCTAGCTCATGTGCTTTCAACTCTGCAATTACGTCACTAGCTCTCTCACCAAACATTATGTAGACATCTCTTATCGGTATATCTACTCTATTCAGTAGTATGGCGTATAGCTTCCTAGCACTTGGAGATAGCTCAGGTACGACAACCTCCTCAGTGTAGAACATACCTTTTGTCGGTATGACAATTCTCTCCTTTGTTACGAAAGCTGTCGTCACCTTGAGAATCAGATCCCTTATCTTAGCCTCGAACTTTGGAAGGAGGTTAATCAACTTGAACTTGTCTCTATGGTATATAGCAGACCTAACCTCTGATAGCAGTGTGTTGTACTCCTTGAAGTCCTCAGTAAGGATCTCGAATATCGTGGATGTCGATTTAACACTGGTCGTTCTACACACGTACATGACAATTGTCTCCATGCAGTTAATCACGCTAGTTAGGTAGTCATCAATCCTAATCCAGTCTTGCCCACTCATTAGTGACTTTCTAAGTATCTTCTTTATTGCTGTGAACCTATTGTTCAACTCATCTCTAAGCCTCATTATCTCCTTGCTAATACCCTCCACAACAACTACTTCCCTACTACGTTCACGTCCTCTCCTCTCCTCTACGTCCGAACTCATACATACCTCACCTCTGCAGGTTTTTCAGCTGGTTTCTCAACAGGTTTAGCTAGAGGTTTCATACGTTCCTCAATGGTCTTCAGAGCCTCTGTGAACTCTATACCCATGTACTTCGTAACTACTTCTCTAAGTGCTCTCACCTGATCAACTAGATCAGATACCAACTTCCTAGTTTCCTGAAGGTTATTTATCACTGATGTGATGATATCTTCTAGAGTTACTGTTGACTTCTCGTAGTACTCAATTACCTTCATCTGCCTCTCGATTTCGTGCTGTAGCCTCAGTACAGTACCCTCTAGATTGACTAACCTCCTAGAGAGTTCATCTGCTAAGGTCTTGTACTTCTCTGCTTCATACGTCTTAATCGTTAAGTATGTCCTCAGTCTATTGACTTCGAGATCTAGTGAGTGCACTATCTGTGCATACACCTGTGCTGTTCTAGTCATCTCGTGGAGCTTAGTAGCTAGGTCATAGGTACCTCTGTGATCTAGCACACCAGATGGGTCTGCCACTATGAGTGGAAACCTCCCCTCATACACCTCATCTAGGAACAGTATGTTGTCCTTCGGTACGAGAATTCTCTCAATGTTCTCGATACCTATCGGGACGACAACTGCACTAGCTCTAAGCTCCTCCATTCTCCTTCTAGCAATGAAGGTACCTATCGTAGGGAGTCCATTGATGAAGTATGGGTACCACTCAACTACTCTCCTACCCTCAACACTGTACTCAAGCCTAATCCAGTACTCTAGATAGCCAACCTGAATCTCCCAGTACTCCCTACCATCTATGAACACTGGCTTATGAGCTACGTAGTGACCTCTAAACGCTGGTTTCTCACCAATGACAATTACTGGTCTTCCTCTCAGTGCCTCAACTACCTCAAATGCTCTACCGTAGATAGGTGTTGGTCTAGGTACCTCAGCTACATACCTCGTAGGTGTGAGCAACTGTGTTAGTGCATCGTATATCCTATCAGCTAGACTCAAAGCTCACACCTCCAGAAGCAAGCCTCTCAACTTGCTCCCTCAACCTATCGACTTCACTTCCCAACCTAGTTATCTGAGTCGTCATCTCTCGTAGTGTACCGCTTATAGAGTCCATCCTCTCCTGTAACCTACTCAGCATAGACTCTAGCCTCGATACGCTTGCATCAACCTTCTCGACAATATCTGATAGGCTAGACACTATTCTAGGGATGTTGCTCATAGCTGTATCACGGGTTAGTGTGGTGACTAGGTTCTTCATCTCGTTCACATCATTGCTCAGAACTGCAAGTGTCTCAAGTACCTTTCTGAACTCTGCAAAGCTCTCAATACGTTCTCGTACCTCCTCAACAACCCTCTCGGCTACCATAGACGACAACCTCTCACCTGCAGTGCTAACTGCCTTCTCCACAGCTACTAACGATACGGACTGTACCGATGACGCTACTGCCTTAGCAACTATATCAGATGTACTCGACTCAACTAGGTGAATCCTCCTCTCTAACTCACTTACCTTAGCTCTAAGCTCACTAACCTCACTCCTTATCTTCTGTATCTCAGGCTCAATAGCTCTAGCAACAGCCTCAGCAATCACCCTAATCGTCTCCTGCACCCTTCTCTGCTCCTCGGGAGTAGGTACCTGACTCATACCTACTCACGCTCCTTCACACTTGGGTAGAAGTACCTAATGACTTCAGATGGTACTGAAGATACGACAACCCTATCAAGTGCATCAACTGGTATGTAGCCAAGTGCATAGGACTTCAGTAACTCACTACCAACCTTCTCCTTCTCTAGGTGATTTCTCAGCTTTGCAATCATCTGATCTACAATTCTGTGCTCTATACCTACACCAATGAGGAACCCTGACACTAGACCGAATATCACTGCTACGAAAGGTGTTGTCAGTATTGCTAGCTCTGGTGCTGATGTGTACAGCACTGTGATTAAGACGAAGTAGATAAGTAGTACTGCAATACCTAGCAGTATGAAGATAGGTACCCTACCAAACTTCATGTATACACCAAAGGTGTTGTCTATACATGAATATTTAAATTCTCTGGTCTATCTCCGTTAAGTACTGGGGTTGAGGAGTATGTCCTCGTGGTTTGAGGAGGTTAAGAAGAAGCTCAAGCAGAAGGAGAGGGAGAGCGAGCTAGAGGTCATGTTTGGTAGTGAGGAGGGTAAGAAGCTGGATGCGTGTTGAGAAGCTAACTGTAGTATTTGAGGTAACGTACAGGTGTCCCTTCTCATGCCCACACTGTTTTCAACCTAAGAACCTGTCGAGAGAGGTATCACCTAACGAGTTTCACTTCGTGCTCAATCTCATTAAGAAGGTTACAGACTTCAAACACGCAACAGTGATACTGTCTGGAGGAGAGCCGTGTACTGCACGACACCTATCCACGTACATAGATATAGCGAAGCACCTAGGGTATGACGTAGTTCTCGAAACTAGATGGCTACCCCCAATGACAGTACTAGAGCATCTAAAACATGTTGTTGTCTCTATAGATTCGTGGAATCTTGAGCTAGGTAAAGCTATTGTCAACTACGTACACAAGCTAGGAGGTAGAGTTGCCGTAAGGACAACACTTGTTAGGAATGGTCTAAGTACACTGAGTGAAATACTCAACTTCTGCATGAGTAAGAACATCCCACTAGCTGTCGCACCCTACATAGGTACTAACACCGATCTAAGACCTACAAAGTTCGAGGTACAGAAGGCTCTAGACATGCTGTCAATGTATAGAGAGGTCTACTACATGTCGAACTGCATGGTAGGGAAGTCCATTGTGGTAGACCCGTACCTAAACGCTAGGTCATGTGTCTTCCTCTTCGATGATGTCATCTCGATAGTTCACTATAGGGAGAAAGCTATTGAGAAGGTACTTCAGGGTAAAAAGTATAGGTGTATTGAGTATGGATTAGTACCGTAGGAATGTTGGTACTGCAATTACCTCGACTAGGTACAGCATTACGTAGCCGAAGAGACCTAGAGCAACACCTAGTACTGCTGAGAGCAGTAGGATGTACCTCGGTTTGTCGAGTGGTAGAAATGTTAGGTGTTTCAGTACTTCCCTCATTATGTACTTAACAGATATGCCGTACATGAAGCCCCATAGGAAGATCACTGGATTCGTTACACCTGCAAATACGTATGCCATGATGTACCCTGTAACTAGTGCACACACTATTGCAGATACCTCATCTACTGCAGTACCTACCATACTTCTACTCTCGACTTGATGTACGTACTTCGGTACTCTAATGGCTACGAGTGACTTACCTAGTGCCTTGGATATCATGTACATGACTACGTAGTTGTAGCTAACGAACATAGACGCTATGAACTGATTAACCAAGTCATCCCCAGCACAGAGCAACCTTATCGTAAGTATTGCAAATGCAGTAGCTACAGAGTGATAGAGCCCCAGCACCTTCTCAACAATGTCCTTACTCGACATTACTGTCCCCTACCTCAGTCCCTACTTCTTCTCACTACTTACCCCTGCTCTTTCTCGGACTAGAGACTTTAACTCTCTAAGCGATATGTCGAGACCTTTCGTTATTGTAGCTATTACATCTTGCATGCAGAGGCTGTAGTGGTGCCAGAACTCATCTTCGTTCTTAGCTAGCTTCGAAGCTACCTTGATGCAGTACATGAACGCTGGTTTCAAGTACTCAACTGGGTGACCTATACCGAACTTGTCTGAGTAGTTCTTTGTTAGGTACTCCTCAAGTGCTTTCTCAAGTTCAGAAGCTACCTTCTCTACTGTTGACATACATGAGAAAAAGGAGGAGTGGAGAAATTAAATGTTTTAGACGTACTTCACTCTTCTAGTTGATGCTACTGACTTAGCTCCAGCCCTCATCAATATTGCTAGTGCAACTATGAATATTATCGCAATGCCGATAGCTACAAACCAGAAGTACGTCACTGGTATGACGTAGACTAGCTGGTAGTAGCCCATGACATCGTAGTCTCTATCTACTGTGATTGTGAGTGATGGTTCTGTTAGCTCACTTGTGTCGTATGTTAGCTTCTTGAAGACTGCCTTCCTCAGTAGCTCTACCTTGTGCTCCTTCGGATATATAATTGTCACCGTCTCAGCCATGTAGATGGTTGCATTGGTGTTTACTGTGTAGTTTAGCTTAGTTGCATTGATGCTCACTATCACGGGTATGGAGTACGTTAGGTTTGCTAGAAGCCTCACCTTGTGTAGTGTCGTTAGGTTGTACTCAACAGTACCGTTAACTATGTCACTTGGTTTGAAGGTCTTCAGTGCGTACTCACCAGTTGCTAGCGTTATAATCACTGTGAAGTCCTTGCTGGTGTCGATATCTACAACTGCCCAACCTGTTGAGTTTGTTGTTGCTTCAGCAACCTTCTTACCGTCCTGATAGACGGCGAGTGGCACACCTGCGACTGCCTCGGTCTTATTCACTACGTGGATGTACACCTTATCTGGTTCTGCAAGTGCAATTGGTACTGCGAGCACTAGTGCTATTGCTAGCAGTAGCAGTAGGTACCTCATACCTCTTCACCACTCCTGATAGGAGTACTAAACCTACTTTTTAATAAGTTTCTTATCAACTCCTTATCTTCTCCCTAGGTACTCCGTAACCCATCCAGATGTCCTTCATCTTCAGCTCGATAGCACCGAAGAGAGCGTACTTCTCACACCAGCTCATCAAGGTCTTCCTCACATCCTCTGGAGTTGGCTCCCTCCCAATAACCTCCCTATACAGCTGAACTACCTTAGCACACATCCCAGCTACACACGGAGTAGCCATCGAGGTACCCGACATCATGACGTAGTACTCACCTATCTTGAGGGGTAGGTTGTACTCATCGATTAACTGCTCGTAAAGTGAGTACACCGTAACTGGTAGGCAGGAGACAACCCACACACCTGCACCACAGCAATCAGGCTTAATCCTACCATCTATTGTCGGACCTGCAGAGCTGAAGCTAGCTACTTGATCTAGGTATGGATCCATTGCTCCTACGCTAATTACCTTGTGTGCACATGCAGGTATGTTTATCGTGTATGGGAAGATGTAGTTGTTACCCATCGCAACACACACCACGATACCTTTCTCAACCAACTTATCGCATGCTAGCGATATTGGGTCACTACCATCACTAGCCTTCGGTATACCCCACGAGAACGAGCACACCTTTATCTTGAACCTCTCAGCATTTCTGTAGATCCACTCAAGTGCATCAAGTATGATGTCACTAGATGAGTAACCCTCCCTACTAAATGCCTTAACCACAACAAGCTCACTAGCAGGAGCAAGACCCATGTACCTACCATTACTAGCAACACCCCTAGATGCTACAATACCAGCACAGTGCGTACCATGTCCGTTGCAGTCTATCCAAGGGTACTCGGTTAGGTTGTAGGTCTCTACTAGTTGTCTCTCGAATTCCCATGCCTCTTCAAGAGTTCCGTTAACACCCTTAATCCATGTGAGTGGTGTTCCTTCTTTAGTTCTTACAAGCATTGAGACGAGTACTTTAACTGCATCTCTCAGATCTGGATGTAGGTAATCTACACCGCTATCAACTATACACACTACTACACCTCTACCAGTTAGGTACCTCGATCTGTGGTAATCTCGCTTTATGTCACCACTGTATGCTATCGCTATGGGTAGTGTCTCCGTTAGCTCTGACCTAGTCATTATCATACCAATCCACTTACTGATAGGTTCTGGGAATGTTGGCTTCATCGAGCCGAAGACCGATATTGAGAATTGAGCTATTGACTTAACCTCATCTAGACTTCTCGCACAGTACTTCACAATTACTAAATCACCGAACCTCCAAGTCTTCACTATTCGACTTCTATCGAGTTTACTGAGGTTCTCAGCATTTAGGGATATGTAGACTGTGCATGGGTATGCTGTTGAGTTCATCAGCTCTGGATCAATGTGTGTCAGTAGGTAGCTTATAGATGCTGAGTACCAGAACGCACTTGAGAAACCTAGGAGTGTACCCACTACAGTAAGCACTGTCACTACTGCTATGTAGAGCCTTCTCCTAGCTCTTACACGTACCTTCCTGTACTCAGCACCTAGGTAGCTCATAGGTACTTCACCGCTCTAACACTCACTACCTTCCTACCGTATCTGAGCTTGAACATGTCGTAGATTGCCGTTACTACCATCATAGTACCTGCTAGTATTACACCGAACCAGAACGGTATTGTGAAGTAGTGTATGTAGAGCATTCCGTAGAGTACCATTGCCATACCTACAATACCTGAAATAGACTCAAATACGTAGTTAGCTAGTCTGTAGATGCTCTTCTCCACTGGTATAAGTGATCTACCTGTTACTGATCTAGCGACATCATCTAGAGCATCTACACTAGACAGTAGCACTAACACAGCAAGTAGTGGTGCTTCAGGACTTGTCATGGTTGCGAAGAACATCGCAACTATGAGAAGGAACACAAAGGTGAAACCATTCAGAGCAGTAACGAGTACCCTAGTTAGCAAGTTGATCACCATAAATAAAAAGGGAAGAGAGAAGGATTTAGGTGTTTACTCCTTGGTACCGAGCTTAGGTTTTGGTAGCTTTCCGAGGAAGAACAGTACTGCTAGTACTACGGCACCAGCTATGATTCCAGCTATGATGAGCGACTGCACGAATGTCATTAGGAGGAACTCTGTGTAGCTAGGTGTTGCATAGTGTAGTGCTAGTGGGAGGTAGCCCTTAACTGATGCACCCCACAGTATCAGTGCTAGACCGAGACCGAGCATGTAGTAGAACGGCTTAATCCTCTCGTACTTTGCTGGTAGGAACTCACCTATCATGAACCACACTGCAACTGCAAACACTGTCAACCCTGCTAGCAGTGGAGAGACCTTGAGCATTGTAACGACTGTCAGTATGATCACTAGTACAACCATGAAGGCAATGAAGCTTAAGTACCTCCTCACTTCCGCTCTTCCTCTCCCTGCCTGCTTCGGCACTACGTAGACTAGCTTAGCCATACTCCACACCTAAGTTAAACAGCGACTACAAACATTTAAAGGTTCCACTTCCCTTAGAGGTACCTCTCTAAGTAACCGCAGAAACGTCTTAATCTAGCTCTCTTCACCTTCTTCTCAGTACGTATCTCGTTAATTGTTGCAACTAAGTTGTTGATGATGTGACCAAGCACTGATGCGAGTCCGTAACCTCTACTCCACATGTACCACGATACTAGAGCAAGGCTTCCGAAGTGAATTAAACCAACGAGAACTACCTTAAGTACTTCCCTTCTCCTACCTCTACTGCTCGGTACTAGCTCAAGTACACTATCTACCCAACCCCCAATGTGTAGAATAGCCCACAGCACTGCAGTTAACAAGCTGAGCCAAGGGCTCACGAGTAGTGGTAGTGCAAAGAAGACAATCTCCTCCAGTATAGGTATTGTGAATCCTGACTGAAGTGTAGTTAGTACAGGTGACTCAATTGGTACGTACCACATGTAGGTGAACCAGTGCCTAACATCTGACCTCCTAGGTACGTACCCTATCCTCACGAATTTAATTGGGATTTGAGTCAGTACGTTAACTAACCAGTACACTATGAACCACTTACACAGCTCAACAGCATTGAGAGAGAACACTAGAGTCATGCTTCAAGTCCCTCACTTCTTGCGAATTCCTTTAGGTCTCGAATCTTTGTCTCGTAGTGTGGTATGAATACTACACGTAATATCAGCTGTATAAATGCTAAGATCATGAAGGCTAGGTACGTGTAAATACCTGTGTAGGTTAGAGCAACTGTACCACAGAATAGGTGAATTAGGAAGTCTACAAAGTAGAGAGGTAATGGAATTCTGATCTCAACCTCTTCACTCGGTATTCTAACTCCGTAGATTGCAAATATTATTATAAATGTGATGAGTATGTAGCAGTCGTAGAAGATCTTGATGTATGGTGTGATGGCACGTATGTATGCTGGTAATCTAACAAATACACCTCTAAGTGCCTCGAAGACAATCACTGGTGGGATACCTAGTACAGTGAATGTATGGGTTACTACGAGTAGAAAGTACGCCACAAATGAGAGATTCGCAATTCTCCTGAACCTTCTCTCAAAGGCTTCAGCTTCTATAGGTGTGAACGTTAATCTAGCTAGTTCCTCAAGCTCTCTCGAAACGTCACCTCTCTCACGTTCTTCAGCCACTAGATGCTCACCTCCTCACAGCCTGTAGGTAGTGTAACTGGATCTAGTACGAGATCTCCATTTTCATCAGCGTCGGTGACGTCTATGTACCTCCAACCGCTCGATCCCTTGAAGTAGCAAGCTACTACACACCTAGTTCTCAAACCTACCTTTCTGAGAACTCTAGCAAATTCGTGCAGTTGCTTAAGCTGGTGTAGAGGTAACCTAACTACACTTCCTCTACTCGTCTTAACCTCAACTAGGTACACCGTACCTTGCTTAAACACTATGAAGTCAGGTGTACCAAAGCGACACAGCGGTACATACGGTAGTCCCCTACTCCTCAATTTCATCTCAAATTTCTTCTCACCCTCTCTACCAATGATCCTCCTAAGTACTCTCTGCATCTAGTACCTATACCTCATACTTTAATATATGTTCTATGTGATGTACTCAATATGGGCTATCGAGCAGTTCTGAGAATTGTCTCTGCGGGAATGTCATTACTTGCAGATACTCTAGACCTAATCCCTGCTCTGTGGATTCCAGTTCTCGGTGATGTACTCGACCTAGTTACTGTAGTACTGAATCTACTAGCTATAGGCAATTGGGGATTACTCGGCTTACTTGAGCTAATCCCAGTACCACTCTTCGATGTTGCACCATTCCACACCCTAGCACACATACTTAGGTCTTTCTTCTCTTCGAAAGAACGTTAGTCCAAGGATTGTCACGGATGAAGTCAGGTAGATCGCTTAGGTCAGTGCTCTTGCTCTCCTCAGCTAGCTTACCGATATCTCTCCTAATCTCTTCACTAGATAGCTTATGTACTCTAGGCTCTACTGAGTAGAGCATTGTCTTCTCTATGAACGATAGCTTACTACGTAACTCATACAGAATCTTCTTAGCCTCAGCCACATCGTAACCCATTGACAGCAACTTATCTAACTTCATATTTATCTCATCTAACCTAGCCTTAATCTCCTCCAAATCAAAACCTAGGTAATCCCTCATAGCCTCAATAAGGACAACAGTCTTGAACTTACCCTCATCATACATCCTCCTCAACCTATACCAATCATTGAGTATTCTATGCATGAGTTCATAGAGTATATCTGTTCTAAACACTTGAGTTGCATATCTCAAGATCCTCATATTTGCTGGATTAGAAACAAAGGTGAAGTAGTATATTGGTCTTTGCCTCAATGATGCAACAGTTCTCTCAGTTGGCATACTGTGAATTAATACGCAGATTCTCTTTTTAACTAAAACGCTCCATAACAAACTAAAATGCTGTAATGCAGGTAAAGACTTTTAAGCTTGACTCTACTACGTATCTATGGGAACTACCATGTCTTTCGATGTTGTTATCTACTCGGTTGCTGGGAGTTTAGTTGCTGGTATCTGTACTGGTATGTTCTTGAGGTACCTCACAAAGTTCATTCTACTGCTAGCTGGTTTCGTATCCTTTGTCCTTGCTGTACTTGCTTCACTAGGAATTGTTGTCGTTAGATGGGAAGCACTCTCAACACTAATCGAGAAGATTATCACAGCTCTAGGAGGTTACGCACCAGCCGTACTAACTCTAGGTGTACCATTTGCAGTTGGGTGTATTCTAGGGTACTTCATCAAGCTACCACTAACTGTAGAAAAAAGAAGGAGAATTAGATACCTTTAAGGAATTGAGCACGTACCTCCTCTAATCACTTAATCAATGACTACTAGGTACGATGCCTTGAACCCTGTCTCAGTAACTACTTCAACAATGTAGCTTCCCTCTGGTAGGTGCTTACATATCTTCACTAGAGCTACTTCATTCGGTTTCACTACTACGTCAATATCCTTGATGAACTGTACTTCCTTGCCTTCTTTATACACGATGACTTGTACTAGGTGTGCACTTACCTTTCCTATGTTTCTCACGTAGATGTACAGTGTTGAGTCCTTGTAGCACACTGCCTCAATTCTCACGAATTGATTGAATACCTTTGGTATTGCTGATAGCTGTGTCTGTACGAAGCTGGAGACAAATGCGAACACCGTCAGCACTAGTATCACTGCTACTAGGCAGTACAGCACCACGCTTAGTGTGTATGAAACTCCTTTAGACCTCATACTACATTCCCTACACCTCTAGTATCTTACAGAATTTTTAAGTAGTTACACATACTGAGAAGTTATGTATGAAGATTAGGAATATCTTACTAACTGTAGTAGCTATACTAGTTGCTATAGACTACACACTAACCTACATCATAGTTAAGTCTGGTCTAGGTGTTGAGGCTAATCCCTTCACTGCTAGGTTCTTCACACGTGATGTAGACATCAGTACTGTCGTCACTCTCTACGTAATGTCTATATCTACTGCCTACACCATGTTGAAGGTACTTGAGCTAGTGTACACGTACCTCGTGAGGCTCCTCAAGGTTAAGTCGAGCAAGTTCATCGAGTACGTTAGGTTGTTCATGTACATTCAGTTCCTAGGCACAATATCAGTTCTAGAAGCCATCACAGTAGTGAACAACCTCATGGTGTACCTAGGACTAGGACAACTACACTTTTTAATACATTTGATTAGTGGTTAGTGTCGGTGAGTATGTATGAGGCATAGGGAACTACTGACTTCTCTACTTGCTGTAGGGAATGAGCTTAAGGTAGAGATACCTAGAGCTTGGTTGGAGGAGTACGTGGAGTCGTATGGACTTGGGAGAGACTTCGTAGAGAAGGTGCTTAAGTGTAGACCAAGTGAGACACCTGACTACTACGTATGTACGCTAGCTGAGAAAAAGGGAGAGAGTATTGTTCTAAACGTGGTGATGTTGAAGGTACTTGATGAGTTTCTGAGAGATCTACAGAAGATGCTTGGTTAGTGCTCAACATCTACGTCAGGTATTTTTGTATCTACAATCGCTACTCTAATACCTAGATCATCATCGAGGTAGACCTGTAACCTAATTCTCTTTCTATCTGCACGGAAGTAATCTAGTGCTCTAATCACCTTCACTAGCTGTCTAGAAAGAATGTAGAGAGGGCAGAAGTTACATTTCCGCTGTTTGCAGTACTGCAAGACATCTTCAGCTAACTCATCCTCCATGTAGTACTCTATGCCTTCCCTAGTACAGACGAACTGCCTCAAGGCTTGCTTGCTCAAGGTCTAGCGAACCTCACGTGAACTTTCCTAACCTCGATGTACGGCTTTCTCCTCTTCAACCTACTGATGAAGAACCCTAGCTTATCTAGGAACTCCCTTATCTCACCAGCTTTCAAGCTCTTCGTTATTATTAGCTCGTCGTCGTGGTATAGGAGTGGGATATCTATTTCCTCCATTCCGTAGAATCTCCTAATTACGTTCAGTAACTTGCTGTACTCCTCACTAGATAGCTCTGCAACCCATCTAGTACCTCTCGGTACTGAGACATTGATGTTAACTCCAGTTGGTGACTTCACTAACTCAATCTCTATATTACCAAGTCTTCTATCGGGAACAATGCACAGTGCTAGATCTCCTCTGACATCGCACCCAACCTCTATGCCGTACTTCGAGAATATTTCCTTAAGCTCAGACGCTACCTTAGATATCTCAACCTCAGCCATACCTACTCACCACAACTCACACTCACTCCATCTAACCTATAAGTAGTTACATATATTGGTTTTCTACGCTCAACTACCTTGGAGTAGTACATCTTTACCGCTACTAGACTTACAGCAACCACAAGTGCAATACCTATAATCGCTAGAACTAGCACGGGTAGTTCAAACTTCTTCTCCTCCGTAGCTTTGGTAACTTTCTCAGCCTTAGGATATGTAGTCAGCAAGATATCTCCTATTGCTTTCGTTCTTCCAAGTACTGATACAACAATGTTACCGTGTACGAATCTAGTGATATTACCGTAGTATGTGTAGAACTTCTCTAGTGATGGAGTGTTATCGAATACGTCTAGTCCGTAGTAGGTGTAGTTTGTAACTCTCGTGAAGTCTAGTTTAGAGAGTGGAAGTAATGTGATGTAGATACCTTCTAGTGTCTTCGGTACAAGCATTATCTCGGTACTGATAGTCACTGCATATGTTGTATTTGTTGCAAATCCATGCTCTATACTAGTTACTGCATTGACCTCAACTCCATAGTACCTATAGGCATCTACAAAGCACCTAGTAATGTTCTCGACTAAGCTACTGTAGATACTTGTGTCATTCAGCCACCTCTCAATCTTTGTACCTGTCTCCTCATCGAGACTTGCAGATACCAGTACTGAGATAACTCCATTCTGTGGATTGACTGTGATCACAGCATATCTCTCATACACTACACCTAGTGTAGGTACTGTCGAGCATAGTAGGAATAGTGCTAGGAGAATGCTAACTATACACAACCTCGACATGAATTGAGTTCACCTCCTCTATATCTATGCTAGATAGAGCTTCTAATAGGTCTAGAGTAGGTTTCCTAACAGTTAACGTCTTCTCACCGTGTGATGTAAATACGTGTACTATGAACTTCATGAATTCGAGCTTGTGATTAGTTACTATGACTGGCGTGTACGCTGTAACCACAGGTACAACACATGGTAACCACGTAGAGTTGATGACTTCTCCTCTGTACCTAAGTATCTCCCTAACGTAGAATACTGTTGCTTCTCCATTAGTAGTAATTACCTTACTTCCACTTGGTAGAGCTACATCAATTCTCGGACTTATCAGAAACCTCATCTCGACATCACCTAGCTCAATCTCAACATACTCCTCCCTAATTGCACTCGCTAGCTCTAGTCTCCTACTGAAGTTCATGAATAGAGCAACTGCTGTATCCTCTGGCAAGATATTTACATAGGCAACTACTGTGAATTTGAGCCCCTCTTCCTTTGGTAGCTTCTCTTCTAGTACTGAGACATTGCACTCTCTCACGTGTGGTGTTATGTAGATAACGCAGTTGTGGTATCTAGGTCTTGAGATTGAATCGAAATAGCACTCAGGAGCACCAGATGTCAAGAGCAACCTTGCGTAAACTGGGTACTCAGTCTCATTACTGTACAGTAGCTCTGAAGGAAGTTCACCTCTTGAGTGATATTGCTCCAATCTCGCTATCGTTCCCTCAATAGTGATCTTCCTAATGACAACATTACTGAAGTTATACTCCAGCTCGTGATATACAGCTAGGTACTCAGGCTTCATTATTGTCGAGTCAACTAGCCTATACTGAATATAACAGGTATCCGTCTTAAGCAACCAGAAGCTCATAGCGTTACCGTGCCCAAATACAAACATTGGCTTTAGCACCACTTCCCTACTGAAGTCTATAGAGGTGGATACTGGTGAAATGCGTAGTGGTATTGCCTTAATTTCGTAATCTACCTCAACATCCTCAATACCGTGCCACTCATCAGGATCCTTCAAGAACACTATCTCTACTGATAGATCCTCGTAATCTGGTACCCTCTTCCAGAACTCATACCACTCCTTGCTGTACTCATAGATTATCCTTATGACAATTCTACGAAGTGCATACTCAGGGTGTTTTGACAGTACTTCATTGATTTTACGCACTTCCTCAGATGTTGGAGGTCTGTAGTTGAGCCCTATACTCCTCAGTAATCTCAGTGCAAGTGTTATGTGATGCCACGTGAGTTTAGTACCTAGTACCTTTCTCGATAGAAAGACACCTCCGTAAGGTGCTCCCAAAACAGTTAGTTCCTTAATTGTTAAACCTGAACCAGCAGTGATTTCCCAGCTCCAGTACATCATTCCAGCTTGCCTCATGATTGCATATGCCGTAGCGACACCTGTGCCAACAGTCATTGTCGCTAGTGTACCTAGTACGCCCCCCGCTAGTCCTGATGCCATACAGAGTGCAATTAGCGACACAATCAACCTATCGTATGGTTGCATCAGCTTATGCACTAAGTAGCTGTAGAGTATAGGGGGTAGACTCTCGATCTCTATTCTCCACGATCCATAGCACGGTGCTGAACTCGCTAAGATAGCTACTGGTAGAGCATTGTCGAAGATACCTCCAGTTATGTTGATTTCCGTAACAACTCTGACCTTAACTGACGAGAATGCCCTAAGGTACCAAGGAATCATACACCTCCACTTGACGTACTTCACAAAAGCCCACAGCGGATACTGAATCTTCTTCCCACGGAATTCCGTAAGTTCCTTAATCTCGAAGATCTTGGCTGTAGCATAGCTAACGTGCTCAACTCTAGCATTCACAACATCTATCTTCTTAGTTCGTGCATGAGAAAGTAGGTCTGAGGCAGTTGCTCTATCCATACTCACCCAAATACCCTTCTCAGCACTGAGCACAGGTCTCACACCTATAGCTACGGTAAGTATTGACGATAGTACGAGCAGTATTAGGACTGTAGCCCTAATCCACATCAAGTAAGTAGATGTGTAAAAAAGGAAAAATAAGTTTCAGTCACAGCTAGAGTACAAGTACCTTGATCACAGTCTTACCGTTAATCTTCTCGACATCGTAGCAGAGAAATGTCCAAGTAATTGGTGTATGTACCTTTCCTCGTTTCTCCATCATAAGATACCTATCTCCCTGAGCTTTATCTTTGTGTACTCGTGTACGCAGTTTCTAAGTATGTCTTCATCGATTCTCAGCTTATCTACCTTCATCTTAGACTCAACAGCGAATACAACTAGGCTCTCTCCGTATATCCTACCTGTCTCCGATGGTCTTACCTTGAGCACTCTACCTTCTCTCGTCGATAGGTAGTACAGTATGTCTTCTAGCGTAATTGCGTAGATATTTCCATCATCTCCATACATCAACATGTCTGCTCTAGTGAGTTTGTTGAGTGGTCTAGCTCTCTTACAGGGTAGGCACCTAGCTTCGAGCACTACATAGCCCTCGTAGTCTGCTAGGTTTATTCTCGGTACCTTAGGTGCCTTACGCAGAAGCTCTATCAGTGGTGCGTGCTGTGGTGTAGCGAATTGATGTACATTAGCCTTCTTCAGGTAGATAGATCTAGGTTCCTCCCATGGTGTGAAGACTCTCAGGTAGTACTTACCACGTACCTTAATCTCCCTCTTAACTGACTGCAAGTCCTTACCTATCAACCTATAGAGCTGATTTGCAGGGTACGTGAACAAGTCCTCAATATCTGCACTATCGATGAGTTCTCTAATGAGCTTAATCCTCTCCTCGTAGCTACTCGACACTATCTTCACGAAGTTATCTGTGATTACCTTCGGCAACCTAAATCGCAGGAGGCTCTTGATGGGGCTTCCCTTGAGCACTACCTTCTTGCCCTGTAGTATGTATGACTTCCTGCTGTAGATGTACATTACGTTCCACACATCCTCTAGATCTGCCTCTAGTCCAAATCTCGACAGGTAGTCCGCTATGTCCTTTGCTAGCTTCTGAATATCTTCTCCGCTGTTCACTACCACGAATATGCTATCTGTATCGCTGTAAATTACCTTCCAACCTCTAGACCTCAAGTACTGAATCCATCCCATCTGTATCTTGTACGTGCCGTAGAAGATCTTGGTTGGGCAAGCTAGGTTCCCTAGTGGTGCAGGTGATGCTTGCTTACCTTGTACACCGTATGCTAGTGCATTCAGTACTGCCTTAATAGAGTGGTCAACTGGTTCGTACATTGGTGACTTCTTCTTGAGCTTCTTAGTTAGCTCACGTATCTTCTTCAGCTTGAGAACAGTTGCGTACAGTATACCTAGACCACTTCTCCTATCGAACTCAATTCTCTCAACCATATCCTCAACAACACTACCGATATCTTGCATCGTTGCTTCAGGTTCCTTTACGAGCAGTGTAGGGTCTACGAAGTTTGCTAGTACGAAGCTTGGGTACATCATCTTTATGTCGAACTGAGCTACGTTCGTGTACAGTACCTTCTCACGCTCTAGCCAAACCCTAGACGCACTTGCTCTCCACTTAACAGCTCTGTACTCAGGTACGAATCCCCTCACCTCGCACTCATGTGTGAAGAAGTACTCTGCAACCATTCCAGCAGGTAGATTCTGCAGTATCGACATCGGTATCTGTGTTAGTGCAGATAGTACTGCGATTAGCGAGAACGGAACTATCATTATCTTAGCAGTTATGACTACATCATTTATGTTGTACTTAGCTAGCTCATCTAGATTCATGGAGTTTAGTCTCTTCTTACCCTCCTTCTTGATCTTCAACTCCTCATCAGTTATACCTACCTTATCCTTCAGAACCTCAGCAACATCGTGTAGTGCCCTTGCTGAACCTATTGCAAGTGACTGACCCCACGTAGCGAGCGTCTGCGATGTATCGAATATAGCTATCTGCTCTACAGGAATTACGACACCACTTCTACGTAGTATAGGTATGTCGAAGCCAACTATGTTATGTCCCGCAAGTAACCTATACCTATTGATCTCCTTCTCAAGTTCATCAAATTGCTTAGGTAGTTCATAGCACTGAACATCATCAGGTCTAATCTCCTCAAATGGAGTCCACACGTAAGTTGACGCTAGAATAGGCTTCTCCTCTCTAGCCTCGACATCTAGGATAAGTACCTTGAGCTTTCTGAGGTTCTGTATCGTAGATACATCAAGTACGTAGTAAAGTGGCTTAGTGTCGAAGAACTGTAGACCTAGATCCCACGAGCACCTAGCTAGGTACCTCACATTGAACATAGATGCCCTAACATCTACACCAGCTCTCTGCAGTGCGAGGACATCCCTAGCGACATCTGGTACCTGAGTTGGTAGCTGACACTTGACCTTAGCTACACCGTAATCGCTCTTAACCTCGTACCTAGAACCATGAACCTTAATTATAGGCTTCATGTCAACTTCTTCAACCTCAACAACACCACTGAACTTCTCAATCTCCTTCAGTATCTTCTTGTTCTTGTATATGACGTAGAAGTACGGTCTTATTGCTCGTACTGACGTGACATCACTATCCCTTATCAGTATCAGTTGCTCTATCTCCTTCCTACCCTTCAATCTAGGTAGCTTGAGGTCGATATACACTCTCAATCACCTCAGCAACAATCTTGAAAAGTGGCTTACCTGCCTCAATACCTCTCACATAGAGATTGTACATGTAGCATACGTCACGGTACATGCACTCCTCATCACACCTCACGTACTGTCTAACCATCTCAAAGACGTCCTTAGGCACTTTAACTGCTGATAGAGATCTAACTCCAAGTTCCTTATCCTCAGCAGTGAAGTACTTCCAGTAATAGTCCCTAGGTTTTCTAAAGCCATACCTCTCAGCAAAGTCCACAATCATCTTCTCAAGATTCTGCTCATCTAGGTACACAAGTGCAGGTGCTACTACGCACGCTAGCCTACACATTGCGTATCTGTAACCCTCCTCAACCTCACCTAGAAAGCACTTCACAATGCATGGAGGTAGCACGTGCTTAGCCTTTGAGAGAAGCTCCTTGAACTCATCATATGTGAGAGTACCTACGAAACCTAGATTAACCTCATCTTCTCTAGGCTTAACATCACTAAGTGCTATTCCCTGTATCTTCTCGTACTCTTCATCACTCTCCACTCTCCTAATAGATAGTGTTGTTTTGATTTGTTTTGCAACACCTTCATCTCCTATTACCCTAGCTATATTGCAGAGAAATTCATGAATGTAGTCTACGTCCTTAACCGCAATCTCTGTTAAGTCACCCACATCCACTACGTGCTGAAACTCCTTCGATAGAACTCTATAGCACTTGACACTAACGGTATTATTGCTGAAGACTAGGTACCTAGACTGTGGAGGGTATGAACCTAAGTACCTATACCCTGACATTACCTCGATCTTGATTCCTAGCAAATTCCTGTAATCTAGTACCTTCTTTGTTGTCCAGCTCTCTCCCTTAGGTGTTCTCTGTCCTACAGCTATGCTCACTGCATCAGGTAGGTAGAAGTACTTGTGGAATCCACGTCTAGTCTCAACATCGAAGAGTCCACTTGCTCTGAGCTTACTACGAACATTCTCATCATAGCACTCAACATCTATCAACACGAAGTTCCTAAGTACGAAACCTACATTGATTAAGCAACCTAGTTTAGAGCATCTGTACTTCACATCAACTACTTCAGAATCTGTAACCGACTTCCTCTGTAGATTCCTCCACTCAATCATTGGTACCTTCGTGAATATGTACCTAGGAACAACAACAAGCTCAATAGGGTACACTACATCTCTTCTTCTTGAGAGGAGTCTCCTAGCTATGATGTAGAGAGCTTGCTCTGGTATGTCGGGAATATCCTTCTCTCTTTCTCTCAAGATTTCAAGACTCTTCTTCAGATATTCTACGTAGGAAGATACACTTTGTATCTTCTCTAACATGCTCTGGAACATAGAGTTTCCTCCCACACCTCGGGCACGTACCATCCTCATACACTGTAGTTAAGCAAAATGGACACTGAACGTCATAAAGTGTTGCACAGGTGTATCCTCCTCCAATACCTTCAGGAAATATCACGACATCTACAATCCTAGGTATCACCCTATTTCGTCTCCTATACTCTTCAAGAAGTGCATCACTCTCTCTCAGATATATGTGGAATTCAGGGTAGTCAACAACTATTTTCTCGACTCTATTCACAAACTCTCTATAACTCATGCTGTGTCTGTAGAAGAACCAGTGTGCTAGCTTCAGTGCTACGACTATGTTTTTCCTAACAGAACTCAGTGTCCTAAATACGTATGCTCTACAAATAATGGGGATTGGAGTTCTTCGACGAGGTACCCTTACTTGAACTACTCTCAGTGTGTCCTCTGTGTTACTCGACATCGCCTACCTTAATCCCTCCAGTCTCTTCTCCTGTCTTCTCCTCCTCTACCTTCTCTCTTGTTGTTGTCTCTTCCTTCTCTGCTGTCTCTCCTCTCTCTAGCTCTAGTGTTTCTAGGTCTAGTCTCGATAGTAAGAGTGTGTCGTAGATGCTTCTTAGGTCTGTCTGTAGTGCGAATAGGTCTGCTATGTTTTCTCTTCTTGGTTCGTAGTGGTTTACTCTATCGCATACGAGGAGTATCTGCCTTCCTAGGAGTGCTATCTCTCTTAGGTTGATGATCTTGTGTGTGTAGAGAACTCTCGTGAGTGTTTCGATGTTCTCAGCGTACACTAGCCACTGATCTGGTTTCGATATGATTGCTCTCTCTACTCCTGCTCTCAGTACTCTCTTGACGATTTCTCTCACTAGTGTTTTGTAGTCTTCTTTTCTGTACGTTACTGGATTGTCTAACCTATGCACTGTCTCTCTCATGTCTATGACGTTCCTTATGGGGTATCTGGTTGGTTTTCCTAGTGGTTCTACTGCTGTCTTAACTGGTCTTCCCTCTACGTCCATGCTTATTGTCTTCGTTACGTACTTCTCCCATGCTAGTGTTGTCTTCTCGATCTTGTACGTTGCCATTCCGCACCCTGTCAGTATTCTCTCCTCTCTCTCATCTGTATCGAAGCACATCGGTATTCTCTTTGTCAGTATTCTCGCCTCTATCTTTAGGTTTGCTGGGAAGAGGAGGATCATACCTCACACCTACTGTATCTCTATCTCGTATGTTTTATTAGGGGTTAGTTAATCACCTTCTGGTCTCTCTGTGCTTCGTGTCTTTGGTGTTCTTTGCGTCGTCTCCTCTACGTTGCATTGCTCAGTTGCTCTCGGCTCTGTACGTAGCTCTGCTCACCCCTTCTCTTGCTGTCGTAATTCCTGTCATTGATGGTTTGCTACCTTAAATAGGGGTTTATAAGTTTTCTCATGTGTCTCACTTCAGGTGTTTTAGGGTCGCAGAAACAGGAAATATAGGGATTAGTTAGTAGTTTTTGCGTAAGTAAGACGGAGGTTGGTTTGTTGATTGATTGAGCTTCAGTTTTATGGAGGTGACTCTACTCATGGCTTCATTTCGGTAGAGTTTGCTACCATCCCACACCTGCTCCATGTCACGTCAGCACGTAATATATAATAATTTTTACACAGTCGATTCTTGTACCCCTGATGTAGCATTCATGAGCAATTTTTATTAACCCCTATTTAAGCTCGTTTGCTGATGAATATCACATGGACAGTTCGCTCGACGGTAATGATGTGCTCTCTTTCTAACTCCTAATAAATTACGTAGGATTTAGCTACTTAGGTGATGAGGGTGTGGGTCATAGCCTTTCTGAGGGTTGAGAACTTTCCAGTTAAGACACTGGTCTACAGTGTATCGCACCTCGTATCTGTGCTCTCTAGGTGTGGTGTTAGGTGTAGTAACTACGTGTCCTTCAACGACGATGAGATCTACCTTGCGAGAAATGTAGCTTATAGAAACGGTATTTACTACGCTCAACGTGGCACTAAGTACGTGAAGTTTCCTGCAAAGTTCCTTAGAGATTACCTTGTTGATTTGCTGAACTTTGTAACTAAATTCGATAGGGTTAAGACAATTCCTGAAGCAATGTCTGATCAACTGTGTGGTCGTGGTGCTGTACCTATCTACGTTGATGTTGATTACATAACATCAAATATGTACGATGTCAAGAATAGGAAAGTTGCTGGCTTTCTCCACTTTTCAATATCTCTACCCTTTCGTGGATGTAAGGATCTGGTAATGCTATTCTCTTGGAGGTTCCTAAAATATGGTAGAGAAGTACATAAGAATAAAAACAGATGATATTCTCCTAAATGACTTGCTGGTACTCACTGCACCAAATGGCTTCGGGAAGACTTATGCTGTTGCTGGTGCTGTAGCTAAGTTATCCAGTATGAAGATCTTCGATAGAATATACTTCCTAGCTAATTCACAAGATGCTTGTGGATCTATTGTACAGAAGTTGAGACATCACAATGCTAAGTTAGTTATCTGGTATGAAGGTATTGAACGTAGCTGTATGAATAAGGAACTTCTTGAAGTGGTAGAGCATTTAACTGGAGACCCATCTCTTGCATGTCTAGTATGTCCATACAGTATACTGCAACAGAGTAAGAATAGAGAAATAACTCCAGAGACCTTGGTTCGAAGGGTGTTGAAGTTCTTTGAGGAGCGTGATGTAGCTGTTATTAGGGCTAGAGATGTGAAGATGTACTTACTACCAAATCAAGAAATCTGTGGTCACAGTGTAATTAGAGCACTTACACTAAGACCTTCTCTAGACTTTAAGATTTATCTAGAGCGACTGAATGTAACACCGATTTTTGTGGCACCTTTCCAGCTCTTTCTAACGTACAGTACAGCACAAGTCTTCATGAAGAGTGCTGAGAGATTGAGAAAAGAGCGTAGGTACCTATTCGTATTTGATGAGGCTGATAACTTACTTCTAATGGGTAAGGTCTACACGATAGAGAAGCCAGATTTTACAGACTTTGACTACGAGATCTTGAATAAGCTATCTCCGTCTACCTATCGTCTTAGTGCTTTCATAGATATCTATACTAAGTTATTTAACATAATTGCGGAGGGTAGGAAGGAGCTTTCTAGGTACGATTCTAGGATTGGTGTTAGTGATATTAAGAGGCAAGTACATGAGTTACTTAGCTCAAGGACTGTTGAGCGTGTTGTTGCTGGTGTCTGTAAGCGTCTACGTACGATACTTCTTGAGGCTTTGAAGCAGATGAAGAGGACATTTCTCTTTAGGGCTGTTGAGTCTCTAAATCCCTTCACGCTAAGATTACTTAAGAGCTATGGTGTTCAAGAGTTTGTTAAGTACATTGACTGTGATGTTGTTCGTAGGAGAAAGGGTAGTCAGGTTGAGGAGGAGGTTACTGCTATTCGTCTTCAGAACTTCTCAATAGTTTCCGACATGGTGTTCAGCAATGAGAAACCTATTCGTAAGAGTCAGAAGGTAGTTGTAACTGCTACGTGGTGTGATGACTTAATGCGTAGATTATTCAAGGTAGGTGCAGAGTGTGTGAGGGTTGTCCGTGCTGTACCTGATAACGTGTACTTTGGTAGATTTGTAATCTATGAAACTGGTAGTAGGGCTCTAGAATCTACAGTATATGGTAAGGGTCAGTTCACATATCGAGTACTTTACCTAATTAAGAAGGTAATAGATGTCTATGCTGAGAAGTTCGGTATGAAGCCTAGTGGTGTTCTCGTGTGGTTTATGTCTAAGAGGCAATTTAGAGCATTTCTATCAGTACTTCGAGAGAAGAGGGCTAAGATCTCGATTGAGAGCGATGATTTAGCGAGCATTACAGTTGCTAAGGTTAAGGTGTTACTCACATACCTTGGTTCTAGGATTACCAGAGGTGTTGACCTACCTGACTACGATATCTCCATAGTGTTAGCACCGTTTCTAAGACCTCCTAGATCCTTCGGTGCTAGATGGCTTGACTGCGACTATGCTAGAGCAATATTCGAGAGCATACAAGCAGTCATGAGAATTGTCAGATCACCATCACCTTCTAGACCAAAGGTTGTAATGCTTGAGGATTCACTATTTAAGAGCCCATACAAGGACTATGCACCAGCATGGTTCGTAGACTTCATCAAGAGTGGAAGGAAGTTTATTGAGCTAGATCTCGTAACTGCTGTATCAATCTAGACGTACTTCATTACCTCTAGCTTTGCTGATGTACTACCTATCTTCGATCCAAGCATCATCAAACCTCCAGTAATGAAGCCGAAGCTACATACCTCCGCTATATATCTTACTTCGTACATTAGTCCTATTGCTAGTATGATCAACGTGAAGCCTGTTAGTACGTACCCTAGGACGAGAATCTTCTTCATTTCCTCTCTAACTACTTTTCTCGCTCCTGTAAGTGCTGACACTATGATCCCTAGCCCGAGGCATGCTAGGAATGGTATAACTGTGTGGAGTAGTACTGCAAGACCTATACCAAGTACTAGAAATCCTATGAATATGTCTCTATCGAACTTCACGTAATCACCGTACTTAGCTAGGTGAAGGAACTATTTCTGTATTTCTACGCTGTGAGCATCCTAGCAAATAACTGTGCCCTATCAAGATCGAGGACAATCTCCCTAGCTAGGACAATACATGTGTTATGTTCTAGATCTACAACACCCTCAATGTCCCTGACCTCTCTGACAACTGTTGAGCATGCTAGCTCTCTATCTGTTAGGTAGAAGATGAACTTTGCACCTATGTGTTTTCTCTCGATGAATCTCTGTAGATAGCTCTTTATCTTGGGAGGGCTTGTGAATGCTAGACTCCTTGTCTTAACCTTAACGGAGTTCGCTCTTACGAATCTATATTCCTTGAAGATGGGTACTTCGGTGAATACTGGTGTCTTAGGTATCTTCTTCTTGCAGTACGATGTAGTAAATAGCCTAACTAACCTAGGTTTCTCATTCTCGTGCAGGAGCACTGCGTAGTACCCTTGCCACTCAAATGTTCTTGGGAGTACGACTATCATTTCTATCTCCTACATTTGCTATCGTTCTTCTAAACTATAAACTTCGCTAGATACTGTATATGGAGGTGCTTAGCAACCGATCTAAGTCCTAATAAATACTTCTGCAAGTAATCTACTTGAGGTGAGTGTGTTGAGTGCGAGGGGTATTCGTGAGAGGTTGAGGGAGAAGGCTAGGGAGATTGAGGCTGAGGAGATGGAGGAGGAGAGGAGACCAGAGCTAGATCTCTACACCTTAGTCAGCATGGTGGCACCACACGAGGCATTGATGCTGTTTGGGGGTACGAGGACAGGTAAGACTACGTTCTGTTACGTGGTCGTTAGGGAGGCAGTTGAGAAGTATGGTCTAGATGCAGTGTACATAGATACTGAGGGTAATCTACACTGGAAGCTACCTCCAAAGGCACTGTACTACCGTGTATCAGGGCTAGATGACCTAAATGCAGTGATCAATGAGGTACATAGGAAGTTGATTAGGGAGGAGATTGGGCAGAATGGTCTCGTAGTAGTAGTTGACTCTCTTGAGGCGCCTGTACTGAGGTCAGCGGGCTCTAGTAGGAGCTTCTATTACAGAGCACAGGCATTTATGACACGTACAGTGCTTGGTGATAGGTTGATCGCTATTGCTAATGAGTACTCTAAGAAGTACGATAAGCCATTTACAATACTGATAACTGAGCACGCTAGATCTGAGATCGGTCTATCTAGGTTAATTGAGCAGGCAGTGAGCAGTGCTAGGGGTGAGGAAGGTGAGGGGAGGAGGAGTAGGTTCATTCGTCCTGAGGAGGTACCTCCTGAGATCAGGTTGCTGTACACGAGACCTAAGGGAGGTTCACTGCTGTACCTAATAAAGGACATCTGGGTTACTGAGCAACTTGAGGCATATGCTGATGAGAGTGGTTACAAGAGGACGACATGTGGTGTCTATGCATGGGGTTCGAGAGCGTATGCTAGGATGGAGAGGGTTGCAACATTGAACATAGAGACTATACCTGAGCGAGGTAGGAGGAGAGTTAGGATTACCTACAAGATACATGCAACACCAATACCCTTATTTGGTGTTGAGCCAGAGATAGCTCCTGAGTAACATGCTCAGTAAGGAGCAACCAAGCCCAATACCCTACAGATTTTTCTTCCCCTTCATCCAGTCCGTACTCTATGCAAGTAAGTTGACTCTATCTGAGCTACTTCTCCTATGTAGGAGAGAGCTTAAGATTCGTGAGGTTAGGGGAACAAACCTATATGTTGTTAGGTCTAGACTACACAAGCTAGGTTTCATAAACGTCAGCGACATATCAAGCTACGTCTACTGTCCAAGACGGTTCTGGTACATGTACAGGTTGTTAGGTGATGAGGTTAAGGGAGTGATAATATGTGATAGGTATCAGCTACGTAGACTACTAGTCGGTACATATGCACACCTGTGCTTCAGAAACTTCGTGAACTACCTAACCTCAAAGCTCCGTTCACTAGGTGCAGATCCACATCTCTACACAGAAGACGAGCTTTACGACTACGAGTACGGTCTAGCAGGGCACGTAGATCTAGTCTACGTAGATCCACACGAGGACTACGCTGTCGTCTACGAGCTTAAGTCGAGCTACAGACGTAGAGTACACGATACCTACATTGCTCAAGTACTTAGCTACTGCTACCTAGTTGAGAAGGCTAAGGACGTAGTAGTTGATAGAGGTTACATAGTTAACTGCTCTGGAATGTGGAGAATACCCTATGCAGGAGATGAGAGGTCACTCATAAGAGACCTACTTAAGGAAGTACGTAGATGCATCATCAAGGATGAACCCCCTAGTGAGGAGGAATCTGCTAGAGTGGAGAACATAAATAAGTGTAGAGTCTGCGGATTCAGATGCATCTGTCTTCAAGATCTCGAAACCGAGAAGAAGCTAAGGTCTAGACTTGTCGAGGAGTTTCCTGAAATACGTAGAGTGCTGAGAAGATAGGTGATCTAGAAACTGCTTCTTAGTCACAAACAACCTACCACAGACTGGACACTTGAAGCAGTAACCATACCTAAACTCATAGACCTTAATCGTCCTCTCAGCCAACTTCCTCCTACTAGTCACGAATATACGTAGTACAGTTCTAGATTTAAGGACATCTAGCACAAGCACTCATGCAACTCAAGAGAGGTACAACTGTACTTCACTAGCAGAAATCTAAATATTTCACCTACAAATATATTTGTTGGTGATTTCGTATGAGTGGTGTAGGTACTAATGGAAAGGTATTGGAGGTTGATGTAGAGGTAGTGACGTACTTCAGGGCGAAGTTCAGGAGGAGTAGTAAGGGGTTACAGCACTATAGGTGCTTTGTTGAGTACCTTGAGAATAGACTCTTCGGTGAGCGTGGTAGGGTAGTAACCTTGAGGGCTAGGCAGTTGACGGAGTATGCTAGTCAGAGATTGAGGACGAGTGACTCCAGAGCTGGTTTCTATGCGTACCACTTCATTAAGCTGATTGGTAAGCTGTTGAAGAGAGATGTTGAGTGCAATGGAAGAGGTACCTTTATTCAAGTGAGTAGAAGTGAACTTGAGGAGCTGGTACCAGTCTTGAGAAGTCTCGTGAGGTGAAGTACATGAGTAGGAGTAGTGTAGGTACCACACCTAAACCACAAATTCCACACTTGATACAAGGTCAGGAGGGTGAGCTAGCTCTCCTCGTTATCTGGATGAGGACTATTACGCCAGTCATAGCACCAGCAATGTGTAAGTCAGCTATACAGCTCTATGCTAGGATTAGGGGGCTAGAGAAGAAGTACGGTAGAGAACTCCTAGATCACGTAGATAGGTTGTTCAAGGGATTTAAGTGCCCAATTCACGGTACAGTTGAGCCTTGTCTAGATGGTTCGACGCTGAAGTCCGTGATAAATAACTACCTGAGGTTATTCGGTAGAAAGTACATCACATACGGCATATTCTTCAGCGAGGACTCGTGCTCATGTGAAACTAGGATCATAACGACTATGAAGAAGGTTAAGAGAGGTAATAAGGAGGAGACTGTCTTAGTTAAGAACCCACTAACCTACGAATTCATCGCACCTGAGCAAGAACTTCACGGAGTCTTAGCGACAAACGACAGAGAGGTAATCAATAAACTATCGACACTTGTCAACAAGGTAGTCATCATTGGAGGAAGAGTATCGAGAGGCTTCGGTAGAGTCCTAGTTGAAAGAGTGGAAGCAGTACAAATATAAAATCACACCTCTCTTTTCCTTTTTAAGAATAGAATGAGGGGTGCTTACCTCGATGAAGTATCTGGAGTTGGTGATAACTAGCTATTAGTACATGCTTTACGCTATGTAGTCCTTAACTACTCATTTACCATTCTTCCTTGAATATTCATTCTATACAGTACCTTATGTAGCATAATTATATTAGAAGTTGTGTAGTGGGAATTACCTCAGTTGGAGGGGAGGTACTTGCTCCCTGATGATAAGTAGTATGCGGAGAATCCTTCGTATCAAGTAATGTATAGCGAATCCTTCATATTGGGTATGATGTCTTTGGTACACTGTATAGTGCTCACACTTTCAAGTACCTTGCAAAATGAAGTACATTCACCATGCATACTAACATGTTGTAATTCATAAATTAGGCATTCCTAATTCATGCTAGGTTGTCATCCGTAACACATTGCTACTGTTTACCTAGTGTCCAGTGTATGTGAGCTATATTGTGTATGTTGGTTTCTCTAGTTCTGGTGTTGTGTTTGTGATTGGTTCAATGACTGTATCTCCAAGTATTGCATTCACTATGTTTGACGCTATGACGCATAGGTGTGCAGTTGCTGTATTTAGGTACTTAGCGAGGTCTATCAACACATTTGGGTCACTATACCTTATCTCAATAGTTGATCCACGTAGGTTCACTACAGCTCTACCACTACACACCTTCGCAAATGTACTTAGTACCTCACGAATTATGTGCTGAATCTCAGGTTCAAGTCTGTGCATTTCGATAATTAACGAGTTCCTATCTACCTCAACTCTAAAACCAACCTTCCTCTTCATGGTACCCTGTGCACAAAGTCGTGTTAACTAATTTATATTCTCTTACCTCTAGCTAACGTACTAACCCCTAATAAATTCTTTAGGAAATATATGTTCGGTGATTCGATGAGCTTAGTAGAGCAGTACATTAAGGATCTTGACTGGGAAGTGCGGGAGAATGCTAACATGAGGAGAAGCTTCACACACCTAATAACGTACCTAGGTACCAAAGTTCTGAAGGACTACACACCAAAGGTCTTCGGTGAGAAAGCTTGGAAGTTACATTGTGATGGCTGGATTCACATACATAAGCTTCCGTTCAGCCTATTGATACCGTACTGCTTTGGCATAAACACTGCTAAGTTACTGCTTCTAGGTCTACCTACGGAGACAGTTGCCTCTAACCCTGCTAAGCACTTGATATCTGCTTGTGACCACATAAAATCACTGACGGTTATCATAAGCCAAGAGTTTAGTGGTGCAACTGCTCTCTCAGCAATTGACCTATACCTAGCACCGTTACTCGCAGAAGACATGAAGTTCATTGGAGATGGTAGAGTACTTGAGTGGTACGTAAAGCAAGCACTTGAGGAACTTACATGGGACATAAACTACCCGTATCGCTACGGTTATCAATCACCATTCGTGAACCTATTCATCAACTACACGTCGAGCAAGAAGATACTGGATGAACCAGCAATTGTAGGAGGTAAAGTACTTGAGAACACTAGGCTAGGTGACTACCTCGACTACGCAGAGAAGCTAATCAAGGTTTACTGCAGGTTACTTCTACACGGTGATGCATGGGGTAGACCATTCACATTCCCAATACTGTCAATCTTCCCAACGAAGGAAATAATGGAGAGCCCCATATGGGAGGACATAGCTCTGTTAACAGCTAAGCGAGGAACATTCTATTTCCTAAATCCAAATGTCGTAAATCCAGATGACATGTTCTCAATGTGTTGTAGGCTGACTATTAACCACGCTAAGGTTGCTGTTAGGTGTAGGGGTATGTGGACTATACCTGATGAGACGGGTAGCATTGGTGTAGTCACGATTAACATGGCTAGGATCGGTATGGAGGCTGTTAAGAGAGGTGATGAGAAGTACATCTATGACCTATTGCTTGAGCTATTGGGTGAGTGTAGGAAGATTCTAACCATCATGAGGAATAGGTACTATGTGACGATGAACGAGCTAGATATGATGCCTCTAGCTAAGAAGCTAGGTGTTAGGCTAGAGAACTTCTACAGCACTGTAGGTCTAGTAGCACTACCTGAGTTCGTTAGCGTTGTACTGCAGAGACCGAGGCTATGGTATATAGAGGATAGAGGTGTTGCTAAGGAAGTCGTGAAGATTTACAGAGACGTACTAACGTTTGTGAACAAGGTGCTTGATGAGTGGGAGAGAGAGGACAATGTGCTGTATAATGTCGAGCAGGTACCAGCAGAGTCTGCATCGTATAGGCTAGCTGTTCTAGACTATGAGAAGTATCCAGAGTTCAGGAGCTATATACCAGTTGAGGTACCTATGTACGGTAGTGAGAAGGTACCCTTCTACAGCAGTCAGAATACACCAAGCTACAGTACGTGGGATCTGAGGCTACAGCTAGAGATTGAGTCTGAGGTACAACCGCTCTTCACAGGAGGTGTCATGAAGCACATATTCTTAGGTAGAGAGCTAAGTGTAGATGAGGTCACGAAGTTCGTTAGGCACATCACTGAGAACACGAAGATAGTGTACTTCAGCTTAACACCAGTACAGACAACATGCAATGACTGTGGCTTCTGGACAACAGGCATGTATACTAGATGTCCAAAGTGTGGAAGTGCTAAGGTAGATATCTGGAGTAGAATAGTGGGATACTACAGACCAGTGAGAATGTGGAACATAGGTAGGAGAGCAGAATTCAGAACCAGACAACACTACATGAACATACCAATTTAACCACCCTCGACACCTATTCTTCAAACAATCAGAGGGGTACATACCTGATGAAGGACAGAGAATTCCTCTTACGCTATCATCATTTGTTCAGTTTAGTTTCATAATACTCCGTATCAGTATCCTATGGGTTATAACTCATTATCAGTACCTTGTGCATAATACTCATTTAGTAGTTGAACACCTTTGAAAACTGCAGTAATCTCCAGCATTGTCTCCTAAGCAACCTGAGGGAGTGTATTCCTGATGAGGGATGTATTTTGCACCTTACACCTTGCGAAGTATAAAGTCCAGTATTTGAGGTATCAGGTACTCACTAGATATTTTATCCTACATTACTCATGCTATAGTGTCTGAAGTTTCCGATGAGGAATGTCCACTGATCTATACGTTGTGAACTCTAGTAGTTGATTTCGTTCTGTGTAGTACAGCTGTTTGTCTGCTCTCGGTGTGAGTCCTTATAGTTTCGGTAACTTGTATTGCTGTTAGCTATGAGGTGTAGTGGTGAGAGTGCGTATGAGTTGGCTAGGAGGTTGCTGTTGAGATCTCTCCTAGTGTTGAAGCAAGGTACGAGGAGTTCAGGGTTCTGGATAACACCGCATAAGGTAGCGAAGATCAATAAGGTGAGTGGTAGAGCAATCGGTAGATTCATACACATGTTACTGAGTGAACTTGAGAAGGAAGGACTAGTTCAAGGAATGAACACTGGTAGTAGAAGGTACTCAAAGAAGTACTACGTCAAGCTAGATAACGTAGATAAGTGCATTGAGTACTTGAGAAGAACTAAGTACCTCTAATCCTCTTTTTCCTTGCTACCTACCTTACTTTACAATACTTATTTAGTTGTTTCTGTGTTGTTTAGTATTGATGTCGGTCTGCATAATTCTCGACACATCTACTCTCACTTACATGCATGAGAGTTGGTTACACGGTGTTAGGTCTGCGGTACACCATGCTAGGGAGTCTGTAACTCATCCGAGAACTCAAGAGGCTCTTGCTAGGAGGAGGGTTGCTGAGTACTTGAGTAGGGTTCTCGGTGACTACTGTCTCTACGGTGCTACTTGCTACGTGACGAAGTCTATCAAGGATGAGGTTGAGGCACTTGCTGGTGAGTACAGAGATCTCTACGAGGCAATTAAGGACTTCCTAGATAAGGCTAGGGTAGGTGAGGTGAGTGCTGTTGCTACTAGAGAATTCGAGTTCGTTAAGTCTGTTGCAGAGAGGAGAGGGTACAGAGTTGTTGAGTCTCCTGAACTTGAGTGGAGGTTGAAGAGGAGAGGTATACGTGCTCTAACGTACGGTGATATCGAGGCTATTGCAACAGCACTATCACGTGGTTGTACACTCGTAACTGGTGACAAGGATGTGTACCAGCTAGCTAGGGAAGTAGGTGCTAAGGTACTGTACCTATACGAGGACTACGTACAGGAACCAATCAAGAGAGTAGCTAAGAGAGTACTACCTCGGAGGTAGCACCTAGAAATGAGTGAAGCAAAGCAAGTCTCTAAGATACTTAGTGAGGAACAGCTAGCAGAACTGAGGTCTCTAGTTGAGAAGCTATTTGAGATTGAGGCTAGAGGTAGAGACATAGCATCTAGATCAGACGTACTCGATACAGTGAAGGAAGCGGAGGAGTACTTCGATAGAGCTAATACAGATCTAACAGATCTCTTCTACCTACTATCACTCATTAGAGCTAGGTTACCTCCTGATATCAGTGAGAAGATTAAGCTAACTATAGTGCTATCTGAGATTGCTAGAAATAGTGAGGAAGCACTAGAGGATCTTGAGAGAGCTAAAGAAACAATCGCTACTACACTGGCTGAAATTCATAGAGCTAGCTGGAATAAATTTGTTGAGGGGAAGCACGAAGCATCTAAGGTACTTGACGAGCTGTACAATAGGCTTAGGGAGATTGCAGATAAGTACATACTGAAGCACAGAGCTAGGGAAGTCACTGAAGAGAGTATTAGGAAGGGTATTGAGGAGTTGAGTAAGTTATTTAGTGAGTACTGTGAATCAAAGGAGTTCGAGAAATTAGTTGGTTCATCCACTGCTATGAGCATATGTGGTAACTTGTCAATAGCTCAGCTAGGGTTGTCGTACTCTGTTGAGAGCTTCGATATGGTGAGTAAAGGTCTCGATGTACTGGATGACCTCTGTAAGGAGGTATTCGGTAGTAGATGTACGTGGTTGCGAGGTGTGAAGACTCCATACACATTGTCGGCTCTAGTCAATGACTTCTCAGCTAGTGTACACAGATTAGCAGAGTCTCTTCGTGAGGACTTAATGAAGTTAGGTGAAGTTCGTGGAATGTGGGTAGGTAGAATCTTCGTGATGGAGAACACAGACGAGAGATTAATCGAGTTCGCTAAGGTGTTGTCTAAGGCTTGGGAGTACGGTGATAAGTCACTGATCTACGCTCCTGAAGATGCTGAAGCTCTTGGAGGTATATGCTACGACAATAAGTGTGAACTCCGTGTTGGCTCTGCTGAGGGGCATAGAACACATGTAACTCTTCGAGATTCCGAGGTTAAGGTAGAGTACTACGATACTGATGACGATGTGAATCAGGTGATGAAGAAGCTACTTGAGGAATTTGGTGCGTGTAGTTGCAGTATAGAGTTTGAAACTGGTGTATTCTGTACATGCCCAGCAGATAGGTTGAGAGATGTAGCACCTGTACTATCGCTAGCAACATCGATGGACTACAGAATCTTCGATAAAGCGAAGTGGGGAACATACCTCAACCTTGTGGAGGAGTGTAGAGAGAAGGTGAGGAACGATATCGAGTGGGAAGTCTGCATCTCAGAGAAGTACATTGAGGAGCTTAGGAAACACATCTAGCTAATTACCTTGTTTATGTTGTCTATTATCCTATGTATGCTCTTCGGTGCCTTTGGGAACTTCATGTAGAATCCCTCACGTTCTAAGTACTCTCGAAGCAACTTAGCTATCTGTTTCTTCGGGACATTGACTTCTAGGTATGGCTTCACAAATTTCTTCAACCACTCTCTAGCCTTCTCGATATCCTCCTTGGTTAACTGCTTAAAGTCTAGCTTACCACTTAGGTGTAGTGCTAGGTAGTCGATTAGTGATGGTCTGTGATAGAGCTTACCCTCGCCCCTCAATCTGTCGAGAGCTAGCTTCGTTCTGTACACAACCTCCTCCCTATATGCCTCAGCCTGAGCACCAGCTAGGCTAAATGCTATTTCTCCTACAACATCTAGGAGTGAGCAGAATATGTCTACTAGTGCCTTGGTCAGTGACTTAGCTACGGGATTGTCTTCAGGTATCTTAATCTGTTCAAGTAGCTTAGACTTCAGCTCTGCTATGCTGGGTATGGGATTGTTCACAAACACTACATCAAAGCCTTCACGAAGAAGCCACTTGTAGACTTCCTTCAAGTGCTCATACCTTCTAGAAAGTCTAGCTACATCGAGCATCACTATCTTCCTTATCTTGTTCATTCTACAGAACTCAATCATTTGCTTGAAGACAGGTCTCTCGAGAGGATTCTCAGCACCAGTTATGGTCTCAGTGAAGAAGAGTGGCATGAATCCTCTCTCCCTACACCACTTCTCCAGAACAATTCTCTGATTTTCTGGATTTTCATCTGGTTGAGATATCCTTATGTAGCACGCTACGATTTCACTCATGTAGCTCACCTCTACATGAATGAAAACTAGCGAAAGGGGGAGTAAAACGTTACCCCTCTACCACGTTTCACGAAAGGGGTTACGGAACGAAAAACAGCCACGAATCACGACACCATTCCGAAAGCCCCCCCTTTCGCAACATGTGTGGGGGTGTTTTGTGAGAATACGGTTGTACTAGGTAAGTGCTTATAAATCCTAGCAGTATAAATAACTAATCCGTAGGGGTGATCACTTAATGAGTAAGTCTGAGGAAATCGACATTAACAAAATCAGAACATTAATGCTTAAAGCGGGCTTTATCTTTGCTGGTAGGATGACAGTTATTAGAGGTTCTGGAGGTAGATACTTCGTTTACCTACCTAGAAAGCTTGAACCTATACTAGAGCTTCTAGTGGGGAGAAAAGTTGAGGTATGGATTAGACCAATCGAGAAGAGCTAGTTAACTCTCAATACTATTTCATGAAGTAGGGGGCGGAGCGAGGTGGGGGGTAGGAGGTGAGAGTAGGTGTCTATAGAAGATGATTACTACAGAGTTTATAAGGAGTTACATCATACCTGTCAAAGTAGGGCTTTCTGAAGGTATTAAAAACAAAGGTTTTTCTAATATCTAATGAAGAGTAGTATATGAGGACATGTAATTATGTGGTGTCTACATGAGTGAGGTACCTATTCCAAAGAAGAGGTTTTACTGTACTAACTGTGGTAGAGTAATTGAGGTGCCATTTGGTGCACCTAAACCACATCAATGTCCTTACTGCGGTGCTCACCACACAATGATACATAGATTAGATAGAGGAGGATTTGGAAGAGGCTGGAGAGGAGGTAGAAACATTAACTTACAAAAAACAACGTAGATTAGAAGGTTATACTCTCCTGAGCTTAATTATGTAGTCTACTCCTAGTTCTTTTCCTGATGCAATATCTTCAATAATTAAGTTTTTGAATTCTTTCTCAAGTTCCTTAAGTAGTTTATTCATATCTATATCTTTCGTAGCTACAAGTATAACTATGTCATACCTCTTGAACATTTTCTTTAATTCCGTGTAGCATGCGTCAGTATTCTCACTACAGTACACCAGATTAAACCACGATTCAGCCATTCGATCACCAAGTGCTATAGTGTGGGGATTCATTTATACGAGTTCTCTAATTATATGAGACACTACTTAACATGGAGATAATGTAACTACTTATAAACTTGTTCTTCACTTACATTAATGTAGGTGATGTGTATGGGCACTAGAGTATATGTGGAATGTATTGAAGGAGAAGAAGGAAGAGAACTAGAACTCAAGTACATACCAGTGAGGTATCTGTGTAAAGCTAGGAAGTACTATCTAAAACTACCGTTTGAAGAAGTAAAAGAGGTTTTGAAGGTAGATGAGTCGTTAGCTGTGTTAAATAAGTCATTAGGTGGATTAAGTGAGGAGCAATATGATGTGCTAAATGTGATAAAGTACAGAAGCTATGTAGAGCCTGTTTTTCTAGGGATTAGAGCTAGTAAGTTAAGTGAGAAAGAAAACTATGTTGAAGTTGAAGAGCCATTGAAGATTGTATATAAGGGTCAAGTACGTAAAGCACCTACAGGATGGTATGGTTTACTTCATGTAGCCGAAGACTTCTATGTAGTAACTACATTACCTGTTGATATAGCTTTAAAACATGCATGTATATCAATTCTAGAAGCAACAGGATTTTGGAGTAGGGAAAGAGAAGAGATGATACTTGAAGCAGTTTCACCAATACCTCTCATTCTAGAGCTTTTAGATCTAGGTATTAGTAGAATTACTATTAAAAGATATGTAGAATGGTATCCTCTCAACGTTATGTTTCTTAAGTACAAGAAAACATATAGGAGGTATGTTGTAACGAATGATTCTGACTGTAAAGTAGCTACGGAATTGAGACGGAATATAGTTGATTTCTTTGATGAGGCAGTCGTAGTAAAGAGAAGACATGACGTAGCTTCAGCTCATGTAGTTGATATGTACCTTGAACAACCTTGTACATTGTTGAGAACAGCAGACAGCGTTAAGGTAGAGATTCTTGAAGGTATTGATCTTGGAACTTCAATCCTCATTGAGGTACTACATAGAGCAGTGAGTTAAATGAGTTGAATAGTTAATGTATGAAAAACATCCTTACACATCTATCGATGCAATAGGTATGGCACTTGCAAAGGGCATTGATGTACATACTGCATCAGCTTACCTCATTGCCTTAAGAGGACTTAAATTACCTTAAACTATCCTCACAAATGTTTCAACCAATCAAATACCCAATGCTTGTGAATTTTGGTAAGTGCATATAAGGTCTTCTCTACTTTACTATGTTTGAGATGGTGAGGTGTAGATGTGTGCTCGCTATGTTACTGCTATGGAGGTTTCTAGCTTCTACACATCAGTAGGTTACTTTCTCTCTAAGTCTGCTCACGAGGTTATGGAGGTTGATGTGCCTTGTCTAGATGTCTGTGTTAGGACGATGCTCCTAACTACGTACCACGTATGTAGGTTTAGGTGTGTTAGAGGTAGGAGGAGGTTTCTACTAACTACGTTACTGGGTGCAGTTGCACCACTGTACGCATATGTGCATGGTAGTAGACGTGAAGTCCGTAGGTTAGTTCGTAGGTCTATAGCTGGTATTGTTGAGAGTGGTTGTGTAGACGAGTTCACTACATTGCTTAGAGATGTTGCACTACACACATCACAGTATTTACTTCATCGCTGGAGTGAGGTATGTGTTGAAGATCTTGATCCAGTTCACGTAGCTAAGAAGCTCGCTACGGAGCATAGGTCAAGTGATGAAGTACCTGACTACGTGCATGAACTTGAGAGACTTGATGAGAAGTGTAACTTCTTTAGAACAGCACTTGAGAAATCTAAGCTATGTAGTGACTCAGTAGTTTGCTCAGGATTTCACGACTACATTACTCACCTACACATATACCTCAAGCTACCTCACGTAATTGTGATCCCAGCATTTACCTCATCCAATGTCTGTGCAGTTATGACTGACTTCCTACGTCACTACATAGACATGCTGTACAGAACCTGTGTACTCACGAACATGGTGCTTACTCCATACGTGTGCTACCTATGTAGTGTCTTCACACCGAAGCAACATGGATTCAAGAACCCACTAGCAATTAGACGCCTAGTTACATCGTCTAAGGATGGCGGTAGAGTACACGTGTACTGCTATGTACACCTAGCTAAATGCCTCGTATTTGCTGACTACCTCACATCACTACTAATTGACGTTACTCTAGGTGATAGAGACCTATCTAGTGAAGTTCTCAGCTGTAATGAGTGTAAGCACCTCAATCCATCACCATTCATACATCCTAGAAACTTACTTAGAATCAGCAACCTACTTTACAGAAGTGAGATAGATAATGTAGTTGAGGTACTTAATAATGTAGCACAAGCTACACTATGCAGTAGACACTACAAGGTATTTAGAAACGAAGTAGTACCTAAACTCGTAGAGATCTGGAGAGGAGATGAAACAAAGCAATAAGCTTGGAGAAGTACCTAGCAAGTACGTAACTAATAATACTAAGTTTATTACTCAGTTGTTCTGAGGCTGTGAGCTATGTCTTCTGTTGCTGAAATTGTTGAGGAAGTTAGAAGATATGAGAAAGCAGAAATTCGTGCTCCTCCTGATGATAAACTGGTTAAAGCTTGTAACGAGCTTGGAGGTACTATTACTAGTAGAGGTTACTGGGATTTCAAGAGAGATGTCTATGTTATTGAAGGGAAAGAGGATTGGGTTTGTGTCGTTAAGAGAGAAGGACAGAAGCATCACGAGGTAATTGATGAGGTTGCTGATGTAATTGAAAAGTATAGACCAACAGGGAGATTCGAGTTTGATCTAGCTAGTGGTGAGATGGAGTTCAAGGTCAAGGAGGGCATCATAGATGATTTCAGAGCATGGTATAGCGATTTAGGTAATGCAAATGAGTTTATTGAAGAATATGATCCTTCTGAAGATGATTTTTGGGAGTGGCTTGAAGATGTTATTTTAGGTGTTAAATTATCTCCAGAGGAGAGAAGGAGAATTCTTGAAGAAGCTTCCTTAATTGTTTCGGGAAGAAAGTTTGAAGAGTACTTAAATGAGGAATTTATGAGAACTGAAGAGTGGGAGAACTACAGTATACTCAGCAAACTTGGGCTCAATATGAGACTTGGCTATACTGCTTATGGGGGAGTGTACCCAATTATTGAGGGTAGAGATGTCAAGATTGCCCCAGATGATTTGAGGAGGTTAAAGAAGGTATTTGAGGACTTTGAGGACGTTAAGGAGGGAGGTAATGGTAGTGGATTAATATACGATATACACCAAGCATGTAATAGAGCAGAACAAGATACTTGGATAGATGCTATTAAAGAGGCAATGAAGAGACTAGGTTACAAGATCGAGAAGTAATCTTTAACCTATAATCATCTTACATTCAAGTTCTTCTAGTCCTTTTTCTCTAATCCATTCTCTTAGGAATTTGTACCTTATTGCGTGAAGTATGAACTCTGTCCTCGTTCTGAACCTCTTGCTTTTCCTAATGTAGTTGTCCATCTCTTCAACTAGTTCCTCAGGTAGCTTAATTGATATTGGAATTTCTCTGCTTCTCATACAAGTCCTAATATATTGCGTGAGTTTTTATTCTAACGGTGAGGTGTTGGTGTGTGGGTGTTGTGAAGTGTGAGGTTTCTGACAAGTGGACTGTAGAGTCTGGTGATTACTACCTAGGTAATAAGTATCATCCTGTTGCTGTAGTTGTCCCTGCTAAGGACGATGTTGGTAGGAGGCTTATTAAGACTGCTATTGACGAGGGTGTTGCAATAGCTGGTTTCTGTCAGACAGCTAACATTGGTATTGAGAAGGTAGTTATCAATGTGCTGGCTAATCCAAACATTAGGTACGTAGTCATTGCAGGTCACGAGTCTAAGGGTCATAGAAGTGGTGAAGCACTGTACTGTCTATGGAAATACGGTGTAGATCTTGTGACTAAGAGAATACTGAGGTGTGGTGCACCAACAAGCTACCTACCAAATCTACCGATTGAGGTAATTGAGAGGTTTAGGAAGCAGGTAACTGTCATACCGCTGTTCACAGACGATAAGGGGTACGTACCTAGCTCAGTCACTAGGATCAGAGTAGGGTCTAGGGAATTCAAGGTACCTATCCACGCTGGTATGAGTAAGCAATTTGGCTTTACTGTTGTTGATGTGTGTACTAGTGAGGAGTTGCTGAGGTTCATCATACACTGCTGTATTCAGGAACTTGAGAACAAGGTAACTGTAGGTATTAGCAATAGGTACCTAGATGTCTTCGAGGTCTACGAACTCTACGATAAAGGAGCATTCGATACTAAACCACTCATATACAAGGTAGTACATGAGGAGTACGTACCTGAGGTAAGGGTTGTAGCTAATTCACCAATTGGTGTATTTGTCGAGGCACCTGACCTAAAGCACGGCTACAGAGCCGTCATGCACTTAATCGATGAGTTGGGTATTGAGGTACCTACGAGACATGGCTTAACTAAGGAGCTTCAGTACGTAACCATAGTCTACCGTAGCATACCTAGGTTCGACTTCAGTGAGGAGAATGGTAGAGTTAAGGTAACGTACATGGATGAGAGCCACATACCAGACGACTATCCACTGAAGAGCCCTCACGACATTAGGCGGTACTGTGAGGCTTTGCTCAATGGTGAGGCACAGATCGAGTTTCACTATACCTACGGTGAGAGGATGAGGCACTTCTTCAACTACGAGATCACGAGGTTTAGACCTAAGCTAGGAGATGAGCTGTGGAGTGAGCTAACTAAGAAAATCCTCATTCAGAGTATGTTCATTAGAGAGCCCCCTCACGAGGTCTTACAGAGAGCAGTTGTGAGGTTATGTGAGGTAGATCAGCTTAGAGCAGTCATAGAGAACATCGCTAAGGCACCGAACGAGAGATTCCACGTGATTGCGTACTGGAATCCAGTGACTGACCACAGAGCTGATGTGCATCACCCATGCTTCGTAATGACGCAGTTCATGATTAGGAACAGTAGGTTGGTGACGTGTCACTACATTAGGTCACACGACTTCGAGAATGCACACATACACAATACATACGGAGTATCAGCAATAGCTAACTACGTAGTGTGGAAGCTCAAGAGATTAAACCCACAGCAATTCAGTAACCTAGACGTAGGTGAGTTAGTGTACGTAGTAGGTAGCTGTCATAAATACGTGAGGTGATCTTCTTGAGTGACTTAGTTCAGAGATTAGAGAGGACTTGGGCTGAGTACGAGAAGTATATGGAGGATACTGAGAAGTTTGTTGAAGATCTATTGAGAGAACGTGGTAGGGATAAGCTAAGTCTAGCAACTCTCTTTCTCGTAGAATACCCTCAGTTTAGTATTCGTGAGCTGTATATGAAGTATGTCCTCGCACCACTAATAGCGAGCTTTGTACTGATGGTAATCTATGTACTTGGTCTCTTGCCAGTAGATATTGTGGTGCCTACAGTATTTGCACTACACTTACTTACATCGTGGGTAATGTACTTCGTACTAGCTAAGTGCTGGAATCTAGGAGTTAGATTTGGTTTCTTGTTTATGACTGTACTGAAGAAGGTGAAGCAGAGGTGATGTATATGGGTGCTGAGTGGACTTATCGTGAATTAATCTCGTACTTGAGGAAAGTAGTTCAGGAGGTTGAGTCTGATGTTGAGAATATGCTGGAGAGCAAGGAGAGAGACAAGTGTATTGAATCAATTGTTCTATCGACACTATCTATCCCGACTAGGATTGTACTTGAGCTGTACTTCAAGTACCTTTTTATACCGATTTCTCTCTTCATAGCTATACCACTTCTAAGTAATCACCTAGGCATATTGTACACGTACTTACTTGCTACATTGATATGTCTAGGACTCATAACGGGAATTCTAATTCGTGCAGTATTGGAAAAGTGCTGGAAGCTAGGTATCACTATGGGGTTTATGGTTATGTCACTCGTGAAGAAGTTGAGTGAGGAGAAGTAGCTATGGAGTTCACTCCATCTCTCCTATTTTCTGCACTGCGGAGGTTTCTCATTGATCAGCTTAGACCTTACGAGGACTACAACCACATTCACGTTACTGAAGTATGTCAGTGTCTTCGTAAAGCTTGGTTCAATAGGAAGAGAGGTGATGCCAAGACTCTGAAGCACTTGAGTGATAGTAAGTGTGTTGTGCTTTCTTACGGTCTAGCACTACACCACGTACTTGCTGAGTACCTATCCCGTGACAGTAAGTTCAGAGCTGAGGAACCTATTGAGTACAAGATATCTGATGAGTTGATTCTATGCGGTAGAGCGGATTTGATTGGTGATAGCTCTGTTGTGGAGTTTAAGACTTGTAGGAAGGTACCTGAGAGACCTTATGAGCATCACCTAATGCAGATCAATGCATACCTACACATGTACGGTAAGTCAACGGGTTACCTAGTCTACATATCTGCCTACGGTGATGTCAAGGTATTTGATGTGTGTAGGAGTGAGGAATTGTGGAGAGCAGTTGTACTTAGAGCAGAGAAGCTCAGAAAGTACTTGATAAGCGATGAATTACCTCCTCCTGAGAGGAGTAAGCTATGTGAGTACTGCGAGTGGAAGTTTCACTGTGCTCAAGAATAACGTACAAAACTTACTTATGCAACTTACGTGTACTCCTACCATAGGTGCCGTGTATGGCTAAGAAGAAATACTTGTATGCGTATAAAGACCTCATTGAGGATCTGAAGGATATGGCTAATGAGGTGCTGAAGAAGGGAGGAGTTGTTGAGAGGGAGCTTTGGGAGACACTGTTTGAAGATGTTGAGATTAGGAATTGGGAAGAGTGGAAGGAGTACTTCCACGAAGAAGTACCATCTCTCCTAAAGGATGTGCTTAGGGAAGCTGGGCTCTATTGCTCGATCTACCACAGGAAGGATGATGTCCCACTTCCAGAGTACATAGCTAACTGCGAGACAGAGGATGGTAGGGAGATCTCGTTTAGCTTCGATGTTGAGTACGATGATGTTGTAGGAAAGATAACACTTCTCTTAGCGGAAGCAAGTAGAGGGAAGACACCAGATAGCATACTAGTGTACTACCACAAAGTAGCATGAGGTGTCCGATAATGAAGAGTAGGAGCACTATTAAGGAGAAGTTAGCAGAGTTTTGTCTTAGCTTAGGTGGAAAAGTTGAGAGAATGAGGCTTCCAGATGAGTTTGGGTGTAATGTTGATCCGAGTAAGGTCATTGAGCACTTTGACGAGTTCAAGGAGCTTTATAGGGAGGCTAAGGGAAGTGGTATCGAGAGGATATACTTCGGCAAGCATGATAAGTACTTCTTTGCTTATCCAGAGCTGGGTGAGGTAGGGTTTGTTCTAACGTACGAGATCGAGCCTCCATTCCCAGAGACGGAAGAAGGTGAGAAGCAAGCAGTAAAACTTCTAGAGGAAGTTCAGTCTGAATTCTACGAATTCATGAGTAGTAGGGGTTTGGCACCAGAATTCAAGTTCATACCAAGAATTGAGTCGGAGTTTGAGTGGCTAGATATTGAGGCTAGAGTACTAGCAGACATACCTGAAGAACTTGAACGTCTACCAGACATAGTAAAGGCAATGCTAGAATTCGATAAGAAGGTACGAGAGATACTCAACACATTTGGTAGAAAGGTTGAGACACCTCCGAAATTCTTGTGAGAAGCTGAGTAGCTTAAGAGAAGGATAAGATATCGTGATAGTAGGTGAATTCTATGTCTACAGTTCTTGATGTTTTTGAGGAAGCTACAAAGAAGGTTTGTGGAGAAGGTGCTATCTGGTTAAGACCAAGTCCACAGAACTTCACTGATGCACTGTGCTTCGAGAAGATAGATGGTAGAATTGAGAGTTATGTAGTAAAGAATGGATATGTTAAGTTTTGGTTAGAAGTAGCTAAATTACTTGAGGCGAGAGGATTGACAGATTCTGATTACTACAAGATTGCTCTATCTGAGCTTAAGTTACTTAAGGAGAGACTTACTAGAGAAATTGAAGAGGAGCAAGAGTTGGTTAGGCTGATTGAGGGGTATGTGAGGTGATTTCATGAGTATTGACTATAGACATTGTGGTGATATACTACTGAGTTTCAGAGATAGGCTACACGATCTGTGGAGTTATGTACAGCAGAGTAAGAGGGAGGTTGGTGATAGGGCTTACTTACCTAAGGGTATTGTAGATGAGTACAAGAGGACTGTTCAGGAGGCACTGAAGGTAGCAAATGAGTGTATAAACGATGTGATAAATAGGCATGATGACATAATGTCTGAGTACGGGATAAATACTCATGAGGACTTCATGCATAGTGTACTGAAGGAATTAACGAGGTTGTTTGGTGCTTTTGAGTCGTGGGCAAAGCACACATTGAGGAGGATTGACAGTGGTGAGGAAACTAAGTTCATGGGTATGTGGCACTATGAGTATCCGAAGGAAGAGGCTAGGGAGCTACTTCTCACGTACATGAATGCTACGGCATTCAACATTCATCAACTAGCACTACAGTTCTCATTCATGGGTGAGAGAACAGATTTCTACGGTTGTGTAGCACCTGAGCCTCTGATTAGAGCTGGAGTTAGTAAGTTAATTGAGGCATACTGTAAGGGTGCACAGAGAGATACTTCCCCTCCTCTAGTCCTTAAGCAGGACACGATTCAGCATAGACTAGGTGTACATGCCTCAACTATTCGAGTAAAGGATAACGAAGTCGAGATTGAGTACCTTGAGAGTATTGTTGGTGGCAATGCTGGGAGGAGTTGGAGGGAGAGAATGGAGTTCGTTAAGTCGTATCTAGAGAGTGAGGTTGGGTTGAGGTGTGAAGAGAGGGATCAGGGTAAGCTGTACTGTAGGGGTAAGGTTAGTGAGGACGATATGGTGAAGATAGCTCTACTCTTCTCAAACATAAGAGATCTAGATCTACTACCTCCCCACGTATTCGAGAAGGCTGTTGAGAAGCTGAGGAAGTACCTAGAAGAGACGTTTAACGCATATAAGAGAGGAGAACAGATTTGGCTTAGAAGCCCAGTAGCGTCATCAGAGGGAGATTGGTACGATCTAGTTGAGAGCGAGTAGAGGAGGAAGCAATCCATGTGTGCTGAGTGGGAGGAACTGTATGAGCTAGAGCTTGAGGGTGAGGAGAAGGAGAAGAAACCTCCAGTTGCACATAGGGGATATGTCGAGGGTAAGGTCTTAACCATCGACCTAGATGATACGTTCTGGACTGTACTAGTCAAGGAACCTGATGGTACGTACAGTAGGACTATAGCTAGCTCGTGTGACACTAATGTGAGGAGGCTTACCGATGGAATATACGAGACGGATATGTGCTTAATAATCGTGAATAAGAAGGTTGAGAACCTAGTTAAGGAAGCTAAGAGAAGGGGCTTCAAGGTTGCGGTTGTATCTCAGAACTCACCATACGTGATGGAGTTAGCGGAAAGAGTGTTCTCTCTTGAGGGTATTGATGTAGATGCGATTGCTGTAGGTAATCTCGATAAGTCGAGTATGTTCAAGATGATTGCAGATCCGAAGAGAATTGAGAAGATGGTCTATGTAGATGACAGTGAGTCAAATCTCGAAGATGTGGGAAAGCTATTTAATGCAGTAGGTGTGTACCTCGGGAAGAAGTACCTAGGTGTAACACCGAAAGACCTAAGGCTAGCTGAGGACTGGTTACGGGAGTAATCACCTAGCGTACTTATTTAAGCTAGTTACTCCCTACTTTTTCTCGATGTCTTATGTCTCTGAGGAAGATTTTGCGTGGGTTTTTGAGTATTGTTAGGAGGCATCATGGTCGTTCTCATACTGCTGTCTACACTCCTAGACCGTACTATAGACGTGTTGAGGTTAGGAGGATTGAGGACATTGATGATCCTCTCAAGAAGGATCACTGGCTCATTGAGAGTGAGTACTTGAGGAATGTTGCTAGGGAACTCGCTGTCTATAGGGGGAATAAGCTAGATTTTGTAGCTACTATCAGGAATGTGTATGATTGGGTTCGTAGAGGTATTCTGTACGATAATGTTCATGCTGAAGCTAGTAGGAAGTGGAGGAAGAGATTCAATGTAACTTACCTAACTGCAGATGAGTGTGCTAGGTTGAGGAGAGGTATCTGTGGTGAGATGGCTCTAGTCATGCTCAAGATACTTCGTGAACTAGGTATACCTGCCGTACTTGTTAGACCTTCCGTAAGTCACCTAGCTGTACTAGTCAAGCACCCTGAGAAGGAAGAGTACTGGTTGCTAGATCCAGTTACTGGTCACTTCGGTAAGGTGCCTAAGTACGAGGCAGTTGCTAGGTACGAGTCACCTACAGGTAAGTACGCTGTAGGTATAGTGTCTCTCGATGAGTTTGCTGAGCAAACAATAAAGAAGAGGAGGAGACTAGCTGAAAAGCTTGGTCTAAGTCCTGAGGAGGCTATTGATCTAGAGTACGCAATTCAGTGCATGGAGGATCTACCCTACCAGACGGACTTCGGTACAAAGGTACTCAACTACTTGAAGGAAGTCGGTTACTGTGCAAGGACTTTCAGAAGCTACGTAACGGAGGATGTGTACTTAGCGAGTAGCTTCTTCGAAGAAGTTGCTGAGAGGTGTGGTAAGGTACCTGTTGAGAGGATAGCTAAATTTGACATACCTGAGAAGTACCTAATGTGTGTTAGGAGAGCTTGGGAGGAGGTGTATCTACAACTGTACAATGAGTTTAAGGAAGAGTTGGAGAAGTTGCTTGGGAGGTAGTTCCTATGGTTGCTAGGTTGAGGTACGTGTTAGTACCTAGGATGAGGACAGCTATAAGGAATGTCTTAGTAACGAGAGACTACGTGTATGTCGATGTTGAGCTACCTAGACCATACCTACTAACTCCAAAGACCTTGAGGAGGCTTGAGGAGAAGTTCTACCTCTACGGTGCTGTGATTAGGCATGGTAACGAGGTTAGGTCGTTTAGAGTAGCAATCCCGAAGCAAGTACTTGAGGCACATAGGGTAGATCTAGATATGGCTAAGTACTACGCATGTAAGCTAGTTGAGGAGGTACTGGTAGAGGTGATATCTAGTGAGTGAGCTACCAATGATAGGGATAGAGATCGAGTACATACTAAAGAGGAAGGAGGGATCTATAGTAAGTAGTTGGCTTGAAATTGATGATATTGCTTCTCATTTAGAGAAGGCATTTGAAGACTATGACCTTGTGTGCTTTTCGAGTGAATTAGCTTACGGATCTCTACCTCCAAGACTTGAGGTAAAGGCATGTAGACCTATTAGGCTTGATGAAGTTGATAAATTCATTGCGGAGCTGAGAGAGGTCTTGAACTACATGAGGGAGAAGCTAGGTGTTGAACCTGTGATAAAGCCGAATGAGTGGAGTGGCTCAATTCACATAACTATTGATAGAGGTGAGAACGTAGATGAGGAGCTGTACTCCGAACTAGTTAAGTCCTTAGAAGCTGTGTTAATTGCTGTGACAGGTAATCCAAAGGATTGGGCTTACGGTAGTAAGAGACCTCTAGTTTTCGATACGCTTGAACCCCTAAAAGCAACTACTGTTGGTGAGTTCGCTTCATCAACTGTAATTCAGGACTTGGGTAGTGCTAAAAAGTTAAACATGATTGCTAAGGTTAGGGAGGAAATTGAAAGACATGGTAAAGATTTTACTTCCCTAGTTAGGTATATTGCTAAGAGATGGGAGTAATGGAGATAGATATTGAGAGGCTAGCTAGTAAGTTTACATCGCTGTACTTTGCATACTTCCCAAGTATTGAATATAATGTTCGTGGTGACTATAGATTTCGTTACGACGATCTTGAGCAAACTTGGTACCCTGAAGAATATGTTTCAGTAACTGACTTAGTTAAGAAGACTGATAGGAAGTATGTAAGTAAGCTATATGGTTTGCTTGCATGTTCCATACTGTCTGGAACATATAGGACTAAAGAGAAGAGGAGAGAGTTCCTAGATGTTTGTTTCTCAAGAGCAAAGGAACTTGGAGAGTTAATAATTGAAGGACTTCACAAGCCATCCTCTATTGAATGTGCTGGTACTGTAGCTGTTGAGTACCGTGTCTTCGATAATGTCCCTGACCCATCTATGATTAAGGACTTAGTGAAGCTAGTCTACAATCTCCACATGAAGTTATGCTCGTTCATTGCTGAAAAAGGTAACGAGATTGAGCTTAAGGAGGAACTACTTGATGCAATAGATGAGATGTACGGTAGAGCATGTGTTGAGGGTTATAGAGCTAAACCAAGTGAGAAGTTCATTGAATTACTTGAGAGGATCCTAGGTATAGAGCTTAGGAGAGACTACGAGAACATGGAAGAACTAGCTAAGGACATAGTTGACAAACTGAGAATAGACATAAACAAAGAACTACTTGAACTAAATAAACAGAGACAAAAGATACTTGAACTAACCTAACCGATTTATTTCCTACTTGATTCTACTGTCTTGAGGGTTGCACTATAAGATGTATTCTTAAGTTTAAGTTCTTCGGGAAGAGATCTAGTTAATTTATTGTTAATAATGTTTTATTTCTAGTTGCTTCTCCTCATTCTACTGCGAGAGGTTTTATGGGAGAACTTTTATATTTCGCAACTTCATTAATATTATTGGGATTGTGTAGAACAACTGCTCTTCTAAATAATTCTACTTCTGCTAGTAATTGAACCTACTTCATAGATCTACTCCTACTTGTGCACCCCCAGACCCACAGGGTCTGGGGGGAAGAACCTGACCCAAATGGGGATGATGGGAAACCCCCTCCCCTTCTTTCAAGGTTAAGGGGGAGGGGGTATAGGTCGGGAAATCTCCTTTCCTCTCTTTCTTTTTCTCTACTGCCCCTGAGGGGATGCTCGGGAGATGATGAATAGATCCTGAGCACCGATGAGTTGGGGCAAATCTCTACTTATGACTTCTTCTTATTCTAATCCCAATTCTTCAAGAGACTTCGTAACACTAAATATTAACGATGTCCTAAGAAGCAACATAGTGATTAGTGCACCAACAGGAAGTGGGAAAACAACAGCAGTTATTTCATTAATTCCACAGCTTACGAGATACTTTAACAAAGTAATTGTTCTAGTACCTACAAGAGCACTGGCAAATGAGGTGTTTGAGAGAATAAGAAGAATCTTCAATGATGTTTCTATTGATACCAGTGATGCAAGGTTAGAAAAGAACTACAACTTCTTCAAGTGTTGGTCAAGCAAGGTAATTGTTACAACATATGAGAGATTTGACAGCATTCAAATGAGTTTACCATTACCAGACAAGAAGCTGATTATTATTGATGAAGTTCATAGTTACAAGGATCCAGAGCGGGCGATACCAATAATAAGCACATTGATTTCAGCGAAAGAGAAGAATGATAGAGTAATTTGCTTAAGTGCTACGATTCCACAGCTAGAGAACCTCGTTCAGTGGCTTAACGCTAGGTTGATTAGGAAAGACGATAGAGTTACTGAGCTTAAAGTAGAGACAATTTCAATTGGAACAAGACCAAGAGGAAGAGGAGCTAGCTTCAGATACTTCAGTGCTGTTCTTGAGAAAGTCAAAGAGATCATTAAGAGAATTCTAAGAGAAGATAAAAATCCACAAATTATCATCTTTAGGGCTAATAAGAAGCAGTTGTATCAGATGAAGGAAGTGCTTGAGAGGGAGTTTCCACAGTTGAGAATTGCTGTTCACCATGCTTCATTGCCTCCAGCAGAGAGGAAGAGAGTTGAAGCTGAGTTCAGAGCTAGAAGAATTAACATTATTCTAGCAACACATACACTGGCTTATGGAGTGAATCTACCAGCAAAGTACGTAATCATTGCAGGGCTCAGCAACTACCTACCTGATAGGGTTGTTGAACTCAGCGATGTTGATGTTGTTCAGATGATTGGTAGAGCTGGTAGACCAGAGTTCGATGTTGTTGGCTATGCCTACATTATTTACGCTGAGGAAGAGCGACCAATAGTTGATAGAGCATTGAATAAGGAGTACACTGTTAATGACATTACTTCAGAGCTACCAGCATTTGTACTGAGGCTCATCTACACAGGAAGAATCAGAAACCTAGATGATCTAGCTAAGTGGAGTGAGGCATTACCAAGCTTCTTCAATGTAACAGCATACACCTTTGAGAGAGCTTACAGAGAACTTGAGGAGTTAGGTCTCGTTAAGGAGTTTAAGTGTACAGAGCTTGGTGAAGTGCTTGCAAAGAACTACGTTACGACAAAGATGATGGTTGCTGTCACAATGATGTTCAAGCTTCTACCGACAACAGTTAGAGAAGATCCAGTACAGACAGTACTCACAACATACCACTTAATGAGGCTCGTTGGTACGAGGACAACACTTGTAGCTAATGGAGATAAGTTCACTACAGAAGTTCTCGAAGCAATGCACTGGTGTAGCAGAAACCTAAGAACACTATACATTGACGTAGCTTATACACCGTTTGAGAGGTACGTCAAAGCTAACGTAGATTACTACGGTATGGAGATTAATCCAGATGATGTAAGTGATGTAGTTGCTTGTCTGCTGTATCCAAGCAAATTCAATGTAGATAATGTCGCTGAGTGCCTCAGGAAGATAGCACAGATATGGGAAGAGATTGCAGTTGTCGTCATTAAGGACAAGGAGCTAGCTAAGAAGTACAGAGCACTTAAGCATGTCTTCAGAGTTGTTAGGAAGTACAGAGTTGACAAGATGTTTGAAGTACTTATCATTAAGTTAGATGACTTCACTAAAGTCCTAGAAACTACGAGGAATGAGGACATTGCACTAGCACAAGTGTACGGAGTAAAGTTAGGGCTACAGCAAGCAAGACATGTAAATGGCTTCAGGAGAAACAACAGAGGTATGAGGTACCTGAGGTGACCAAATGCCTAGAGGGAGAAGAAAAGTTACTCTTGAAGACATTATTGCTTCAGCAGACTTCAAGACTATTAATGATTTATGCGACAACGTTCTAAAATTAACTGATGAACTTTGTAATGAGCACTTTGTTGATCTGCTACCGTATATGTGGATTAATCATGCTAAAAAACTTGCAGTAGAGATCAAGGAAAAGAAAATTGTTCCTCTTGAAAGACTTATCATTACTAGTGAAGAGCTGTTTTACCTTGCTTGGTTAAGTAAGGAGGGAAAGTTAGGAGTTGTTGAGGAGCTTAGTGATAAAAAGAAAGTACATGAAAAGCTGTGGAATTTGTACCACGTATTCTTAATCCTCGTGGAGGCACTGCTTGAGAAGTACATTGAGGTAGCGATCAAGATTGGTGATCTCTGTTCAATGGATGAGGGAGAGAGATTAATCAGATTGCTTAAGGGTCTTAAGACCTAAATCTACCTTCTCTTCCTTTCTACTATGTCTTGGTATAGGTATTGCTTTACTGTAAGAGACAATCAGTGCTTCAAAGGAACTCAAGGAGATGTAGTGATTACAGGACTTGGAAAGAAATTAGTGCTTAAGTGTGATTTCAGTAAATTCAAGGAATTAATTGCTAATGTAGGGAGTTTCAAGGTCTTTCTAAGGGAGAATGACTTCTACGAGAATGACAGGGTTATCATTGCTTTTAGTTGTGTAATTAGTTTTGTTAGAGAGCAAGTGATTGAGGAGAACAATACAAGGATTCACAGCACAAGACTTGTCAGAGCTGAGCTAATGGATAGAAGGCTCAAAGTTGATGAAGTCGAGGTATTCAGAGAAGTTCTGAGAAGATAATGAAACTCAAACCTTTCTTCTACTATGTCCTCGGTAAATATTCTCGGGGAGAAAATTACCAGAACAATAATTGAAAAAGAGATTCTCATTGAGTGCTATGGACGTTCTGAAGCTGAAGAGTTTGCAAGGAAGCTAAAAGTAGCAAGAGTTTACAGCATGAATGTTCCAGTGCCTAAGAGAATTCAGAAGATGAGTATTGAACAGAGGAAGAAGCTCGGAATAAGGTTAAGATATAAGGTAATAGTGAGAGAGATTGTAGCAAGTTAAATTTTCCTTCTTCTTTTCTCTCCTACTATGTCGTCTGGATTTGATTTTAGGGTTTGGACTTCCAGAGTACAGAGAATAACCGCTGACGGAGACTTTGACGGAGTAACTGCAACATTGATTCTATTGGCTGAGGTACCAGAGCTTAGAGAAAGAGAGGTTGAGTTCCCAGCACCGTTTGACACAAAGAAGCGTGACAATGCTTTAGTAATTGAGAGACCAGAGAGAGCTGGTGTTGAAGCAGTAGCTGTTGATCACCACGATCCAAGTGCAAAAGGTTACGTAACCATCAATGGTCAGAGGATTTGGGAGACTGTAGAACCAATGAAATCAGTAGCTAGAGTTGTTGCGAGGCTTCTAGGCGTCGAGGAGAAGTACGCTGATGTCCTAGAGATCGTTGATGTTGTTGACAGTGAGCCGAAGAAGGTTGAGAAGGAGTTGTTCTACATTGGTTACAGAGCAGTAATCACAGACCAGACATGGAGGAAGAAAGTTGTTGAGATTGTTAAGGCTACGGGAGACTTCAGGGAGGCTTGGAACTGGATGATAAGTACCTTCACTGCTATTGGTAAGGTTGTTGCAGAGAGACTAGAGGCTAAGGTAAGTGAGTTAGTACAGAGAGCAGTAATTGATGGTGATGTTGCTGTGATACCAGTGTTTGTCGGTAAGGACGTAGTAACTGTCGAAGGTATTAGGGTTGATCTAGAGCAGATGGCTTCGAAGCCCGCTATGATGAGGTTAGAGCACGACAAGGATCCAGTAATTGCGATGAACATCGATGTTAGGAAGAACATTGTTGGTCTCAGCATTGCTTCCCCAAGGAAGAACATTGCCGATAAGATTGCAAAGAAGTTAGTTGAGCTAGGGCTTGCTGAGAGTGGAGGCGGTAGACCACAGATTGCTGGTGCACAGAAGGTCAAGGTAACAGAACCAACAGAGCTAATCAAGGTACTCAAGGAGAGAATTCTTCCACAGCTCCAGTAATCTAATTTCTTCTCCCACTTTCATTTTTTCCCTCTACTATGGAACTGATTAAGTTTCCTTCTCTTTTAGATGTGGATGCCTTCAACAGCAACATCATGGGGATGATAAGGAGTGTCAGAAAGCGATACAAGATTGATCTGAGGCTGAAGTTATACGTTGAACCAAAGTACGATGGTAGCAATGTCAGGATCTGGCAAGGTAAAGCACACACAAGAAGTGGATTGCCGATAACAGAGGAAGATGTAAGGACTAGGTACTTTGCTCTAGGACTCAAGAAGTCCATGACACTGAGCGAGTGGAGAGCTATCAAGGAGCTGTCTAGAAGATACATTGTTGTCATTGAGCTTGGAGGATGGGCTAACAGCCCTGCAGGATATCCAAAGCCTTGGACTGGAGAATGGGACTACGTAGTCATTGCAATCATTGACCCGACAAAGAAGAGGTTCCTACCATCGCCAGAGGTTAGAGAGCTAGCATTACAGCACGGTCTCAAGGTAGTTGACTACAGGACATATGATGCAGAGTACGTGGTAAAGAACTGGAAGGAGATACTGACTACACAGTACAAGGACTTCGAGGGCTTCGTAGCTAAGCTGTTTCTAACCGAGGAGGAGTACAGGTATGTTGCTCATGTCAAGACATGTAGAACCCTCCACGAGTACAGAATCGTGTTTGGGAAGTACAAGCATGAATATCTAGAGATTAAACCAGATGAGCTACCGCCATCAGAGATCCTCGGAGCAATCAACAAGGCACACATGGAGTACGGTGATATTATCATAAGGAACTTCGAGAGAGCCCTAGAGATAGTCACTACCTACGTAATGAGAGAAGCAATCAAGCACAACAAGAAGGCACCTGACATGAACACGATAACGAACTACCTAAAGAAGTACATTGTACAGCACGGTGGAAGACTACCATGGTGGAAGAGGTAACCGAGGTGCAACTGATGTACTTCGTACCTATTTCTGAGTTAAGGAAAGTTGAAGGAATCATTGACGTAGAGAAACTACGTGAGAGAGCTGTATTAGTGTTCAAGGACTGGGCTAAGTGTCATGAGTGTGATGAGTATGACAGACTCGAAGTGTTTGCAGTGTATGAAAACACTGATGAAGGCGAGACAAAGCTGTGTATCTACATTGTATGGTACCACACTTCTTCAGTATACGTAGTAGAGTATCCACTGAACACAGACCCTCTCGAAGCAGTGAAAGACGTACTAGATAAGTTTTATGATTAACCCTATCTTCCCCAGCTCTCGAAAGAATTAGTAAGGAATACTGTGAAGAATAAGGAGCTTAATGAGGGGTTACCTCACGAAAATCATGAGGTTGTGGAAGATCCTAACCTGAACTTAGTATTCTTCTTTCTCATCTACTACTATGAGGTCTCTAAACTCGTATCCAGTTCTTGAGATCAATGGTTACAGAGTAAAAGTAATACCGAAGTACTCTGCTGTTCAAATAATAATTGATGAAGATCATGTATATGGCTTCAAGATAGAGAACAATGATCTTGACTTCAGTGCACAGATGTATGTTCTAGTGAAGGAAGTTTTAGGGAAGTGGGAAGGAATAGTATCAGAGCTTCTTCACGTCACGAGTAAGCTTAGGGAATTAGATAGGCAGGTAGCTCAAGTGGTTAGGTTGATGGTTAGAGCTGGTCATGATGTTGAGAGGATAATTGAGGTTGCTAGGAGGGTTGCTAGTAGAAAGGGAATTCAGCTAGATGAGGAGCTAGTTAGGAGAGCAGTCGAGCTTCTGTACATAGTGAGAAGTGAAGAGTTCAAGAAGCTACATGCCGAGGTTAGGAGAGTTAAGAAAGCTCTATGGCTATACAATGTACTTAGAAGAAAGTACAAGGACTTAATCCTTGATGCTTTGAGAAATCCACAGAAGTACATAACTCCAAAGTACGATGTTTACAACGACCTAGTATCGGCAAGAACGGTAGATCTCGTAATGAGTTGAACCTCTTACCTTCTTTTCCTCTACTCAGCAATCTACTGGGGTGATGTGATGAGTATGGGTATAATTATGGAATATACCAAGTTGCATAAGTGGTTACCAAGGATTGTAAGAGGGAGTGTAGATGATGTCTTTTACTTCAGAGATAGAGTGTTGCTACCGTACATTGAAATCACAGCTAATGACAGTGAAGAAGAAATTGTTACAGCACTACGGAGAGAAAGATACGTTGTTCTTGGTCTCTATGGCTTGAGGGGACTTCTCCCTGAATGTGAGTGCAAGTACTGTAACCCGCCTGAGCACCTGTGCTACAGACACCGTACTCTGTATGAATGGGATCTAAAGTGGACAAGTGCTGTCACTAGCAGGCTTGAAATCTCGTGGAGTTCACTGTGTGACTGGTGTGTGTTTGCAAGAGTACCAAGTCACATCGGCGGTTGTTGGGAACTAGAGTTCACACCGAAGGAAGTGACGATCACAAGACCGTGCGGTGTTGCTTTCAAGTACAGAATAACTAGTAGAAGTAAGGTGAGGAGTTACTTCATTGCCCTAGTAAGGTTGTTCATGGAATTGCAATGGCTTGAAGAAATTCTCAAATCAGAAGACGATTGCTAGGTTTATGTCTTGAAGAGAACTCCCTCTTTTTCCTCTCTACTTAATGCTTAGTAACCTACTATGTCGTCTAATTCTTATTCTGGTAAGTTCATTGAGAAGCTGATCAGCGATCTAGAGAAGCTAGAGCAGATAGAGAATTACTGGTACATTAGCAAAGGCAAGAAGGGTAATGCTGTCTTCGTTTTCAGAGGTAAGCCAGTGATAATAGCTGTTAATCTACCGTATGATATTGTTAATGAGTTTCATTACTTCGCTATTGCTAGAGTAATTAAGAGAGATAGCAAGTTTACTCTAGCACACGTGATTGCCTACGATATTAGGTACGAAGGCAGTAGCATGACAGAGACAGTATACAGGGATGATCTTGTTGAGGTTACTGCTCATTACTGGGTCACTAAGGCTAGGGTGAAGATCTATGATGTAGATAAGAGAGAGTTCGAGGGCATCATCAAAAAGGAGCCAGAACCAGTAATGCCATACAAAGTGAATGTAAGTGATAGAGGTATAGCTGTTCTCAAAGATATGCTGTACAGGAGAGTTAAGGAGCTGAAGATAGGTAATGTAGCTTTTAGAATTCGTGAATGTACTTTCGACTTCGAGAAAGCTATTGTTCGCTTTGATGTAGTTCTTCCAGATGGTAGGATCTTCAGTGATTCAACTAGGTTCGAAGTCGATTACAGCAAGCTGTTGACTGATGATATTAAGGCTCTTGCTGAGGACTTAATTAGACTCTACAATGAGTATGAGGAACTATTCAAGCTAGAGCTAAAGAAGGAGAGTGAAGCGTTCGACTACATATACGAGTGGAAGATTAGGTGTAGAGGGTGCCATGCTGAGTTTACTTTTGCGGGTAAGACCTTCTGTGAGGCAGTACCGAGTAAGTGTCCTAGGTGTGGTGCTGAGAAGGTCAAGGAAACTCGTGTAGATGTTATATGGCATGATGGCTATAGATCTAGAGAGGAAAGTTTCAGCGTTGAGACGTATGAAGTGTCTTGGTATGCTGTCATAACTAGTCGCATTAAGGAGAAGGTTGTTGTTAATAGGGAATCTGCTACAGCCCTCGAAGACATAAGAGCAAGAAGGTTAGCCGTTCTGGAATACATGAAGAGGGTATGTGAGAGAGCTAGAGTAAAGCTCGAAGAACATGATGTTGGAAGCGATAGTGAGACCTTTGTACTCACTGACTTCACAGGTAGAAGTACTGTGTATTTCTGTCAAGGAGCTTGCTTCTTGGAGGGAAGCCTCCTATTCGGTTACATAGCTTCGGTACTTAAGGAGAAGTTCAACGACTTCATCTACCTGTTAGTAGAGAATGTGTTAAGATAACTCTCCTCTTTTCTAACCTCTACTATGTGTACGTATAATGACATTAGGCTAGATGACATAACAGCACTCTTCATAGACTATCTAACAGATAAAACATACCTATTCTACAAGAAAGATAGTATTACAATTGATGTAAGGGCATTACCTAGACTTGTTATTGATGTTGTTCTGAAGGATGGTGTACATGCTGTTTGCTGGATCATACCGAAGAGTAACGGTGCTTCTCTGGTGATTTCGGTTGATGATGTAGTCTATAGGTTTGATTTCTTTGATGTTTGGTCTCTCAACATGGACATCGCTAGGGTTGTTTGTCCAAGAATTGTAAAGATTGATGTTAATGGTAGAAAGCTCACTATTGCTGGAGATAACGTGATTGTCATTCCACTGAGCAAGATAGCTGGTTATCTATTTACAAA
>Ga0180301_10000041_pt1 | contig 83536 bp, 71 predicted proteins | sample GuaBasSediGuay16_FD_121797 | JGI IMG/M metagenome (GOLD analysis project Ga0180301, IMG submission 121797) | Subseafloor sediment microbial communities from Guaymas Basin, Gulf of California, Mexico - Guay16, Core 4569-2, 12-15 cm | ecosystem: Environmental > Aquatic > Marine > Hydrothermal...
CCCCCGGATCCCGGTACCGCATTCCAATGTCCGTCCTTTTCTTTGTTCAGGACCACCGGGAGGCGGTTAGAGACGATGACAAGGCGAGTCTCCGATGGGCTGCTTTGGCTATTCGCCATGATTCCCTCCATGATTTTGGGCCTCTTTTGTGGAGGTCGGCCTTAAGTCCATTGAGTTATGACCGTCGGTCCCATGCTCAAGAACCAGACTGGCACACAAAGGACCATCTCTGACCTAAGCTTTCTTGATGCCAACTCGACAAGGCCCCTTATGACGAGATGGCTGCTTGCCAGCGCCTCAGGAAATCCAAAAGTTCCTTTGGCGGCTGAAGCCACAGATCGGCCCGAGTCTCCCGCAGCTCCTCTCGGACCAGAACGCCCAGGCTCCGGCCTTTCAGAGCCCTGAAGGCGTCTTCATCAGTGAGATCGTCGCCCAGGTAGGCGCACACCGTGTCGCCTTGCATCTCGGCCAGGATTGTTTCCACGGCTTTGCCCTTGGTGATTCCCCGTGGCCGCAGCTCAAGACCCCCATCAAATTCATGCAGGGAAAGGCCCGTTCCCTCCACCAGGTGCGGTAGATGTTCCAGGACTCTGGCCCGCATTTCCTCCATCTTCTCGGGTCTCATGCCCCGCCAGTGCAAGGCCACACTGGACGGCTTCCTTTCCAGGCGGCCGCTCCAACCCATCTCCCCCATCCAGCCCGCCGCAGCGTCCAGTCCCCGGGCGGTTTCCTTTGATAGGACAGCCCTATGATATTTCCCGTTCGTCAAGAGCTTTTCCCCGCCGTGGGAGCCCCAGATCTCAGGGAGTCGCTCCAAGCCAACCAAGGGAATCAGCTCATCCAGACGCCGCCCGCTTATTAACACCAGCCGTGTGCCGCCGTTTTGGATTATGCGTTTTAGGGCCTCGGCCACGCCCGGATAGGGCAGCGCTTTATCTCTCTCCACTCTGAAAGGGGCCAACGTTCCGTCGTAGTCCAATAGTAAGGCCCGGTTTTGGGATTTTTTAAGGAAGTCAAAGAACGTGGACAAATCCTTTTCCGGGTTGAGGATTTTCATTAAGTTTTTAGTCGTTTATAAAACCCATCGGCCAAACCGATGGTATCGTTAAGTATGATGTCTAGGTGTTATTACTCATCGTGTTTTGCAAATTCTTTTGAACGAATTGCTTGTAGAAGGGCAGATTTTATCCTGCTCCACTTTGAGTTAGGCATTCTTTGAGCATAGCGTTATAAATGTTAAAAGGGGGATGCAGAATGAAACAGAGAAAACCTCAGCTTGAATTTTCGACCCTTTCTTTTGATATAGCCTTCTACGATATTGTTTTGCCCAGATTTGGCCTATAGCTTGACAGATCTTATGATATCAATTAAATATCCGCAATAAAATTGTTAAATTCGTGAATTATGATTCTGGCAAGAAATTGATAATTTCCAAACTGCTCCATACTGAGATTGGATACCGCCCAAGATAGGATCGCAAGCACTTTACCCTAAAACCTTGGGGCATTGGGGTGGTAGTGCAGAACTATTTTGGATAATCGTTAAAAAAGAACCACAGAAATCAAGAATAACACGACCTGTCATTGAAGCTCTTGATTCAAGAGCCCTGGGAAACCATTCATGTGAGGTAGACCTGTGGGAGATGTGTTTCAATTCCTGTCAAGTGCATCTTTGGAGAAACTCACTGGGCGAAAGGCCTACGATCTTGAAGACTTGCTCGATCTAATAAAGACCTGCCCGGATTCATCTATCTTTTATCACACATTCTCTGCTTTTTTGAAGATGCGAGAGGTTCAGGTCCCCTATAATACTGACTTTGCCATTTGGGTTTCCAGGAGCCTCAATGAAAAGGCTTTGGCAGAAAAGTTGATGGCCGTTGATTTGTCTGAATATAACACGATAAAAACCTTGAAGATGCGCTTTATTGAGATCATTGAGACTTACAGGGAGCAGAAACCGGATGCCTTTCAAAAAACAGCTAATGAACCTTTCTATCTCTATGATATCATCAGAGTTGTATATCCAACCGATAAGTTTGCCTATGACCTAAAATCTTTTCGTGAGTTGCTTCCAACCATCAGTGTATACTCCATGTACTTTCATTTTATTGAATCCCGGCTACACACACACCTTCAGACCGATGACTTCTCTACCTGGATAGAAGAAAGTCTTAATATCCCTGATTTAGCACAAATGATCAGGAAGATCGACTTCAACGTTTACACTTTGGAAGGACTAAGGACCCGAATCATACAATTGATCGATGAACATTTAAAGGAAATAGAGCAAAAGGGCTAAGCTTCACTAATTCGCAGTCAGATACTTCAAGCTCAGTAAAGGTAAACTCAGGAGGCTAAAGATGACCGCACCTACCTTGTTCGATTATAAGGAGGTGGTTGGGCCAGACATTATTGAGGAACTTACAATCCTGGCCTCTCATGTGGGCAACCGGTCCATCAAGATGGTAAACTCTACGGCAGTAGGGGGTGGGGTGGCTGAAATGCTTCATCGCATTGTGCCCCTTCTTAATGACATGGGGATTCAAACTAAATGGGATGTGATTAAAGGAGACGACGAGTTTTTTGAAATTACCAAAACGTTTCACAATGCCTTACAGGGCAAGGAAGAGTATTTTCATGAGGATGTATTTAAGACCTATCTGGCCTACAATGAAAAGAATAACGATGAGATGGATTTTGATGAAGACCTCATCGTCATCCACGATCCTCAGCCGGCTGCCTTAATTCACTGGCACCAAAATCGAAAGAACAGATGGGTATGGAGATGCCATATCGACATGTCTCAGCCTAACCCTCAACTTTGGAGTTTCCTCAAGCCATACGTGGAAAAATATGATGCGGCTATCTTCTCCTCGGCCCTTTTTTCCACGGAGTTGTCCATTCCGCAATATCGATTTTATCCTGCTATTGACCCTTTGGCTGACAAGAATAGAGAATTGGATGCTTCCTATGTCGACAGTGTCTTGGCAAAATATGGGATTCCCAGAGACAAACCTATCGTGACTCAGATTTCACGGTATGATCCGTGGAAAGATCCAGTGGGCGTCGTCCAGGCCTTTAAAATGGCGCGAAAATACGTGGATTGTCGTCTGCTTCTGGTAGGGGATAAGGCGGCAGATGATCCTGAAGCTGAAAAGATTCTGGAAAAGGTAAAAGCAGAAGCAGGGGATGATCCGGACATTCACATTCTTTTATTTAGCCCTTCCATTGCTACCGAGATCAATGCCTTTCAGCGTGCCTCAGATATCGTTCTGCAAAAATCGCTAAGAGAAGGATTTGCTTTAACGGTTTCAGAGGCACTCTGGAAAGGCCGACCTGTAATAGGTGGGGCTGTAGGAGGTATACCTGCCCAGATCATTGATGGTTATACAGGGCTATTGGTCCATTCGGTAGAGGGAGCCAGCCTGGGGATTCGCGCACTACTGACCCAACCAGATTTTTCCAAGAAATTAGGTGAAAATGGCCATCAACGTGTTAAGGACGAATTTCTGATCACCAAGAATTTGAAACGATATCTTCTATTACTTCTTGCCCTGGATAGGCCACAGGAACAAACAATCTTTCTAAATTAATGAAACGTTAGTCAGACTTTTGACCGGTCTGCTCCCTGGACGTGAAGCGCTGCCGTAACGCAGCCCCCCCGCCGAAGGGTGGGGAGGCTCACGTCCCATAATCTCTGCATCAAACGCTTTACCATTTGTTCCAATTCCTGAAAAAAAGGTTCATCCATTCTTCAAAAGTCAGATATTTGCCTGTACTATGATCATAGCGAAGCTTAAGGGGCCTATCATTTCCTTCATTCTTCTGTTCCTCGGCAGTCTTTTCCAAAAGTTGTCTTAATTCTTGCTTGGAAAACCTATACTGCTGGGCAAGTTTCTTTGTTCCCGGGGCATTCCTGTATACGGCAGACATCTGCCATAGGGCCTTGAATCGAAAGTCCTGAATTTCTTTTGCAGGTAATCCAAGTGATGCTGCCACAAGAGCTGCTCTCGCAAAATGTCCGCGCTCGATTTCAGCCCTTAACTCATCCGTGTCCTTCTTTTCGTTCATGTCGTTCATGGTTGCAGAGGGGGGATCAGAGCACTGATCTTTGGAGTCCGGGCAAGTGGAAGACTTGCCCGGAATAGGGGTTCATTGGAAGGGCTCAATACATATCTTCAGGAGGCATGGCAGGTGTCTCAGGTTTCTTTTCTTTGGGTTTTTCAGCAATCATGGCTTCAGTAGTCAGAAGGAGTCCAGCCACAGACGCCGCATTTTGCAGGGCAAATCTGGTCACTTTGGTGGGGTCGATGACCCCGGCTTTCATCAAATCCTCATACTTACCTGTTTCAGCGTTAAATCCAAAATTGTCTTTGCCTTCCATGACGCGCTGGACCACCACGGATCCCTCAAAACCGGCATTGCTGGCAATCTGCCTGAGAGGCTCTTCAAGAGCACGTTTTACGATATCAACCCCTAACTGCTGTTCACCAGGGAACTTGGCTTTTTCAAGTGCCTTCAAAGCACGGATGTAGGCGACACCAGCTCCCGGAACGATGCCTTCCTCCACGGCTGCGCGGGTGGCATTGAGGGCATCTTCGACCCGGTCCTTTTTCTCCTTCATTTCAGATTCGGTTGCTGCTCCCACATTAATGACAGCCACGCCACCGACCAATTTTGCCAAGCGCTCCTGGAGCTTTTCGCGATCATAATCGCTCGTCGTTTCCTCAATCTGGACCCTGATCTGTTTAACACGACCCTCTAAGGCCTGGCGGGTGCCACCACCATCGACGATGGTGGTGTTGTCCTTGTCAACAGTAACCCGTTTTGCAGTTCCCAGATCGTTCAATGTCACATTTTCCAGCTTTATACCCAGGTCTTCACTGATCACCTGACCGCCTGTCAAAATGGCGATATCTTCCAGCATGGCCTTGCGCCTGTCACCAAAGCCTGGTGCCTTTACGGCCGAACATTGCAGGGTTCCACGCAGCTTATTGACCACCAGCGTGGCCAGGGCCTCGCCCTCCACATCTTCTGCAATGATTAAGAGAGGTTTGCCCATTTTTGCAATCTGTTCCAGGATGGGAACCAGGTCTTTCATGCTGCTGATCTTCTTCTCATGCAAAAGAATATAAGGATCCTCCAAATGGGCCTCCATCTTTTCCGCATCCGTGACAAAGTATGGGCTCAGGTACCCCCGGTCAAACTGCATTCCTTCCACAATTTCAAGGGAAGTTTCCATGCTCTTGGCTTCCTCTACAGTAATAACGCCCTCTTTGCCCACCTTTTCCATGGCTTCGGAGATAATGCTACCGATTGTGCTGTCATTATTCGCGGAAATGGTGCCGACCTGAGCGATTTCCTTTTTGTCCTTTGTCGGCTTTGATATCTTATTCAATTCCTTGACGACGAGGTCAACGGCCTTGTCAATTCCTCGCTTAATGGCCATGGGGTTGGACCCTGCAGCTACGAGTTTGGAACCCTCACGATAAATGGCCTGTGCGAGGACGGTTGCTGTGGTAGTCCCATCCCCAGCCACGTCGGATGTCTTGGAGGCCACCTCCTTGACCATTTGAGCACCCATATTTTCAAACTTGTCTTCCAGTTCAATCTCTTTGGCGACGGTTACGCCATCCTTTGTGGATTTAGGGGAGCCCCACGATTTTTCAAGGAGTACATTCCGGCCCCTGGGCCCGAGTGTCCCTTTTACGGCATTGGCCAGGGTGTTTACACCTTTCAACATCTTTTCTCTGGCCATCATACTGTATTTAATCTCTTTAGCCGCCATGGCTCAACACCTCCTCATTCATTATTCCACGATGCCTAAGATATCGTCCTCTCGCAAAATTAAGTGTTCCACGCCATTGATCTTGATATCAGTACCTCCGTACTTGCTAAAAAGCACCCGATCATTTTTTTTAACCTCCATAGGAATCCGTTTCCCCGTCTCATCCAACTTCCCAGGACCAACGGCAACCACTTTGCCCTGTTGGGGCTTTTCTTTTGCTGTGTCAGGGATAATGATTCCTCCTGAGGTTTTTTCTTCCTCATCAATCCTAAGAACCAGCACTCTGTCATTCAATGGTTTTACTTTCATTTCCCTGAACCTCCTTTTAAGTTATTTTTAGAAACGAATTATAGGCCTTGCTGTTTTTGACCTTGTTAGAAATTGTGAGGGGATGTTATAATGTATAACTATGTGATATGATTAGTATAAAAGTAAATTTTTCAAGAAATATAAACACTTTTTATACGTTGTCAAGGCCGTTTTCGCCATTTTAGAATGAATCAATCCACCACGGCGAGATATTCGGCATAAAGTCAGACATGGCTTTACCTTATCACTTAAAAGATCCACATAAGGTATGGGAACCGCTTCGACCGAACATTTCATAAAAAATGTCGATAGAATTTCATAAAGATAACAGCTTGGCATTGTTAGGATGATTTTGCTTAAACCTTCTGCAGTAACAATTTGTCACTAAGGTTTTGCTAACAAACCATCGACATTTTTTACCTTTTGGGCGAGCCGATCTCACCGTATCCGCTGTGTTGTAGCCCACTCGCGGTAACAAACTACAGCTTCGCGGGCTACGCCTTGCGGATGCGGCGACCTCGGCTCGTGAAATATCCGGGTTAGCTCAAAGGTAGAAATGACTGGTATCAATCAAAAAGATTGAGAGGGCCAGAACCTTTTGATATCATTTAGAGATATACAAAAGACGGTTTGGTTGATGAGTGTTGATTTTGGTAAGCTGTGTTCATTCCGAACGACATGAAATCGATGACCACCATGTAGATCGGAATGAGGTGGATGTCAGATTGAACTGCAAAAGCGAGCCCTGGTGAAATATGCGCTGCATTTCACGGGGGAAGCCGCATTCCCCGCAGCTCGCTCCAGGGAGCTTCAATCTAAGCGCTAAGCGTTATCTCTCTGACTGTCAGTCCAAGTTCAGGTTGCTACAGCAAATGCAGGGGGCTGTTCAAATCAACCAGCAGCATTAAAATCCGCAATCCAAAATCCCGGCTCATAATCTATATCTTGCCTAGTTCGCGCTCTATCTCGTCAAAAATGTCTTCCATCTTGTACAGAAGCTGATCAGCCTTTGACAGGTGCCAATCAGCGATTTGTTCCTCAATCTCCCCGTAAAGCTTGTGAAGGGCTGATCTGTACCGCAGAAGGATCTCTCTGAAGGGCGGGTCTCCTTCCAGTTGATAGAGGAGTTTGTCAAGCCGGCCTACCATCTCAAACAGGGAAGGTCCCTCTTTCACCCATGCCTTATCCAGGTAAACCAGGCGATGGGCCAGTTTGGGGTAAGCCTTTTTGAAACCCTTTTTATAATAAGGGCGGATGCGGACCGTCAATTGCATGTACTTGCTCATGGTTTATCCTCATGGGTTTGAGGGCCTCTCCGGCACGGCTAGGCTCAGGTATTTCCCGTTTTCTTCGAACATCAATTTCTTGTCCACCATCATCCTCAAAAAAGGGACGATCTTGTCCTCGGCTATTTGTGGGAAATGGGCCAGGATACCCTTGAGCGAACGATGCCTCTGGCAGAAAAGGTAGATCGCTCTGGACGTTCCCACAAGGCGGTGCGTCAGGGGTTCGGCATTCAACCGTCTTTGGCGGATGATCAAAAAATCCCGGCCGTCCCGAAAGCCGAGGATGGGCGCATACGAAGACGAAGGTCTCTTGTGGAGTTCGGCATATGCCTTTTTCCAGGCCCTGACTTTTTTTTTGACCGGTTGCCAGAGTTTTCTTTGATGCCCGAGGTCGCCGCGATAGGCCTGGATCATAAAACGCATGGAACGGAACATATCCGGCGGGAATATGGCGGCATAATTCGGATGGTTGAAGACTGCCCTGAGTCCAAAGGCCCGGGGATCTTGCCACACGGGGCTTTCAAGGCCCAGCCAGAAATGGACAATCCGCAAGGGACGAAAAGGCAATGCAAATTCAAGGGCACGAAGGGTCTCATTTACATCTTCAGCATCACTGCCCGGGAAATGGAGGATGAGATTCGAAACATTTACAATGCCGAGCGCTTCGCAGTGTTTCATAATCTCCAGATTCTGGATGGCTGTGGTTCCTTTGTTCAGTTTGTTGAGCAGCCGGGTGCTAATGGCCTCGATCCCGATCTGAACCTCATGCGTGCCTGCCGCCTGCATCGCCTTCAGCACCCGTCTAGGTGTTGAGGCCCGGATCTCTGCAAAGAGACGAAAGTCCTTGCCCAGTTTGCCAAGCTGTTCAAAAATTTTGTGAGAGTGCTTCAACGGAAGCAGGTTATCCATAAAGGCCACAGAAAGCGTTTTGTATTTTGTGGTCAGATGATCAACCTCAGAGACTACCTGGGACACATCTTTGGATCTGTACCCGTTCCACTGAAGGTTAAGATTACAAAAAGCACACCCTTTACGCCTCACAGGACCCTTTTTGGCTTCCCACCAGCATCCCCTGGACACCTCGGCACAAAGGGTTGGGAAAAAGGTCTTTTCTGGGTGGAATGTTTTAAGGAGATGAAAGTAGTCATCATAGTCCGGGGGTGGCAGGCCGCACAGGTCTTGCAGCTGATGAAAGGAAGCAGGGGTTTGGGTTTTTGCCCCTTGCCTCATGATAACCCCAGGAATGGGCGGTATATCATCCAGGCTACCTGAATCTTTTATATAACGAACCAGTTGACTGAGCGGAAGCTCCCCTTCTCCGTTTACTACAAAATCTATTTCAGGAAACGTTTCCAGTAACCCACGGGTCGCCTCACCTGAAAACGCAGAACCGCCCACCACCACAGGGAGCTTCGGAAAGCCTTGTTTGATGCGTTTGATGAAATAGAGCGAGGCGGTGAGTTGACAAAGACACATGGAAAAACCCCCAAGCGCGAAACGCTTCCAGTCTGTGCTGTTGATAAAGTCCTCGGACACGTTCCTGACCTGGGAGGTGAGCATCTTGAAATCGACTTTGCAAAGGTCGGGCTTACCCCTGGCTTCTCGGTAGAAAATTTTTTCAATCTCGTTTGTACGTTCAGGAAATAGAAGGGCTGCATAAACGGACTCTGCCAGCCAGATCCTTTCCGAGATGGCCTGATAGAGTTTGTATCCAATCGTTTCAGCGACCTTTAAATAAAAGTGATGGGCCTCCACCTTTAAGTCAGGGAATTGCGACCTTAAATATGCCTTTAGCGTGCCAAGCTGGATCGAGGGCCGACTATAAAGGGGCCAAGGCGTGGAGACGAGAACCACACATTCCAGTGGACCGGTTTGCTGACTTTTCATTTTTGTATTTGGTATGATTAGTGACCTCTATGGTCCCACCAATGTCAGGCGCGCTTAGGATCAAGATGGCGAGCGCAGTATACGGGACGCGCTTTTCATGTAAAACGCATCAACACAATATCAAACCTGTCTTTTTAAGTCAAAAAGGACAGGTGCCTACGGTTTCAGTCTCATTTTTTCGCTCTCATCCCTGAAAATACCCATCCAGCCTATCGGTTGGCCAAAATTTCGCGCAAGAGTTTGACAAACGGTGTGATATCCATTACAAATCTATGACAAAATCGTCTGGTGGACGCTCACAGATTTGGCAAGCTATATGCAGTCGGGTACAAGATAATAAGGTTGGTCTTTCTTCAATGATCAATCCCGGAAATGCTGGCCTGGGAGGTGTGCATGACTAGGAAAATATCAGCCCTTTTTGCCTGTCCATTCTTGGTTCTTTCATGGATCCTTTGCTGTCTCATTTTACCCCAAGAGATCTGCGGTCAGAATCTCAGGGCGATTAACGTAGTCCTGGACCAGGAAAAGCGTTCCTGTATTCAGGCCGTGGATGGCTATGCGTATCTTTCAGAGAATATGAGCTTAGCTCAAACCAGGGCCGCAGCCTTTGCCAACGCCAAAAGGCAGGCGCTTGAAATGGCAAAGACGTATATCAGATCCAAGACAATGGTGGAAGATTTCGAAGTGAAGTACGATCTGGTATGGGCCACTGCTGAAGGGGCTATCACGATACTTGAACAAAAAGATTATGGCGTGGAGGACAACTCGCGGTATCATGTGTGGATCAAGGCGGAGGTGGAATATGAACTCAGCCCCAAAGGGCAGCAGCCAAGTCAAGGCGATCAAGGCCATGATATGGACACGGGCTTACCCCTGAAGGTCAAGGTGTGGACATCTAAGAAAGCGTACGGCAGTGGCGAGAATATCGAGATCTATATCCAAGGTAACCGCGATTTTTATGCCCGGATTGTAGACATTACCTCAAACGGTGAAATCATACAACTTTTGCCAAACGATTATCGTAGAATCAATTTTTTTGAAGCGGGTAAGGTTTACAAGATTCCAGATGAGGGGGACCATTTCGATTTGAAAGTGACAGCCCCTTACGGTGAGGACAAAATCGTGGTCTATGCGAGTGAGGTTCCGCTGGGTCAGGTGACCATGGAGGGTGTGGGCCAAGGCTTGAGCCGATACAGGGGAAGCCGGGAATCACTGGCTGTCATGACACGTGGAATCAAGGTCGTGCCAGGTGCCCCCGGCTCTCAGTCGGGAGCAGAATTTTATGAGGCAACGTGGACATTGACGACAAGTAAGTAGCCGTATTGTTTTACGAACTACGTTGATTGGCTTGCTCCTCGGACGCGAAGCGCTGCCGCAAGGCAAAACCCCCGCCCGAGAGGGTGGGGTCGAGAGGAGCCATCATGAAATGTTTCTCTTTCTTACCGGGTGCGGAGGCACGGGGAGGCTTCACGCCACACAAGTGACGACCTGATGTTCATTTTTTCTTGACCCATTATATGCAAATTTTTATGGTTTCAACGAATTATCCGACTCAATTTGTGTGTGCTTTTATCCCATTATCATGGCTTCCCAAAAATGTAAGGCCCACACCACACGCCTTTTCAAGACTTTGAAGCGAATACCAGCTTCATGGTATCCTGCCATACTGGTTTGTGCTGTGTGGCTATTGCAGCCCGCAGCCTCCCTGGCCCTGGAGGCATCTTCTCTTTTGAGCCGAATCTCTGCACAGGATGCCCTGCTGGTAGCCAGCCCTGACGGCCATATCATCTACAAGAAGAATGAAACCAGAAAATGTATTCCTGCCTCGACCCTGAAGATTTTAACGGCCCTTGCAGCGATTCATCACCTGGGAACATCCTACAGATTCCAGACCGAATTTTATCAGGACCCTGAGCAAAATCTAAAGGTAAAGGGGTATGGAGATCCCCTGCTTATCTCCGAGGTGTGGCAGAAGATCGCCCAGGCCCTGGCCGCCAGGATTCAGGGATTCAAGGACCTTATCCTTGATGACACCTATTTTGTACATGACATCCGTATTCCAGGGGTCGGCGACTCCACCAATCCCTATGATGCCCCCAATGGGGCATTGTGTGCCAATTTCAACACGTTTTTTTTCAAACGGGATGATACAGGCAGGATGATCTCAGCAGAACCCCAGACCCCCTTGACCCCGTTTGCCCTTGAGAGGCTTCGGTTGCTGGGTTCAAATGACGGTCGTTACACCATTTGCCACAACGGGCATGATGCTGCCCGTTATGCCGGGGAGCTCCTGGCGTACTTTTTAAAAGAAAAGGGCAAAGCGGGCCAGGGCGAAGTTCGCGTGGGCATGGTGGATCCCGGAGACAGGCTGGTTTACACTTATCATTCCATTTTTACCCTGGGACAGGCCCTAAAGAAGATGTTTGAGTTTTCGAGCAATTTCATGGCTAATCAGATCCTGATCGCCCTTGGTGCCTATGTGCATGGCCCGCCCGGCACACTAGCCAAAGGGGTGAGGGTCCTTAATGACTATGCCAGAGAGGTGCTGCACCTAAACGATATTGAGATTGCAGACGGATCTGGGATCTCGAGAAAGAACCGGCTGTCAGCCCTTGATATGTTCGCTATTTTGAAACGCTTTGAGCCGCATCGGGCCCTGCTTGTCCGCGAGGGGCAGGTCTTTTACAAGAGTGGCACCTTAAGGGGTGTCAAGACGAGAGCCGGATACATCGAGGGCAGATCCGGGAACCCGTACTATTTTATCATCTTTCTAAACAGCTCGCATGCAGATATTGACTCCATTCTCGACTGTGTTACAAAGAGTCTCGATCATGGATAAGATTCTTGAGATAGAGCGTGTAACCAAATTCTTTGGGGGCCTGACCGCCCTGACGGATGTCTCTTTTTCAGTGACCCAGGGTCATATCAAATCTCTGATTGGTCCGAACGGTGCGGGCAAGACAACACTTTATAACATCGTGACGGGCGTTGATTCGCCTACAGAGGGGGCGATTCGGTTTTTGGGAGAACGGATTGACGGCTTAAAACCGCACGTTATTACCGAAAAAGGGATTGCCCGTACTTTTCAAAATGTTGAACTCTTTGAGAACATGTCCGTCATCGAGAATGTCATGCTGGGGCGACACACCAGGACCAGGACCGGCGTGTTTGGCGGTGCCTTGAGGTTATCTGCAGCGCGGAAAGAGGAGCAGGCCGTGCTTGACCGGTCTATGGCGCTGCTCGAATTTGTCCACCTTAAACAGCGCGCCCATGAAGATTCTGCCGGGCTTCCCTTTGGGCTTCAGCGCTATCTGGAGATTGCCAGGGCCTTGGCGACTGAGCCAAAACTTCTCCTGCTGGATGAACCCGCCTCGGGTCTTGACCCTTCTGAAAGCCAGAATTTGTGCGAGTTGATCCTCAAGATAAGAGACAGCGGCGTAACGATCCTCCTGGTAGAGCATAATATGGAAGTCGCCATGGAGATTTCCGATGAGATTGTGGTCCTGAACTATGGCATGAAAATCGCTGAAGGGACCCCGCGCCAGATTCAGAACAACCCCGAAGTCATCTCAGCCTATTTAGGGGATGACGCCTATGCTTAGGATCAAGAATGTCCACACATACTATGGACGGATCAAGGCCCTTGATAATGTGTCGCTGCATGTCCACGAAGGGGAGATCGTTTCCTTGATCGGGGCCAACGGCGCAGGCAAGACGACCATCTTGAATACGATTTCAGGACTCATCCGTTGTGCGCAGGGTGAAGTGAATTTTGAAGACCAGAAGATTAACGGGCTTGCGCCCGAGAAAGTGGTAGGGATCGGAATCAGCCAGGTGCCTGAAGGGAGACAGATCTTTGGGCCCTTGACAGTTCTTGAAAACTTGCAGTTAGGGGCGTATCTGCGTTTCAAGAAAAAGGAAAAGAAAAGGATTGAAAGAGATCTTGAATGGATTTTTCAACTTTTCCCACGTCTAAAGGAGCGTATCACACAGATCGCGGGGACCCTTTCCGGTGGTGAGCAGCAGATGCTCGCCATTGGTCGCGCGCTCATGGCACGGCCAAGGCTGCTCCTTTTGGATGAACCGTCCATGGGTCTTGCCCCTCTAATCGTGAAAGATATCATGAACACCATCTCTGCACTTCGTGATAGCGGCGTCACCATTCTCATGGTTGAACAAAATGCTCGAGCTTCTCTCAGGATATCGGATCGGGGATATGTTCTGGAAACCGGCCGGGTTGTCGTGCAGGGGAGCTCAGATGAGCTTTTGAATGATGCCGATGTCAAGCGGGCTTATCTTGGAAAGGATTATAAGACGTTCTGGGAAGGGAGGGAGCGGGTTTGAAGTTCTGGAATGGCGAAAACGAACAGATGAAGAGGCAAGATCTGGAACAGGTGCAACTGGAACGGCTCCAGAGTACGTTGAACCGGGCCTATAAGAATGTCCCATTTTACAAAAAACAGTTTGATTTATTGGAAATCCATCCGGGCGCCTTGGGGTCTGTGCAAGAGATTACGCAACTCCCTTTTACCACACGGGAAGATTTGGGGAACAATTACCCATACGGTCTGTTTGCCGTACCCCTTCGGGACATTGTGCGTATTGGCTCTTCAGCAGGAACCACGACCAAGCCGGTCGTGGTCGGTTACACCAAGAGTGACCTGAAGGTAAGAGATACAATCACAGCCCGTTTCCTTGCAGCAGGTGGGGTGGTTTACATGGATGTGGTTCAGATCTGCTTGAACCCTGGGCTATCCAACTGGGGCCGAGCCTTGAAGGGGGGGGCTGAAAATATCGGGGCATCTGTGATGCCCATGTCTCATATGAGCACCTCCAAACAACTGATGGCCATGCAGGATTATAAGACCTCAGTACTGCTGACCACGCCTTCCTATGCGATGCACATGCTCGAGGTCATGGGCGCTATCGGCATAGACGCTGACAGCCTTTCCCTAAAGGCGATCCTGGTCGTGGGAGAACCCTTAACCCAGGATACACGTGATCGGTTAGAATCGGCTTTGAATGTGGACGTGACCACTGGTTATGGACCGAGTGATGTGATGGGGCCGGGGATCGCCTTTGAATGTCACGAAAAGAACGGCCTTCACATTAGCGAGGACCATTTTTTGCTGGAAATTGTTGATCCCGACAGCGGGGTTCCCCGCCCCCCCGGTGAGACAGGCGAAGTGGTGTTGACCACCCTGACGGCCAAGGCCTTCCCGCTTATTCGATTCCGTACCGGAGACCTTGCCGCTATCGTCGAAGGATCGTGCCCTTGTGGCCGAACCCTCACACGTATGTCCGGGATCACGGGCTACACGGGAGAAGTTCTCACCATCCGGGGCGTCAAGGTGCATCCTGCGCAGATCGATCGAATACTCAAAGGGATTTCTGAAAACTTTTCTCCCCGTTTTTTGCTCCACCTGTACAAAGAGAATCACCAGGATATGGTCGAGGTATGGCTTGCAATCCATGAAGCCATCTTTTGGGATGAGGTCAAGGTTCTGGAAAACACAATGAAACAATTGCGGAAACAGATCTTTCAGACCCTTGGACTTCAAGTAACCATCAAACTGGTAGAGGCCTCAACCTTAGAGCAGTATGCCAAACCGTCCGGGGGGGTCATTGACGACAGGTAAGGGCCAGAAGTAACTGTTCAGGCGGTAAAGAAAACCGCGCTGAACCGCAAAAGCGAGCGCATTCCTCGCAGAATGAAGCCATGTAGTAGCAATCATGAAATATTCTACCAGAACTTTTGTTGGAAGCATTCTTGTGATCCTTTTGATTTGTGGGTGTGGCGGCCAAGGAGACCAAAATGCGCTTACCTCTCATCCTGCTCCGGACTTCACACTCAAGGATCTAAACGGCGATACGTGGCGTCTGGCAGACCTCAGAGGCAAGACTGTACTTTTGAACTTCTTTGCCACTTGGTGCAGCCCGTGCCGCCAGGAGATTCCCGATTTTGTCCGGCTTTATGAAGGATTTAGAGATAAAGGGCTTGAAATCATAGGGGTCTCGCTCGATCAGGATGGTGCAGCTGTTCTGAAGCCGTTTATTGAGCACTACGGAATCACTTACCCAATTTTGCTGGGAACCAGGGAGGTGGTCCACGATTACGGTGAGATCAGGAGCATTCCGACCACCTTTCTCATAGACCACAATGGCAGAATTAGCAGATATTTCGTTGGGTTGCAGCCAGGCTATGTGATAGAGGAATCTGTAAGAAAGCTTCTGAAACAAAGAAGTTAATCGGAAAGCAAGAGAACAACGAGCCGCAGCATTTTCTGCGTCTGGTGAATGGTTATGAAAAGGGGAGAGATGCAGTCTGACGGTCAAGGTAACGGAGAGCCAATCCTTTTTAATTCGGAGCATCCTTACAAGCCGGGTCAAGACCCAGCCACTGATGCCTGGTACACGACGTTTTTTATAGAAAATCACCTCGATTATTATGCCTATCCTGAGCGCGTGGCCTCTCCAGAGCAGATCCGTTTTATGGTTTATACAGAGAAAGACGAACGGTACTATCCGTGCTCCGATCGAATGTTCAACACCATTATGAGACGGGAGAATGCCTCGTTTTTACAGGAAAAATATAAAGAAGTCCTCCACAGGATACTCGGCCTGATTGATCGGCAGATCGAGGATGAATGGGACAAGACCTTCTTGAAGTCTCTTATCAAAACCAAGTACCAACACGAGACCCGGGATGGGTTGATGATTCCCTCCCGGCTGGAAAAGCGTCTTTTGAAAATTTACATTGATCGTACCCAGATAGAGGACCCCTATTTATGTGAAAAAACTGAGCGAAATGCACGGGCTTTTCAGGTGCTTAATTCCGAGGCGTTTCAGAAGGCATTGAACCATGTTGACGATGCCGTTCTCCTTTCCTCGCCGGTTAGCCTTGATGAGATCAAAGGGCGCGTGGACTACCTGAAGCTACGGCGCCTTTTTGCTCTATCGGTTGAAAGTACGCTCTGGGAATCTGATGAGATCTTGCGATACACGATGGAGGATTACCTGAGGCTCCTCAGCCAGCCTATAACGGGGAAGGGTATCGATCGGCTCTGGGATTTCCTGGAAGTTCGCAAGGGTGACGATGCCTCAAGTGAAACGCAGTCCAAGAAGATCCTGTGGCTGGCCGATGAAGCAGGCCAGGTGATTGTGGACTTAGCCATCATACGATATCTGGCGCAACTGGGGCACAAGATCATCATTGCGTTCAAAGACGGCCCTTTGTTTACGAAGGTGGACTTTTATGATGCGCAGGAAGACGACAGGCTTTGCAGGGAACTGGAAGGTGCCCTCTTGATCAAGGAAAAGGCCTTGGGCAAGAACGAGCTGGTCAATGTTTTCAAAAGCGATCAGGATATCATGGCCATCTCGGATGGTACCCGTGAGAACCTCAACCTTTTGCTGGCCTCGACAACCTTTGCGCGGGTCTTTAAGGAGGTCGACGGCGTTATCTCCAAGGGGCCTGATCAAAGACGGCGCTTTTTTGATGCCCACTTTGGGTTTACCCAAGACATCTACAGCATTGCAAAAGATGAAGACGGCTCAGCTTCAGTTTGGTACAAGGCCAGGCACCCTGCTGTCATCAAGTTTTCCCATAAGGACCTCGAAAAGAAGGCAAAAGCGATCATCTCGCAGATGGAAGCAGCCAAACGCAAGGCCATGACAGTCATATTCTACAGTGGTATTATCGGTTCTATCCCCGGCAAGGAGGCCATGGCAAAAAAAATCATGTCGACCTACACCCAGTACCTCAAAGACCAGTCTGCCAGCACCTTTATTATCAACCCATCAGAGCATTATGAGCCAGGGATGGATGCGGATGACTTGATGTACATGTGGGAAATTGTTCAACGAAGTGGGTTGATCGACATATGGCGATTCCAAATGTACGATGATATTGTGAAGGCCTTCCAGATTATGAAAACCAGAATTCCCCCCGAGTGGGTGGGCAAAGATGCCACGTTTAGTACGGGTTGTACAAAGGAGATGAAGATTGCCCTTGAAGTTCAAAAGGAACACCCTGAGATGCAGATCATAGGCCCATCAAAAGAGAAGTTCTTAAGGCGCCAGGAGTATGGGATTGGAAAAATGTATGACCGCCGGTTGGATGAGATCTGCACGGCGTCACCCTAATGCATTAAAAAAATCTCCCTTGAAGGTTCATGGCCTTGTGAAATGCGGACTCACCCCAAGTGGCCGCATTATGGGCTCTTTTTTATGCCTTTTTGCCTCATCCCTAGCCCGCTTTAGAATGTGGGAAATAGAACCTCCTCACCTATGAATGGCTTTTTGGCCTACCACATGCGTTAGTGACCCCATACTAGGCTTGCGTGAATCCATCCCATGTCTCCATCTGCATGCTGGACCTTAAGCCAGCCCTTTTTTCTTCCCAGAAGTTTGAAACTGACCCCTTTTTCGGCTTGAAATAAAACCCTGAAGTTTGTTCCCGGACCCTCCCGAACATTCACAATGGTACCGGTGACAATAACCGCAGGGATCTTTTTGAGTAGCGGCCGGTAAATCCAGCCTATGTCATTTTCAAAGTCACGAATCTGGCACCAGCTTTTATCTTTCTTAATGATGTCAACAGGATAATATTTTCCGGCAGACCACAGAATTGCATGGTTTGTCCCGGGACCGGACCGCACATTGGCCTTATTCACGGCCACACTGAGTCGTTCGGCACTGGCCGTGCCAACCCACAGCACAAGTAGCAATAAGCTGAAGATGAGAACCCTTTTCATGAGTTTAACACCATCCCTTCACAGATTCCAGCCAGGGCATCGGAGAACCGCCGGGCATCGTCTGGAGAACCTACGATGGCACCGTAATGCATGGGAATGACGAGCTTAGGCTTGATTATCTTAGCGGCTTCTACGGCCTCATCAGCGGTCATGACATACGTCCCGGATACCGGAAGGAGTGCAATATCTACCTTGAAGGAACCCATTTCGGGTATCAGATCGGTATCACCTGCATGATAAATCCTCACGCCGTCTACTGTGACGATAAATCCCAGCCAGCCATTTTGTTTCGGATGAAAACTCTTGTTTGTGTTGTAAGCCGGCACCGCTTCAACCGGGATTCCCGAAACCGTCAGGTGGTCTCCTGGTCGCACCACCCGAACATCTCCAGAGAGTTTGCTGGCCGAATTGGCCTCAGTTACGATCACAGTGGAAGGCTTCTGAATCATCTTAATATCCTCTGGCGAGCAGTGATCATAGTGCTCGTGCGTAATCAAGATAATATCTGCGGGCTCGCATTGCTTGATCTGAAAAGGGTCGATGACGATGGTCTTACCGCCTCCCTTAATGAGAAACCCATCGTGTCCCAACCAAGTGATGTTTTTAGCGACATCGTGCACTTCCATAACCGGTCCCTCCCTTGTTACTCAAGTTTATCATGAATCGCGAATCGATTTAGCGTAAACTTTACTTCGTGTCTGGATAACGAATGTAGGCGTTCAAGGGGGTAAGAAAAGCGGTTTTCCTGCCCCCCAATGGTGAACGATGACCAGCGGACACCGATTTTCACTCCGGGGCTATACGCTGAAAAACTTTACGGCCGGCAGCTCAACACAGGTCAGCTTGTTGCCGTATACGGCACCAGTATCGATGCCGATCTTGTTATCAAGAACGTGTGGTTCATGGAAAGGTGTGTGGCCAAAGATGACACACTTTCCAAAATCAAAATCAGAATAAATAAATTCATCTCGTATCCAGAGCATATCCCATTCATCCTGTTCTTCAAGGGGTATGTTCGCCTTTAGGCCCGCGTGGACAAAGATATATTGATCCGTTTCATAATAAAGACGGAGACTGTCAAAAAAGTCAAGATGCGTCGTCGGTATAAGGCTGGCTCCGGCAGGCCCACTGTCCTTCAAATAGCTATCCAAGGTCGCCTGCCCGCCGTTGGCCAGGAATCTGAACCTGTTAATTCCACTCAGATAGTGCTGGAGCATGAGTTCGTGATTTCCTTTCAAAAAAATTACACGACTTTGTCTCCGGGATAGATCAATGAGATATTCGACCACCTCCTTTGAATGAGGGCCGCGGTCGATATAATCTCCTATAAAGACAAGGACATCTTTGTCCCAGTCTATCTCTAACATTTGCATCAAAGAGACTAATTTATCAAAGCAGCCGTGTATGTCCCCAACAGCAAATATTTTTTTCGTTACATCCATTGAAACATAAAGACCCGCTTCCGCTCGTCCAGCCGGGTGATCCCCTCTTTATGGGCCATGTGAATCGCCTCCTGGTATTCTTCCTCAGTTATGGGGCGCTTCAGGGCCGCTATTTCAGAGGCCCGACCGCACGGCCGATACTGTGCCATAATATTTACATAGCTGTTGGGCGAGATTTCTCTGGCCAAGAAACGCATGACCTGTCGGGTCCCTGCCAGCTCCTCAGGAAGCACCAAGTGACGGATCAGGAGGCCTTTCTGGGCAATCCCATGCTCATCCATTACAAGGTCTCCCACCTGACGGTGCATCTCTTTCAGGGCCTCCCGGGCTACTTCAGGGTAATCTGTTGCATCGCAGAGTTCCTCAGCCACCTTGGGATTCCAGAACTTGAAGTCAGGCATGTAGATATCAAATACCCCGTCTAAAATAGCCAGGGTCTCGGATTTGTCGTAGCCGCTGGTATTGTAAACCAGAGGGATCCTGAGCCCTTCTTCAATGGCATAGTCAAGCGCAGCCAAAATCTGAGGCACAACGTGGCTGGGCGTGACAAAGTTTATGTTAGGGCAGCCCCTGTCCTGGAGAGACAGCATCGCTTTTGCGAGCTCTTCCGAAGAGAAGGGAACGCCTTCGCCTTCGTGGCTGATATCGTAGTTCTGGCAGAAAATACACAGGAGGTTACAGCGGGAAAAGAATATAGTCCCCGAGCCATTATTTCCGACCAGGGGGCTCTCTTCTCCAAAGTGTGGGCTGTAACTAGAGACAATGGCATGTTCGCCTGTCTGGCAGATTCCCTTTTCATCCGAGAGCCGGTCCACGCCACATGCCCTGGGACACAGGGTACAGGCCTTCAGGATTTCATAAGCCCTGGTGATTTTTTCCTTCAGGCGCCCTCGGTTGTATGTTTCTATATATGCCGGTTTGAAGGAAGCCATAGCTTCCAGACTGTTTCCTGGTTTTCGGTTTGAGAACAGGGTGTGATGAAACCCTTATTAAACATTGGTGGCCATGTCAATCCATTATATTATGGCTGGAGATATGCCCACTTTTCAATGACCTCACATTTTTGGGAAGGTCCAATCGGATGTTGATAGAGATCGAGAAGTCTGATAAAAGTTAAATTTTAGGATTTTTCCCCAATTAAAAAAAACTGCACAAGCCGAATCATTGAGTCATGGAAAGCACGGACATTCGATACGTGACCATTGTGATGCCCCAGAAAAGGCTCTTTTGTAAAAGATATTCAACAAAGCTCGACTGTTCCATTACTTATAGAGTTTGTGAGATATGATACAGATACATTCTATTTGATGGTTTGGTCTTAAGAAGGCCGTGCGGAGACGAGTGGATAGAAAAAGGGAGGGGATATGATTGTCAGGTTCTGGGGGGTACGTGGTTCTGTCCCAACGCCCTTGAGCCCTCAGCAGGTCAAAGAAAAGATCCTGTGGGCCCTTAAAAGCGCGTCTGATCGTGACATTGGGGACGAGCGTGCAGCAGAACATTATGTAGAAAAACTGCCCTTGCACATAAAGGGAACATATGGCGGTAACACCTCATGCATTGATCTGCACGCCGAGGATACCACGATCATCTTTGATGCGGGCTCGGGTATAAGGTCGCTCGGCCTACACCTTATGGATGGCAAATTCGGCCAGGGGGCCGGAACAGTCCATTTATTTTTGAGTCACACCCATTGGGATCATATACAGGGGTTCCCCTTTTTCCTTCCAGCATACGTGCCGGGAAACCGAATCGTTATCTACAGCCCTCATCCCAACATAGAGGCACGTTTTTCTATGCAGCAGGAGGCTCCGTATTTCCCGGTTCCACTCAAGGGTATGCACGCAGATATTGAGTTTATTACACTTTCAGAAGGGGAAAACGTGGCTATCGGTCATGTGGACGTTACAAACATCAAGTTGAACCACCCTGGTGGGTCTTTCGGCTACCGGGCTAAACAACAAGACAGCGCATTTGTGTATGCCACGGATACAACGTTCACCAATCTTTCGGGATCGAACATGGAAAAGTACATAAGCTTCTTTTCTCAAGCAAAGGCTCTGGTATTTGATGCACAATATACCCTCAAGGAGGCTATGGAAAAAGAAGACTGGGGGCACAGTTCCTCCCTGACAGGTGTGGATATAGCCCTGGAGGCCGGAGTTGAGACCTTGGTCCTGTTTCATCATGAGCCCACACATGATGATCATACCTTATGGGATATCCTTCAAAGGACTCGCAAGTATGTAGAACTACAGAAGTCAGACAAGATCTGCAAAGTGATCATGGCTTACGAGGGCCTGGAATTGGCCCTGTGAGGACAGGTTCAGTTCATGGAACGTGTAGAGAAGATTCTTGCTGGAGACATCCGGACAGCCGCTAAGCTGATCCGGGATATTGATGACGGCATTCCTTCCTCCAGAGAGGTTTTAAAGGCCCTTTATCCTCATACTGGCAGGGCATATGTGGTTGGGATCAGTGGATTCCCCGGCGTTGGAAAAAGCACCTTGGTGGATCAGATGATCCAAGCTTATCGGGAGGCCGGCAAAAGCCTTGGCGTCCTTGCCGTGGACCCGACCAGCCCCTTCTCTGGTGGGGCTATACTTGGAGATCGAATTCGGATGCAGCGCCATGGCACCGATCCGGATGTATTTATCAGGAGTCTGGCCACTCGCGGCCATTTTGGAGGGTTGACCCGTTCCACTCGTAGCGTCATCGACGTCCTGGATGCTATGGGTAAAGACATCATCCTTGTGGAGACTGTGGGTGTGGGCCAGGATGAAGTGGATATTGTGACCACGGCACACACAACGATTATTGTGCTGATCCCTGGTATGGGAGACGACATCCAGGCCATTAAGGCGGGAATTCTCGAAGTGGCTGACATCTTTGTCGTCAACAAGGCAGACCGGGAGGGGCTTGAAAAGACAATGAATGATCTGCGGGTTATGCTTGATATGAATAATGCCCAGGGTAATGCTGAGGAGGTGTGGCGACCGCCTATCGTGGCCACTGAGGCGATTTCCAACAAGGGTGTGGCAGAACTGTTGTCTGAGATTGAGGCGCACAAGGTGTTCTTGTTTGGGCATGGCGGGGCTCGCCTGAGGGAACACTTGAGGCAGAAGGCCTTTCGCGAATTGATAGATACCATTCGGGAGAAGTTTGTGGCTGAGGTTGTCTACCGGCTTAAAAATTCTGAGGCGTTTGAATCCATGATCGATGATCTTGTTGACAAAAGGATTGATCCCTTTACCCTGGGTGATCAGATCATGGCAGAAAGAATTAACAAGTGCCTAAAGTGAGCGATAGCGCACTTTAGGTGCCTAGAAGCGGTTTCAAAACCTTCCTCTCGCTTGTTTGACCATTTTGAGAAGTTCTAAGCTCGTTTCGCTAAAATTGTAAAACTCGGGCTAACGCCCTCAAACAGTTACAATTTTTTACGCTTCATTTCGCTAAGGACTTCTTACAAAATGGTCAAAATTGGCTCGAAAAAAGGTTTTGAAACCAGTTGTAAGGTTAAAGGAACAACTGGAGACAGTTTTACAAAAGTTCATTTGAACCATCAACTTTAGCTCATTTAGGCATTTTAGTTACTTTGGGCACTTCTTAGCGTTTTTCAAGGAGGTTCCTATGCCGAGAAAAAAGGTTTCCGACTCGGTCCCCGTAGGGGAAAAGATCAAGAAAGTCAGGCAGAAAAAAAAGTTTACCCTGAACCAGGTGGCTAACGAGACCGGCTGTCGTATCGATTATTTAAAAAAGATCGAATCTGGCGAGGTCATACCCCCTGTCGGAACCCTACTGCAAATATCTCGGGCCCTGGAGATCGATTCAGGGCTGTTGCTCAGGGAACAAGCGTCTACGGTTGAAAGACGGGCCAAGGCTTACACGAAGCGCACGGAGAATTATGCTTATACGACCCTGACACCGGGTGCGGAAAACAAACATCTGAAAGCATTTCGCGTGGTGATTGATGCCATGAAGGATCATAAGGGTGTCGGGTACCAACATGAAGGGGAGGAGTTTGTATATGTGTTGACCGGACAAATAGAGGTGACCGTCGGAGAGCACGTGAACCGCTTGAAGGCGAGCGAATCCTTGCACTTTAACTCTGGGATTAAGCACAAGCTTAGAAATATAGGGAAGAAGAAGGCAGAGCTTTTGGTGGTCATTTATACACCGTAAGTGAGGAAAGTGAGCTAAAATGCTTAAAGTGACCTAAATTGAACCAATAAATGAACCGGAGAAACCTATGTCTTTTCAGCTGACTGATGAACAACTCATGATTCAGACAATGGTCCGTGACTTTGCCCGAGAGGTTCTTCTCCCTACGGCCATGGAGCGCGACCGAACCAAGGAATTTCCAAGGGGAAACCTCAAAAAGATGGGCGAGCTAGGCCTCATGGGGATGATGATTCCCCCCGAATACAATGGGGCGGGCGCAGACACGGTGAGTTATGCCTTGGCACTTCAGGAGGTCGCATATGCTTGCGCATCAACGGCTGTTGTGATGTCCGTGCACAACTCGATCGTTTGTGAGACCATTAATCGTTTTGGCACTGAAGAGCAGAAACAAACATACCTGAAACCGCTGGCCCGAGGCGAGGTCATAGGGGCCTTTGCCATGACCGAACCAAATGCAGGATCGGATCCTGTAAACCAGTCCACCTCGGCCGTCCGTGACCAAGATCACTATATCATCAATGGCACCAAGCGTTTTATAACATCGGGCAAGAATGCCGGTGTTACCATCATTACGGCCAAGACAGACCCGGCAAAACGACATAAAGGGATCAGTGCCTTTATCATTGAGAAGGGAACACCGGGGTTTTTGGTAGGAAAGACCGAGGAAAAGATGGGGCTCTGCGCCTCTGATACGACCGATCTTATTTTCGATAATTGCCGTATCCCGGCCAGGAATCTCTTGGGGCAAGAGGGGGATGGTTTTAAGATTGCCATGACTTCCCTGGATAGTGGCCGTATCGGCATAGCCGCACAGTCGGTAGGCGTGGCCAAGGCTGCCCTGGATGCGGCTGTTTCCTATGCCAGGGAGCGGGAACAGTTTGGCCAACCGATTTCAAAATTTCAGGGCCTGCGTTGGATGCTGGCCGATATGGCTACCGAAATAGAGGCAGCCTGGCAGTTGACCTTATCTGCTGCAGCTAAGAAGGACAGGGACGAAAGATACACCATGGAAGCTTCTATGGCCAAACTGTTTGCCTCGGAGATGGTAAACCGCGTTACGGCCAAGGCTTTGCAAATCCATGGGGGGTATGGTTACACGAAGGAATATCCTGTGGAGCGCTTTTACAGGGATGCGCGCGTTTTTACTATCTACGAAGGGACTTCAGAGATCCAGCGAGTGGTCATTGCCAACCATCTTTTGGGGGACCGATATGTGGGGTCGCTGCGATAGGGATTTTGGATGGCGGATTAGAGGATTGGAATAGGTGAGTCATGTGGCACGTACGTTGTAGAAATGGTGGAAAGGGGTACAATATTTGGGCAGCCGTATTTATCGTTTTGCTCGTGAGTTCAGTTGCCCACGCTCAGTCCGATGGCAAAAAAGGCCATGGGCCGCCTCCAGTTCCGGTTCGGGTTGCACCGGTTATTCAGGATACGGTTTCAAACCAGATAATCTTGGTTGGCACCACCGAGGCGATCGCCCGCAGCACGATTGCCGCTGAGGTCTCTGGATTGGTGGAGGCGTTTCCGGTCTGCGAGGGTGACTTTGTTGAAAAAGGGGATGTCCTGGCGAGACTCAGGGCAACAGACCTTACACTTCGCTTAAAGGCGGCGGTCGCTGCCAGAGAAAAGGTCCGGGCGAATTTGCACTTTGCTGAAAAAGAACTGGCACGATACACCAAACTCAAAGATACTGACAGCATTGCGGCGAGGAAATATGATGAGGCCTTGTATCAATATCAATCCCTTGAGCAGGAATTCCTGCGAACTGAGGCAGAAATCATGCTCCTTCAGGATGGCATCCAGAAAAAGACAGTCGTTGCCCCTTTTGCGGGTTTTGTTGCCAAAGAGCACACCCAGGTGGGGGAGTGGATGTCAGTGGGCGGGCCGGTTGTAACCCTTGTTGATCTAGGGCACATACGGATCACCGTGGATGTGCCCGAACAGTATGCTGTACAGCTTCTTCCGAAAGACCCAGTCCAGGTCCTGGTGACAAGCATATCATCCAATGAACCGTTTTTGGGTAAGATTTCCGCGATCCTTCCCGAAGGAGACCCTGATACCCGCACTTTCCCGGTACGAGTCAAACTGGCCAACCCCGGCTTGAAGATCAGAAGCGGGATGGAAGCGAGGGCAAGTTTCAACCTCCACACCAAAAAGAATGCTCTTCTGGTGCCAAAGGATGCCATTGTAACGGCCGGGACGAATCGGTTGGTGTTCGTTGTAGCCAGCGGTGTGGCGCAACCCGTGCATGTTCAGGTCATTGGCTATTACGACGGCAACGTGGCAGTTGAGGGCGCCCTTAAGCCGGGAGACCATGTGGTCATTCGGGGCAACGAGCGCCTGCAGCCAGGACAGCCCGTGCAGATTCTGGAATGAGCTAAGAAGTATATCCTGCCCATGAAACTTGTTGATATTGCCATAAAGAAGCCTGTTACCGTGACTGTGGGAGTTATCCTGCTGGTCCTCTTTGGCCTCATCTCGCTTTTCAGGATTCCCATTCAACTGACCCCCAACGTGGATATCCCAGAGATCTCGGTGGAAACCGTCTGGCAGGGTGCAAGCCCCTTGGAAGTGGAACGAGAGATCATCGATGTACAGGAGGACGAGCTCAAAAACTTGGAAGGGCTCGATAAGATGAAGAGTGAAAGCAGTGATGGTTCGGCTTATATCAACCTGATGTTTGAAATCGGCACAGACCCGGATGTAGCCCTGCTCAAGGTTTCCAATAAGCTCGACCAGGTGAAAAAATACCCAGACAACGTGGACAAGCCGATCATCAAGTCAGGGGGTCGGCATGAAAAGGCGATCGCCTGGTTGATTCTCCGCGCCCTCGACGGATACAAGGGCGTTCTGAGCCATGAATACGATTTTTGTGACGAGTACGTAAAACCTCGCTTGGAGCGGATTCCCGGTGTGGCTTCAGCCAATATCTACGGAGGACAAGAGCGGGAACTTCAAGTGATCATTGATTCAGAAGCCTTAGCTGCCAGAAACATTACCATCCCGGAGCTTATGCGGGCCCTGGATGTAGAAAACAGAAACATCAGTGCTGGAGACTTTGATGAGGGGAAACGGCGGTATATTGCCCGAACAGTGGGGGAATATAAAACCCCGGAAGATGTGGCCAGGGTCATCATCAAGCGGGTCAATGGGGTTCCCATTACCGTCGGGGACGTTGCTCGCGTTTCCCTGGGCTATGAAGATATCCACGTGGTTGTTCGGCATGAGGGTATTCCGACCATTGTGATGAGTGTGGTTCGGGAAACCGGCTCGAACGTCTTGGTCGTTATGAAGAGGATAAAGGAGACCCTCGCTGAACTCAACAACGGGATTCTGAAGGATCGCAGACTGTACATCGACCAGGCCTATGACGAGACTAACTATATTTATGACGCGATTCGCCTGGTGAAGCAAAACATCTTGATAGGCGGCACTCTGGCGATTATTGTGCTTTTGGTCTTTTTACGAAACTTTACCAGCACCTTGATTGTCTCGCTTTCCATCCCAATAAGTGTGGTCGGGACTTTCCTTTTAATGACCCTGTTTGGCCGCAATATCAATGTGGTCAGTCTGGCCGGGATGAGTTTTGCCATCGGGATGGTGGTGGACAACTCCATTGTCGTCTTTGAAAATATCTTTCGTCACCGTGAGATGGGGAAATCGCGTTTGCAGGCTGCCTATGACGGCACCGTTGAAGTTTGGGGCGCGGTGCTGGCCAGTACCCTGACCACGGTTGCCGTGTTTCTCCCCGTCATCTTTGTTGAGGAAGAGGCGGGCCAGCTCTTTCGGGACATTGCTATTGCCATCAGTAGCGCTGTGGCATTGAGTTTGTTGATATCTATTACGGTGATCCCGGCCCTTTCTTCCAAGATACTTGGAAAGGTCCAGCGCTCTGGGGTCTCACACAAACGGTCGTGGTTCGTCTATCGCCTGGCATCGGGGTTTACCAATGGTGTGACGCGACTCGTTTACTGGATGTGCGGTCGGGTTGCAGCACGCCTCGGATTGGCTGTTTTGATGACAGGGCTGGCCATCGGCATGGCCTGGTTCCTGATGCCGAAAACAGAGTACCTGCCAGAAGGAAATCGGGAACTTCTATTCGGAATTCTTTTGCCTCCGTCCGGATATAATCTCGAAGAGCTAAATAAAATTGCCAGGACCGTGGAGCAGAATGTCCTTCCACTGATAGCGCATGAGGGCGAGAGTGAGGTTGCCAAGGAATTAAACCTCCCCTCGGTAAAGAATTTCTTCTATGTCGCCTGGGGGCAACAGGCTTTTTTTGGTATTATCTCAAAGGTTCAGGAAAGAACGCGTGAACTGCTTCCTTATGTGTACGGCGCGTTGAGAAAAATCCCTGGCATGATTGCCATTGTCCAGCAGCCAAGCCTGTTTTCTCGCGGCATTGGCGCAGGGAGATCCATCGGGATAGAAATCAAGGGTCCGGATTTGGAGCGACTGATTATGTTCGGGCGTCGGATATACGGACAGGTCGCCCAACTCATTCCCAATGCCCAGATACGCCCCATCCCAAGCCTGGATCTGGGGAACCCTGAAATGCGGGTCATCCCGAACCGGGATCGACTGAGCCGTCTGGGGATGACGACTGCTGACCTTGGCAGAACTGTGGATGCCCTTGTGGACGGTGTCAAGGCGAGCAATTATCGGCTCCATGGCAATGAAATTGACCTGGTCGTGAAGGCAGATGAGGCCGAGCTCAAGCGGACACAAGAGCTGGCCAACTTCCAGATTCAAACTCCCAGAGGGGAAAGGGTCACCCTCGGGTCTATTGCCGCGATTCACCTAGAAGAGGGACCTACACAGATCAACCACATCGATTCAGAACGGGCCATTACGATCCAGGTCATCCCCCCAAGGAAGGTCCCCTTAGAAACCGCCATGGCAACAATAAGGGACGAGGTCGTTGGACCGATTAAAGCCAGCGGGGAGCTTGGAAGCCTCTACCGGATTGAGTTGAGCGGGACGGCAGACGACTTGACACGCACAAGGCGCGCCCTTCAGTGGAACTTCATCCTGGCCATTGTGATAAGCTACCTTTTGATGTCCGCCCTCTTTGAGAACTTCCTATATCCCTTCATTATTATGTTCAGTGTACCGCTGGCTGCAGCCGGCGGGTTTATTGGACTCCTCCTGGTAAACGTCTTTATTGCCTATCAGACCCTGGATATCATCACCATGCTAGGCTTTGTGATCTTGGTTGGAATCGTTGTCAACAACGCGATCCTTATTGTACATCAGACCCTTAACAATATCCGTGACAGGAACATGGGGCCACGGGAGGCCATTCGGGAATCGGTCCGCACGCGTATCAGACCCATATATATGAGTGCCGTGACCAGCGTTTTCGGCATGCTCCCCTTGGTACTTACCCCGGGGGCGGGATCCGAGTTCTACCGGGGCCTTGGAGGCGTGGTGGTGGGCGGTCTCTTGGTATCCACGGTCTTTACCATCTTCCTGGTCCCCGCGCTCTTGAGCCTGGTACTTGATGCCGCTGCGGTCGTCAAGAAGACTTTGAGGGAGACAAAGGCATAAGGTGAGTGTCGAAAGTTGGAGAAACTCGAAAACGTGGAGCTGTAAACCTGGTCAGCCTCTGCCCCTTGGTGCCACCATCACGCCAGAGGGCGTGAATTTCGCGGTTGTTTCTCGAGATGCCACATCCCTTAGCCTGGTTCTATTTAAGAAGGGGCAGGGCCAGCCCATAGCCGAAATGACCCTGGACCCTAAAATCAACAGGACCGGTGATATATGGCATATCCTTGTCGTCGGTATGGACACCTCCCTGCGCTACGGGTACCGAGTTGATGGCCCCTTTGACCCCAAGGGGAAAGGACATTGGTTTAACCGAGAGAATATCCTCCTCGACCCCTATGCCCGGGCCTTAGAGGGTGGGGAGACCTGGGGAGGCGACTCAAGTGATGGGTTTCAGGCAGATCAGGAAGCCCCCTTTCATCGACGCTGTTGTATTGTTACGGATGATTTTGACTGGGAAGGCGATCGTCCGCTGAATTTGCCCCTGAAAGACAGCGTTATCTATGAACTCCATGTGCGGGGATATACGATTGATAAGTCTTCAGGTGTGGTAAACCGCGGCACGTATAGAGGCTTGATTGAAAAGATTCCCTACATAAAGTCTCTGGGCGTTACAGCCGTGGAACTGATGCCTGTCTTTGAATTCAATGAACTGGAAAACAAGCGGGTCAACCCCAAGACCGGAGAACAGTTGAAAAATTTTTGGGGCTATAGCACCATGGCGTTCTTCGTTCCAAAGGCTTCTTATGGCTCAAATGGTTGGGATGGAAACCAGGTCAAAGAATTCAAGGAGATGGTCAAGGCCTTTCACCGTGCCGGTCTGGAAGTAATCATTGATGTCGTATTCAATCATACAGCAGAGGGTGACTCAGAGGGGCCGGTCATAAGCTTCCGCGGACTGGATAATACGATTTATTATGCATTGGCGCCGGAATCAAAGGATTATCTGAATCTTTCGGGCTGTGGCAACACGGTCAACTGCAATCATCCTGTGGTTCAGGCCTTTATTCTGGACTGCCTCCGGTACTGGGTCGTCGAGATGCATGTGGATGGGTTTCGTTTTGATCTGGCCACGATTCTGCGCAGGGATCACAAGGGCGAACTGCTCCCGGGCCCTTCAATCGTTGATGCTATAGAACAAGACCCGGTTCTTGCCCATACCAAGATCATCGCCGAGGCATGGGACACACAGGTCAATCAAGTTGGGGGGTTCCCCGGGCGTTGGGCAGAATGGAACTCACACTATAGGGACGATGTCAGGCGTTTTGTCCGGGGGGACAAAGGGATGGTGCCTGTGCTGGCTACCCGCATTGGAGGCAGCTCTGATCTCTATCAGGCAAGCGGCCGTCATCCTTATAATAGCATTAATTACATAACCTGTCATGATGGGTTTACCCTTTATGACCTGGTATCGTATGAGCACAAGCATAATGATGAGAATGGTGAAGATAACCAGGACGGGAATGACCAAAACTTTAGCTCCAATAGCGGTGTTGAGGGGCCTACGGATAACAATTTAGTCAATGAACTCAGGTTGCGCCGCATCAAGACATTTGTAACCATCCTTATGGTTTCTCACGGTGTTCCTATGATCCTGGCCGGAGACGAGTTTGGTCGAACCCAGCAGGGGAACAACAATCCGTACTGCCAGGACAATCCAATAAGCTGGATCGACTGGCACCTTACAGAAGAGAATGCCGGTTTGCTGAGGTTTTTCCGTAAAATGATCGCCCTGAGAAATCAGCACCCTGTATTTCGCAGATCCCGTTTTTTGACCGGAGAGGACAGAAACGGAGACAACTATCCTGATGTTAGCTGGCATGGGCTTGAGGTGGGCAAGCCGGACTGGTCTGAAGATTCCAGGGTGCTTGCGTTCATGCTGGATGGATCAGAACTTGCCCAGGACGAAGAGGATGACGATTTTTTAGTGATCCTCAATGGGGACCAGGTGAAACACAGCTTTGAGATACCGCGGCCCCAAGAAGGCAGGGCGTGGTTTCGTGTCGTAGATACGGGTAAGCCTTCCCCCGAAGATATCTTAGATGAAGATAAAGGGAAACCGATCCTTCTCCAAAGGAAGTATCCTGTGCTTCCCATGGCTGCGCTAGTATTCATCACAAGAAGGTGTTAACCCAAATTATGTTGTAAGACCTTTATGGGTAAGGAGGGAGTTTTTCTCAAAAGCCGTGATATTCATCGAGCATGATCGAAGCATCTTGCCAGGTCCACGGTATCACAGCTTTTTCGAAAAACCCCTCCCCCCCATGGCCGCCTTGGTATTCATCTCAAGAAGGCATTCATCTCCATCCATAAATCGCTTTTTCCCTGATGAGCGGTGTTCTGCTCACAGGTTATTTATGAATGGGCAATAAATAGGGAGGAAAACATGAACGATGAGTTTTTGAAATTTGATGTGGCGGGTGCCATCGGGACTATTACACTGAACCGACCGGAAAAAAGAAATGCCCTGTCTCTCGAATTACTAGAGGCGTTGAGGGACTTGCTCACAAGCATAGGTCAGAAGGATGATGTAAGGGTTGTCATCATAAAAGGTGAGGGGAAAGTCTTTTCTGCGGGTCATGACATATCGCAACTGGTGAATCGCGAAATGACCGATTACAAGACGATTTTTGACACGTGCATCGAGGTCATGGAGAAGATCCAACGCTTACCGCAGCCGGTCATTGCGCAGGTTCATGGTGTGGCCACAGCAGCCGGTTGTCAGCTGGTGGCCGCCTGTGATTTGGCTGTGGCTGAGGAGGGCACGCTTTTTGGAACGCCCGGTGTAAAAATCGGTCTCTTTTGTACCACGCCTGGCGTTCCCCTTGTGAGGGCTATAGGTAGAAAACGAGCCCTCGAGATGCTCCTCACCGGCCGTATGATTTCAGCACGGGAGGCAGAACAATATGGCTTAATCAATAAAGTCGTACCTGCCGATCAACTGGCCGCAGAGACCCGAGCCCTGGCCGAAAGGATCGCCGAGGCCAGTCCCCTTACCGTGAGCATAGGCAAGGAGGCCTTTTACACCCAGGTCAACCTGGCTGACTTCCAGGCCTACGATTATGCCAAGCAGGTCATTGTCACCAATCTTTTTGCTGAGGATGCCAAGGAGGGGCTTTCTGCCTTTTTGGAGAAGCGGAGACCGACCTGGAAAGGGAGATAATCGCCAAGCTGTGGCCGAATGTGGCGTGCTTCTGCTCAGGATTTATATCAGTCGACGATGAGGTCCCTGAGCCGTTCTAAATTTAGGCGGTCGTAGTCCACTGGCCCTTTTTCCTTTGGGGTCTCCAGGATCATGGGAAGGCCATTGAATCGCGGATCGTTCATGATGAACCGGAACGCATCAATGCCGATCGCTCCCTCACCAATGTGTTCGTGTCGATCGACTCGGCTCCCAAGCCCTTTCTTCGCATCATTGAGGTGAATTACACAGAGGCGTTCAAGACCTACGACTCTGTCAAAGGCCGCCATGGTTTCCTGGTAAGCCGTTTTCGTACGCAGATCATAGCCTGCTGCAAATACGTGACAGGTGTCCAAACAAAACCCGATCCTTTCTCTGGCCTCAACCATGTCTGAGATAGCAGCCAGGTGTTCGAAGGTATAGCCCAAATTCGATCCCTGGCCAGCTGTCGTCTCGAGCAAAAGCCGAGAGGTTATGTGGGGTGTGCGGTCAAATATCTGGTTGATTCCCTGGGCAATCTGGCGCAAGCCCTTTTCCTCACCCATTCCCATGTGGGAGCCCGGGTGCATGATTACATAGGGAATACGCAACAAAGATGAGCGTATAAGTTCATCTTTTAGGGCTTTCATAGATCTCTGATATTTGCGGGACTCAGGTGAGGCCAGGTTGATCAGGTAGGCGGTGTGGGAGCAGATTGACCTGATGCCGGTTTGCTCTCTTGCTGCATTAAACTGCTCAATATTCTGGTCAGTCAGCGTCCTTTCCTTCCAGGTACTGGCGTTTTTCGTGAAGATCTGCAGGGCGGTACACCCGTAATCATGGGCGGTAAATAGGGCTTTGTGGAGGCCGCCTGCTATGGAAAAATGGGCGCCGAGCAGGATCATCTGGCGCTCTTGATTTTGCCTTTTCATCTGTGAAGGGGAGATACTTGCATTTTTGGCCAAAAAAAGCGTATCCTCAGAATCCATGCAGAAAAGCCCGGACAACGCGAACGATAGAGAACCTGTAAAGATCCCGATCGAAGATGTTCTGGATCTTCATACATTTGCTCCCAGGGACATACCCGGCCTGCTAAAAGAGTATCTGAATGCCTGCCGCAAGGCTGGCATTTGTTCTGTAAGGATTATCCACGGTAAAGGCAAGGGATTTCTGAAAGATCGGGTTCGCGGTTTGCTCAAGGATCTCCCTGTGGTGGCCTCCTTTTCAGATGCCCCGTACGATGCAGGGGGTTGGGGTGCCACCATTGTTGAACTTGCAAGAGACATCGATTTTGAGTCAGCCCAATGGGCTGACATCCTTGATAAGGGGGCAAGGGCCATGGGCATGTGCCTGGAGCAAGCGCAAATCGCCCGGTTTGCCATCCATGCCAGAGAGCTTATGATATGGAATCGAACCACCAACCTGACTGCCATCACAGACCCCGTGGAAATGGCCGTAAAACAGTTTCTGGATACCCTGCCACTCTCCCCTTTACTTCCGCCAGGATTGCGGGTCCTAGACATCGGTTCTGGAGGCGGGTTTCCGGGCATTCCCCTAAAAATTATACGGCCAGACCTTGACCTCACGCTGATCGATGCCTCAAGGAAGAAGGTCAACTTCCTGAAGCATGTCATAAGAACGCTTCATCTCAAAGATATCGAGGCCCGACATATCCGTGCTGAAGGACTCATAGGAGAGCCTCAGCCCGAAGTAAGGTCGTATGATATCATTGTATCCAAGGCTGTTTCAAAGCTGGACACATTTCTGGACCAGGCAATTCCCCTACTCCGTCGGCCAGGTATCATGATTGCCATGAAGGGAAGGGCCGTAGAGAGCGAGCTTGAAGCCGCACGTTCGAGGATCAAGGCTGAGAGCCTTATTGTTACCGTAAAAAAATACCGACTCCCTGACTTTGATATCGAAAGATTCCTGATTGTTCTGAGCAATGCCCAAGAAGCCGCAGACCTATCGTAAGCGTTTAGCAGTCAGCAGATACGAAGGAAAGCATAATATTATTTGCAACAAATCATGCAGCAATGTTTGCTGGCAGATATATGGCTGTTTGGACAACAGCCTGTTTAGATGTAAACGATTAGATGCTTCCTTTTGTAAGTGGGAGTCTATATGCTATAAGTGCGGTTCCAGTATCTGGTTTGGGCTCCGAGAAAGCCGGTTATAGACGAAAAATTCCTTTACTAATGAACATCGATGTAATATCTGTCTAACGTCTTTATTTATCATCATATAAAGGGCGACAATAGATTCTGAGCAGGATAATGGGATCTTCCAAACGTCAACAGGAACTCCTTTCTGTCGAGCGGCTGAAGGCCGCCGGCAGGCTGGCCAGCGAGATTGCCCATGAATTAAATACCCCGCTTGGTGGCATCTTGATGTACAGCCACCTTCTTTTAGACGATATACCAGAAGGAGATCCATGTTGGGAAAATGTGGTCAAGATCAACAAGCTAGCGCATCGATGTAAAATGATTGTGCGGGGCCTTCTCAATTTTTCAAAGCAGGAAAAACTTGAGATGAGGCCGGTTGATGTCAACGAGATTCTTCATAGTGTTATAGGATTCATGGAGGACCATATCCTGTTTAAAAGGGTTTCGATTCAGACCCATTTTGATCCAGCCCTTCCCAGGGTTCCAGGGGACGAGAACAAGCTGGAACAACTCTTCGTGAACCTGATCGTCAACGCAGGAGAATCCATAGAAGGCATAGGTACGCTTACCTTGCGCACCGCATTTTCCCTCGATACGAACCGGGTTCGGATTGACTGTTCAGACACAGGCAGTGGGATTACCGAAGAGAACGTAGGAAGGATCTTTGAACCCTTCTTTACGACCAAGAAGCGAGGCAAGGGGACCGGTCTGGGGTTGTCAATCAGTCATGGTATTGTGGAACAGCACGGCGGGACCATCACCGTTGAGAGTCGTAGAGGGCACGGTTCTACGTTTACTATCTTTTTACCGGTAGCCAAGGAAGATTCAACCCTAATGCCTGACAAGTAACCCCGTGACATTTCCAATTATCTATCACAAGTAGACTTTCCAAAGCGGCAAGAATTCCTCATGAGGAGAAGAGACATTCTAAGGCTCGAAGTCGCTAATGGGAGCATCTAATCGTTGACATCTAAGCATCTGCCAGCAAACATCGCTGCATGATTTGTTGCAAACAATACTATGTCCTTCTTGGTAAAATGAACACGAAACCCCATCCTTAGCCGGATCCAGAATCGATGGAAACCAGTTGTAACATTTTAGTGGTGGACGATGATGCATTCATGCGGGATGCCTGCGAGCAGACCCTTAGCCGGCATGGTCACAGCGTAACCCTGGCGAAAAGTGGCCATGAGGCGCTGGGATTGCTTGAAAGGTGGTCATTTGATCTTATCCTGCTCGATCTGAAGATGCCTGACGAAGACGGCCTGGCCATCTTAGCCAAGATCAAAGCGCAGGACCCTGAAGCCATTGTCATCATCATTACAGGATACGGTACCGTTAAAACGGCTGTTCGGGCCATCAAGCTCGGTGCCTTTGACTTTATTGCAAAGCCATTTACGCCAGATGAGCTCCTTAACTTGGTGAAGCGTGTACTAAAAAACCGCCAGCTCACCATCGAAAATCTTTATCTCAAACAGAGCCTCAAACAGGAGAGGCACAGTACTGACATAATCAGTAGCAGCGCTTCCATGGCAAAGGTCAAGGAGATGATCGCCATGGTGGCGCCCACAGACAGCACGGTTTTGATTCAAGGTGAAAGCGGCACAGGCAAAGGCCTTGTGGCTCGCAAAATCCACGAGATGAGTCACCGGCGCAGGCACCCTTTTATATCGGTGGATTGCGGCTCTTTAGTCAAGAGCTTATTTGAAAGCGAACTCTTTGGTTATGTGAAGGGCGCATTTACCGGCGCAGAGACTACGCAGCGCGGCAAGTTTGAAATGGCACATGGTGGGTCCCTGTTCTTTGATGAGATATCTAACATTAATCTGGAGATTCAGGCCAAACTCCTCAAGGCCGTGGAAGAAAAGTGCATATCCAAAGTTGGGGATCACAAGGTTGTAAAGGTGGATGTCCGTATCATATCGGCTACGAACCGGAATCTTCAACGGGCTGTAACCGAGGGACTATTTCGTGAAGACCTGTTCTTTCGGCTTAACGTGGTTTCCATACACCTGCCGCCTCTGCGGGAGCGTAAAGAGGATATCCCCCTGTTGGTCAATCATTTTTTGAAGGCGTTCAGCCAAACTCAGGGAAAAACGGTTGAGGCTCTTTCTGCAAACGCCATGAAGGCATTCACGGAATATAGCTGGCCCGGCAACGTCCGGGAACTGGAAAATACCGTGGAACGGCTGGTGGTCTTTGCGCGAGACAAGACCATTTCTACACAGGACCTTGTCTTTTCCAATACCGTGCTTTCGAGTGTACTCACAAGAGAACCACTTCGCTTGGAGGATATGGAGCGCCTGCACATTATAAAAGTCCTTCAACGCACGGGGGGAAATAAGAGTCAGGCTGCCCGATTGCTCGGTATTGATCGCAAGACACTCAGACTCAAGGTAAAAAAGTATCAAATCCCGGGAGTCACTGCATAGGGAGTACCAAGGCACCTCATTACACTTTCAGTTGGTCATGTCTCCGCAGGCTGTTGCCCAAATCACCACAATGCACTTGTCACTGGTCATTGGTAGCCAGCAAATATGCAATCTCTTAAACCTCAGGCTCTTGCCAGGGTAACCTCAACGATTTCGGGTTTGCAACAGAGCCTGACAGGGGCGATAATTGTGCCTATGCCCCTGTTTACATACATGCGCGTCTCGGGATTTTTGTCCGATTCATAAAGGCCATGGGTATAAGTGAAAAAAAGGCCTGCAAGGGAAAGTCCCCGGTCCCCTACCCCCGGGACAATAACCTGCCCGCCGTGAGTATGACCTGCCAGGATTAGTTGAATATTCCAATCCTTGGATGCCCTGAATATCCCCGGTCTGTGAGAAAGGAGGAGATTGAATTGATTTGGGTCACCAAGCCTGAAAATGGTGCCCAAGTCTTTAAAATGTGCATCTGTTGCCCAGTTTGAAACCGGGTCCTCAATACCTATGATATTCAAAATGCCTTCCAGTCCCCTTGGGGCACTCCGGCTGTCACTCAGCATGGATATCCGGGTTTTTAAAAAACCATCTCTCATAGCATCTATACCTGTGTAGTAATCGTGGTTTCCGTATACACCAAAGACCCCAGCGGGCGCTTTGAGGTCGTCAAGGAGTCCAAGGCAACCATGAATATAGGCAGGGTTGTGGTTTACGTAGTCGCCCGTGAGGACAACGAGATCCGGTTTGAGGGCGTTGGCCCTGGATATGACCGTGGCTATGGTTTCAAATGATATCAACGGCCCTGCGTGAATATCTGTGATGTGGACAAGCCTGAACCCGCAAAGGTCGGGGTGAAGCCCGCTATAGGATAGGGTCATCCTGGATATTTCAGGGGCCTTATTCTCATAATAAGCACCATAGGCCAACACACCTACAGAAATGCCTGTCAGTGTTCTCGCAGCATTTCCGACAAAAGTTCGCTTAGACGCGTCAAACCGGAGTCGCGGTTTAGGCAATGTTGATCTTGCAAGTAACACGATTAAAAGGAGCAAACCCGAAAAAGCCGATGCAACCATAAGGATGGCATAGGGAAAGACGATAAGCTCCCGATGCCATGCGGGAAGTTGATCCAAAATGGGGTCTGTTCTCATATACAAGAGGGGGACGGTGTTCATGCTGAGCGCGAAAAAAACTGAGATGACGATTTTTGCCGTGCTGGAAAGCCCCGGGGGAAGTATGACACGGATGAGCACATACTGAAGGGCTACGACAACGAGAAATACAGATACAACAAGGGCAAAAAAAAGGGTCATGAAGGACTCATTGAAAGTGCCTAACGTGAGCTAAATTTGGATAAACGTGATGTGCGATGGGCGAGGGGGTGGTGCTATATCGCAAATCGCATATCCCACATCTCTAATTTCACGATCTGAAATCCGAAATGGAAAGGCTCCCTAGGTGACAATAACTATTTCCTGAACTTTATACTCAAATGGCTGACTGCTTTTCCCAATGCTCTCCTCAGTTCCTTTCCCTTCCCTTCTCCGGCAAGGTAATCTCTAATGAGATCTTTATTGATCGCGGCACTTCCGGTTTTTCCATCTTTGAGGAGAGTCACACGGTATGCATCCTTTTTCTTGGTTTGGTTGACAGCGATGAGCTGGACCCGCTTGTCTAATTTGTGTACCGCTTTCCGCAGGGTTTCTTCCGCCACCTTAATCGTCAGTCTCGGCATCTTTTTAAGCCCTTCTTCTTGCTTCTATGTAAAAAATATCGTACTCGACAAACAAAAGACCTGTCAAGGGACAGAAGAAAGTTGGTCGAGACTTTGTCAGCTTCAAAGTTTCATTGGAAATTTCTACAATTGTCTGGTATAAGGCCCCTAATGTAACAATTATACTTATAATCCTTATACTAAGGAGCGCATCTAATCGTTTACATCTAGACAAGGCTGTTGCCCAAATAGCTGAAGAGGCTATTTTTTGAGAGCCGTGAGGGGAGATCTTTTTTTGAGTCAGGTCAATCTCATCCTGCTTGTTAATGGCAAATGGCATCAATCGTATTCAACCAGGCACACGTCCATGTGGCATACAAGCTGCCAAGCCGGTTTGTAAGTGGGTCAGGACGGCATGCCGAATTTTGTGCCGTTGTTGTGCCTGTCAGGTCATATCAGTGACCTGACCTCAAAAAAAGATCTCCCCTCACGGCTTTTTTGCAAACAATATTATGTTCTCATGAGTAAGTTAAGTTGTGAAAGCAAAGTCGTTTCCATCCATACATAGTTCTTTTTCCGAATGGACAGCATTTTCCGCAAATTTTCGTCTGCCGCCCCTGTGGAATTCAACGCTATTCCACCAGGGAAGTGTACTCTGTTGAGGCGAGGGGCCAGAGGCAAGGGGCAAGTTTCTGTTTCCCATGGCCTATTGTCCATAGCCTGTTTTCGGCCTCGCTTATCGAAAAAAACCTCACTGATGAATTGGGAACTTATTTCGTACCCATTCTTTTACAGGTTGTTTATGGATGAATACAAATCAATATTTTGAGGCTTTCGCTTAGCATTTAGCATTTTAGATTTTCAATTGAGGACTTCACCGGAAAAGCCTTGTGGCCATGGCGGGGCATTTTGAACCGCTGCTGGGGTAAAATTCCCCGCCCATTGCTTCTCGTATACAAAACGCGCGAGGTTTAGGATTGCAATATTAGTCGTAATATTTTGATATTATAACGTTCTTTGACAGAAAGAATCTTCCGGTCATGGTTGGCACGAAATTGGTATAATCTTATTTGGTTATACTAAAGGATTGAAGCTTTTGCGCCATCCGAGAGTCAACCATGTCCTTTCCAGGCAAAGGCAAGCGCATATTGATTATTGACGACGAAGAATGCATGAGAGATTCCTGTTGTCAGGTTTTGACCAAGGCGGGATATTGGGTAGAAACGGCCATGAACGGAGAAGTCGGCCTAGCCAAGGCCTCAGAAATAGGGCCCGACATCGTCTTGGTGGATCTCGATATGCCGGGGGCCTCTGGTTTAGAGGTCATGGATCGATTGAATGAGATCGATCCAGAAATTGTCAAGATCGTGGTCACAGGCAACACCTCTATCGATTTGGAGAAAGAGATCATTCTAAAACACCGAGCCTTGAGCTACCTGACCAAGCCTTTTTCCCCGGAGCAGTTGAACATGGTTGTTCGAAAGGCCTTGGACAGGAGAGACCAAATAAAACAAGAGGAGGATTTCCATGGCTCTTGATCCAACCAAGTACCAGGACTGGCAGATTTCCGAAGAAGCGGAAAAAAATATGCCTACACCAGAGGAGTGGAGAGAGAAACTGGGTCTTGAAAAAGATGAAGTCATTCCCATGGGCAGGCTGGCCAAGCTTGATTTTCTGAAAATCATAAACCGCCTGAAAGACAGACCCGATGGAAAGTACATTGAGGTTACCGCCATCACGCCGACTCCGCTGGGGGAAGGGAAAAGCACCACCTCATGTGGTTTGATGGAGGGTCTTGGTAAGCGTGGTGTAAGCGTGGGCGGGGCTCTTAGGCAGCCCTCAGGCGGCCCCACCATGAACGTTAAGGGAACCGCGGCCGGAGGCGGCAGGGCGCTCCTTATTCCTATGACTGAGTTTTCCCTGGGCCTCACCGGTGATATCAATGACATCATGAATGCACACAACTTGGCTATGGTGGCTCTTACCGCACGTATGCAACACGAGCGCAACTACGATGACGAGAAACTGCAAAGACTGACCGGCATGCGTCGTCTCAATATCGATCCCACTCGCGTGGAAATGGGCTGGGTCATGGACTATTGTGCCCAGGCTTTGAGAAATATTATCATAGGCATTGGTGGCCGCATGGACGGATTCATGATGCAGTCCAAGTTCGGCATTGCTGTGAGTTCCGAATGTATGGCCATCCTCTCCATTGTCAGGGATCTGGCCGATCTGCGGGAAAAGCTCAACCACATCACAGTGGCCTTTGACAAGAGCGGTAATCCTGTAACCACCGGTGACTTGGAAGTGGGTGGTGCGATGACCGCCTGGATGCGCAATACCATCAACCCCACGCTCATGTGTACCGCGGAATACCAACCTTGCATGGTCCATGCCGGACCGTTTGCCAACATCGCCGTGGGCCAGTCTTCCATTATTGCAGACCGCATAGGGCTCAAGATGTTTGACTACCATGTCACCGAGAGCGGTTTTGCAGCTGACATCGGCTTTGAGAAGTTCTGGAACGTAAAATGCCGATACAGCGGTTTGAAACCCCATGTGTCTGTTTTGACAACCACCATCCGCGCACTCAAGATGCACGGCGGGGGACCCAAAGTGGTGCCGGGCATTGCGCTGCCTGAAGAATATACCAAGGAGAATCTGGAGTTGGTGGAAAAGGGCCTGGAGAATATGGTCCATCATATCAACACCATCCGTAAGGCAGGCATCAACCCAGTGGTCTGCATCAACTGCTTCCATACGGATACGGATGCTGAGATTGAACTGGTCAGAAAGGCGGCCGAAGCAGCCGGAGCGCGCTGCGCCAAATCGACCCACTGGGCTGACGGTGGGGACGGCGCTTTGGAATTGGCCGACGCAGTCATTGATGCCTGTAACGATAAGAATGATTTCAAATTCCTCTATCCTGTTGAAATGAAACTACGTGATCGCGTGGAGAAGATTGCCAAGGAAGTGTATGGTGCAGACGGTGTTGCCTGGACCCCTGAAGCTGAGGCCAAGGCCAAGATGCTTGAAGCCGACTCTAAGTACGACGACTACACCACCATGATGGTGAAAACGCACCTGAGCCTGAGTCACGACCCGACCCTAAAGGGGGTGCCTAAAGGCTGGATTCTGCCCATTCGCGATGTACTGATTTACTCTGGAGCCAAGTTTCTGTGCCCCTGCGCAGGCACGATCAGCCTGATGCCGGGAACCAGCTCAAACCCGGCCTTTCGCCGCGTTGATGTAGATGTTGAGACCGGAAAAGTGAAGGGGCTATTTTAAGGTTGGACACTTCCATAAGTGAGGAGGGAGTTTTCTTCAAAAGCCGTGATAATATTTATCCAGCTTGATTGAAGCATTCTGCCAAGTCCTCGGTATCACGGCTTTTTGAACCCCAGTCCACAGGCCAGGGGTTCCCGGTAAGGAAAAACATCTGTTGTGTATAGCTTCCCTTGGTTCCGTCTTAAAGGCGGGACCAAGAGAAGCAGGCCGGTCAGAAAACCCCCTCCTCCCTCAAAAGGAAGATCCCTCGTATGTTTGCTGTTAACCCACTATTTGGCTTAAATCATGGAAGACAATAAGAACAAAATCGGAACAAGCGTGTCGTCCCCAGATCGAATCGGCGCGGTTATGGTCGTGGGGGGTGGGATCGCTGGTGTGCAGGCAGCATTGGACCTGGCGGATCTGGGATTTAGGGTATACCTAATAGAACAGGGACCAGCCATTGGGGGAAAGATGGCCCAGCTTGACAAGACCTTCCCTACCAATGATTGTTCCATGTGCATCCTTTCGCCTAAACTGATCGAGTGTCAACGAAACTCGAACATTGAAATCGTCACCTTTGCAGAGGTCAAGGAGATCAAAGGCGAGGCCGGCCAGTTCAAGGTCAGTGTGCTCAAGAAACCACGCTACATTCACGAAGACCTTTGCACCAACTGCGGACAGTGTAGCCTTTACTGCCCGTTGCTGGTTCCGGACCCATATAATGAATGCATGTCAGGGGTGAGAAATCTCCACATCCATTTCCCTCAGGCAATTCCTGCCGTGCCATATATTGATCCGACCAAATGTCTCTTCCTCACCGAAGGGGTCTGCCATATCTGCACCTCGGCCTGTCAGAGAAAGGCAATCGATTTTGGCCAGCAAGAGGTATTGCTGGAACTGGACGTGGGAGCGGTGGTCCTGGCGTTGGGATTTGAGCCCTTTGATCCGCAGGTGAAGGCCACCTATGGCTACGGGCGATTTCCCAATGTGTTGAGCAGCATGGAGTTTGAGCGCATCCTTTCTGCCACCGGTCCGTTCCAGGGCCATGTTCGCAGGCCTTCGGACGGCAAAGAGCCCGAAAAGATTGCCTGGATCCAGTGTGTGGGATCAAGGGATCCTTCTGTGGGTCGGGGATACTGTTCCTCAGTGTGCTGTATGTATGCTATTAAGGAGGCCATGTTGGCCAAGGAACATGCCACGCATGAACTCGACACGACCCTCTTTTATATTGATATCAGGAGTCATGGTAAGGATTTTGAGAAATTCTACAATCGTGCAAAAGAAGAGACAGGGATACGCTTTGTAAAGTCCAGAATTGATACGATTTCTCAGGATGACAAGACCGGAGGACTCTTTATCTATTACACGGATGAGAATTCCAGGAAGGTACAAGAGGCCTTTGACATGGTGGTTTTGTCGGTTGGTCTTGGGGCACCTCAACAGGCCGAAGAGCTATCAAGGAGGTTAGGCATTTCCTTAGACCATTACGGCTTTGCAGCGACCACCAGCTTTGAGCCGGTCAACACGTCCAGGTCAGGCATTTATGTTTGCGGGGCCTTTCAGGGGCCCAAGGATATTCCTCAATCGGTTATGGAGGCCAGTGCTTCAGCTGGTGCTGCATCTGCCACCCTGGCACTTGCACGAAACACCCTGACGGAAGAGCACACCTATCCGGAAGAAAAGAATGTTGACGAGGAAGAACCCCGCATTGGCGTGTTTATCTGTCATTGCGGTATCAACATCGGTGGCGTCGTCAATGTCCCGGAGGTCAAGGAGTATGCCAGGAATCTTCCCCATGTGGCATATGTGGACGAGAACCTTTTCTCCTGTTCTCAGGATACCCAGAGCGAAATCAAACAAGTCATTAAAGAACACAACCTAAATCGCTTTGTGGTCGCCTCCTGTTCACCCCGGACTCATGAACCGCTTTTTAGAGAAACCCTTCGCGAGGCCGGTCTGAACCAATACCTTTTCGAGATGGCCAATATCAGGGACCAATGCTCATGGGTGCATATGCATGAACCGGAGAAGGCCACGGAAAAGGCCAAGGATTTGGTGCGGATGGCCGTGGCCAAAGCGGGTTTGATTCAACCGCTTTCTGAACCAACGGTGCCGGTGACTAAAGCGGGTCTCGTGATCGGTGGCGGTGTGACCGGGATGACCTGCGCGTTGAATCTTGCCGAGCAGGGCTATGAGGTCCACCTCGTGGAACGCGAAAAGATTTTGGGAGGACAGGCCCGAAAGCTTTATGAAACCTGGAAAGGGGAACAGATCCGGTCATATCTTGAAGACTTGGTCAAGAAGGCTTACGACCACCCGCGCATTCATGTGTACACCCAGAGCGAGATCAAGGATGTGGAGGGGTTTGTCGGCAACTTTGAGTCTACCGTTTCTGGTGCCGATGGGAACGAGGTTGTCGTAAAACACGGTATTACCATTGTAGCAACGGGTGCGGAGGCTTACAGGCCCTCCGAATATCTTTATGGACACGATCCCGGTGTGTTTTTGTCATTAGAGCTAGACGAGGCGATGGCAGAAAACAGGGAAAGGTTCGATAAGGTAGAAACGGCTGTCTTTATCCAGTGCGTAGGTTCGCGGGAGCCTGAAAGGCCATACTGCAGCCGGGTCTGCTGCACCCATTCGATCCACAGTGCGCTGAAGCTCAAGGAGCTCAATCCTGACGTGGACGTGTATGTTCTCTATCGTGACATTCGCACCTATGGAGAGCGGGAAGATATTTACAGAGAGGCGCGCTCAAAAGGGATCGCCTTCATCAGATACAGCCTGGCGGACAAGCCTCGGGTTGAAAAGCAAAACGGCAAACTGAAAGTGACGGTGACGGACCAGGTATTGCAATGTCCGGTGGAGATCGAGGCAGACATCTTGACCCTCGCATCCGCTATCGTGCCGAGTGCTGGTAATGAGGTATTGTCTAAGCTTTACAAGATTTCCATGAATCAGGAAGGTTTTTTCCTGGAGGCCCATGTCAAGCTGAGGCCAGTAGATTTTGCCACCGACGGCATTTATTTGGCCGGGCTTGCCCACTATCCCAAGCCGATTGAGGAGAGCATTGCTCAGGCCCAGGCAGCATCGGCTAAGGCAGCAGCACTCCTTTCTCAAGATTCCATTGTTACTCAGGGCGTGATTGCGCGGGTAAACGAAGTGCTCTGCCGGGGATGCAGTCTGTGCGCTGAACTCTGTCCCTTTGAAGCCATCAAGGTCGTGGAAACAGAAAACGGTCGCAAGGCGCAGGTGATCGATGTGGCTTGCAAGGGATGCGGGGTTTGTGCAGCAACCTGCTATCGGCATGCCATTGGCATCAACGCCTTTACCGATGAGCAGATAGGCTCACAGGTGAGGGCCTTTCTCGGGCAGTAGTCATTGGCCTGCCCTGTTGGGCCCAAGGCCTTTTACGAGGTCATTGGTCAATATTCAATCGTTCATTAAAAAGGGGGAGTCTATCATGCCAGCAAAACTGATTAAGGGAACAGAGATTTCCAAGCAAATCCGTGAAGAAATTACCAGGGAAATCGAAGAGCTCAAAAGCAAGCACGGTGTAACACCCGGATTGGCTACTATCCTGGTGGGTGACGATCCGGGCTCAAAGGTCTATGTGGGGCAAAAGGAAAAGGCCTGTAACAACCTCGGCATCTATTCAGAGAGGACCGATGTCCCTGCTGATACCTCAGAAGCTGATTTGCTGGACCTTGTGAAAAAGTTCAACGATGATCCGAAGATCCATGGTATTCTCGTGCAGTTACCCCTGCCTAAGCATATTGATGCTTCACGGGTCATCTATGCAATCGAGCCTGACAAGGATGTGGACTGCTTCCATCCCGTCAATGTGGGGAAACTGATGATCGGCACTGGCCGCTTTCTCCCCTGTACGCCCCACGGAATCCTGGAACTGCTGAAGCGTTCAGACATTACCACTGAGGGCAAACATGTGGTGGTGGTAGGAAGAAGTAATATTGTGGGTAAACCCATAGCGAATCTGATGTTGCAGCCATCCCCTGGGGGAAATGCTACCGTGACCCTTTGTCACACAGGGACAAAAGATCTGGCAACCTACACCAGAATGGCAGATATCCTGATCGTGGCAGTTGGACATCCAAAGACAATCACGGCTGAGATGGTCAAAGAAGGCGTCGTGGTGATTGACGTGGGTGTCAATCGTACAGGGAAGACCCCTGAAGGGAAGGCGATTCTATCAGGCGACGTTGACTTTGATGCGGTCCAGGAAAAGGCAGCAGCGATTACGCCCGTACCTGGCGGTGTTGGCCCCATGACCATCACCATGCTGATGAAAAACACGGTAGAGGCGGCAAAGGCATCGATTTAGGATTGAGGAGTTAATGAATTGAGGAATTGGGAATTGGCAAAAATGGCCAAAATGAGTCGCTAAAGGGTTTTGAAATAGGTTCTAATCACAAGTAACGAATAACCAATAACAGCTCCTTGAAGGAGGAAAAAGAATGGCAAGGAAGATAATCCCATTCACACACACCCAGTGCCATGGCATCTTTTGTGAGGCCAGTACCTGTGTTCTAGAAGAGGCGGCCCGGGATGGCGTAAAGACTTATGTGCAGCGCATGGAAGGCCGTGCCATTCAACCTTGCCTGTTTGGTCAGGGTGGCACCTGCTGCCGGAACTGTTCTTTCGGCCCGTGCATGATGATTGAGGATGTCCCTGAGTCGATTGGGATTTGCGGGGCAACGGCGTCCACAGTTGCAGCACGCAATTTTGCCCGGATGGTTGCCGCAGGGGCGTCGGCCCACATGGATCATGGGCGTGAGACGGCCTTAACCTTTTTGTCTGCTGCCAAGGGAGAATGCCCCTTTGAGATCAAGGACGAGAAAAAGCTTCATTCCATGGCCGAGCTTTACAAGGTCAAGACCGAAGGTCGCAGCAAAGAGGACATTGCCATCGAGCTGGGGGAAAAGATCCTTGCTGAATTTGGCCAGCAGGAAGGGACCCTTGTGATGCCCAGCCGAGCGCCTGCAAAGCGACAGGCGTTATGGAAAAAGCTAGGGGCCCTTCCACGAGGGGTTGACCGCGAGGTCGTAGAGATCATGCACCGCACCCATATGGGGACGGATCAGGATTACAGGAATCTCGTCTTCCAGGCGACGCGCTGTGCCTTGGCCGACGGCTGGGGGGCTTCGATGATAGCGACCGAACTGCAGGACATCATGTTCACCACCCCTGTCCCTATTCGAGCTGTTGTTAATCTTGGCGTCCTTTCCGAGGATCATGTGAATATTGTGATCCATGGCCATGAGCCCCAAGTCCCGGAGGCCATGGCCATTGTTGCCCAGGAGCCGGAAATTGTGGCAGCAGCCCAAGAAGTGGGGGCAAAAGGGATCAACTTGGCCGGCGTGTGCTGTTCGGGAAACGAGGTTTTGATGCGCCACGGCGTTCCTATTGCAGGCAGCTTTGTTCAGCAAGAGGTGGTTCTTGCCACCGGTGCTGTAGAAGCGATGGTGGTCGATGTGCAATGTATCATGCAAGGCCTGGCAGAGGTCGCCAAATGTTTCCACACCGAGCTGATTACCACCTCGCCTCGGGCCAAAATCCCGGGTGCCACCCACATTGAATTTGAACACGAACATGCACTTGAAACTGCACGGGAGCTTACCCTTCGAGCCATTGGCAGGTTTAAGCAAAGGCAAAAGGTACGTATCCCCGACCGTAAGATGGATGTCGTGGTGGGCTTTAGCCATGAGACGATCAATCATATGTTAGGTGGGACATTCAGGGCCTCCTACCGGCCCCTGAATGACAACATCATCAATGGCCGGATCCGCGGCGTGGGCGCGGTTGTAGGGTGTGATAGCTGCCGGGTAGAGTCGGGGAAGGTGCACACCACCGTAGTCAAGGAATTGATTGCCAACAACGTACTTGTGCTGGTCACCGGATGTTCTGCCACGGCCTGCGGCCGGGAGGGGTTGTTGAGACCCGAAGCTGCAGAACTGGCCGGGCCGGGCCTGAGAGAGGTGTGCGAGACCGTGGGAATGCCCCCTGTTTTGCACATGGGCTCCTGCGTGGACAACAGCCGCATCCTGATTGCAGCCACAGAGATTGTCAGGGAAGGGGGCCTGGGTGATGATATCAGCCAGGTGCCTGCGGCCGGTTGTGCCCCAGAATGGATGAGTGAAAAGGCCATATCGATTGGCCAGTACTGTGTCGCCAGTGGCTTCTTTGTTGTATTCGGGAGAACCTTTCCAACCACAGGGAGCAAGGTTTTGACCGATTATCTGTTCAAAGAGTTGGAAGAGATTTGCGGTGGCATGTGGGCTGTTGAATCTGATCCCACAGAGATGGCACAGATGATGATTCGGCATATTGACAAAAAGCGAGAGGCCTTGGGCATTCAGGAAAAGAAAGAAAGAGTCCTCTTTGACATGGCTATGAGGCGTGAATTGTAGGAGTGATCAGTGAGTGACACAAGTCCCATAAATCCGATGGCGCACCCGCCCTGCAAGTTGGCCTGTCCTATTTTGACCGATGTGCGGGAATATGTCCAGCTCATCGCTGAAAGAAGGTTTGACGAGGCATTCGCCACCATAAGAAGACAAAATCCTTTGCCTCGCGTATGCGGCCGTATTTGCACCCATCCGTGCGAGACAGCCTGCAAGCGAGGACAGATAGAAGAGCCCATTGCAATAGCCGCGCTAAAACGCTTTGCCTCTGATGGCCCCTGGAAGAACCAGTATAAACCGGTTTTACCCGACAAACCAAGCGGGCATAAGGTTGCGGTGATTGGTTCTGGACCCGCAGGGCTTGCGGCTGCTCATGACTTGGCCCTGCTTGGCCATCATGTGACTATCTTTGAAGCCTTGCCGGTTTTGGGAGGTATGTTGAGAGTCGGCGTGCCCGAATATCGCCTCCCAAAAAATGTGCTGGATGAGGAAATTCAGGCCATTGTTGATCTGGGCATTGAGATCAAAACGGGGGTCCGAATCGGTGCACAGATCAAACTCTCCGATCTGTTTGAGCAGGGATACAAGGCCGTGTTTGTGGCTATTGGGGCCCATAAAGACCGCAAGCTTGGCATTGCCGGTGAGGATCAGTTTGAAGGGGTGATTTCAGCGGTTTCCTTCTTGCGGGCGGTCAACCAAGGGCAAAACCCCAAGGAGACAAAGAAGGCGGCTGTAATCGGTGGGGGAAATACGGCTATTGATTCAGCCCGTTGCCTGCTCCGCATGGGTGCTGAGAGCGTTCACATTGTATATCGGAGATCCCGAGACGAGATGCCAGCGGCCCAAGAGGAAATTGAAGAGGCCATTCATGAAGGTGTTCAGATCGCCTATTTGACTTCACCGCTTAAAATCCTTGGAGAGGACGGGAAGGTTTCGGCCTTGAAATGCATCAAGAATGAGTTGGGCGAGCCCGATGCCAGTGGTCGAAGAAGCCCGAAGCCTGTCCCGGGAACTGAATTTACCCTTGATGTGGATATGGTGATTGCTGCCATCGGGCAGGCGCCTGACTCTTCTCTGGTAGCCGATGAATTAGGGCTTACTGAAAGAAGAGAGCGAATTATTGTGGAGGGGCCTTATACCCTGGTGACCACCCGTCCAGGTGTGTTTGCCGGGGGCGATGCGGTCACCGGGCCGGCCACCGTTGTTGAGGCGATTTCTGCGGGCAAACGCGCTGCTCTTTCGATCGATCACTATCTAAAGGGAGAATCCATCCCTGCTATTGAGCCCGCTAAAGATGTTGAGAAAGTGAGCCTTGCCCGGTCTGTTGTCGAAAAGACCAGAAAATTTCCAAGATGCAAAAAAATCAGTCTTCCAGCAGACCAGCGGCTCAGAGGTTTTAAGGAAGTAGAATCCGTCTTTTCCGAGGACCTTGCAACCAAGGAGGCCCTCAGATGCCTGCATTGTTATCTTGGGGCAAGAATCGACGCAGAGAAATGTGTCTCCTGTCTCACCTGCGTGAGGGTCTGCCCGCTTGGTATACCGACCACCAGCAAGATGGGAGAGATTACCATTGATCCGTTCGCCTGTCAGGCTTGCGGGGTGTGCGCCCTTGAGTGCCCGGTCCGGGCTATTGACATCAGTCTCGATCCCCGAACGGAGATCGCCCAAGACATAAAAAAGGCGATGAGCACATCACAGCACTCAGGGCCTGTGATCGTGGGTTTTTTCGACCTGCATGGAAACTTCGATTCCAGCGATGTGGAAAACCTGAGACAAGACTACCCCCATGTTTTGCCTGTCATGGTCTTTGGGTTAAGAAGGATTGATACATCTGATATCTTAAAGGCTTTTGAGTGTGGGGCTGATGGCGTGTTGCTTGCAAGGTGCCCACCTGAAAGTGACCCCTTTCCAGAGGCAACAGACAGGGTCAAGCGCCGCATGGCCCATGCCAGGGCCCTGGTGGAGGCCCTGGGCCTGGACGGAGGGCGTCTTGAGATTTGCGATATGCCCGAGCAAGGGCTTGTTCAAAAGGAATTGATTGACGGGCTGATCCAGAGAATCAAGGAGCCTGGGCAAGTCCGCTCAGAGTGAAGGAAGAAACTGTATGATCACGTTAGAGCAGAAAAAGTTTGAAGAGATTGAGAAGATGACCAAAGGCTATAGCCGCCTTTTGGTGTTGGGATGTGAAACCTGTTCTGCCATGTCTTTTGCTGGTGGACAGCGGCAGGTCGAAGAGCTCGCTTCCGCCATTCGCATGGCGCAAAAAACATCAGGCCAGGAAGGTGAGGTTTTGGAAGATGCCATCGCCAGGCAGTGTGAGCCTGAATTTGTTGACCTGATCCGAGACAAGCTCGCTGGCTGCGATGCTGTACTTTCCTTGGCGTGTGGGGCTGGGGTGCAGTTGCTCTCCGAGCGATTCCCCGATAAGGTGATCTTACCGGGTTGTAATACCACCTTTTTAGGCGTGACCGAGGAATTGGGGGTATGGTCAGAACGTTGTGCCGGTTGCGGGAACTGTATCTTAGACAAAACGGCTGGCTTGTGCCCTATTGCCAGGTGCTCCAAGCAGCTTCTCAATGGCCCATGCGGGGGTTCTATGAATGGGAAATGCGAAATCAGCAAGGACGTAGATTGTGTGTGGCAATTGATTATTGATCGCCTCGCTAGGCTTAATCGGCTGGAGATGCTAGAAGAAATCTTTCCCGTAAAAGACTGGTCACCGGCCGGACACGGCGGCCCCAGGAAGATGGTCAGAGAGGATCTTAAGTCATGAAGTCAGGGAGTAATTTGGAAAGAATATTGGAAGGCGGCCAGTTTGCTGTAACTGCAGAGGCTGGGCCTCCAAAAGGGAGTTCACCTAAGGTCATTCAGAGAAAAGGGGAACTCCTCAAGCTTTGCTGTGACGCCTTAAATGTGACAGACAACCAGACCGCTATTGTGCGTATGTCAAGCCTCAGCGGCTGTGTTCTATTAAAAGAACTGGGCGTAGAGCCGGTCTTGCAGATGGTTGTCAGGGACCGGAATCGTCTCGCCCTCCAGGGTGACATCCTGGGAGCAGCTGCGCTGGGGATTCGTAATGTGCTCTGCCTTTCTGGCGATCATCAGAGGTTTGGCAATCACCCTGCGGCCAAAGGGGTCTATGACATCGACTCGATCCAGTTTATTCAGATGGTCAAAACCATGCGGGATGAGCACAGGTTTCTTAATGGTGAAGAGATCTCAGGAGATGTCCCATTTTTCATCGGAGCTGCAGCCAATCCCTTTGCCGACCCCTTTGAGTTCCGGGTCACCCGTTTGGCCAAGAAGGTAAACGCGGGTGCGGATTTTATTCAGACCCAGGGCATCTTTGACGTGCCTAAGTTTGTTGAATGGATGAAGATGGTCAGGGACAGGGGCTTGCACGAAAAAACACATATCCTTGCCGGGCTGATACCCATTAAGTCTGTTGGTATGGCTCGCTACATGCGGAACAATGTGTCGGGCTTGAGTGTGCCACAGGAGATCGTTGACCGGATGGCTGATGCCAAGGATGCCAAGGAAGAGGGTGTGAAGATCTGTTTGGAAACCATCGAGCAACTCAAAGAGGTTGAAGGGATTCATGGCATTCATATCATGGCCGTGGCCTGGGAGGATATCGTCCCTCGCATCGTGGAAGAGGCTGGTTTGATGCCCAGACCGGTGGTGTAGTCATTAGTCATTAGTCATTCGTGGGGTTCTCAAGAAATGTGTTTTAGGCGAAGGCGGAGTTTTGACATCCAGCAGCTTCCGATTTGTCGCAAGGTTGCGCCTGACGGCTTGAAAAGATGCACTTCGTGTCGGATTGCAGAATGAAAAAGAAGATGAAACGAATATCGAGTATCCAGCAACCAATGACCAGTGACAAATGACAAATGACCAAACAAAGGGGGGATGCGTCATGGGAACAAGTGCCAAGATTTTGGTCGTGGATGATGATCCGGACATGCGGGATGCCTTGCAGATGATATTGGAATCCGGCGGTTACACCGTGGTCATGGCCGAGGATGGCGAGAAGTGTTTGGCCAAGCTGAAAGAAGAGCAGCCCGATTTACTCATTCTTGATCTCCTCATGCCCAGGATGGACGGTTTTGAAGTATGCAAAGCCCTCAAAGATCCGCGGCACGCCAAATATGGCCGTGTGCCGATCATTATCCTTAGCTCTGTACAGGAGGGGGTCAGCCAGCGCCGCTACGAACTGGAAACCGGGGTGCAACTCGATGTAGATGATTACGTGGAGAAGCCCGTCGAAAGTAGTGTGTTGCTGGAAAGGGTTGGAAAGATTATCAAAAGAATTGGTAAGGAATAACACAAGTTGCAGGTGCGGCCATGAAAAAGGTACTATTAGTAGACGATGATGTCGACTTTTGTGAGGCATCAAAGATCCTTTTGGAAAGTAAGGCCTACGAGGTTGTTTTGGCCCATGATGGAAAGGAAGGGCTGGAAAAGGTGCGGGCCGAGAAACCTGATCTGGTGATCCTGGATGTGATGATGCCTGAAATGAACGGGTACGATGTCTGTGTCATCCTTAAGGCTGACCCAGAGTTGAACAAGATTCCGGTCATTCTTCTCACAGCCGTGGACCAGATGATCTTCAAGACGACCTATACCAAGCATATGGGTCTCATGACCGAGGCCGACGATTATATCGCCAAGCCAGTCGAATCAACAGAACTCGTTAAACGGGTGGAGGAGTTTTTGGGTAAGAATTCCTGAGCTGATGTTGATCAAGCCGAGCATAAATATATTGGTGGTAGAAAATGATATCACCATTTTACAAAGATGCCGGGAACTCCTTGTAAACGAGGGCCATCGGGTTCGTACCGCTGAGTCTGTTGAAGAAGCGCTGGACATCATCCAGAAACATTCCGGTAATGTGGACATCATACTCCTTTCCCTGGAGCTTCCGGGGTGGGGTGGCTTGACGCTCATCAACATCTTGCAAAAGGCCAAGCGTGAAATCCTGATCATGGCCATGTCGGCTGACTGCGGCGAGGAAGCCATAGAGGCAATGCACGCTGGAGCCTATGACTGCATCCGCAAGAGCTTTACCACTGATCGCTTCTGGACGAAGATGAATCGGGCCATAGAGGCCTTCAGGCTCTGGCGTCAACTGGACATACTGACCCGACAAAGGCAGGCCGCTTTAACCAGGATCCCCCATGAAGAGAATCTCATGGCCATCTTCAACAGCATTACCGATGGTATTGTCGTTACGGATTGGCAGACAAACATTGTCCTGTTTAATGCAAAAGCTGCAACCCTGTTTGGCTTGACAGAAGAAAAGACCCTAGGACATCCCATTTCGGTCAGTATAAAATCCGACGAATTATTGTCATTCGTTATGCGGGCAGTTAAATCCGATAGTTCTTTAGCTCCGTTAATGGCTGGAGAAGAACCTGTCGTGAAGGTAGAAGAAAAAGCGTTTCGTGTACATGTCGACGCAGTGAAGAATGATACGGGAACTGTTATTGGTGCAGTGGGCCTGTTTCATGATGTCAGTAGCATCAGTGCTATGGATAAGCTAAGATCCGATTTTCTTTCCATGGTCTCCCACGAACTCAAGGCCCCGCTGAGCTCCCTGCTGATGCAGGTGTCGGTTCTGCATGACGGCTTGGCCGGAGAGCTGAATCCCAAACAGAAGGAACTGCTCGGCAAGGCCAAGGAAAAGACCAAGGGGATGATTACCTTGGTCAACGACATCCTGGATTATCGGCGGATTCAGGACGGTAAGTCGGTCCAGAAAATCGAAAGCCTGAATCTGGCGGAAATCCTCCAACGGACTGTTGAGCTCATGCGCCTGTCAGCCGAAGAAAAAGAGATTAGTATGAAATGTGAAATTGAGGAGGATCTGCCATCGTTTAGTGGCGACAGGGGCGGCATGGAGGCAATCTTTGTTAATCTCATCAGCAATGCCATTAAATATACCCCCAAAGGGGGCAGTGTGAATGTGATCCTGTACAAAGCGGGCAAAGATATACGGTTCAAAGTGGTGGATAGCGGTATAGGGATTCCACCAGAGGATATTGACCGGATTTTTGAGAAGTTCTACCGCATCAAGACCGAACAGACCCAGAGCATAGCAGGCTCAGGCCTTGGTTTATCGATTGTTAAGGGAATTGTGGACGCTCACAGGGGTTCGATCCACGTGGAAAGCGAGGCAGGCAAGGGGACGACCTTCATCGTGTCGCTACCTGTGGAAGAATAGATTTTGGAGGTACAACATGATCATTGCTGAACAGAAAGCATTAACCGAAATAGAGGATATGGTTGGTCCGTATCGCAAGATCCTGGTGGTTGGATGCGGCACCTGCATGACATTCTGCTCAGCTGGTGGACCTGATGAGGTCGGTCAACTTGCCGAAGCACTTGCTTCTGGAAACAAGGATATAGTCGTAGAAAAGAGCACGATTCCTCGACAGTGCGCTGTGAAGTTTATCGACCGGCTGGAGAGTAAGGTTGGTGATTACGAAGCTATTCTGTCCATGGCTTGCGGCAATGGCGTTCAGGCCGTTGCCAGTCGGTTTCCAAATAAGCCTGTTTTGCCAGCCTTAAACACCCAATTCATAGGGGTTGAGGCAGAGTCGGGCATCTGGACTGAAACATGTATGGCCTGTGGGGATTGTATCTTATGGAGGACCGGTGGGATTTGCCCTGTGACCCGGTGTGCCAAGGGCCTTTTGAATGGGGCCTGTGGCGGTGCGTCAGAGGGAAAATGTGAAGTTTCCAAAGATCGTCCCTGTGCCTGGCAGGAGATATACCATGCCCTGAAGCGTTTGAACATGTTGCACTATCTAAAGGAAAAGCCGCAGGTAAAAGACTGGCCCATTCACCCAGGCAGGGTGGTCAGACAAGATTTGCGGGAAGTCGAAGCCTCATGAAAGGAGTGAACATTGACGATTGGTGATTGAACTGCAAAAGCGAGCGCATTCCCTGCAGGTTCTGCCTGACGGCAGTGCTTCGCGGGCTGTAGGGGGCTTCAATATTTACTGGAAGGCTTTTCACTCTACGGTTTTAAAATAGTCAATCTTCAATCGAAAGGTCGTCAATATGGAGAGGTGCCGCCATGAGTTTTAGAGAAGCCTTAGAATCAGGGAAATTTTTGGTGACCGCCGAGGTCGGCCCTGGCAAGGGAACCGACGTAGAGCACTTATTAAAGGATGCTGATATTATCAAAGATCGGGTCCATGCGATTAATGTCACTGATTTGCAGAGCTCAGTCATGCGCCTAGGCTCCATGGCCGTCTGTCATCTGTTAACGGATAGGGGGATCGATCCGATCTTTCAAGTCACTTGCAGGGATCGGAACCGCCTTGCCCTGCAATCGGATCTCCTGAGCGCCTGGGTTCTGGGGATCAGAAATGTGCTTGCCCTCACTGGCGACCATCCCACCCTGGGGGATCATCCTCAGGCCAAACCGGTTTTTGAATTGGACTCTGTCACGCTTTTGGAGGTCATAGGGAAACTGAATTCTGGATTTGATATGGCGGGCCATGAACTTAAGGGGGCGCCTGATATTCTTCCAGGGGCGGTTGTGAATCCCGGGGCTGACAATGAGGCTGCGCTGGACCTCCAGATCATGAAGATGGAGAAAAAGATTGAGGCAGGCGCCAAGTTCTTTCAGACACAAGGGGTTTATGACCTAGACGCCTTTGAAAAGTTCATGAAGCGCATCGAGGGGTTTCATACTAAAGTTTTCGGGGGTATTATCCTGCTCAAATCAGTGGGTATGGCGCGTTACATGAACAAGAATGTAGCAGGTGTCTTCGTTCCGGAACCTCTGATTCAAGAGCTAAAGGAGGCTGAGGACAAGGCCCAGGCTAGCATGAATATAGCCGTTCGCTTAATTAAAGGAATGAAGGATCTTTGCCAGGGCGTCCACATCATGGCTCTTGGCTGGGAAAGCAAAATACCACCGATTTTGGATGAAGTAGGACTATAGGGAGGAATAGACATGGCATTTGAAACACCAAAGATATCATACAACGGTGCAATTAAGGAGATCCCTCTGGGGAAAGAGGCAAACCGTATCATTGTGGGTGGAGAAAACAGCTACCCCTTTTATCTTTTTGAAGGAGAGATGCCTCACCCACCGAAGATAGCCATGGAGATCCATGATGCTCCCCCTGAGGACTGGCCACAAGCTGCATTGGACCCCTTTGCCGATGTGGTACAGGACCCGGTCGCGTGGGCCCAAAAATGCGTAGATTCATACGGCGCAGAAATGGTTGCATTGCAGTTGGTCAGCACGGACCCTAATGCCCAGGACACGCCCCCCGAACAGGCCTTGGAGGTAACCAAGAAGGTGGCTGCTGCCATCGAGGTTCCCCTTATTGTGTGGGGCAGTAGCAATCTGGAAAAGGATACACAAGTCCTAAAAGTGATTGCAGAGGAGTGCGCCGGCGAAAATCTAATCCTTGGGCCTGTGGAAGAAGGTAGTTATAAGGTCCTCGGAGCGGCCTCCCTTGCCTTTCAACACACCATAGCGGCCTCGACGCCCATCGATATCAACTTGGCCAAACAGCTTAATATCCTGCTCGGGAACCTTGGCGTGCCTGACGAGCGTATCCTTGTGGATCCCACTGTGGCGTCTTTGGGTTACGGGTTGGAATATTGTTACTCTGTGATGGAGAGAGATCGGATGGCCGCCCTCACCCAGGAAGACGAAAGGCTCCAGTTCCCTATTGTGTGTAACCTGGCCAAGGAGGTCTGGAAGGTTAAGGAGGCCAAGATCGGCGAGGAGGAGGCCCCTTTGCTGGGCGATCCTTTGAAGAGGGGCGTCCTCCTTGAGGCCATGACAGCGCTATTGCTCCTTTTGGCCGGAGGTGACATTCTGATTATGCGGCATCCGGACGCCATTCAATTGGTCAGGGGTTTTATTAAGGAATTGACGGCAAACTGATTTCCATATTGATTGCTCGTTTTTGAATGAGACAAATTTGGAATGCAGGATGCAAGATGCAGGATACAAATTGAGTTTATTGGGTTCATTGGGTTGATTGAGTTTATCGGGTTAAAACCCGACAAACACAACAAGCACAACAAACACAACAGACGAGGGGTTTAGAAAGTGTCAAAAATCATTTGTTCGGCAGCTATTCGCGGTGCCCACAAGATTGTGGAAAGAGCAGAAACCAAGTATCAAGAGGCCTTAGATAAATGGGGGCCTGATCAAGAGATCGGCTTTCCAAACACGGCCTATTATCTGCCGATTATCTATGGCATCCTGGGTATCCCGGTGAAAAAACTTGGTGACGCAAAAGAGGTCCTGGATCGGTGCAGATCATTACTCCCTGCCATGGTGGATGAGCATGTATGGCTTCCCTACCTGGCACCGGCCCTGGAAGCGGGGATGGCCACACTCTTTGTAGAAGAGATCATTGAGGCCATCCGTTATCTGGAGTCTCCGGATTTCTATACCAAGACAGAAGACCCTGCTGATGGAAACATCTGGCTGGGCGCAGCAGATGACATTATATTGCGCAAGCGAGGCGTGGAATTCGTGGACGGCACTGCCCCGGGTTTTGCGGCTATTCTGGGAGCGCCGCCAAACAAAGATATCGCTGTCCAGCTTGCCCAGGAGCTTCAGGAAAAGAACCTGTACGTGTTCATGTGTGCGGACCATGAGGGTCGTACCATGTCCGAGCAGTTAGTAGAGGCAGGGATACAGATTGGGTGGCCGACACGTCTTGTCTCCTTTGGGCCGGAGTATACGGCGACTGTATTTGCCATGGGGTTTGCCACCCGGGCGGCCATGTCCTTTGGCGGCGTGAAGCCTGGGGATTTCAAGAACAATCTCCTTTACAATAAGGATCGTATCTTTGCCTTTGCCATGCCTCTGGGCACAGTGACCGATGAATGGTACGCCAATGCCGCTGGTGCCATAAACTGGGGCTTCCCAACGATTGCTGACACGCCCATTCCAGAAATCCTCCCAACCGGAATCTGTACTTATGAGCATGTGGTTTCCAATGTCCCCCACGACCAATTGGTGGCCAGGGCCGTTGAGGTCAGGGGGCTGAAGGTGACCGTATCAAAAGTCCCCATACCGGTGTCCTATGGACCAGCCTTTGAAGGGGAGCGCGTCCGGAAGGATGACCTGTTCTTAGAATGCGGTGGCGGCAAGACCCAGGCTGTGGAATGGGCCACGACCAGGGATATGGACGAGGTGGAGGATGGCAAGATCGAGCTATTCGGTCCAGATGTGGACGATGTGGAACCAGGGGCGAGGATTCCACTTGCCATCACGGTTGAGTTTGCAGGCAGGAAGATGCAGGAAGACTTTGAGCCCATTCTGGAAAGGCAGATTCACCACTTTGTCAACTATGCCCAGGGTTTTATGCACATTGGCCAAAGAGACATCGCCTGGATCAGGATGTCTAAATCGGCCGCCGGAAAAGGACTCAAGCTCAAACATATCGGGGATATCCTGCACGCCAAGTTTCATCAGGACTTTGGCGCTATTTTTGATAAAGTCCAGGTCAAACTTTACACCGAGGAAGACAAGGTAAAAGAAATTCTGGAAAAGGCAAGGCAGGTGTACCAACACAGAGACGCCCGGATCGAAGGGATGATTGATGAAACCACAGACGTCTTTTATTCCTGTACATTGTGCCAGTCCTTTGCACCGAATCATGTGTGCATCATCAGCCCGGAGAGGACCGGACTGTGTGGTGCCTATAACTGGATGGACTGCAAGGCCTCCTATGAGATCAATCCCACAGGGCCTAATCAGCCCGTGGAGAAGGGGGAGGTCATCGACCCAAAACTGGGACAGTGGAAAGGGTGTAACGAATTCCTTTACAAGGCCTCGCGCCAGGCCTTGGATCATTACAATTTTTACAGCATTGTTCATGACCCCATGACCACCTGCGGGTGTTGTGAATGCATCGCCGCAATACTTCCTCTGTGCAACGGGGTCATGACCGTGGATCGGGATTACATGGGGATGACCCCGTGCGGCATGAAATTCACCACACTTGCCGGAACCATTGGAGGGGGGATGAGTGTACCTGGCTTTTTGGGGCACAGCAAGTACAACATCGCTCAGAGAAAATGGATCATTGGGGATGGCGGGATCAAGCGCTTGGTTTGGATGCCCAAGCGTCTGAAAGAGGAGCTTGCAGACCGTCTGAAAGCACGGGCGGAAGAAATCGGTATCCCGGATCTGCCGGACATGATTGCTGACGAAACCATTGGGACTTCTGAAGAAGAAATCCTCCCCTTTCTGGAAGAGAAGGGGCATCCTGCACTCACCATGGATCCACTTTTGGAGTAGGGTCATTTGTCACTTGTCATTAGTCATTGGTCGTTAATAGGATGTATTTATGAAGAAGAAGGTTGAATCATTTGAAGATCTTGATGTGTATCGATTACCAGAAAATCTTGGAGATCGGATTTGGGATATTGTTTCCACATGGCAAGATTTTCCCAAGAATTCTTTGGGATATCAATTGGTAAAATCGGCTGATAGCATCGGTGCCAACATTGCGGAAGGCTTCGGGAGGTTTCATTTTGCCGAGAACAAACAGTTTGCCAGAATTTCAAGGGGATCATTATATGAGACGCGTCATTGGCTTCGTAGAGCTTATAAGAGAAAACTATTGAATGAAGGGGAAACCAAAGAATTGCAAGAGTTGCTTGAAGAATTGTCCCCGCGCTTGAACGCATATATAGGTTCCATAGGCAAGAACAAACTAATGACAAATGACAAATGACTAATGACTAACAACGGAGGAATAAAATGGCTTTAACAGGAATTCAGATTTACAAACTTTTGCCCAAGACCAATTGCGGCGAGTGCGGGGTACCCACTTGCCTGGCATTTGCCATGAACTTGGCTGCAGGAAAGGCAGAGCTGGCTGGCTGCCCCTATGTTTCAGAGGAGGCCAAGGCAGAGTTGGCTGATGCCTCGGCCCCCCCCATTGCGGTGGTGGAGATCGGTACAGGGGAGAGGAAATTAAAAATTGGTGGCGAAACCGTGCTCTTTCGCCATGAAAAGACCTTTGTGAATCCGCCTGGCATCGCGGTTCTTGTCACAGATGAGATGAGTGATGAGGAGGTCGCCGGTCGCCTTGAGCGATTAAAGACATTGGAATATGAACGAGTCGGCCTGATCTTGAGGGCAGATCTTGTCGCCGTGAAATCGCTTTCTGGCGATGCTGGTAAGTTTGAGGCCCTGGTCACAAGGGTAAAAAATCAAACAGATGCTGGCATCATCTTGATGGCCGAGGACACCAGCGTGATGGAGTCTGGCCTCAAAATATGCTCAGATCGCAAGCCACTTATGTATGCAGCGACCAAGGAAAACGCGGACGGCATGGCCAGCCTGGCCAAGGAGCATGGGTGCTCCCTCGCTGTTAAAGGGGATGGTCTGGATGAGGTCTCGGATCTGACGACAAAGCTAACAGAAGGTGGTTTGAAAAATCTGGTTATTGACTCGGGGGCCCGGGCTATAAAGAAGGCCTTTGAAGACCAGATCATCATCCGTCGGGCGGCTCTTCTCAAGAAATACCGACCTCTGGGCTTTCCGACCATTACCTTGCCGTTTGAGATGACCAATGATTCCATGCAAGAGGCATTGATTGCTTCCATGTTTGTGGCAAAGTATGGGGGCATTATCGTTCTTTCAGATTTGCAAGGACATAGTCTTTTTCCACTCTTGCTGGCCCGTATGAACATCTACACGGATCCACAGCGACCCATGGCCACCTCTCCGGGCATCTATGAAATTGGAGGACCCAATGAGAACTCGCCCGTGTTGGTGACTTGCAACTTTTCGCTTACCTATTTTATCGTGTCGGGCGAGATTGAAACGAGTCGTGTCCCCGCCTGGCTAGTCGTCGTGGATACTGAAGGTCTATCTGTATTGACGGCTTGGGCCGCTGGAAAATTTGTGGGGGATGCAGTAGGTATGAGTTTTAAAAAATGCGGCATCATGGACAAGGTCAGTCATAAGAAGGTCATTATACCAGGGTATGCCGCAGCCATCTCCGGAGACCTTGAAGAGGAACTCGGGGACTGGGAGGTTCTGGTAGGGCCAAGAGAGTCGGCCCACATACCGGCTTATCTCAAGGAGTGGAAAGCGTAAGACGCAAGTGAGCTAAAGTGTCTAAAGTGAGCTAAAGTTAAGGACTGAAAAAACTTTTTAGAAGATGCATTTTGTTCTTTTAACTTTAGGCACTTTAGCTCACTTTAGCTCACTTTAGGCACTTTGTTTTAAGGAGGTTGCATGATTCTGATTGGTGAAAACCTGAATATCATGGTTAAGTCAATCGGCCAAGCCATAAAGGAGAGAAACCCGAAGCCGATACAAGAGCTTGCTGTGGCAGAGGCAGAGGCAGGGGTGGATTATATCGACATCAATCTGGGCCCGGCCAGAAAGGGCGGGGAGGAGTTGATGGCGTGGATGGTAAAAGTCGTCCAGGAAGTTGTGGATCTGCCTCTCTATCTCGATACCACCAATGTGAACGCGGTCGAGGCTGGCCTGAAGGTGTACAAGAACAAGCAGGGCAAGGCGGTTATCAATTCTATCATGTGCCGTCCAGAGAGGATGGAAGCCCAGATCCCCCTTGTCACCAAATACGATGCAGGCATGGTCGCACTCCTGTGGGGGCCGGAGGGGATGCCCAGGGATGCGGCTGAGCGGGGAGCTTTGGCTGCCGATATACTCCAGAGGGCTGCAGAGGCGGGTGTGGCAGGCGAAGATATCTGGGTTGACCCGATCGTAACACCTGTGAATGTCCAGCAGAATCAGCTGCTGGAATGTAACCAGTTCATGTCGGAACTCGATATGATCGCGGAAGTGCTGGTCCCCGGCTGCAAGTCAACGTGTGGGCTTTCCAACGTCTCCAACGGAGCCCCGCACCATCTTCGGCCCATCCTGAATCAGACCTACATGATTATACTCGAAAAGTTTGGGATGAAATCTTGTATCGTAGACGCCTTTGACAAGGATCAGCACGACATCGCACGGGGAAAAAAGCCGGAGATCACGTCTTTGGTTCGTAGCGTAGTGGACGGGGATGAACCCGACATGGGAAGTCTCAGCAAGGAAGCTCAAGACTATGTGAAAACGGCAAAAGTGCTCCTGGGTCATTCCCTCTATTCGGATTCATGGCTGGAGTTATAAGCGAACTAAAGCGTTTAAAATGTCTAAAATAGGCTAAAGTCTGATGTGTAAAGAATGTACTCGTAATTAAGGGAAATAAGCGGATGTTTTACACGATTACCTTATACGTTTCTCTTGCCATTTTTGTACTTGGTTTAATCTACAGAATATCAAATTGGTTCCGTTGGAAAATTGGCCCAGATGATACTGTGATCGCTACCTCAACAAGGATTTCTGTTGCTGCGAAGGCCATTTTATCAACGGTATTCAGCGCCAAGATCCGTATATTGCTAAGGGTTTTTGTGCTGGATGTGCTTTTGCAAGGATGGTTGTTGAAGAAGGACTTCCTCCGGTGGTTGGCCCACATGTGTATATATGGAGGCTTCATGCTCCTCCTCCTAATGCATGGACTCGACAAACTCATTACTTCAGTGCTGTTTGATGATTACTATTCGACACTCAATCCTTTTATGTTCTTAAGAGACTTCTTTGGTCTCATCGTGATCGTTGGATTAGGCATTGCCCTTTACCGAAGACTCATCTCAAAGGCGCCCCGCCCGAAAACGACTTCTGTGGATTACTATGCCATCATCATCTTAGCGGTCATCATGATCTCTGGTGTGCTTTTGGAGGGGACCAAAATCGTATCCCATTCGAAATATCAGGAGATGGTGGAAGAATATGCGGGTCTAGGTGAAGAAGAGACAGAAGAGCTTAGAGCTCTTGAGGCTTACTGGGTCCAGAAATTTGGCGTGGTTTCTTCAGAGGTCAAAGGGCCTTTTGATAAGGATACGCTGGAGCAGGGTGGGCAACTGCATGAGATGAGTTGTGCAGAATGCCACTCCCGTCCCCAATGGGCATTTATAGGCTACGGTGTGGCTAAGATCGTCCGGCCGATCGCAACGCCCTTAGACCGGGGAAATGTCCATACCCTGTTGTGGTATCTGCATTTCTTGGCTTGCTTCTTAGGCTTGGCCTATCTTCCGTTTAGTAAGTTCTTTCATATCTTTTCCACCCCAGTATACCTTTTGGTCAATGCTGTCATGGAAGAAGGGAAATCAGATCCGGCCAATATCGCCACCAGGAAGGCCATTCAACTCGACGCCTGCACCCACTGTGGAGACTGCACCACACGGTGCTCTGTGGCTGTGGCTTTTAACGAAATTCCGAACCCCAATATCCTTCCGTCTGAAAAGCTGGCAGCATTCAGGGCCCTTCTTTCTCGCAGGGGGCTGAGTGAACAAAGGCTTAAGACCATTCAAGAAGGAAGCTATATCTGTACTGATTGCCGTCGTTGTACAGAAGTGTGCCCGATTGGTATCAACCTTGAGGATTTGTGGTTAAACCTGGAGAGGCATTTGACCGGACTTGGCTACCCCAAACCCGAGGCCTGGGCCCGAAAGGCCATTGGTGCTGATTTCGTTTCAGCAAGACTCAAAGATAAGACCTTAGCATTGACACCTGTTGACAAAGGATTTCTAGGTGAACTGACTGGCTCGGCTCAGGCCAATACCTTCTCGGTATGCTTTGGCTGTCAGAATTGCACCAATGTGTGTCCTGTGGTTGCGCACTACGAGAACCCAAAGGAGGTTGTCGGGCTGCTACCCCATGAGATCATGCATTGTCTTGCATTGAAAAATAGGGATTTGGCTCTTGGCTCAATGATGCTGTGGGACTGCCTGACCTGTTACATATGCCAGGAGCACTGCCCCCAGGGGGTATGCGTAACCGATGTGCTTTATGAGCTGAAAAGTTTAGCTCTTAAGCACCTAAAAAGAAAAGACTTAACAGAAGAAGCGGCATAGGAGATCGCAAAAAGTTATGAAGTTTGCAATATTTCTCGGGTGTAACATCCCGATCCGTCTTAAACAGTATGAAACCTCGTCAAGGGCGGTTTTGCGGGAACTTGGCGTGACATTGGTGGATATCCCAGAATTTAATTGTTGCGGGTATCCCCTGAGAAACATTGACTTTAAGGCCTTTGTGCTTTCTTCAGCCAGAAATCTGGCCTTGGCTGAAAGGCAAAACCTAAAGATGATGGTCTTATGTAAATGTGGGTATGGGACCCTAAGGATGGCAGACCATCTCATGAGGGAAGATGCCTCGTTGCGAGAAGAGGTTAACGCGATTCTTGCAAAAGAAGATCTGAAATATGAAGGAAATATCGAAGTCAAGCATCTTCTCACTGTTCTTTTCAGGGACGTTGGTATAGAGGCGATCAAGGAAAAGGTGATCAGGCCCTATGAAAATCTTAAAATTGCGACCCATTACGGATGCCACGCATTGCGTCCAAGCAGGGTTGTCCAATTTGACGACCCTGTAGCCCCTTCGCTGTTTGATCAACTGGTTGAAGTCACAGGGGCTGAGAGCATTGAGTGGCCCACCAAGCTTGAATGCTGTGGCGGTCCATTGCTGGGGACTCACGACGAACTCTCCTACGATTTTACCGATAAGAAACTGGCAGATGCAAAAAGAGCAGGCGCCCACTACCTGACTACAGGGTGTACGTTTTGTCAGGTGCAATTCGACACCGTCCAAAAGGTGCTTGAATCTGAACGCGGTACAAACCACCATATACCGTCCATTTTGTATCCCCAGCTCCTGGGGCTTTGCATGGGTATAGACAAAGACGTCCTAGGGCTTGACAGCAACCAGATAGACATTACGGGGATAGAAGATTTTCTGGGGAGTCATTAGTCATTGGTCACTGGTCATTAGGTTTTCTGCTGGGCGGTGTTCAGCCTATGACAAACGGGAGTTTTGGTGTTAGAGTGCGCACGGTAATAAGTGGCCCATTTTGAGTAGGGCTGAAGTCCTGCGCTACAATGTAGCGCGAGCCTTCAGGCTTGCATATCCGGCGCTGCTGATAGAAATCAAACCATGGAATAGAAGCGCAATTTATGACCGTTCAAAGCATAATTCCAATTACCAATTACCAGTGACCAATGACTAATGACTAATGACTAATGACTAATGACCAATGACTAATGACCAGTGACCAGTGACCAATGACCAATGACCAATGACCAGTGACAAGTGACTATTAGAAAAGGAGTAGAAGATGGCCAAGGGAATAACAGTTACTGAGCACATCTTAACCAAGCAAAAAGAGCGACCTGAGGCGACCGGTGCCTTTACGGCATTGCTTTCAGAACTAACGGTGGCAGCGAAGATCATCGCCCAGAAGGTCAACAAGGCAAACTTGACGGAGGATTTGGGATTTGTGGGGAGCGAAAGTGCGGATGAAGAGCATTTCCAAAGGCTGGTGGATTTTGCCAATACCACCATCATCAATCGTGTCAGTCATACTGGACATCTGTGGTGTATGGCCTCAAAGAAAGAGACTGACCTGATTCCCATACCGCCCAAGTATGCAAAGGGAGACTACATCTTGGTCTTCGATCCCCTTGGAGGGATTACCAATATTGATGTCCACATTACCGTTGGTACGGTTTTTTCGATTCTCAAGAGGGCGGATACAGGAGACATGAGCCCTATGACGAGCGTTTTGCAGCCAGGTCACAAGCAGGTTGCTGCAGGCTATTTTATTTATGGTTCCAGCACGATGATGGTTTATACAACCGGAGGCGGGGTTCACGGCTTCACCCTTGAGCCGAGAATCGGCGAGTTTCTTCTCTCCCACGAAAACATTCGCATACCGGAGAAAGGAAAAACATACAGCATCAATGAGGGAAATTACTATTTCTGGGATGAGAAGGTCCAGAATATCGTTGAATATTTTAAGACGCCGGATATCAAGACAGACCGTCCTTACACCCTGCGCTATACCGGCTCTTTTGTGGCAGATTTTCACCGAAATCTGTTAAAGGGCGGCATTCACATGTATCCTGCGGATTCTAAGGACCCCCTGAAATCTCATGGAAAGCTGATGCTGATGTGCGAGGTCAGCCCGCTCGCCTTTGTGTGCGAGCAGGCAGGAGGGACTGCAAGCACAGGCTTTGAAAGGGTCCTCGATGTCCAGCCCCAGCACCTTCACCAGAGGGTGCCCGTCTTTATCGGGAGCGCCGCTGATGTCCGTTTGGCTGAGGAGTTCATTCAAGGCAAGCGATAAGAGGTTTTCATGCCAGAGGCACGCTTAAAAAAGATCCTTTCGGTTTTTGAGGGGAAAAAAGGCGCGTTGATCTCCATCCTCCAAAGGGTGCAAGAGGAGTTTGGCTATTTGCCAGAGGATGCCCTGAGCGAGATCGCTATATTTCTCAAGGTTCCTCTAAGCCAGGTCTTTAGCGTGGCAACCTTTTATGCCCACTTCCATCTGACACGGCGGGGGGATCATCTCGTAAGAGTTTGCCAAGGAACTGCCTGCCATGTGCGTGGTGCCCGCGACATTTTGGAAACCGCTCAATATCACCTGGGAATCAAGACCGGCCAGACAACTGAAGATTACAAGTATAGTCTTGAGCGCGTGGCATGCCTGGGCTCATGTGCTTTGGCGCCGCTCATGGTGGTCGATGACACCCTTTATCCGCAGGTCACGACAAAAAAGGTCATTGAAATTCTGAGCGACAAAAAAGATGGTGCAAAGAATGAAAAGATAGAATCAAAGAAAAGCTGATCCATCTTACAAAGAGGATATCAAGAAGAGTGCCACCACGTTCCAGAACCAAAATAGAAACGCCTAAAAGCCTAGATCGTCTTAGGGAATCGATCCTTTCCCGAGTGAAGCCGGATACGAAGACTGTGGTTGTTTGTTGTGGAACAGGCTGTCTGGCCTCTGGAGGCCAGGATGTGAAGGAAGCCCTTGAAAGTGAGGCTAAAGCCCAAGAGCTTGATGAGGATGTCATCGTCAAGAAGACTGGATGTCGTGGTTTTTGCGAGCAAGGGCCAATTGTCATTGTAGGCCCGGAAGATATATTTTACCACAGTGTAGCTATAGATGACGTTCCGGAGATCGTTTCTGAGACCTTGCTCAAAGGTCACACCATTGAAAGGCTTCTGTATGAAGATACGACCACGGGTGAAAAGTGCGTTCATGAAGCTGACATTCCTTTCTATAGGAAACAGGTGAGAGTTGTACTTAGGCATTGCGGTCATATTGATCCCACCAGCATCGAAGACTATATCAGGATCAACGGCTATCAGGCGTTGGCAACAACTCTTTCTAAGTTAAGCCCTGAAGAAGTGATTGCCTGCATAAAGGAGTCAGGCCTCCGGGGCCGCGGCGGCGCAGGCTTTCCCACTGGGCTCAAGTGGGAGTCGTCACGTAATGCCCCGGGTGAGGAAAAATACATCATTTGCAATGGTGACGAGGGGGATCCAGGGGCCTTTATGGACCGAAGTGTGATGGAAGGCGATCCCCACAGTGTGCTTGAAGGGATGATGATTGCAGGCTATGCAGTAGGGGCCCGAAAGGGGATCATATATGTGCGGGCAGAATATCCCCTTGCTGTTCGACATCTGGCTACAGCCATTGCGCAGGCAACTGACCTGGGGCTCCTGGGCCAAAATATTATGGGAAGCGGCTTTGACTTTGAGATTGAGATCGTGAAAGGTGCAGGGGCCTTTGTTTGCGGGGAATCAACAGCCTTGGTCATGTCAATTGAAGGCAAACGTGGTTTCCCAAAACCACTCCCACGACCCAACACCAGCATCGTCGGGCTTTGGGGCATGCCGACTGTGCTAAACAATGTGGAGACCTTTGCTTGTGTGCCAGCCATTATCCTAAAGGGCGCAAAGTGGTTCAGCAGCATAGGTACGGAAAAAAGTAAAGGAACAAAGGTCTTTGCCTTGTCCGGAAATGTGAAAAACACTGGCCTTGTGGAAGTTCCCATGGGAACGACCTTGCGTGAGATCATATTTGATATTGGCGGCGGAATCAGAGGAGATAAGAAATTCAAGGCCGTGCAGACCGGTGGCCCCTCTGGTGGTTGCATCCCTGAGCATCTTTTGGACCTCCCTGTGGACTACGAGTCATTGGCCAAGGTCGGCTCCATCATGGGTTCCGGGGGGATGCTGGTGATGGATGAGAGTACCTGTATGGTGAATATGGCTCGCTATTTTCTCGATTTCGCCCAAAACGAGTCTTGCGGCCAGTGCACATTGTGCAAGTTAGGAACGAAGCAGATGTTCCATATACTCAATGACATCACCCGAGGAGAGGGCAAACCCCATGATATTGAGGTGCTGCTGGAGTTGGCCGAGGTTGTGAAGGCAGGCTCTGTATGCGGCTTGGGACAGACCGTGCCCAATCCTGTGATCTCCACGATTAAGTATTTCCGGGAGGAATACGAAGAACACATCCACAAGAAGTGCTGTCGGGCACTCGTGTGCAGGTCTCTGATTTCTTACCGTATCAAGGAATACAGGTGCAAGGCATGCATGTTGTGTCTGAAGGCCTGCCCGGTTGATGCCATTACTGGGGCTAAATGGCAGGTCCACGAAATTGATCAGAGCAAGTGCATCAAGTGTGGCACCTGTATGGATGTATGTCCTCCCAGGTTCAGTGCGGTAGAATGCGTTTCAGGGCGGATAAGTGACACATGACAAATCATGTTTCATTAACCATAAACGGCGTGAACGTAAAGGCTCCTGAAGGCGCTACTATCCTGGAAGCAGCCCAGAGTGCGGGGATCTACATTCCTACGCTGTGTTATTGCCCGGGGCTCACCTCAGAGGGGACGTGCCGTATTTGCCTGGTTAAGGTTGAAAATAAGAAAAAGCTTCATCCGGCCTGCCGTACCCCGGTCAAGGAGGGGATGAAAGTTATTACGGATGATGCAGAAATTGAGCAGGTCCGCCGTGTGACCCTTGAACTTATCCTGAGCGATCATGACTTTAACTGTCTCCTGTGCCCGAAGAGCGGCACATGCCGCTTGCAGGCGTTGGTCAACCGTATAGGATTTGACGAGCAGCGGCTTAATCGCCTGAATCGTGTAGCCAAGGACCTTCCTATCGATACGAGCAATCCTTTTTTTGATTTCAATCCCAACAAGTGCATCCAGTGTGGCATATGCATTCGGACGTGCCGCGAGATTGTCGGCGTTCATGCCATTGATATGGCATATCGGGGTTATGACCTTAAGGTCAGCACCTTTGGTGATAAGCCTTTTAAGGAATCAGTTTGCGTGTCCTGTGGGGAATGCGTTGAGCGTTGTCCTGTGGCGGCCTTAATACCCAGGAAAATCGAGTATCCCACCCGGGAAGTGAAGACGACCTGTGCTTACTGCGGCGTGGGCTGCGGACTCTATCTGGGGGTGCGGGGAAACACCATTGTTAAGGTCAGAGGCGATTCTGAAAACCCTGTCAACCGGGGAGAACTTTGTATTCGAGGACGATTTGGCTATAAATTCGTTCATAGCCCTGATCGGCTCTCTTCCCCACTTGTACGGGCATACGATCCCCTTGAGCGGGTAGCCCACGGCATTGATGAAACAGTAAAACCAGGCAAAGCCTTGACAGCGCCTCTTGTCAAGCGGGAAGGAAAGTTTGTTGAGGTCAACTGGGAGCAGGCAATCAAGTATGTAGCCAGTACCCTGGTTCATTACAAAGGAGACCATTTTGCCGCCATCTCTTCTGCCAAATGTACCAATGAAGAGAACTATCTTTTTCAAAAATTTGTCAGGGCAGTCATGGAGACCAACAATATCGACCACTGCGCACGTCTCTGACACTCGCCCACGGTAGCCGGTCTGGCTGCCAGCCTCGGTAGCGGTGCCATGACAAACGCCATCTCTGAGATTGGAGAGACCGGTTGCGTTTTTGTCATAGGTAGCCATACAGCGGCCGCCCATCCTATCATAGGGAGACAGATTAACAGGGCTGTGCGAAACGGTGCAAAGCTCATCGTGGCCGACCCACGTGAGATAGCGCTTTGCCGGATGGCCGATATCTGGCTCCGACATCGCTCCGGGACCGATGTGGCACTCCTAAATGCCATGGCCAGAGTCATTATTGAAGAGAAACATTTAAACACCTCATTCATGAAAGAGCGATGTGAGGGCTTTGAAGCCTTTGAGGTGGCGGTTATGGCGAGTGATCTCTCCCTGGCTGAGAAAGTCACCGGTGTCCCTGCTGAGAAGATCGCCGAGGCTGCCAGGATGTATGCCTCTGTTTCATCGGCAACCATCCTTTATGCCATGGGGATTACCCAGCACTCCCACGGCACCGATAATGTAAAAGCCGTGGCTAACCTGGCACTCCTTACGGGTCATATCGGCAATCCTTCAACAGGCGTGAACCCCCTGAGAGGTCAGAACAATGTTCAGGGGGCTTGTGACATGGGGGCCCTGCCGGATGTATTGCCTGGTTACCAAAAGGTTCAGGACCCTGAGATACGGAAGCAATTTGAGAAGGCGTGGGGATGCCGGCTCAATCGATCCCCCGGGTTGACCTTGACCGAAATCTTTGAGGCTGCTCATTCAGGCAAGGTAAAGGCCCTATACATCATGGGTGAAAATCCCGCGGTCACCGAAGCTGACACGAGCTTCATCGAAGAAGCCATCTCACACCTGGAGTTGCTCGTGGTTCAGGACATCTTCCTCACGGAGACCGCGCAACTGGCCGATGTGGTCCTGCCTGCAGCAAGTTTTGCGGAAAAAGACGGGACCTTCACAAACACCGAACGGCGGGTACAGCGGGTCCGGAAAGCCATAGAGCCTGTAGGTAACAGCCGTCCGGACTGGATGATCATCTGCGATATCGCTCAAAATATGGGGGCCAAAGGATTTGACTTTGACAGCCCTGAACAGATCATGGAAGAAATACGGACCCTGACACCGATTTACGGCGGTATCACCTATGAGCGGATCGACAAAGTTGGACTCCAGTGGCCTTGTCCGGATACAGAGCATCCAGGAACACCGTATCTTTATCCTGAAAGGTTCACTACACCCAGCGGTCGTGGTCAATTTTCGCCCATCTCATACACCCCACCAGCCGAGATGACCAGCCACGAGTATCCTTTGATCTTGACCACAAGGCGCAGTATGTTTCACTACCACAGCACCCTGTCCCGGAAGGTGGCCGAACTGAATGACCTGCGTGGTGAAGAACAAGTGGAGATAAATCCTGTTGATGCGGCCGCTCTGGAGATTGAAGACGGTGAGACCGTAAAGGTGATCTCCCGGCGTGGGGCTGTTCAGGCCAAGGCAAAGATTTCAAGAATCACCCCGCCGGGTGTTGTTTCCATGACCTTCCATTATCCTGAAACCCGGACCAATGTTTTGACCCATGCGGCCCTGGATCCCATAGCTAAAATCCCGGAATTTAAAGTTTGTGCGGTCAAGATCGAGCGAGAAATCGAATACGGTGCAGAATATTTGGGGTGGGGAACGGGGAAAGATTGACGATTGATGATTGAACATTGATGAATTACAGATGACAATCAACAATCAACAATCAACAATCGACGATGGACAAAACCAACCTGAGAATTGAAGCTGATCCCTGTCAGGTTTTCAGCGCCCTTTATCAAGAGCCGGGCGCTATTTTTTTGGAAAGCCAGAAACCTTCCTTTACAGAACGATATTCCTTCATAGCCTGGAAGCCAGAAAAGGTTTTTAGGGGTGATATTACGAACCTTAAAAAGGATGATTTTTTTGCTTTTATATCCTCCCACAGCCAGGAGTATTTTATTGCCGGCTATATAGGCTATGAAGCCTGTCAATGGATGGAAGATCTTCCCTCTCCTGGCGGCAAGGACACACCCAACCCCGACATCTATCTTGCCGCCTATCCGCAATTTCTGGTCTTTGATCATATCCGAAAAATCTGGTCTTGCTGGTACAAAGACAGCCCCCTTTCCTTGCCAGCCTCCCGCCATGAAAACAACAGGCGGTCCTCTCCAGGCAAAATTGTAGGATTTAATCAAAGCAAGGCCACTTATCTTGAAAATGTGCGCTGTGTACTCGATTATATCAGGGCAGGAGATGTTTATCAGATTAACTACACCCAGAGGGTCTATTTCTCCTGCCCGGAAGACTTTTTTGACCTCTACTTGCGCCTGAAGGAGATCCAGCCGGTCTCCTATGCGGCCTTTATAAACCTGGGAAAAGGCGTGGTTATGTCAGGAAGTCCGGAACTCTTCTTGCGCCTCAAGCAAAACACGATCTTGAGCAAGCCCATGAAGGGTACGAGAAAAAGGTCTCAGCAAGCTCGGATTGACAGGAGGTTGAGGCGGGAACTGAAAGAGAGTGAAAAGGATCAGGCAGAAAATGTTATGATTGTGGACCTTATGAGAAACGACCTGGGGCGTTTTTGTGTATATGGTTCCGTAAAGGTTCCCAGGTTGTATGTGGTGGAGGCCTATGACACTGTTTATCAAATGGTTTCCTATGTTAGCGGCAGGGTTAATGGTAGCACGCCAATGTCCGATATCATCCGAGCGACCTTTCCACCAGGCTCTATTACGGGTGCGCCAAAGAAAAGGGCCATGGAAATCATTTATGAACTCGAACCCCACCAGCGAGGCGTATACTGTGGCGTGATCGGGTATTTTTTTCAGGATAAGATGGTGCTGAATGTAGCCATTCGAACCCTTGATCTTTGGAATGGACAGGGTGTCCTGGGCGTGGGTGGGGGCATTGTGGCTGACTCAGATCCTGAACTGGAATATGAGGAAAGTATCCTCAAGGCAAAAGCTTCCATGATGGCCCTCGGGATAGACCTGTAGCAGGTGAAATAGCTCGAAAGGAAGACCTGCAAAATGGCATCAAGAAAGGGACGTAAGAGGCGAAAATCGCGCAAGACCAAGGCATTAAGCGTGCAATCTGGGACAAAATCGACAGCAAGTCTTCAAGATGCTTCACACAAAAGTGGAGCTCGTGATGGACCAGCTGAGATAAGGCGACTGATTTCTCAAGGAAAATACAAGTTGGCTGTCAACAAGGCCAAACAGTATCATAAACTTGCTGGAACCAAGGAGTCAGAAGCGATCCTGGCAGATGCCTATGTTGTTCGAATCAGGGGGCTGATCGACTCCGGTCATACAGCTGATGCCAAAGCACTCATAAAGGTGGTTGCAGAAAAGCATCCCAGTGTCGGCCAGGTGCTTGCTGATCTGAACACCGTGATCTGTGTGCGCGAGGGCAAGATAGAGGAACTTGTACGGCCCTTGTGTGAGCCTGACATTGCCGAGCAGAGGCGCAAGGTTATAGAAAAGATTATCAAGGAGGAATTGATCGACCTGGATGCACTGGCGCAGTGCAGCCTACTTTCCTCAGAACATCCTTTAAGGGCGGCTGCAGCAGCTGTAGCAGAGGCGTTTTCAGCAGTAACAAGCGGCCCCGTAGAGGACGAGGCGATCACCTTGCCTGAGATTTCTCGCAGGAGCCCTTTTTCGCCGTGGAAGATTCTTATCAGGGCGATTGCGTGTTTTTATCGGCGTGATGATGATACGTGCAAAAGGTTTCTCCAGGCAATTGATCCGAAGTCTGCCCCTGCACGGCTAATACCTGTGATTCGTGCTATGATTGCAGACGGCTCAAGCTACAAGTTAAAGGGCAAAAGCAGCCTCCTTGTTTCAACAATAAGCGGGGACAGGTCAAAGCTTTGCCAGTCGCTTCAGGTGCTAGACAGCGCGCTGGGCGCACAACATCATGTCAAGACACTAAAGGCGATCCGACATAGTGTAAACACTTGTAAGGAAGTCTATCCTGAGCTTGTTGACAAGTTAAGGCAACATATTTTCATTCGAGCGTGGATGAATGATTTGCCAGAAGAACGGGTTCACAACGCTATGGGAGGGCCATCTCTGAAAGACGCATATTTCTGGCAGCTGCATGCGCGTGCAGCCGAGCTGACCGATCGGCCTGTCTTGGCATGTTCCCTATGGCATAAGTTTCTGAATTGCGCTGTCGAAGAGGGCTGGTTTGCCAGAAAGGGTATAGAGACGTCTGTGGTCTATTTTCACATGGCAGATCTGTTGCGCAGGGTACCAGAGGACGAGCTTGAATGGGAGCGCCAGGAGCTTATGATGTTTGGTGATACAGGTGTTGAGTCTGCTACATATTTTCTCTACCCCGACTATTTGTACAGGATGGCGAGCGAGATCGATCCTGCACCTGAGATATTCCAGAAATGGCTGGAGTGGGCCGAAAATAGCGATCTTGGCTGGAGGGAGCAGGACCGTGTTGCTATGGAGTGGCATGCAGCCCTTCCTGATGATGTGCGGCCACTGTTGTACCTGATGGAATCTGGAGAAAAGAGGAATGCACTCAAGAAGGCCCTTGGATACCTCGAGAAGGCCGAACAGATCGAAGGCCTGAATCCGGATGTGCGAAGGGCCAGGCTCCGTTTGCTGGTAGCTACGGCTATACGTCACCTAAAGCAGAAAAAGACCCATCTGGCAAGAAAAGACTTTCAGGAAATAGAAAGGCTTCCGCAGGCACATGAAAGCGATCGTCCTGCATTTCTTGCAGCACTGAGATGTGCGTGCGCAATGATTGACAGACAGGATTCTGAACTTGCCACCTGGAACGAGGAGTTGATCAGACTACTTGAGGACAGAGTCGCTGCAAGCGTAGTCATGGAAGGTGTGCTCAAGGCTTGCAGATTCTCTGAAGATCTATTGTTTTCCGGGTTGAGTGTTCCAGACTCGGTGCCAGGGGATGCCCTTGTTGCCGGAGTTGCCAGAGGGTGTGCCATTGGTGATGACGTTGGTTTGCAGTTTGGTATTCCTTTGGAGTGGGAAAAAGGGCTGATAGAGTTTTTTTCCGGACAGAACTCTTCTTCTGTTGAGGTTTCGGTGATTCGAACGATTGCAAATGCGGCATTGAAAAATGAGAATCTTGAGCTTGCATATGCTGCATCAGGGGCTGGTCTTTTGCGCGGGGGTAGTTATCTTGGAAGGTTCTTGCTGCTGCGCGCACTCTCATTGCCCGCATGGGAAATGGATCGAAGAAATGAGTGCATTGCTGCAGCAGCAGAGCTTGCCCGCAGGCAAAGAGATATCGATCTCCTTGATGAAGCAATCGAGCTACGACGGCAAGAAGGAGGTTTTTTCCTCTGGGAGACTATGATAGAAAAGAGCGATTTCTGCTTGGACCAGGAAGAGCTCGATAGAGTCATAGAGCGTGAAAAAAAGGCGCGCAAGTATCCTTCGACATTCAGTGATTATTCTGATAGTGACTATTCTGATAATGATTGGTACAATTATTATAATGATGATGAAGATTTCGAAGACGAGGATTTCTATGATGACATCCCATTCGATCTTCCGCCTGAAGTTTCCCCTAAAGTATTGCCTCTTTTGTTCGAGTTGTTTATAAAGCACAGTGAGCCGGATGGCCGAGTCCCTAAGATCAAAGAAATTGCAAGAAAGGATTCAGACCTGGTGAAGCAACTCATTGATGTCATGTTTGAAGATGATCAAGCAAAAGGAAGACTCCCTGAGTTTGTGACACAATGGCTTGCCAATTCCAAGCGTAGTTCGCGTAAATCGAAAAAGAAAGGGCGCACCAGGAAGAGATAATTTAAAATAATGGACAAGCATGACATTATGGCGACTGGCAAGGACCCGAGAAAGATACTCGGAGTGTCGGTTGATGCCAGCGATGAAGAGATTCGGGCTGCTTACCTGAAAAAGATCAAGGAATTTCCCCCAGATCGTTCCCCTTTAGAGTTTGAGCGCATCCGGGATGCTTATGATGTACTGCGCGATCCGCGCAGGAGAGCACGCATTATGCTGCAGTCGGCCAATCCAGAGTCGTCCCTTGTTTTATTGGTCGACAGCCACGTCCCTGAAAGGCGATGTGTGGGTCCTAAGCCGTGGCTTGCAGCTATGAGGGAGAGACAAAGTGGTACGTGAGGAGATCCTGGAGCGATTCAAAAAATGGCTGGATGAAGTTCTGGCTGAAGAAGAACCGCCAGATGGGATTGTACATGAATTACTGTTGGAACTTGAGGAAAAGGCCGATCTGGACAGTCTTTACTTACCAGGGAGTGGGTCTGACCTCTATTCCTTGTGGTCGGCTGTGATTGCGCTGACGCAGGAGGTCAAGCTCCAGGGTCGTGCTTTCAATCGGCTGAGCGACAGGCTGGAGCCCCTTGAGGGGCTTGGTGACTCTGATGCAAGGCGTATACCAGAGGAGTCTCATACAGTCCGCACCGGATATGAGGATAAACTGGTGCAAGAGATCAAACGTAGTGCTGTGCGCGAGGTACTCACTGTATTGCTAGATACCCATAACAGACTGGTCCGTGGGCTCGATGCTGTACACAAGGCCACTCAGGGCCTGGATAAGTACCGACCCTCGAGCTGGCTGAGGAGAATCTTTAGTTTTAGTAGACAAAAGGAGCGCACAGATCACGTGCTTAAAATAGTCAGTGCACTGGAGGAAGGCTACAGATTGAGTCTTGATCGGCTCAATGAGGCATTGCAACAACTTGGTGTGCGCGAAATCGTGTGTGAGGGTCACCCATTTGATCCAACAACCATGAATGCGGTAGATGTTGAAGAAAACATTGATGCACCTGACGGAACAGTGCTTGAGGTGTATCGTACTGGTTATATATGGGATGCTGAAGTCCTATATCCTGCCCAGGTCAAGGTTGCAAGGACACCGGACACAGGCGCCTATAACAACCGAAATGAACCGGAGGCAACATGAACCACGGTGAATATATTGTAGGGATCGACCTTGGAACAACCTATTCTGAGGTAGCTGCATTTGTTGACGGCCGGGTTCGGGTGATCGGGCCTGGTGATACAAAGATGCTCCCTTCTTGCGTCGGGATCTCGCCTGCAGGAGAGCTCCTTATCGGCGTACCAGCACGAAACCAGCAGCTTCTCTATCCAGAGCGTACTGTCCGGAGTATAAAACGTAAGATGGGCAGTGATGATAGTGTGACATTGGGCGACAAGGAGTTTACTCCACAGGAGATATCAGCCCTCATCCTTCGCGAGCTGGCAGAATGGGCACACAGGAGGCTCGGTCATCCTGTGAAAAAGGCGGTCATCACTGTACCTGCCTATTTTTCCGATGCACAACGTAACGCCACACGCGAGGCTGGTCAGCTTGCAGGCCTTGATGTGGTCCGGATATTAAACGAGCCAACAGCCGCCAGCCTTGCTTACGGCTACGGCTCTGATGAAAGACGCACAGTGATGATCTACGACCTTGGTGGTGGCACGTTTGATGTATCTATCGTAACCATTGAGAGTGATATTACCGAGGTGCTGGCAAGCCACGGTAACAACCACCTGGGTGGAGACGACTTTGATCAGCTCCTGGTGGATCGTCTCTTGCAGGAGTTTCGCGACATCCACGACATAGACCTGACAGACGGCTATTCTGCGGCTTACTCCAGGCTCTGGTGGGCAGCTGAAGAAGCAAAAAAGAGACTCAGCTTTGAGCCCTTTGTAAAGATACGTGAAGATACGCTCGTTACGATCGATGGTAAGCCACTACACCTTGAGACCGAGATATCAAGGGAAGAACACGAAGAGATGATTCGACCGCTGGTCGAGTCTACCTTGGACAGTGTCTCCAGGGCAATGGATGATGCTGGCAAAAAACCGGCTGATCTTGATGCCATCCTCCTGGTGGGTGGATCTACTCGTATCCCTCTGGTAACGCAGATACTTGAAGAACGGGCAGGTATCGTGCCCCGTCAGGATGTGCATCCAGACTTGTGCGTGGCTCTTGGTGCTGGAGTGCTGGCATCGCGACTTGCAGGACATGAAGTAGAACGGGTTCTGGTCGATGTTTCACCGTATTCCTTTGGTCCGTCCTATCTGGGGGAGCGTGGAGGTGTGCCGTACCCCTATTGCTACCATCCGATCATCCGTCGCAATACCCCACTTCCAGTGACCCGCACTGAAAGCTATTACACAACTCGGCCCTATCAGACAGAGGTGGAGATAGACATATATCAGGGTGATGATCCTGACGCGCTGAAAAATATTCCGGTCGGACATTTCACGGTAAAAGGGCTGAGGCCGATCCCCGAGCCAAACCTGGTGCTGTGCCGTATGAGTCTTGATGTGGACGGTATCTTGAAGGTGGCAGCCATAGAAAAGGCTACAGGTAAATCAAAGCACATCACTATCGACAATGCCCTGCAGCCAAAGAGCGAAGAGGAAATTGCAGCAGCAAGAAAGCATCTGCAAGAGCTGTATGCTTCCCGTACATCTGAGCTGGATGACTTGTTCGCTGGTGTGGACGAAGAGGGCGCAGAAGACGAAGACAAGCCTCTGGATCTTGATCCTGGTTGGGAGAAGGCGAGACAGGATGCTAGAAGCTTACTTGAGCGCTCACGTGGGCTTTTCGACAAGATGCATGATGAAGACAAGGAGGAAGCAATCGACCTTCACGAACAGATTGAGTCCGCAATAGCTTCCCAGGACAGCAAAGCACTCTCTGAGGCATGTAGGGCACTGGAGGAATTGCTCTTTTTTGTTGAGGGAAAATAGGTGCGAAATCCCAGGGGATGGATATGAGTACACAACAGTCACTTTGCTGTCCTGTGTGTAGGGCAAGATTTCGGAAAACAACAGAATGCTCACGCTGCGGGGCTGATCTCACCAAGCTGATGACTCTAGCAGCAACAGCCAGGGCTTGTCGCAACAGTGCAAGAGAGGCTATTCATTCAGGCGATTTCAAAAGAGCATACCTGCTTGCAACCCAGGCACAAAAGATACATGCAACACAGAACGGGAGGCGACTTTGGCTGTTGACATCGTGGCTTAATTCAGACCATCCAGATGAGCCAGAACACGGCGGACTTCATCCCTGGTGAAGACCACGGGTAAACGGGACGGCTTTTTTGCCGTGGTCACATTTTCCAGGCCATCAAGGTTTTTTTTCAACACATGGCGGTACAGAAAAACCAGGGCATTAAGTGCCTGATTTTGGGTGGATGAGGAAACATTCCCCCTGGCTGCCAAATGAGTCAAGAAGGCAGAGACTTCTGCCTCACCCATTTCCGAGGGATGACGCTTACCGTGGAAAAGGATAAAGCGTTTTATCCATTGAAGGTAGGCTTGTTCGGTTCGGATACTGTAATGCTTGATGTGCATGACATCACGAACCTGATCAAACAAACGGGGCTTACCAGGTACATTCCCCGAGGGCTTCATAGTCATATTTCCTCTCTTAATATTTACAACTTAGCAGAATTTAATAAGCACAATATTTCTTTTTGAATGCTATAACAGACCTAATTTAAAAGACATTTCCGGCTCCGGATAGATAGTAGCTGCTTTATAAGACGACTAATAGGACAAATATTTCATGTTCGAATCCACGCATCTACAATATTAATTGTTGACCTGCTATACCTTTTTGGTATATATAATATATCATGAATTTCGAGTTCGACCGGAAGAAATCCAGAGTCAACGAGAAAAAGCACGGGATTGATTTTGTCGAGGCTCAGGCGCTCTGGGAAGATCCTGACCTCTTAGAAATTCCCGCAAGAACAACAGATGAACCTAGGTTCTTGGTAGTCGGGAAGATAGCTGGGAAGTACTGGTCAGGGATTATCACCTATCGCGGAGAGAACATCAGGATCATCTCGGTGCGCCGAGCTAGAGATGAGGAGATTGAGTTATATGAAAGCTAAGGATCTGGATAAAAAGTTTGACGAGGGAAAGAGCATCTTGGAACAACTAGACCTTTCCAAAGCAAGAAGACCCGAACAGGAACAAAAGAGGGTCAATGTCGATTTTCCTTTGTGGATGATTCATCTGCTGGACAAGGAGGCCAAACGTCTCGGTGTTCCCCGGCAGTCAATCATAAAGATCTGGCTTGCAGAGAGATTGCAGAAAGCCTCGTCCTAGTGGGCTTCGAACCTCGCCATGCACACCGACGGGCAGGGCCGGTGCTCTTTCTTCATACTACCCCCTTGCATCGCTTCTGGTAAACCGACCGTAACTGGTGATGCCCCCTGCCCGCTGGTGATGGCAGCGATAGGTGGCGCTTCGCGCCTACGCCCTTTGTCACGGTAGATGCTAAAGCATCTCCCGCCCCAAAAGGGTGCAGCTTATCTCGCAGCCCGTTTGGCGTCAAAACCACCAAATCTTATTACTAAGAATTAACTTGGAGATAAGACTGTGAATATTCGGAAAATCACATCATTGACTATGCTAATCTCGTTTGTGCTTTGCATTTTGACGAGTGTCATACTTTACATTGCGCCACATGGCCGAGTCGCATATTGGTCAAATTGGCGTCTATGGGGCTTAAGCAAGACGCAATGGAACGAGTTACATCTCAATTTAGGTATTCTTTTTTTGTTAGCCGGATTTCTGCATGTTTATTATAATTGGAAACCAATAACTGCCTATTTAAAAAACAAAGCAAAACAAATGAAGGTGTTTACTGTAAATTTTAATATTGCTTTGATACTCACCCTTATTGTTGGTATCGGGACCTATTTTCAAATCCCACCAATGAGCACTATAATTAATATTAGCGAATCAATTAAGGATTCGGCTGGTATTAAGTACGGCGAACCACCTTATGGTCATGCCGAGCTTTCTTCCTTAAAAATGTTTACCAAAAAGGTCGATCTTGACCTATCCAAAAGTATAGAGTTGCTTCGGCAAGCTGAGATCCAATTTGAAAATGAAACACAAACCATTAATGACATCGCAAAGGAAAATAATCTTACGCCAAAACAGGTGTACGAGATTATAAAACCTGCGGCTCAAAAAAAGGACACCAATGGACATTCTGTTTTTCCAGATTCACCACCCCCTGGCTTTGGCAGAAAAAAACTTTCTGAGGTTTGCACTGATTTCGGTTTGGATCTCCCTGAGATAATATATGCCTTGTCCAAGAAAGGAGTAAAGGCTGAGTCAGCACAGAGCATTAAGGAGATTGCAGCAAAAAATAATATGGAACCAATGGCTATCTTTGAGATAATCAGAGACGCAATCAACGCTTCTTAACCTTATATAAAGCAATAAACGGAAACAAGAGAATGCCTAACCCTTATAAGGCCTCCGTTTGTCAAGGGCAAAAAGGACCGTAAACGGATATCTAAATAGGATTTCTTCCGTTTTTTTAAGTGATGCAGGTCAGAGCTTTTTATAAGTTCTGTCTTGATTTCCAATACGCGGTTTCAGGACAATGTCTGCACTAAACACCTATTGAGGCTCACTAGCCGTTGGACACGGAGCTCTTTGGATGCAATCCATGCCGCCGCGACAGCAGGGGGACCATTTGGTCCTGTTCCCTGCGGCCTAGAAACATATCTGTACCCTTATGCCGACCTAATCAAACGAATGGCTGGAAGCCGAAGACTTCCTCCAGTTATAGCCAGGTTCGGGTAAGGGGCAGAACAAATATGACAATCTGTTGTGCTGCATCACTTTATGTCAATTGATCAGACCGGCTGTCCAATCAAGCGCGAGGGCGCCGGGCATGTCGTCCCAGCAAGCTGATCTTGATGGTTAGTGCCATAGACGAATGGTCATTGAGCAAGCACCGGGCTTTACCCATAAGGCGCCAGTTATGCGTTCAGGCTCAGCCGGTCTGTTTGTTAAGAAACTTTTTCATATCAAATACCGTTTTTCTTTTGAGCATGTAGTAAGTGGCTCTTGCTAGTTTGTGAGCAAGGATGGTCATGGACTTGGCCTTACCGTGTTTCTTAGCGAGCTTGTCTCTGTATTTTCGTGCTTCGGGGTTTCTTCTAAGGATAAGGACAGCAGCTTCTGAGAAGGCCCATTTGAGATGGGCATTGCCTATTTTCTTACCTGAAGAGCCGTATCTTTTTCCTGCAGACTCCCTGGCTGATTTGACCAGCCTGCAATAGGAGACAAAGTCCTGCACCCTTTGGAAGCGGTTGATATCGTGAATTTCATAAAGGATGGTCATGCCCAGTATTCTTCCTACGCCGGGAATGGACCGGATTCTGAACAGAGAATCAGCATCGTGTTGTTTTGCAGCAAGAGACAACTCGTGTTCAAGCTTTGTAAGTAGCTCATCGTAATAGTCAAGCAGTTTAAGGTCGAGCTCTATGCTTTTTCGTACTGCTTCCTCGGGAAAGCGTTCGGCCACACCTTCACGGTTTGCTTTGTATGCGATCTTTTTGCCGATATCTGGCAGATTGTATTGATGGTTGGTGTTTTGGACGTGTGCGATAAGCTGAGCCCGTTGTCTTGTTAGGTACATTCGCCGTCTGAGGAGATCACGGGTGGCGCGCATTTTCTTGGAATATACATAAGCCATGGGGATCATGCCTCCTCGTAAGAGGACAGCGATTTTGTGTGCATCGATTCTATCGTTTTTTGCCTTGCCGCCATGGATGGCCTTCATGTACAGAGCATGGCCAAGAACAAAGACGATCTTTTCACTTGCGCACAGATCTGAGAGCCAGTACCAGGTAAACATGCATTCCACGGCCACGACAAGCTCTTTACGGTACCTTTTAATGGTTTTCAAGAATACGTCGGGCTTTGCCTTAATGTTGCGGTGAAGTAGAATGGTCCCGCGCTGGTTGATGATGCATAGGTACATGGTCTTGGCGTGAAGGTCGATCCCGCAGTAATACCTGTGTTGTTTGGTGTAGAATCTCATAGTTGGCCTCCTTGTATAGTGGATTTTGCTTCGCCAGAGTATATACCCCATTACGGCGCTGCAAGGAGGCCTTAATAAGTATCATTTTAGTGCACCGGACGCTCGGAACCTCGTACCGGTGACCAAATCGATAGGCGGTGCTTTGCACCACCTATCGAGCTGCGAGATAATGAGCGTATATTCGGCGCGAAGCGCCGCCTATCCACTCAATGAAGCTGACACCGCTTCGCGCCCAAAGGGTGCAGCTTATCTCGCAGCCCGTTAGAAGGCGAAAAGAGAGGCAGGATATGAAGAATATCCTATATATAGTTTGGAGTGACAATAACAGTGTGGGAATTCCTATAATCGATGAGCAACATAGAGGAATCATTTCTACTATTAATTCTTTACACTTCTTTATTCAAGCTGGACATGGAGACGAAATACTAAAGCCCACGTTAATTATGCTAGAACAGTGCTGTCCAAAATAATCAGAAATTGACAAAGTGATAACAATAAAATCAGCCAGATAGAGTTGAGAATTGGGTTCTTTGAAATTCAGGTTGCCATTGTTAATTGATGCTGTCCAAGACCGC